>Ga0181529_10007047_pt1 | contig 11308 bp, 8 predicted proteins | sample PEATcosm2014_Bin_36_FD_119763 | JGI IMG/M metagenome (GOLD analysis project Ga0181529, IMG submission 119763) | Peatland microbial communities from MTU Mesocosm Facility, Houghton, MI, USA - PEATcosm2014_Bin10_30_metaG | ecosystem: Environmental > Terrestrial > Soil > Wetlands > Peat | place... | reverse complement strand
TCTTCCTCGCCCAACGAGCCGGTACAACCCTCGACGATCCGTCGGCCGCGCTCAGCGAGAATTCGATGGAACAGCGGGTCGGGTGTAGTGACCGCGATGTCAGTCAGCGCACGCAGGAGACGCAAGCTTACCGCAACATCAGACCTGGAATACAACCGTATCTGCTCGAAAGCTGAATCCAGGAGCCGTTCAAAGCCGATCCATGGAACATGAACGCGAAAAACTCCAGGCGGATCATAGAGAATCGACTCCGGTGTGTCACGCGATGCAAACCGGATCAGTATGCGGCTCAACTGGTCCACTGAGCCGATCGCGGTGGTGGGGTCATTGACGGCGGGTGAGATGGCTTTCAGCGCGATGTCGACGATCTGCAAAACTCCGAATTCCACGTCCTGTTGTAGGGTTCTGGTGGGACCGAATTCGAATGCTCCTCGAAGCTCCTCGCTCCCATCCGGCGGCATCCGGTCGCCCTTCGAAAGCTTCATCAGCGGTACTCCAGCCGGGACGAAGTGGCCGACGCGGCGCAAGACGTCGACTTTGACATGGTACGACTTGGCGACCGCAACCAAGCGCCGGGTGTCGAGGAAGCGGATGTAGCCGGAGACCAGGCTGGTGAGCGTCGTTTCCCAGGGGTATCCCCGTCGCGGATCGTCGCCATCCGGGCGGCCCGGTCGGTGCGGCCAGCGCATCACCTCGTCGATCATCACCTCAGTTTCCGAAGCGATACGGTCCACGATGTGGTTGACGCTGATCGCGCGCGAGATGTGATGGATGAAGAACAGCAACCAGCCGACGCAAACCAGCGCCAGCAGCATGGCTCCCAGCACCGTGACGACCGGCGCGAACGGGTGAGGGAGCGAATGTGCCGCCGGAAGCGCGGCCATGCAGTAGGTGAACGTGCCGAGAAAGATCCCCAGCGTCCACTGCGTCACGCGATCCCTGGAAAAGCTGACGATGATGCGCGGGGAAAACTGCATGGAGGCCAGCGTGAGTGTCATCAGCAATATCGCGAAAACGATCGAGACCACGGTCATGATCGAGGCGGCGATACCCCCCAGAATGACCTGCGCCATCTGTGGGTCAGAATGAGACGGAAACAGCACCTTCGGAACGAAATCAGAGAAGCCGGGGACTAACTCCTCGAGGTATGACAGCAGCGCACCCAAGCAACCGAGTGTGAGCGTGATGATTAGAGGACGAACCAGGAAACCACCGCGTAGATTGTATGCAACCTGCCGGATCACCAATGGGATGCGCTTGTCCACAGTATTCTGCCCGTTTCCTTGTAGTTTTGACCGGCTCCGATTCCCATTGTGCCGATGAGCCGCAGTGCCCATTGTAGAATGCCGCGAAATGTTCCAATGCCAAACCCATATCGGCGTTCCGCCCGCTGCCCGCCTCTCGGTCGACCTTGGATCAACGGATAGGCTCGGTGTCGTGCCAGGTCATCAAGAAATGATACCCTTGCGCACGGCGTAGAGGATGAGCTCCGGGACGCTGTGGATGTCTAGCTTTTGCAGGATATGGGCGCGATGGGTTTCGACGGTGGTCGGGCTGATATTCAGCAGGTTGGCGACTTCTTTGTTGGAGCGCCCCTCGGCAATCATCTGTAAAACCTCGCGCTCCCGATCAGAGAGCAGGTCGTAGCGATCTTCCAGGCCGCGCTGCTGTAGGCGGCTGACGTAGTCTTCCTGTAGTATTCGGGCGACCTTTCGGGTCAGGAAGGAACGTCCTTGCGATACCGCGCGAATCGCCTGCACTACCTCGGTGCGGATCGAGTCCTTAAGAAGGTACCCCTTCGCACCGGCTTTCAGCGCGCCCAAGACGTAGCTCTCATCCTGATGCATGCTTAGGATCACGACGCCGACCCGTGCGTTCGCCGCGAGAACCCGGCGCGTGGCCTCCATGCCGTTCATGTTGGGCATGGCGATGTCCATCACGATCACGTCGGGCGCCTCCGTCTCCGCCAGCCGGATGCATTCCCGTCCGTCGGCCGCTTCCGCCACCACGGTCATGTCGGACTCGTGCTCGAGCAGGGCGCGCAGTCCGTCGCGCACCACCGTATGGTCGTCAGCCAGCAAGATACGAATTGGCTTCATGACCATTCCTCCGGTCCAGTTCGGCAACCGGCAGCGACGCTCGGACGAGCGTCCCTCGACCCGGCTCAGAGCTGATCTTGAGGCCCCCGCCCAACCGGCGTATCCGCTCCTCCATACCCAGCAGGCCAAGGCCGCGCATGAAGCGGGTATCAAAACCCGCCCCGTCGTCCTGCACGGTTACATCGACCTTCTGGTTTTCTCTGCGCACCGCTACTTCGACGGTGCGTGCGTGGGCGTGGCGAACGGCGTTGTTCACCGCCTCCTGCACCAAACGGTAAATGCACGTCCGGTGCTCATCCGGCAGGCTGTCGATGGCGTCGTCGGCCGAGACCACCACGTTCAGCCCGGTGCGCTTGCTGGTTTCGCGCGCATGCCAGTTCAACGCCGGTGTCAGACCCAGGTCATCCAGCATCGACGGCCGCAAGAGGAGGGCAAGATCGCGCACCTGGTTGACCGTCCTCTCCGCCAGGCGCTTAATTGAATTGAGGTGGTCGCGGATGGCGGGCGGGGGCTCCGCGCACTCGGCGCCCTCGGTTTCCATCAGGATCGCCGACAGCGACTGCCCGACTTCGTCGTGCAGTTCCCGCGCCAATGCACGTCGCTCGTTCTCCTGTGCGCGAAGCAGCAGCGTTGACAATTCCTGCAAGTCGGCCCGGCGAAGGTTGAGTTCCCGTTCCAGCCGAAGCGTAAAGCCGATCGTCACCAGCGCCAGGATCAATCCGCCGCCTAATGTGCCCGCGAATGTCAGCATCAGGGAGCGCCGCAAGCTGTCGGCAGAGGCGGCCGAGCGCGCCTCCGAACGCGTCAGGCCTCGCTCATTGACCTCGGCGATGCGGTCCGCGACCTGCAACATCGCCGTGCGCCGCGGAACCAATTCACTGTAAAAGAACGAGAACCGCAGACGGTTGCGTTCCTCTGGCGACCAGGCGACGGTCGAATCGAGTACTCGCCAGTAGGCGTCGATCTCGCCACGCAGCGCCAGGAACGGCTGCCGTTCCTCAGCCTCCAGGTCGTGGCCGTAGGCGTTCAGCGCGTTGCGCGTCTGCTGTTCTAACGTGGTGAGGTGCGCGGCCTGGGCTTTGGCGGTGTCAGGGTCCGGCGAGAGCAGGAAGTCGCGTACGTAGGTGCCCGACAGGTAGATCTGGGCGCGGATCTGATCCAGGGCGCCGAGCCGATCGAGAAACGCCCTCCGCGCTTGGGCTTCGCTGTTGCGGACCCGCTCCAAGGCGGCCAGCGTGCCCACGCCAGCCGCCACGATACAGACCAGCAGTCCACCGAAACCCAGAGACAGGATCAACCACGAAGGTTTGCGGCGCTTCTCACCCGAACCAGCTACCGGATTGGCCCCGTTGGAGTGCAAGCTGGGAGCGCGCCTCCTTCCAGTCTTGAGTGTAGTCGAAGCCCTGCCGGCTAAGAAATCCTGTGCGAACAGGATTTCGCTCACGAACAGCACAAAACTGAGGATGGTTCCGGCTCGGGCCTCTTGCAGTGTCCCTGATCCGCCGGCCAAATATCCTGTGCGGACAGGATTTCGCTCGCGCCCCACAAACGGGTTCAATCATAGATAGGGAAGGAACAACATGACGCACCTCCAGATACGGACCCTGATTGCAGTTGCCGCGGTCAGCTTACTTACCGCCGCCTGCGCCAAGAAGAACGCTGCGGCTCCTCCGCCGCCGGCTCCGGCTCCGGCCGCCGCTGTGGCTACTCCGAAGCCGGCTCCCGCGCCCGTCGAAGCCGCCATGAAGCCGGCTCCCGCGCCCGTCGCGCAGACGCCGCGGATGCCAAATGCGGCAACCCGCGCGCGAATCGACCAGCTCCTGGCGAGAATCGAGGATGCCTATTTCGACTATGACAAGGCCTCGCTGCGCCCCGATGCCATCAAAGCCCTCCAGGCCGACTCGGCCGAGTTGCGAGACATCCTGAAGGATTACCCGGCCTACAAGCTGACCATCGAAGGCCACTGCGACGAGCGCGGTTCCGCCGAGTACAACATGGCGCTCGGCGACAAGCGCGCTGAGGCCGCTAAGGACTACCTGGCTCAGGTCGGTATTCCCGCGGCGCAACTCAATCTGGTGAGTTACGGCAAAGATCGCCCCGTCTGCGAGGACCACGACGAAGCCTGCTGGCAGCGCAATCGCCGCATCCACATCGTGGCGCTTGCTGAGGCGAGATAGCGGATCGATCGCTGTCGCTGGCACTCGTTTTCGCTTGGCGGAGTAGAATAACATCGTGGACCCATCGGCAGGGCCAGGAGGCCGCAGCGCTTCCGACGCCCGCGGGGGCGCCGGGACTCTAGCTGCACGGATGCGATTGATGAGCGATTGGCGACGAGGAGTTGAGTGGACCGCAGTCTCCTGGGAATCCGAGGATGGATAGTAATTCGCGACCGTCCTGGACCGCGAGGTTAAGCCGGAGCCTGGAGGGACTGCGACAGAGCGAGGATCAGCTATCGCTCGTGTTCAGCCTGGTGATCGGCGCCTTGGTCGGCCTGGTTGTCGTGGCCTTCATCCTGCTGACCGGACGCCTCGCGGCCCGGATGTATCCAGCGGGAGGATCGGGCTGGCGGCGCATCCTGGTTCCGGCACTCGGTTCGCTCAGCACGGGCTATCTTCTGTGGCGTTATTTCCCGTATGCGCGAGGCAGTGGAATCCCGCAGACAAGGTTCGCGCTATTCATCAACGACGGACGGATCCGGTTTCGAACGGTAGTGGGGAAGTTCTTCTGCTGCTCGGCATCTCTTGCGAGCGGAATCGCGCTCGGCCGGGAAGGGCCGTCCGTCCAGGTTGGCGCAGGACTCGCATCGGTGATTGCGCGAAACCTGGGACTCGACCCGAAAGGCGTGAAAGCACTCGTCCCGGCAGGTTGCGCGGCGGCGCTGGCGGCGGCGTTTAATACTCCCATCGCGGCGGTCTTGTTCACGCTCGAAGAGATCATGGGCGATTTGCACGCCGCCGTGCTGGGCTCCGTGGTGTTGAGTTCAGCCACCTCTTGGATGGTCTTACACCTGGTCTTGGGCGACGAGCCTCTCTTCCACGTGGCTGGTTATCGGTTGGTACACACTGGGGAACTTGGCGTTTACGCCGTTCTCGGCGTGGTGGGCGGGCTGGGATCGGTTTGCTTCGTCAAACTCCTGCTGGGACTCCGCGCACGGTTCATGCGCTTGCCAAAATGGACGGTTTGGTTTCAGCCGGTCGTAGGAGGTTTGACAGTCGGGCTGATCGGTTACTTCGTGCCGGAAGTGTTAGGGGTCGGCTATAACCACGTCGAGAAAGTGCTGAACGGCGACATTGTTCTGAAAGTTGTGGTGCTGCTCGCCGTGCTCAAGATCGTTGCCACCGCGGTTTGTTATGCGTCTGGCAACGCCGGCGGTATATTCGGGCCGAGCCTGTTCATCGGCGCGATGATGGGCGCCACCGTCGGGGGCGTCGCCCAGAGGCTGTTCCCCGGCTACACGGCAGGCCCGGGCGCGTATGCACTCGTCGGCATGGGGACCGCGTTCGCCGGGGTTGTCCGCACGCCGCTGACGTCAGTGTTCATGATTTTCGAGATCACGCGCGACTATACGATCATCGTGCCGCTGATGGTCTCGAACCTGATCGCGTACTTCATTTCGCACAAGCTGCAGAGGCAGCCGATCTATGAAGCGCTCTCCGCCCAAGAGGGTGTGCACCTGCCCACCGCGCAATCCCGTTCCGAGGCCGAGCGGATTCAGGTGCGCCAGGCAATGCGTCCGGCCCCGCTGACCGTATCGCCGGACCTGACGATTGCGGTGGTCCTCCATCAAATGAAGGACAGCGCGTTCGATGCCTGGCCCATCGCCGATGAGCAAGGGCTGCTGACAATGATCCGGAGCAGCGACCTCGAACAGGCTGTAGACGATGGAGCGTCGAATCAGAGAGTGGCGCAGATTCTCGGCGAAGATATGGAGAGCGGCCCCATCACCGCCGAGGGCATTCCCCACGTTTACCCCGACCACAGCCTGAGCCTGGCGCTCGAACGGATGGGCGCCAGCGGACTGAATGTTCTTCCCGTTGTCAGCCGGGCGAATTTGCGGCAGTTGATCGGCATTATCGCACTGGACGACATCCTGGACGCCTACGGCGTGACAAAACGGGGCAACTCGATGGAGCGAGGCGAATCATGATGAAGCCCTCCGCAGGGCGGTCATTCCTGAAGACGTTGGGGTTGACACTCGTCGCCATCGCGACGCTCTTTGTGGCCGACGCGTTTCTCGCCAGGACCGAGCGGGCGGAAACCAGGGTTGAGGCGGCGCATGAATTTGAACAGGGGCGCGTCTTGATGCAAAAGGGAGAAAACGCGAAGGCGATAGAACGAATCAACGACGCAATTGCGAATGCGCGTGGCAACCGCGACTATCGACGGGTACTCGCGCAGGCGCAGTTCGCGGCCGGAAGGACCGCCGATGCCGAAACGACCTTGACGGAGTTGTTGCAGAGCGACTCCACGGATGGTCTGGCCAGCTTGACGATGGGCCGCGTTCTGGTGGGTGAGGGCCGATTCGAAGAAGCGATCTCCTATTTTCACCGCGCCATCGATGGCCATTGGGCCGAGGATCCGGCGGGAAACCGGCTCCGCATGAGGTTCGAATTGGTCGAACTGCTGGCGCAGCACAATTCGAAAGAAGAATTGCTCGCCGATTTGCTTCCGCTGCAGGAGCAGGCTCCTGGCGACCCGAAGATGCGAACACGGATCGGCCGCCTATTCCTTCTGGCCGGATCTCCTGCCCGCGCTGCGGACCTATTTCGCGAGATTTTGCGTGACGCCCCTGCCAATGCGGAAGCACATGCCAGCCTCGGCGAGGCGGAATTTGCCCTAGGCAACTATCACGCGGCACAGTGGAGCTTCCAGGCCGCGCTGCGGTTGGCGCCTGACGACCGGGACACACGACAACATCTGGGCCTCTGCGACGAACTGCTCGCGCTTGATCCAACGATGCGTGGCCTCGGTCCGAAGGAGCGTTTCCAGCGGAGCCTGAAACTTATCGAGCTTACGACCGACGACATCAGTCAATGTATTGGCCGGAACCCCTCGCCGGAAATGCAGAAGTTGCTCGACGAAGCCGGGAAGGCGTTGCAGGCTCGCGTCGGTGTCGCCCGCCAAAGCGAAGTTGCCGAGTCCGATTTGGATCTTGCCGAACAACTCTGGCAGGCTCGCAAGAGAGACTGCAGGTCGGCGCCAGATAGCGATAGCCCGCTGGCTCTGGTTCTGGCCAGGCTAGGTCACTAAAGCCAGCGTCGGCGCGTCTTAACTCTTGAAGCGTCTCGACCGGGCCGCCATCAAGTCATCCGGCTGAGCAACCGAATTGCGGCACTTCAAGCGGTAGTCCAAAGGGCTAACGCGAGCGCCACCGGTCGGCGCGTTTCAGTCTTCGCTCAAGGACTGACGATGGCGCCGTTTCTCCGGATGGTGGGCGAGATCCCACGGTAATGTTCCAGACGCGGGAACAGCCTCATCAAGCGCTCGACTGTGCCCCCGTCAAGCCACCGGCGAAAACCCTCGCGTTCAGCCTTTAAACAGCACATCCTTCACTTTATCGAGCAGTTCGGCCGCCTTAAACGGCTTTGGAAAAACCTCGAACCGCTGAAGGAACTCTCGGTTTGTCAGCTCATCATCGTCGAGAATGCCGCCCACTATGAGCACGGGAACTCCGGGGCAGATAGTGCGCAGGTATTTCGCGGCTTCATGACCCGACATGGTCTCCGTATAGTGGCGGACCATCAGCAGATCGGGCATACATTCCTTGATCCGCTCGACAGCTTTACCTATGTCGCCTGCCTCCAGAACACAATACCCCTCGCGTTCCAGTGCTTTGCATATCACCCTCCGGATAACCGGGTCGGACACCAGAAGCACAATAGTTTTGCTCATCGCTTTTGCCAATATTAACGCAAGCGATCGGGCAAGTGGGCTTGTGGATGGAGCAGTTCCCGGGAACCCGATTGCGGAAGTGGTTGGAGTGCGCATTCCGTCGTTCGCAAGCCTAAACCTAACTTTCAGGTTTGGCCGCACGGTGGCGCCGTGATCGGAGTCGCCAGCGCACAAGTCTGCCAACCGCGCAGGTGAGTTTTCTCTCGTGCTACACTTCCCACAAGAGGGGACATTCGGCTTGAAGGGTTGGCGCTGGCAACAACGGGGCAAAGGCGTTGCACGTGCCTCTTTCCTTGCCACGCTTTTGGCGACATCGCGCTCAGTTCCCGCGGGGCTCCTGGTACTCCTTCTCCTTAGCCCATACGTTTCTGGTCTGCTCCTGCTCGCCGGGAACGAGACGTCGAGTTGCGGCATGCAGTGCTGCAAGGGGTCGAAGGCCAGTTGCTGCCGGAGAGCGGGCAAGAAGGCGCACTGGGGGGGCCCAAGCTGGATCGACTCGTCGAAGTGTACAGGCGGTTGCGGACAACTTCCTGCGGTGTCCGCAACTCCCGTTGCGGTTCCGGCTGCGGCTCTGGTCGCGGTCAACCCGATTGCTCCCGAGTCGCGTCTGCGATTCCATGCCGTATCGCTGCGTTTATCCACCGAGATTGGTTTCGCTTCCTTTGAGCGGCCGCCTCCCGCTGTCTAACCTTGCCTGAACTTCATCTCCGCTTGTGGCGTGTGCCGTCCCGAACCCGGTGCTGACGGGCGGCATTTGTGCGACCTTGCGGCCTTGGCTTTTGCGCTGGTGCAGTGCAATGGTCCCGGTGTCGACTTAGTTCGGTAACAAGACGCGATTCAGGAGGATTCATGCGACGACCGATATTCTATTTGTGTCTGGCGGTTTCACTGCTGTTTGGTTCCCTGCTTCACGCGACGATCTTTGGAACAATACATGGAATCGTGCACGACCCACAGCATCGGCCTATGGCCGGAGCATCGGTAAAGGTGCAGGCGATTACCTCGGATTGGTCGCAAACCGCGCAGGCGGACGATAACGGCGAGTTTTCGTTCACTACCGTGCCGGTCGGCGACTATAAAATCACCGTCACTCAGTCTAACTTCGAGACCTCGGAGCGGACGGTCACAGTCGCTTCCGGCTCCGCGCCGATTTTTCACTTTCAACTGGCGATCGCGACCGTGAATCAAACCACCGTTGTCGTCGGCCAGGCGGAAGTGGCCAATATGGATTCGGTAACCCCCACCGCTCTGGTCGATCGTGAGGACATAGCCCAAACTCCTGGCGCGGACCGCACCAACAGCATGGCGATGATCACCGACTACACGCCCGGTGCGTATGTAACTCACGACATGCTGCACATGCGCGGAGGCCATCAAGTCGATTGGCTGATTGACGGCGTGCCCATACCCAACACAAATATCGCCACCAATCTGGGTCCGCAGATTGACCCCAAGGACATCGATTATCTCGAAATCCAGCGAGGCAGCTACGATGCCGAATATGGAGACCGTACCTATGGCATCTTCAATATCGTGCCCCGCTCCGGCTGGGAACGGGATAATGAGGCCGAACTCGTCACCTCCTTTGGCAATTGGCACCAAACGAACGATCAACTTAATTTCGGAGGGCACACCAAGCTGTTCGCTTATTACGTGAGTCTAAACGGAAATCGGAGCGACTACGGTCTGCAGCCTCCGATTGGGCAAGTTGTTCACGACGCGGAGAACGGTTACGGAGGATTCGCGTCCTTCATATTCAACTCTAATTCCAACAACCAATTACGTTTGGTCGCTTCGCTGCGCCAGGATTACTACCAGATCCCCATCGACCCGAATCCCAACTCATCCGGCAATCAGGTTTATCCCAGTTACGGCCTTCGGGATAGTGAACGGGAACCCGATGGTTACATCACATTCTCCTGGATTCACACCTTCCATCCAAACCTGCTGCTGACGGTTTCGCCCTTTTATCACTATAACCAGGCCGCCTATAACGGCGGGCCGAACGATGTGCCTGTGATCTCGACGGTGGACCAGACCTCCAATTATGGCGGTGCACAGGCGAACCTGAACATAACCACTTTGAAGAACAACGACATTGAATCGGGCGTGTACGGATTCGCCCAGCACCAGAGCAACTTCTTCAATAATGTTTTTACCGATTGCGCCCCGAGTTGTCAGAACTACGGCTCGTCCTCGGCTGCGGTAACCGGGGGCCTGATCGAAGAATACTTGAGCGACCGGTTTAAAGTGACCTCGTGGTTGACGCTGATCGCCGGACTTCGCGAATCGCACTTCGACACTCCCGGAGCCGGAACTGAGCCGGGAGTCGTGGAGAACGCGACAGACCCGCGCTTTGGTATCGCCCTCCGTGTACCGCGCCTGAATTGGGTATTTCACGGCTTTTACGGCCACTTTTATCAGGCGCCTCCCCTGCTGACCGCGACTGGTCCGTTACTCGATTTAGCCACCAGCCAGGTTCTGACCTTCGCCCCCCTGAAGGGGGAGCGCGATGAAGAATACCAGTTCGGCGTCTCGATTCCCTTCCACGGTTGGGTGTTCGAGGAAGACACCTTTCAGACACGCGCGCAGAACTGGCTCGACCACAACAATATCGGCGAATCGAACATCTTCTGGCCAATCACCTGGACTGCGGCGCTGATTCAAGGTTGGGAAACCACACTTCGTTCCCCGCGCCTTTGGCGTCGGGCTCAGGTTCACCTGGCGTACTCGAACCAAATCGCGCAGGCAGAGGGGCCCATCACCGGAGGATTGGTCTGCCCCGCCCCCGTGTCGGACTCGTGCCCCTTGGCCATTCCGGCTGGTTATTCACCGGTGGACCACGATCAGAGAAACACCTTGAACGTGGGTGTCAATTCCCGTCTTCCGCGGCAGGTGTTCGCCTCGACGAATGTGTATTATGGTTCGGGGTTCACCAACGGAGCGCCGGATGCGCAATATGCCGGGAACTATCTGCCCCCGCACACCACGTTTGACATTTCTTTGGGAAAGAGTTTTGGCGAGGGCGAGAGATACAGGCTCTCGGTGACCGCTCTGAATGTGGCGAACCGGCGCGTGTTACTCGATAACAGCTTGACCTTTGGAGGATTTCATTTTAACGACCCGCGACAAATCTACGCGGAACTGCGTTGGAGATCTCACTACTGAAGAACGACTCCAATACAATAATGGTGGATCGGATTGCGGACCGCACTGAGGCCGCCGGCTCACCAAGCACGATTCCGTTACCCGGACATCCCGGCCTCGCCAGCAGCAGTCCCGCCAGAGGGACGTACTAGGGCTGTCATTCATCCGGA
>Ga0181529_10007046_pt1 | contig 11308 bp, 9 predicted proteins | sample PEATcosm2014_Bin_36_FD_119763 | JGI IMG/M metagenome (GOLD analysis project Ga0181529, IMG submission 119763) | Peatland microbial communities from MTU Mesocosm Facility, Houghton, MI, USA - PEATcosm2014_Bin10_30_metaG | ecosystem: Environmental > Terrestrial > Soil > Wetlands > Peat | place... | reverse complement strand
GTGGCCGCCAGGGGCAGAAGCGCGGCCGCAAGCATGGCCAGGATCGAAAACGATGACGTTCTTTTCAACTTGAAAATCTCCTCAATACCGTGCGGTGGCCGGGCTACCGTTGGCAGGGGTTTCCCCTGGGGGCGGCGCCGAGACTGGGATTCGGTACATTCATAGACTATCCTCTCTACCCCTGTTCAATGAAGTGCGGTCATCGCGTTTGAATAGGAACCGGGTCAGAGAGGGTGATGAGTTTGCCTGACGAGTCTGTTACTGAGACGGCGATTCCTGTGGGAAGATAGCGGGCGAGGATCTGGGGATCGGTCCAATCGAGAGTCCAGCCGTCCTGAATGGCCACCACGGTGTACTGGCCGGGGACAACATCGCGGAGGGAGAAGCTGCCATCTGAGTTGGACTGGTCGCGGCGGATGAGAGGCTGCCATGCGGGCCTGCTGTTGGGTACCAGGACCATCATTACGCCGGGGGCTCCCTTGCCATTGAGGCGTGCAAAACCTTCAATGCGGGTCTCTCCCAGGCCGATGGTTACCGCGAGGGTGAGCGGGTGATCGCGGACGGTTAAGTGGGCGCCCGAGCGAGAACGGCTGCCCGTGGAGATTGCTGTAATGGGTAATGGACTGCCGGAGTTGAAGGCCGATAGCTGCCAACTGCCTGGCGGCACACTCTCAAACCGGAATGCGCCCTGGTTGCAGGTGGTTTGAATCGGGTTCTCGCGATGCGCGGGGTCGAGCGAATCGAGGATTACGGTTGTTTCGCCGGGAAGCGCTGCGCCGGAGACGGTCTGGAGGGTTCCGGTGACGGCGACGGTTGGTATTTCAGCGGCGGGATCTACCTGCTGACTGATGGTGGCATCCAGGTCAACGACTCGGGGCGGATCGGGTAGCGCTATTTCATAGCGGCCGGGAGCTACGCCGCTGAATTCGATGAGTCCCTGCTTTGCATTCATGGATGGAGGGGTGGGGTCATCAATGCCGCGAGTGCCAAAGATGCTGTGGTAAAGCGTGGGCATGGAGGGCACGTCGGAGTCATCGACGGAGCGGGGGGCTTCAAGGGTGATATGGAGGGCTGGAACCGCGTGCAGGTTGAAGTCGGCCTCTATTCGGTTGCCTCCGGCAGGAACGATGGGTGAGGCCTGGGCTTCGTCGGAGGTTGAGTCGAAATAGGTGATTGGGTAGGCCACGTCAAGGGTTGCGGTGGGGTCGTTGGGCGGCCTGGATTGTGAGGGGTGGATTGCGTACCAGGGATCGGCTTTGACGGCCAGAAGGTACTCGCCGGCGGCAAGATTGGTGAACTCGTAAGTGCCGGTATCGTCGGTGGTGGCATTGCTCATATGGGTGATGCGATCACCCGGATTATGGGCTTGCGGCCTGCGGAAGAGCATGACCACGGCTCCTTCGACCAGGTCGCCGCCGTCGGCTGTGACTACACCGCGAAGGACGGAGCCTGGGGTGAGGCGGAAGATCAGGCTTTCAGTCTCCTGGTCAGGGCCGGTGACGATCGCGGTCGAGTATTCATCGTGTTCATCGTAAAAGGCGGTGTGGAATCCGCGGCGGGAGGCGGTGAGCTGGTACTTGGTGGCGGGCAGGTTTTCGAGAGCGAAATGGCCGTCGCTGTCAGAGACCGTTGAGGCGATGGTGTGGCTGTCTGACTCGGCGAGGATTGAAACGATGGCGCGACGAACTGGTTCGCCGGTTACAGAGTTCAGCACCTTGCCGGCTATGCGGTAGAGGCCTGGGGTGGAGGGTTTGGTTTGCGCGTGGGCCGGAAGGGATGCTATCGCCAGCAGTGCGGTTAAGACTATGAAGTAAACCAGAATTTGTGGTTTCCCACCTTTCCGCGAAAAGCTGCGGAAGGATGGAGCACCCGGGAGTTTTGGTTTTGAAGCGGCGATGGTTGGCATCAGGGTTCCGGCGCCTCCACAACTAGATTGCTGGTGGTTCCTGCGGAGAGCGTTACGGGCTGGCCCGGATTCGGCAGAGATGCTAGCACCGAACGGTCGCGGTATTCGAGGCGGGCGGTCGCGTTGAAGACGTAGACGTGATAACTGCCGGGCGTGAGGTCCTCAAGGGTTGCCGTGCCACCGGTTGAAGGGCGCAGGGTTACCGGCATTACGTCCGCGGTTGAGTCGAAATCGGGAACCGCATAGGCGGTGTAGAAAGGCTCCTCTCCGGGAGTTGTCGCCATGAGGGATTGCGGGAGGCTGAGAGCCAGATTTGCGCAGTCGTCCCGCAAGGTCAGCGTCATGGTCGAGACGGATCCGTTTAGCCCGAGGATCGCCGGCTCACGGGCCAGGTTGACTCCTCCGCCGGTGAGCGAATCCTCGCAGAGGCCCTTTTGGGCTATGTTGGCGTGCACCCAATAGGCGCCGGGAGTTAGCCAGGTTGCGTCCATGGGGCCGGGCGCGTAGCCGCTGGCATAAGAGATGACCATGCCCTCGCCGATCCAGTTTCCGCCGGCCGGACTGAGAAGCACCCGAATCTGTCCGGGTCTGCCTTGATCCGCTGCTGACTGCGTTGAAGCCAAGGCGGTGCGATTGATTACGAGTTGGACTGGATTGGGATGGGGGACGGAGAGAGGGATGCGCAGGTTCTGAACGTCGTGGCCGGAGACGGTGAAATCCGCGGCACCCGCAAGCTGCCCTGCGTCTTGATCGGAGATTGTGCCGGAGCTCCCGTTCCTATAGACGGGTTGGGACGAGACCAGTAGCGAGTAGGTCCCATCGGGCAGTTGCACCTGAAAGGTGTGTGTTTCCTGGGAGTAGCCGGCGTGATAGGGGAGCTGATGGCCCGCGGCGTCTATGATGGTGGCGGAAAAATCGGGACTGGCGCGGCCGGAGGGCTGGTACTGCGGGAGTTGGACCGCGGCGGAGACGAACTGGAAGGGTTCAAGCGTCAGGGTCAGGTTGGCCTGCGCCTGGTCGCCGGAGGAAAGCTGGATGTGGGCGGCGCCGGCAAGGTCGCGTGCGTCGGGATAGAAGACGCTTACGTATCCCGCGCGGCCTGCGCCGTATGGGTTGGCGGCAGGATCGTTTTCCAGGGTTGGTTCGGTATAAATCACGTACTCACCGTCGGCCAGCGAGGCAAAACGATAGGCTCCTTCGCTGTTGGATTTGGTGATGGATGCGGGAGTCCAGACGGCGCGACCGTCCTGGATGGTGCGCCGGAGGAGGTTGATGGTGATTCCCTCTGCCGGGTCGCCGGTGGAGAGCTCGATAATGCCGTGAATGGACGAGGTGGGCTCGAGCGTGAAGACCAGATCGGGCATCTGCGCGGAGACATGGACGCTGCGCGCGGGGCCGACTGCATCTTCGACGGCGGACGATGCGGAGGTACGAGGGCGATCGAGGTAGCCGGGTTTGGTGACCTGGATGGCCTGCGGGCCTGACGGAACGCCGGGGACTTCGAAGCGGCCGTCGCTGTCAGTAAGGGCGCCTGTTTCCGCGTCGCCTTCAATGCGCACCAGCGCGCGGGGGATGGGCTGGCCGGTAGCGGCGTTGATGACTTGGCCTTGCACGGTTACCGGTGTGTTTGCGGAGAGGGATACGGGAGCGGACTGTGCCGGTTCCTGGGCTGAAAGCTGGAGCGGATGAAACAGGGTTGCGAAAACGGCTGATAGGAAAAAGGCCTGGAGAACGCGGCGTGGGCGGGTTGCCGGGGAGATTTGTTTCAGGGATGCGCGTTCAAGGATGGTTCGAGAGTCCACTCCCCATTTTGACCGTTTGGGGGCGGGAAGGGAATCAGGGTCGCGGGAAAAATAGAGTTTAATATTCGAATTTGGCAGAGGATGGCTTGACTGGTTGCTCCATCAATCATGTTCTTGCGCCGTCCCTATGGGACTCCGTAACAAATTCGTGGACTCTCTTTTCCCCACGCTGAAGCGCGGGGCTAACAAACATTGCGCCTCCGGCGCGTTTCAAGGTTGTGAGATTCAATAGACTCAACCGCGCTCGAGATACCAGGGAATGTTGATGACGATGATGCGGCGGTTGCCGCGCAATAGCAAGATCACCTTTAGCAGATCGGCGCGGCGATTGTGGAGGAGGTTTTCCCACCAGTGGCGGACTACCAGCTCCGGCACCAGGACACAGATTTTTTGGAATTTGGACTCTCGCTCGACTTTGAGGACGTAATCGACCACTGGGTTCAGGATGTAGCGGTAGGGCGATTGCAGAATCTCGAATTTTGGAACGCACTTGCCGGCGGCGCGCAGGGGAGCGGCTACGTCGCGTTCCCAATCGCGGCAGATCTCGTCTGGATCGTCGGCAATTTGAACGTGGAGGCAGCGAATATCGTTGGACATGGAGAGCGCGAAGGAGAGAGCTTTCTCCGTGATGCGGCTCCAGCGGTCGATGGGGACTATGACGATGGGTTCGGCGATCTCGGCGGGAGCGATGGGACGGTTGCAGGCGGTTTCGCGATCGACGCGAACGTAGTGACGTTTGACGGCGTGCATCAATAGGATCATGACAATGATCAGCAGCGCCGTGATCCATGCGCCTTCAACAAACTTGGCTACCAGAACGACGATAGCGGTGATGCCGGTGGCCACGGCGCCGAGGCCGTTGACGAACATGCGGAGCGGATGGCCACCTAGGCGCTTCCAGTGCATCACCATGCCTGCCTGGGAGAGGGTGAAGGCCATGAAGGCGCCGATGGCGTAGAGGGGAATGAGGCGGTCAGTGACGCCACCGAAGAGGATGAGCAGCACTGCAGTGAGCGCAACCAGTACGTAGATGCCCCAGGAGTAGAGCAAGCGGCGGCCGCGCAACAGGAATACGTGGGGCATGTAGTCGTCGAGGGCGATGGCGCGGGTGAGGCGGGGGAAATCGGCAAAGGCCGTGTTTGCGGATAGCGCCAGCACCAGAAGAACCGAGCCGATGGTGACGTAATAGAACCATCCGTGGCCCATTACGGCGCGGGTGAGCATGGAGAGCACGCTCTCATAACCAGGTCCACCGGGGTCAGTGGCGGCGATTCCGTAAGCGCGAGAGAGCAGGGCGATTCCGGCCAGCAGGACTGCCAGCAGGACGATGATGATGGTGAGCGTGATCTTGGCGTTCTTGCGGGTATCGTCGCGGAAGGCCATTACGCCGTTGCTGACCGCTTCAACGCCGGTCATGGCGGTGCAGCCGGAGGAGAAGACTTTGAGCAGCAGCCACAGGCTGACGGCGGCGGTTGCCGCGGGGATTGCCGGCAGCGGTGTGACCGGAAGTGGATGGCCGGCGGAGTGAAGGCGTGCCAGGCGCCGACGGCGATGACGATCAGCAAAGTGCCGGTGAAGAGGTAGGTGGGGATCATGAAGATCACGCCGGTGTCGTGGACGCCACGCATGTTCACGATGGTGAGAATGAACAGCACCGCGAGGCAGAGTTGCAAAGTATAGGGCTGCAGGCCGGGGGCGGCTGAGATGAGCGCACCCACGCCGGCCGAGATGCCTACGGCGGCGGTGAGTGTGTAATCGATCATCAGGGAAGCCGCGGCGAGGAGGCCGGCGCTTTCGCCAAGATTTTGCGAGGCTACGGTATAGGAGCCACCGCCCTTGGGATAGGCGTCGATGGTTTGGCGGTAGCTCAAGTAGACGATGGCGAGCAGAATTACAATCGCCGCGCTGACGGGGACGATGTATTTGACGCCCATCAAGCCGAGCGGAATGAGCAGGGTGAGCGCCGCTTCAGGGCCGTATGCTGCGGAGCTTAGGGCATCAAGGCCGAAGACGGGAATGCCGGCGAGAGGGCCGATGTGCTCGGCGCGTTCCTCGCTGGTGGCCAGGGGGCGGCCGAAGAGCAGATTGATTGCGTTTGTGGATAAGGCCATGGGTTGTTTTCCAGCGATGGGGAAATTGGGTTGGAACCAGCCGACGATGGAATTGTCTCATGGCGCGGCGGCAGGGGAGTGAATCAGGTCAGTTGGCGAGGGGAGAGATTTTTCGCGGCGTATCTTCATGGAGCTCGTGGTGCAACTCGTCAACCTTCGCCCTGGCTTTGCTTAGAGCTTTTTTGCCGGCCGGTGTGATTCTGTAAACCCGCCGCTTGCGTCCGTCCACATTTTTGAGGACCGACTTCAGCAGGCCGGAGCGTTCCAGGCCGTGCAGGAGCGGGTAGAGAGTGCCGGGGCCAATGTGATAGCCGTGACGGGCCAGTTCCTCCATCATGGCCAGACCAAAGATGGGCTCATACATGGCGTGCGCCAGCACGTGAACGCGGATCAGCCCGGAAAAGAGTTGGTGTTGCTTTAACACAAGATCAATATACCGCTGTCGAAGCAATTTTGGAATTGGATTATATCGAAATCCGATATATTCTGTTCGGGACAGGTGATGGCTTCAAAGCGGATTCAGTGAATTCCGCGGAGGGGGAAGGATGGGGGTTGCCGGAAGAGGCTCAAGGCTGGCGCTGCTGCTGATTGTTATTGCAGCCGCGTCAAGAATTTGGGCACAGGGGCCTCCGTATCAAACCGACGATCCGGTGCCTGTAGATCTGCATCACTACGAGTTCTATATTTTCGGCGGGGTGGATGGAACCCCGGCAGAGATCGATTCGACTGGACCGGCTTTTGAGTTTAATTGGGGCGCGATCAACAGGGTGCAACTCCACGCCATACTTCCATGGGGAGGGGTTTTCCCGTCAAACAATCCTGTTTATCTGCCTGGGGGCACGGGGACGAGCGCATTCGGCCTGAACGATATGGAACTGGGCGTGAAGATTGCCATCATCAAAGAGACCAAGCACGTTCCGCAGATCGGGACCTTCACCATGTTTGAAATGCCGACCGGGAATTATAACGATGGACTCGGCGTGGGAAAGGTCTGGTACAAGCTGCCTGTGTGGCTGCAAAAAAACTCCGGCAAGTGGCTTTTTGACGGCGGCGGTGGGTACCAGGTGGTTCCGCAGACGAATTATCGGGATTTTCCTTACACGGGTTGGTTGGTGAAACGGGAGCTCAACGAGAGGCTGGAGCTGGGCGCGGAATTGTTTGCGCATGGGCGCGAAGGCTTTGCGGCGGCGCAGACTGGGCGCTCGGCGATGATCGACGTGGGCGGCTACTACCATTTCAAAAAACATCCCGATGAGCAGTTTTTGTTTTGCTACGGGCACTCCATTGCGGGTCAGACGGAGAATTACGCCTATGCGGGAATGTACTGGACATGGGGTAAAGAGGAGAAGAAGAAAGACGCTGCGAAAAGCGACTGGATGCAAGGGCCGATAAGTAGAAATGGGTTTTGAATCAAGTGCGGGACAGGGAGCGAAGGACGATTCACGGCAGGGAGAACGCATCTTATGGAGATTACGTCGCGCGGTCTTTGGACATTGATTCATGGAATAGGATTCGGCGCGCTTTATCTATTGGCCTGTTCCGGCGCGCTGGTGGAGCTATTTCGAGTTACTGCGAAGTCTGAAGCTCCAGAATTCACTTCGGGTCGTGAGCGATTCCTGAAGGTTTATCTCATCACGATGGTTGCGCTCGCATGGGCGGCGGTGCTGACCGGGACTTTCGTCATCTACCCGTGGTACCGCGCCGCGCCCCCGTTGGGGATAGGCGACCTCTCAATGTTTCCACAGCGGCTGCTGGTCTCCAATCCATCGACCAGCGGCTGGCACTCGCTGGGAATGGAGTGGAAGGAGCACATTGCCTGGTTCGTTCCTATCTCGATCACCGTGGTTGCGTATGTTTTTATCCGGTACGGGCGCGAACTGAGGAATCACAGGCGGCTTCGCGCGGCGGTGCTTTGTTTTGCCCTGGTTTCGTTTATTGCAGCGGGCGTGGCTGGATTTTTTGGAGCGATGATCAACAAGTATGCGCCGGTGCAGGGTGGGCATACGATTCAACTGAGCCACGGAGGAGAGAGATGAACAGGACCGATCGTGCAGTTTCCCCTAGACCTCCGGCGATTCCGAACGGTTCAGGTGCGGCTGCGATTCTTGCGGCGGGATTTGGCTGTTTTGTTTTGGCTGTACTTGCCTTAGCGGGCGATAAGTCGGCGCTCATCAAGAGTTACATGGTTTTCTATAAGCCAACCGGGCCTCTATCGGGAGTGACTACGACTGCCATTCTTATCTGGATTCTTACCTGGGCGATGTTGGAATGGCGTTGGCGCAATAAGGCGGTTGCAGTGGGCCGTATATGCGCGACTGCTCTGGCGCTGCTGGGACTGAGTCTGCTGGTGACATTTCCCCCTGTGGTTGATTTGTTCTGATGGAGGAGTCATGCAGCAGGCGATCATTGCGCAATTCATCTCTTAAATTGCGGAGACTACCGCCCTGGGGAGAGTGAATTGGAATCGGCTGCCGTGGCCGGGGGTGCTTTCGGCCCAGATGCGGCCACCGTGCTGCTCGACAATGCTGCGGCAGAGGGCAAGGCCGAGGCCGGTGCCTCCGAGGGCGCGGGAGTCGGAAGCGTCGCCCTGCTGGAAGCGGTTGAAAATATGCTCGAGTTTTTCCTGAGCGATTCCGCGGCCCTGGTCCTCGACGATGAAACAGGCTTCATTTTCGCTGACGGGCTGCGCGGCCAGGCGGATCTGCGTCTCCGGCGGCGAGAACTTAATGGCGTTGGCTACCAGCTCGTTAAGCACTTGCAGGATGCGTTCCTGGTCGGCAAGAACCCGCACTTTTGGCGCTTCAATGCGGAGGTCGATGTGAGCCTGGCTAGCCGATGGGAAGGCCACATCGATGGCTCGGCGCAGCAGGTCACCGGCTTCGACAGGCTGGCGATCGAGGGAGAGATTCCCCCGTTCCACGCTGTCGAAGTCGAGAATGTCGTTGACCAGGCGGACCAGGCGGTCGCAGTTGCCGATGGCCATCTCGATCATCTGGCGCTGCTTTTCAGGGCGCTTGTCGAGAGTGCCTGAGGAGATGAGACCCAGCGAGGCGCGCAGCGAGGTGAGCGGCGTGCGCAGTTCGTGGCTGACGGTGGAGATGAACTCGTCTTTCATCTTCTCAAGGCGGCGGCGTTCGGAGACATCCTGGAATGCGACCACCATGCCTGAGATTTGGCCGTCTTCGATGAGCGGGCTGGCGCTGTACTCGACTGGGAAGGAAGTGCCGTCACGGCGCCAGAAGACTTCGTTGCTCATGCGGACGGGCTCGCGGCGGCGCAGGGCCTGGAGAATGGGACTGGTGGCGCGGGAATAGAGCGTGCCGTCGGCGTGGCTGTAGTGGATGACGAGATGGACGTCGCGGCCGATCAACTCATCGGTGGAGTAGCCGAGGGCGCGGGCGCCGGCCTGGTTGATGAAGGTGAGGCGGCCGTCGAGATCGATACCATAGATGCCGTCGGCCACGGAGTCGAGGATTAACTCGCGCTGACGCGTGGCAATGTGCAGCGCATCTTCGGCTTGGTGCTGCTCAGTCACGTCCATTCCGTGGTTGAGGATAAAGGGCCGTTCGCCGGGCAACTGCATGCGGCGGCTGCGGAAGGCGATGCGGCGGTATGCGCCGTCGCTGCGACGGAGAGGTAAGGCGCCCTGCCACTCTTCTTTGGTTTCGAGAGTGCGGATGCAGTCCTGAAATGTGGCAAGGCCGGCGGAATCAAGAAGATCGGTTATGGAGCGGCCGGTTAGGGCATCGGCGCGGTAGCCCAGAGTTTCGGCGGTGAAGGAGTTCAGCGAGGTGAGACGTCCCTCCATGGAGCAGGAGAAGACAAAACCGAGCGAGTTTTCAACCACCTCGCGATAACGGGCTTCACTGGTGAGCAGCGCCAATTCCGCCTGGCGCTGATCGGTCACATCCTGGCCACTGACGATCAGGTATAGTATCTCGCCGCTCGGGCCCTGCAAGGGCCGCAGAGTCCAACTGACGCGGCGGGTGAGGCCGTTGGCGATGCGCCACTCCGTCTCATGCGGGCCGGAGACCTGCCCGGATGCGGCTTCGCGCAACTTCTCTTCGACCCAGGCGCGAACTTCGATTTCAAGAACGTCTTCGACAAAGAATCGGCCTGCGGCATCGGCCATGCTCAGGCCGGTCAGTTGAGTGCAGGAGTAATTGAGCCGCACCATACGGCCGGCGGTATCGAGCACGGCAACCAGGGCGGGGACTGAGTCCAGTGTCGCGGCTACAAAGCATCGTTCGATGGCCAGGGCTCGCTCAGAACGCTGGCGGGCGCGCTGTGCTTGTTCCTGAGCAAGCATTCGGGAGTAGAGTTCGAGCCGCGTGACTGCCTGTCGGCCAAGAATTTCCAAGAGCGTTATGTGTTCCTGGTTGAACCGGTTCGGCTCTTGAGCCAGCGCAGCGAATGTACCGATGACCCTATGGTCGCTGGCTACGAGCGGCACTGCGACATAGGAGCGGCAAGGATTTGCGCCGATGAGGTGGATTCCATCGGGGGGGAAACGGGGATCCTGGCCGGCATCGCGGATCAGGAGGGGTTCACCCTTTTCCAGCATCCACTGGCAGGCGGTGGAAGAGCGCGGCTGCTCTCCCCCCTTGAATCCGAAGCGCGACTTAAACCACAGGTGGTTGAAGTCCATCCAGCCTATGTAGGCATAGTCCGCGACGCACAAAACGGCGGAAAGTTCGGTCAATTCGTCCAGTGCCGGGTCAGGATTGCGATCGAAGAGGTCAAATTCAGAGTGGGAAGTGAGTGCTTGAAGATCGCCGAGCTGTTGACCTTGCATCGCACACATACAACACCCCGCACCCGGCGACAGAGGCGTCGCCAGGCAAGCACGTTTGCCCAATTGTCAGTATCGTGCAGTCAGGCGGAGTTGACTGTGACACAAAGAGGGGATTTACGGGGTTTGGGTAGTTACAACCTAGGTTACCCATAGAGGGGTACGAAAGGGATGTTTGCCTGTTACTTGTCCAAGTTGTCTGCAATGAATGGTGAAAGAAATCCGTGTTCTATCAATGGGTGGAGGGTAGCTTACAGCAGTCTCCGGCGGCGGCGGGTTCGTTGGCGCCCGCATCGAGTATCACCTTCCAGTTGCCGTCCGGCTGTTTGCGCCAGATGGTGATATAGCGGCCGGAAGTGGTGACCGGATTGCCGTTGGCGTCTTTGCTGTGACCCTCGAAGTGGCCCCAGGTATAGCCAATGTCGCCTGACGGTCCCATGGTGGCATCGGTCGGGGTCCAGGTGAGTTGATAGATTTTCGGCGACCAGTTGGCGGATTTTGCGATGGCAACGCGGCCAACCAGAGGAGCTACGCCGTTGCCCAGCGCCACGCCGTCTTCGGCAAACCAATCAGCAAAGGCGGCGCCGCCACGCTCGGCTACATCTTTGGCAAAACGAGCTTCAAGGTTGAAGAGCAGAATCTTGCCCGGCTTTACGGTTGGGTCGGCGAGCGGGTTGGGAGCATCCGTGGCATCGCC
>Ga0181529_10007044_pt1 | contig 11310 bp, 9 predicted proteins | sample PEATcosm2014_Bin_36_FD_119763 | JGI IMG/M metagenome (GOLD analysis project Ga0181529, IMG submission 119763) | Peatland microbial communities from MTU Mesocosm Facility, Houghton, MI, USA - PEATcosm2014_Bin10_30_metaG | ecosystem: Environmental > Terrestrial > Soil > Wetlands > Peat | place... | reverse complement strand
GACGCGGCCGGCGAGGAAATGGTGGGCGATATGGGCCGGGATCGCCAGCATGAGGCCGCCGGCGGTGCTCAAAAGCGCCTGCCACATCCCGGCCGCCAGGGCGTGCGGGGTCGCGTAGTCGCCGCCCCTCCCAAATGCGTTGAACGTGTACGCCATGCCGAGAACCGTCCCCAACAGGCCGGCGAGCGGCGCCACCTGGGCGATCGCCGCGATCGAGCCCAGCCGCCGCTCAAGGGCCGGCACCTCGACGATCGCCGCCTCCCGGACGTTGAAGCGCATCGCTTCGGCGTCGTCCTCCGAATGCAGAAGGGCGGCCTTTACGACGGCCGCCACCGGCCCGGGCGTCTCCTCGCAAACGGTCAGGGCCTCGACCAGCCGGCGCTTGGCGAGGATGTTCTTGATGCCGTCGATGAAAGCCGTGGAACGAATCTGTCCGCGATGAAGATAGAGCGTTCGCTCCACGAAAAGGACGAATGCCGCGAGTCCGAGGACCAGCAGCACCCACATCATGGGGCCGCCCTTTGCAAAAAGGCTGAAGTTGAAGACGGACATTGTCGGAATAAAGCGTTACATTCGTTTTGCACCCCGGCGCAAATGCCAAACGCGGCTCATGGTCGGGCGGGGGGAGCGTTGAGATTCGCCAAGTTGGACTGGGCAAGCGCCGCGAACGGAAGGCCCGACTTGATTATCAGTTTCCAAGCCTCCACCGATTGATCGACCTCGCCCTGCCGCTCGAAGAGATCGCCCAGTTCAAAGAGCGTCTTTGCCATCCAATAACGGCCCTTTTCGCCCAGTTCGGCGCCCCGCCCGCCGTTCAAGAGGAACGGCGCCACCACCTCGCCCCACCAGACTTCCCTCGCCTGCTGCGGCTGGTCCCGGCGCATGTAGATGTTGCCCTGGTTGAATCCGGCCTCGACCCTCACATCGACCGGAGCATCGACCCGAACGCACAGTTCCGCGAAGAGGTCGAGCGCCTGCTTCTCGTGCGAAGTGTCGCTATCGCTTCTCGACTGCGCATTGTGGCACTTGGCTAGCGCGAGCCGGGCGATGAATGCGTTCGGAGTTCCGGCATAGGCCGCGTTGTCGACGAGCGATTCGTACACGTGCTGCGCCGGAGGAAACTGGTTCAACCGGCTGAGGACGTCGCCCTCCTTCAGCCGCGCATCGAACACGAGCTCGTCGTTGGGGTAGATCGTGACGAGCCGCTCGAGCAGCCTGTCGGCTTCCTGAAGGTTCTTCTCCTGGCCGAGCCGCTCCGCCATCGCCGCAGCCTGGTACAGGGCGTACGGTGCATAGCGGCTCTTCGGAAAATTATCGGCGAGATTGGTCAAAAGTTGCTGGGCCTCGACGACCTTGTCCTGGCGCTCGTCATAATTGGCCTCGGCGAAATAGGAGGTGGCGGCCGCGTCGGAGCCGCGGTATTCCGCACGAAGCCGCGACAGAATCGACAAGGCCTCGGACTCGCGCTTGAGGTCGAAGCACGTCTGCGCCTTCAATAGAAGGCTGCTGCTGGCGATGTCCTCCCGTAGGGTCGGATCGAGTCCGGAAAGAAGCTCGGCCAGCCCGTCCACGAGCCGCAACGCGCGCTCCTCGTCCCGCGCATCGACCGCGAGGCGCGCCTGGAGCCAGGCCATCCGGGCCCGCAGTTCGGCGGGCAGGCCGGCAGCCGGCCGCCCGGCGAGAAGCCGGTTTACGCGGTCGTACGCCTCGGCGCTCCGATTGTCCAATTGCAGGGCCCGCGCGAGGTTCCACTCCGCCTTCCAACGGCTTACCGCGTCGAACTGGGGGCTGCGCGCCTGCTCGTCCAGGACAGTCGCCGCCTCCTTGAGCGCGCCCGCCTTGATCTCCGCCTCGACCCGCTGGAACATGAGATCGCCGGGCCTCACCCCGGGCGGCGGGCTGCCGACGACCGAGGCATAGGCCTCGGCGGCGCTTCGGTAGTCTCGCGCCCGATACCAGGCCTCGGCGACGACCACGTTGAGCCTGGACCGCACGCTGAGCCAGTCTCCTCCCCCTCCGGGAAGCGCGTCGCGCGTCTGCCGCGCATAGTCGGCCGCCGTGCGGTAATGCTGCTGCTCCCATGCGGCGTCCATCAGGACGCCGCGGGCGTACGGCGTCAGCGGCGAACCGGGGAAGCGGTCGAGCAGCGAGCGCGCCGAGTCCTCGGCCTGGGCATAGTCCTTGTCGCCGAGGGCCCATTCCGCCCGGACGAGAAAAAGATCGTCCAGGATCGGATGCGGCGCCGCGCCTCCGATGAGCTTGTCCAGTTCCGCCTTGAAGATATCGCGGGCCGCACCCGCGGCGAGCGCCCGCGCGAGCAGTTGCAGCGCCTGCCGCTGGCGGTCGGGATCGACTCCGTTGTCCAGAAGCTGGAAGAGCGCGATCCGTCCGGGCCCGCTCCCCGCGCCGGCGATGAGCCCGAGCAGGAGCCGGAAATCGTCGGCGCGCGCTCGTTCGCGGGCCGGCAGCGCGATAATGTCGCGTTGCAGGGCATCGATCGCGGCGGGGGATTTGCCGAGCGCATGGAGCATAACCGCGTACGATCGCGCAAAATCGTAGCCCACGCTGCCTTGAAAGTTCTCGGCATTCTTTCGCGCCTGCTCGGCTTCCTCCGCCGTGACATGGTCGAGCTGTAGGCGCGCCTGTTCGCGGGCGAGCTGGAAACGGGCGCGCGCCAGATTGGTCCCACCCGCCGCGGCTAGGGTCTCCGCCTGCCCGAAGAATTCTCCCGACCTCTCATACTCGCCCGCGGACGAAGCCAGAATTCCCTGCAAAAAGAATTCCCAGGGACGGTCTTCGGCCGGGAGTTCGCCCGACTTCACCGCGGCCAATTCGTTCTTCGCCGGCTGCATCTGTCGCAAGGCTGCGTCGGCGAGCCCCGCCCTCAAGTGCCACGCCGAACCGTGCGGACCCGGCAATCCGTTGAGCGCCTTGAGCGCGGCGTCGGGTTTGCCCTCGTCGAGCAGAGCAGTCGCCAGGGCCAGCGTCAGGGCTCGGCGGTCCATTCCTTCCGCGAACAAAAGCTGCTGGTAGATTCCCGCGGCTATGCTCGGGAAACCCAGCTCCTGGGCCCGCCGCGCCGCAGCCAGGGAAAGCCCGGCCTGGCCCGCCGAGCGCTCCGCCGAAGGCGGCGCCAGAGGCACGGGCGGATTGAGCGGTTCCTGGGCGCGCGCCAGAGCCGCCGCTGTCAGCGTCAGAAAAAGGAATTTTCGAATGGGCATACCGACCGCAAGTCTGGGGTGTCACCTATCCATTTCGGCTGGAACAATCAACCGCGTTGTCATCCGATAGTGTCGTTTCGCGCCCGCATGTTCCGCGGCTCGCGGGTTTGCACTGGCATAAGCGCGGCTGGCTGTTAATCCTTGCGGTTGATTCTCCAACCACAATCCCCCGCACGCCATGCCTGCACTTATCGTTCTGATTGTCCTTGTCGCCATTGCCGCCATCGCGGCTTTTTGGGCCGTTGGAATCTACAATTCGCTCGTAGCCCTGCGCAACCGGTTCAAGAACGCATTCGCCCAGATCGACGTCCAGTTGAAGCGCCGGTACGACCTGATTCCGAACCTGGTCGAGACGGCCAAGGGGTATCTCAAGCATGAGCATGGGACACTTGAGGACGTCATCAAGGCCCGCAATATCGCCTACACGGCGTCGCAGGCAGCCGCCGCCAATCCGGCCGACGGGAACGCGATGAAGAGCCTTGTGAGCGCCGAAGGCGGCCTCGCCGGAGCCCTGAGCCGTTTGATGGTCGTTTCGGAGCAGTATCCCGACCTCAAGGCAAACCAGAACATGATGCAGCTCACCGAGGAGCTGACCTCCACCGAGAACAAGATCGCTTTCGCCCGCCAGGCCTACAACGACAGCGTGATGGTCTATAACACCTCCAGGGAAACCTTCCCCAATTCCCTGATCGCCGGATTCGGCGGCTTCCTGCCCGCGGAACTTTTCAAGATCGAAGACCCTTCCGAGCGCAACGCACCCAAGGTCCAGTTCTGACCGACGCGGATCGGACGCCATGGACTTCTTCGGCGCCGAAGAGCGCGCGAAAAAGCGCACTCGGTATCTTCTATTCCTTTTCTCGCTGGGCTTGGCGGGAACGATCGTCGCAGCCTACGGATTTGCGAGGATAGCGGAGGGTTTTCTGTCCAATTCCTCCGCCCACCGGTACCGCAACAATTACAACCGCTACGACTCCGGAAACTCCTATGCGGAGGCTCCGCTCGAGGAAACCCCTCTTTGGCAGCCGGGATTGATGGTCGCAGTCGCATTTTTCACGTCCGGAGTCGTCGGAATCGCCTCCCTGGTCAAATGGTCCGAACTTCGCCAGGGGGGTGCCGCGGTGGCGAGCGGGGTCGGCGGTCGGCGGGTCGACCCCCACTCCACCGATCTTTCCGAAAGGCGCCTCCTCAATGTCGTCGAGGAAATGTCGATTGCCGCAGGCCTGCCCGTGCCCGCCGTTTACGTCCTGGACGATGAACCGGAGATCAATGCCTTCGCCGCCGGGCTGACTACCAAGGACGCCGTAGTGACCGTCAGCCGGGGCACCCTCGAAAAGTTGACGCGGGACGAGCTCCAAGGGGTCGTCGGCCACGAGTTCAGCCATATCCTGAACGGAGACATGCGCATGAACATGCGCCTGACCGCCCTGATATTCGGGATCCTCGTCATCGCGATCATGGGCCGGGGAGTCCTGTACGGCATGCGCCGGAGCCGCGGGAAGGGGACCGCGGCCATCCTGGCGATAGGGGTCTCCATGTTCATCCTGGGCTACATCGGCTATTTCTTCGGGCGGTTGATCCAGGCCGCCGTCTCCCGCCAAAGGGAGTTCTTGGCCGATGCCTCCTCGGTGCAGTTCACCCGCAATCCGGCTGGCCTCATGGGGGCGCTTCACCGGATCGGCGCGGCCGGCTCCGCGATGGAGCATCACCAGACCGCCGCCATCGGGCATTTCTTTTTTGCCCAGAGTTTCCGCTCCAGTTTCGGCGGGTTGCTGGCGACCCACCCTCCCTTGGAAGCGCGCATTCGGGCGATCGACCCGAATTTCGACGGAAAATTCGTGGCCCCCCCGCCAGTCGCTCCCGTGGCGCCGGAAAAAACCGCTCACGCTGCGGTGTCTCCGGCCGCTCCGGCGCCGGCCGGATCGCATTTCCCGCCGATCCCGCCAATCCTTGGGTCCCTGGGAAACGGCGCTTCCATCAATCCCCTCGTTCTTATCGCCTCCGCGGGAACCTTGCCGACGACAGCCGTGAACGGGGCCAGAAATCTGCTGGGGAGAATTCCGGAGCGCCTTCGAACCGCCACCCGCTCTCCAGTGGAAGCTCCCGGCCTCCTTTTTGCCCTTCTGCTGAGCGCGGAGCCGGCCGTGAGGGATCACCAGGTCGCCGCAATCTCGGCCGGGGCAAATGCGGACTTTGCCCGCATCCTGCCCGAGATCGAACCGCTGTTGCGGGAGCTGGATTCCTCCCAACGACTGCCCCTCGTCCTCCTGGCCCTTCCCGCGTTGAATTCCCTCGATGCCGCTTCGCGACGGAATCTCGACCAGACTCTCGACCGCCTCGTGCACGCGGACCTCCGGGTCACGACGTTCGGCTATGCCCTTCAAAAAATCGTCCGGCGCACCCTTGCGGCCGGCGACAATCCAACCGCAAAGGCCGTCCGCACGTATTCGTTTTCCGAGGTTTCGGCCGAAATCAATGTGGCCCTCTCGGCGCTTGCCCACGCCTCCAGTGACAACGAGGCCGAGGCCGCCAAGGCTTTTGCCTCCGGAGCCTCCCAGCTCAAACTACTCGAGGGCCGCCTGAGTCTCCTCACAGCTGGCGATTGCGGTTTCGCCCAACTGGACTCAGCCCTCGACCGCCTTGCCGCGGCCAGCGGGCCGATCAAGAAGAGATTGCTGACCGCAGCCGCCTACGTCGTGAACGCCGACGGCGTCCTTCTTCCCGGCGAAATCGAGCTTTTCCGCGCGATGGCCGCCTCCCTGGACGTGCCGTTGCCGGCGCTCGCCGCTTGATGGCAGATTTGGGGGCGATCCGAAAACTGGGAAATGGATGCCCCCCATGAGTCGGTTGCCGCCTCCTCCGGAGTCTCAGGGCCGCCATCTGGCCGGCATTGATTGCCGGCTGCATTGGCGGCCGGCCTTGACGAAGGATCTGGATCTTGGCGGCTCCCGACGAGGGAGGGGCATTCTTTTCCCAGTTTTCGGATCGCCCCCAAATCAAGGCCCCAGGAGCCTCCGATTCTCGGAATTGTCCAGCCCGCAGTCTCCGTCATCGCCGCTGAACGCCTCGGTCGATTCGACGAAACGCAGGCCGTACAGGAAACGCCACAGCCAGCACGCGCCGTCGCGCCGGTCATGCACGAGGATGAACTCCGGATCGCAGTCCCTAACGATGGTCGTAATACTGTAATTCCCCTGCGTGGCACGCTTTAGGTCGCTGGGCAGGCGCGCGAGGATGGGGATCGGGTCGAGCGAAACCGTCCAGCTCCCGCTCACGCCCACGGGCGACCCTCCCTGGAAATAGTACCCGAAAAACCGCGGCGGGGCAAAATGCCCGGTCGCATGCATCCGCCGGAGCTGCTCGTTCACCGCGCCAATAAAGTGCACACGCCACGGAAGATCCACGGGGAGGGTGAAGTTCGGGAGTGGTATGAGCACGTTGTCGGTCATGGCCGTGGGTCCTCTCAAAGCATAATAACGGCCAATTCCTGATTAAAATGAGCCCCCAGCTGACACAAAAAGCAAAAACCGGGCTTTGCGCTCGGGATTCTTTTGGCTAAGATCCCCAAAACCGATGTCTTCCGACCTAACCGAGCTTTATCAGCAGGTGATACTCGATCATAATCGGCGGCCGCGCAACAAAGGCCGCCTGCCGACGGCCAACCGGGTCGCGCACGGCGATAATCCGACCTGCGGGGATCAGTGCCACGTGTACCTTCGGATGGAGGGAGATAGGATCGCGGACATATCGTTTGAAGGTTCCGGATGCGCCATTTCCCAGGCGAGCGCCTCCTTGATGACGACCCAGGTCAAGGGCAAGACGGCGGCCGAGGCCGAGGAGCTTTACCGGCAATTCCACGAAATCGTCACGTCGGGAAAGGAGCCGGAAGAGATCAGCGACCTGGCGGCCTTCTCCGGCGTCCATGCGTTCCCGGCTCGGATCAAGTGCGCAACCCTGGGCTGGCACGCGGCCCTGAACGCTCTCAAGGGCGAGGCCGCGCCGGCAACGACGGAAACCCATAGCGATTAACCTCATGTCCTCACCCTGGGATAGGATCCGCGAAGATTTCCCCGTGCTTCATCAAACGGTGAACGGCAAACCGCTCGTCTATCTGGACAACGCGGCGACCGCCCAAAAGCCAAAGACGGTCATCGACGCGCTTTCGCGTTTTTATGAAACGGACAACGCAAACGTGCACCGCGGCTTGCACGCCTTGTCCATGCGGTCCACGGACGCCTACGAGGGCGCCCGCAGCCGGATCGCCCGGTTCATCCATGCCGCCGAACCGGAGGAGATCATTTTCACGCGCGGAACGACCGATTCCATCAATCTTGTCGCCTCAAGCTGGGGCGGGGCCAATCTCAAGCCCGGGGACGCGATCCTGCTGACGGAGATGGAACACCACAGCAATCTCGTCCCCTGGCAGCTCGTGGCGCAGAAGACCGGAGCCAAACTGCGCTATCTGCCGGTCACGGGCGATGATGGCCTGCTCGATCTGTCGCAGTTGGACCACCTGCTGACGACAGAAGTAAAGCTATTCGCATTCACCCATATCTCGAACACCCTGGCTACCATCAACCCGGTCGCAGAACTGTGCGCCCGGGCAAAAAAAGTCGGGGCTGTCACCGTCGTCGACGCCGCCCAGTCGGTCGGTCACATGCCTTTGGACGTCAGCGAGATCGGGTGCGATTTCCTATCATTCTCCGGCCACAAGATGGCCGGCCCGACCGGAATCGGCGTGCTGTACGGCCGAAAGGCGCTGCTCGACGCGATGCCGCCCTGGCAGGGAGGGGGCGGAATGATCGCGAACGTCGATCTCTTCTCCAGCACGTACAAGCCCAGTCCCGAACGATTTGAAGCCGGAACCCCCAATTTCGCAGACGCTTACGCGCTCGGCGTCGCCTGCGACTATCTGGACAACCTGGGCAGGCCGGAAATCCAGCGCCACGACGGGGAACTGGCCCGCCGGGCCTATGCCCGGCTGGCCGAGTTGCCCGGCATCCGGCTGATCGGGCCTCCCGGCGAGCGCGGAGGCCTGGTGAGTTTCGCCCTGCGCGATGTGCATGCCCACGATGTGGTGACCTTCGCCGACCAGGACGGAATCGCCCTGCGCGGCGGGCACCATTGCAACCAGCCCCTCATGAAAAAGCTCGGACTGACGAGCACCGCCCGGGCGAGCTTCTACGTCTACAACACCCCGGAAGAGATCGACGTCCTGGTCGCCTCGCTTCGCCGGATCCTGAAATTCTTCGGCGGAGCCTGACCCATCGCCAAAGCGTCACGGTCGTCGCGACGCTTCCAGCGCAATCAGGCATTTCATTTTTCGCCGACCAGCGCAGAGGCGATCCGCCGGCTGTATTTGGCGACCAGAGCGCCGGCAATAGCCGATCCGAGGTTGGTGATAATCTGGGTCTTGTCCGGCAGACGCTCCGCCGCTCCCGTCGAAATTGCGTGATCGCCGGCTTTGACCTCGAACAACAGAAAAAGCAGGCGAATAACCGCCCCGGCTTGGCTGGCGATAATGTATATCCCAACCGCGACCAGCAGCACGGTCATGAGATCTCCCGCCTCTATGTGGATATCCCAGGTTGCGTCATCCGCGATTCCGGCAAACTTCGCGCTGAGCGCCCCAAGCTGACGACAGAGAAAGACCAACGCCAATCCGAAGACCATGGGCAACGAAAGGCCGAACAACTGCATGTATTGGGACATCGGATGCGTGATCGGCAGACTCCCCAAATTGCGCATGCCCTGCATAAACCAGGAGACAGCGATGGCCATGCTGAACAAAGCGGCAACGGAAAGATAGACGCCATATGCGGCGAAGAAACAGGCCAATATTATGCGTGGTTTCATGTCTTTGTATCTTCCTTGAATTAAAGTTCAACAGCTCGTCCGGCAGCGGTCGCAGGAGCCCGCCGTGTTCCTCTGAACAAGGCGCAGGTCGGAGCGGACAGTCCAGCCGATCCGGCGCCAAAACGCCTTGCCGGAGGCGTTGCTCGCAAAGACGAACAAGTTGCATTTCGGGATGCCTTCCGAGTGAAGCTTGTCGAGGCAAACGGCGACCAGTCGCCGGCCAAGGCCCTTGCGCCGAAGGCGGGGCGAAACGACAAGGTGATGCAAGTAGCCGCGGCGTCCGTCATGCCCGCAAAGGATCGCGCCGACGATGCGCCGTCCCGCGGTCGCCACGACGCTCAGGTTCGGATTTCGCTTGAGGAATCGGGCAATCGCCTCGCGCGCATCGGACTCGCCAAGTCCGATGCCCTCCGCCTTTTTCCAAAGCGCGTACACACGATCGTAATCGGAAATGCGCATGATCCGGATCTTTGCTGGGGAATCAATCATTTGCGGGATTTTCCGATTGCGCTTTGGCTCACGCTCGGAGCAATGAGCTTCCAGGCCTCTTTTTTCTCCTCGTTTTCGAAAGCGGTCGAATAAGCCATCATCGAATTTCGATCCAGGATACCGGCCTTTTTCCAATCCTGCATCGCCTCGATGATCCGTCGCAACTCCTCTTTAGCCTGCGGAAGCGCAAGACCGAATGACGCGCTGACCTCCATAGCGGCCGCAACTCCGCCGTCGCGTCCCGGCGCAACGGGCGTCGCCATGAATTGCCTCCGTTCATGCTCGGGAACGGGATTGATGTCGTAAGCCGGGGACAGCCTCCATCCGCCGGCATCCAGCAGCAGAAAACCGTGGTTGCGCAGATGATCGTCGCAATTGTTGATGAGCCGGCCAAACACCAGCCGACGCCACAATTCGATCAGATCGGGCCTGGGTGCCGAACCGTGGCGACGGATGGCGTCCGCAAGCGAGTCGAAGGCCCGCACGCACAGCTCCAGGCGCTCCTCCTTGGTATCCTCGATCTTGTTGTGGCTGATCCCGTGCAGGCTCTGGACGAACATCATGACGGTAAGCACGCCTGCGCGGCGGACACCATCGCAATCAGGCCCTCGTGAAAAAGCCTGGTTCCACGAGCACGGTGCGGGCGAGCTTCTACGCCAGCAATACCGCGGGAAAAAATCGGCATTCTGGTGGCCTCACTTTGCGGGAGCCTGAAGTTCTTTGGCTGAGCCCGATTGCGCACGGGCCGCACTCTCGCTTTCCACGTGGTTCAGGCGCGCCAATTCAGATCTGGCCAGACCCCATTCCATGTAGGAAATCTGATTTGTGGCCATGCACCGGGTGAAAAAGGACCGTGCAGACGCGTTGTCCTGGTGCAAGAGGCGCATCATGCCGATGTAATAGCTGGCCTCGCACACACACCCGGCCGAGTTCCCGAGTTTGCCCTGCTCGGCGAGGGCAATCAGTTTATCCTCGGGAATCCGGCCCAACAGATAAAGCCCGACATTCTTGCTCCATTCATTCCTCTCCCGCGTCACCGCTTCGGCTAATCCTGCGTCATCCTTCTGCTCCAGCCGGAGCAAGTTCAGGCTCAACCAGAATCGCGGGTAGATCTGCTGGGGATCCAGTTGTATCGCGCGACGAAAATCGGCAGCGGCCCCGACATAATCGCCCTGCTCGCTTTTTGCGCCTCCCAGATCGGCAAAAGCATCGCGGTTTTTCGGGTCCAATGCGATCGCTTTGCCAAAATCGACGACCGCTCCGGCAAGGTCACCCTGTGCGTCCTTGCAGGAGCCGCGGTTTTCGTAGGCCTCGGAGGATTTTGGGTTGATGGAGACCGCCCGGTCGTAGTCGAGGACGGCAGCCGCAAAATCTCCCATGTCCAGCTTGGTGCCGCCCCGGTTCAAATAGGTCTCCTCGTCATTCGGATCCAATACGATCGCCCTGTTGTAATCGGATAGCGCACCAGCGTGGTCTTCGAGATTGTTTTTCGCGTTGCCGCGATTGCAGTAGGCAGCGGAATCCTTTGGATCCAGGGTGATCGCTTGATCGTAGTCGGCAATGGCACCGGCATAGTCCTGGATGCTGGATTTTTCATCCCCTCGGGAGCAAAACGCTTCGGCATAACGGGGTTTCAGGGCGATCGCCTGGCTGTAGTCCGCAATGGCTCCCGTGTGGTCGCCAAGTTTTGCCTTGGCGTCTCCGCGCCCGCAATAGGCATCGGGAATGCTGGGGTTCAAGACAATCG
>Ga0181529_10007042_pt1 | contig 11311 bp, 6 predicted proteins | sample PEATcosm2014_Bin_36_FD_119763 | JGI IMG/M metagenome (GOLD analysis project Ga0181529, IMG submission 119763) | Peatland microbial communities from MTU Mesocosm Facility, Houghton, MI, USA - PEATcosm2014_Bin10_30_metaG | ecosystem: Environmental > Terrestrial > Soil > Wetlands > Peat | place... | reverse complement strand
CGCGCGGCTCTCCGCGAGAGCGGCGGCCCGCCGTGGATGAGCTCGCCGTGCGATTCGCGGCCGATGAAGGGGCCGCTGCCCCCGAATACAAGACCGATGGCTCGGCAGGGGCCGACCTCAGGGCCAGGCTGCCTATCCCTATGGTAATCGGCAGCGGAGACAGGGCGGCCGTCCCCACGGGGATCCGAATCGAGCTGCCCCCCGGCTACGAGGCGCAGGTGAGGCCGCGCTCAGGGCTCGCATTGGAGAAGGGGCTAACCTGCCTCAATTCCCCCGGCACCATCGACTCGGACTACCGTGGAGAGATCAAGGTGATCCTTGTCAACCTCGGCCGCGAGGCAGCGACCATAAGCGACGGCGACAGGATCGCGCAACTCGTCGTGGCCAGCGTTTCGCGGGCCCGCTTCGTGGCCGTTCCGGTCCTTGGCGAGACCGCGCGGGGATCGGGCGGCTTCGGATCGACGGGGACCTGATGTCCAGCGAGGCGAGCTCCCTCCTCGGGCCATTCCCAGGCCCGGGCATAGCGGCTCGGCGCCTCGGGGGCAAGGCGCACTTTTCGGTCATAGCGGGATACGTATCGCGGGAGTTCCTCTTCGGCTTCTTCGTCTGCTTCCTCTTCTTCTTCGCCGTGTTCTTCGTGAACCAGATCCTCCTGATGGCCGAGGACATCCTGTCGCGCAAGGCCCAGCTCAAGGACGTTTTGCTCCTCCTCGTTTTCGCGATGCCATCGGTCGTGGCCATGTCCTTCCCCTTCGCCTCCCTCGTGGGCGCGCTGATGGCGGCGGGTCGTCTGTCCTCGGACAATGAGATGCTCGCGATCATGGCGGCCGGGATCCCGCCGCGGAGAGCCTTCGTGCCCTTCCTCGTCCTGGGCCTCGCCTTCTCGCTCGTCTCCTTCGTGATGAACGACTATTTCCTGCCTCGGGGAAGCATAGAATTCAACAAGCTGTACCGCCGGCTGGCCGCGTCCATCCCCGCGCTCGAGCTCAAGCCATGGTCCTCCAGGCGCTATAAGGACATCACCGTCGTCACCGGAGACATGGCGGGCTCGAAGATCAAGGATCTCCTCATCTTCGACCGGAGCGAGGGGGATACTCAGCGCGTCATCTCGGCGGGCGAAGCCAGTCTCTCGGTCGACGACGAGCGGGGCGACGTCGTGCTAAAGCTGACCGATGTATGGCAGCATACCATCAAGACCGGGGAAAGCGACCGCTTCGAATGGGCGCGCGCCTCCAACATGGAGTACCGCATCTCGATGCGCGAGCAGGAAGATGACAGTACCGTCCTCGGGCCCCGCGACATGCCCTCCGTCGACCTCGCCAAGGTCATCTCGGACAAGTCCGCGGCCCTGGACCTCCGGTTGGAGAAGCGCGACGAGGACGTCTCCCTCTCCCGCGCCTCGCTGATGGCGGCCTACGAGGCGGAGCTGGCCGGAGATTCGCCTTGGGCCAACTCGGCCGCGCGCCTCGAGCCGGCCCTCTCCGCGCTGCGCTCGGCCGAGGCATCGAATCCCAGCGACAGGACTCTGCAGGTCTATGTGCTCGAGTACTGGAAGAAATTCTCCATCCCCTTCGGAGCCCTCTTCTTCGTCGTGCTCGCATTTCCGCTCGGACTCCTCGCCAAGAAGTCCGGTCGGACCATGGGATTCGGCATGGGCATACTCATCGCGGTCATCTACTGGGCCTTTCTCATCGGAGGCCAGACCTTCGGCTCGAGGCTCTCGTGGTCTCCCTTCTGGTCCTCCTGGGCCCCCAACGCCATCGTCCTCGTCACCGGGTTGGCGCTTTGGGCCGCGAGGCTGCGGACGCGGTAGGCGAAACCGGCATGAGACGCGCGACGATACTGAGGCTCTACCTCCTTAGGATTTTCATACCGGGCCTGCTGGCCTCCCTGGGCCTCTTCGCCCTCATCCTCGAGCTCGTCGACCTCTTCACGAACCTCTGGCGCTACCTGGCCCAGGATGCGCCTCTCATCTCCGTGCTCAGGGTCATGTGGCTCTACCTCCCGACAGCGGTAGCGAACGGCCTTCCCATCGCCCTCCTCTTCGCGGCCTCATTCAGCCTCGCCTCGCTCTATGCCAACAACGAGCTCACCGTGATCTTCGGCTCCGGAGTGTCGCTGGCGAGCTTCACGATTCCCCTCTTTGCCGTCGCGCTGATGCTCTGCGCGGCCTCCTTCTTCTTCGACGACAGCGTCGTTCTCAAGACGATAAAGGGCAAGAACGAACTCTCGCAGAAGCTCCTCAACACCAAGACCTCGCTGAACAACCCTGACGTCACCGTCATCTCGAGGGACGGGGCCGTGGTCTACCGAGCCCAGTTCTACGACGACCCGAGCGCGACTCTCACCGGCGTCACGGTCATAGAGAGGGACCCTCAGGGCGAGCCCATCGCCCGTACCGAGTCCGATACGGCCCGTTGGGACGGCTCGCATTGGGTCTTCGGCCGCGTCAGGCGATTTACCAAGGCCCAGGACGGCACCTGGACGGACCTGAGCTACGGAAGCTGGACCTCGGATATCCTCAACGAGAAGCCCGACGCGTTTCGAAGCCAGAATAGGGACCTGGACGAGCTGTCGGCCTCTGAGCTCGGAGAATACGTCGCCTTCCTGCGGCGGGCCGGACTGCCCTTCGCCGCGGCCGAGGCCGAGCGCAACAAGCGCTACAGTTTCTCGTTCACGCCGCTCGTAGTCATCCTGCTGGCCGGCGCCTCGGGAGGCCGTTTCCGGAAAAACGTACTCCTCGCGAGCCTCCTCACGAGCCTGGTGGGGGCCACGATGTTCTACGTCGCGCAGATGATCACGATGCTCCTCGCCAAGACGGGCGCGATCGACCCGCGGCTCGGAGCGTGGTCTCCCCTCGCGCTCTTCGTCGTCTCCGGCGTCCTCCTCTTCCGGACGGCGAGGACCTAGGGCGGGACATGGGCGGCATATTCGCCGAGGAGACGGCCGATCCGGGCAGTCGCGCGAGGAATGGGCGCCTGCAACTCCCCCATGGGGAGGTCGAGACTCCCGTCTTCATGCCGGTCGGCACCAATGCCACCGTCAAGGCCTTGGAGCCGGCCTCCCTCGAAGAGATCGGCTTCGGCATCATCCTCGCCAACACCTACCATCTCTACCTCAGGCCCGGGCCCGACCTCGTGCGCGAAGCCGGCGGCCTCCATGGCTTCACCGGCTGGAAGCGCAATTTCCTCACCGACTCGGGAGGATTCCAGATATTCTCCCTCGCCGCCCTGAGGAAGATCGAAGAGGAGGGCGTCCGGTTCCGTTCCCACGTGGATGGCGCCTATAAATTTATAAGCCCCGAGGATGCCGTCGAGGCCCAGGCATCGTTCAACAGCGACATCCAGATGCAGCTCGACGTCTGCAGCTCCTGGGGCGTGGACGAAGACGAGGCCAGGAAGGCATCGGACCTCACGACCCGCTGGGCGGGGAGGGCCAAGGAGCGCTGGCTCGCCAAGCGCTCAGGGGGCTATGAAGGCCAGCTGTTCGGCATAGTCCAGGGCAATTTCTTCAAGGAGCAGCGGAGGCGGAGCGCCGGCGAGATCGCCGAGCTCGACCTGCCGGGCATCGCGATCGGCGGGCTCTCCGTCGGCGAGCCCTTCGAGGTGTTCTCCGATCTCCTGGCCTTCACCTCGGCCCTCCTGCCCCGTGATCGTCCCCGCTATCTCATGGGCATAGGCACGCCCGATTATATCCTCGAGGCAGTCGAGAACGGCATCGACATGTTCGATTGCGTCTTCCCAACCAGGACGGCGCGAAACGGGCTTCTATTTACCGCCAGGGGGCCGATAGCTATAAAGAAGGCCGCCTACGAGCGGGACTTCGGCCCCATCGACGAGGGATGCGGGTGCCGGGTATGCCGCGCCCATAGCCGCGCCTACCTCAGGCACTTGTACAAGTGCGAGGAGATCCTCTATGCGATGCTCGCCAGCTACCACAACCTCTACTTCCTCCAGGCCCTCCTCGTCAGGATACGCGAAAGCATCCGCCAGGGCCAATTTTCGATGTTCAAGCGGGGCTTCCTCTCTAGGTACTACGAGGGCGAGGCGTAGCCGCCCGGCCCTGGCGGCCTTCGCCCTCGCCATCCTCGCCGCGCCCTTGGGGACGGCCTGGGCCCAATCCGCGCCAGCGGCCCCAAGCTCTCCAAGCGCCCCTGCTCCCGCGGCTGGCTCGGCCGTAGCCCCTCCGGCGATAGACGATGCGGCCAAGCTCGAGGCCAAGCGGCGGGACACGATTCGCTATGGCATCGATTCCGAAGTGAGCGACCTCATCAAGGACCTTACGGCCGCCAAGGACGGGCTCTACAACGACGATCTCCTCGTCCTCCTCCAGAATTCGAGCGACGCCAAGCTCCGCGGCACCGTCCTGGATTTCTTCGGCGTCCTGGAATGGAAGGGGGCCGAGCAGATCGCCATGGGCCTCGTGGACGACAGGGACAACCTGGACTCGGACCTCGTCAGCTCCGCCCTTTCCTATCTAGCCGAGATACGATCGAAGGACGCTCTCAAATTCACGGACGCGATCATCAAAGAGGACAATAGGAAGCTTCTCCCCGCCCTCGTGAGGCTCATGGGCCGGGCAGGGGGAACGGCCGAGGAAGAGCTCCTGCTCGGCTGGTTCGACAGCGACTCGGCCACGCCTGCCCTCAAGGAAGAGGCTATCAAGGCCCTCGGCGAGATCGGTTCAGGGAAGGCGGCAGATCGGCTCGACAAGCTCATCCAAGACCCCGGCGCCGGCAAGGCGGCGAGGATGTTCGCCTGCGATTCCCTGGCCCGGATCAAGGACCCGGCCTCGGTAGCGCCCCTGATCAAGGCCGCCACCGATGCCGATCCCAATGTGCGCTGCTCGGCGATAGACGCGCTCGGAGCCTTCGCTAGCGGCGGAGACGAGGCCGCTTGCAGGGAGATCGCCGAGGCCCTGCGTGACTCCTTCGTCAAGGCCCGCGTCGAAGCCTGTAAAGCTGCCGCGGCGGGCAAAGTCCGGCAGGCCTTGCCCTTCCTGCGCTACAAGGCGCAGAGCGATCCGGATATGGCCGTGAGGACCGAGGCCTGCCGATCGCTCGCCGCGATGGGCGAAAGCGCGGACTCCGCCGACGCGTCTTTCGCCTTTCTTCGCGAAAGGCTCGAGGACACGAAGGAGGACTCGGGCTTGCGCGCCCTCTGCTTCGGCCTCCTCGCGCGCTATGACCCAACCGGCTCCATGCCGATCCTCCAGGCCAGGCTCATGACCGAGGCGGCCGCGAAGCAGCGGGATTTCTATACGGCTCTCGCGCGGGAGATCGCCTACGCCGATAAGGCGCCGCTCATCGGCGCTCTGGCGCGCATGCTCCTTTCCGACCAGGACTACCTCATCCGCGTCGCCGCTATCGAGTGGATCCGCAAGAACAAGGCCCTCGACCTCAAGCCCGATCTCGAGAGGCTGACCATCCAGGACCCCTCGGACATGATCAGGAGGAGGGCGACCGAGGCGCTGAAGGTTTTCTAGGATTCGGGCAGGCAGGAAGATATATGGCAACCAGGCTGCCATTGCCGTGGTTGCCTTTATCCATTTTGCTTTGGCTTTCTATAGCCCCGGCGTCTCGATGCAATGCAGGAGCCGGTTGATCTTGTCGACCGGCTTCTCGTAGGCGGTGAAACGCAAGGTTAAGGGGTAGCCCGACCTCGAGATCATCGGGATGTCCTTGCCCATGCAGTCCGGAACCGGACCCTGAAGCTCGGGGAAAAGCTCTCCTTTCAAAGGCACGAAGGTCAATTTCTCGCCGTCGAAGTGGAGCTCGGCCGCGTGCCTGGGCACGCTGACCAGGAAGACGAGGAAGTCGCTCGCTCCGCCGCCTACGGATTTGGAAAGCCCGGCCGAAAGCGAATGCACATTCCGCGATCCGATATGAGGATTCTGCTCGGCCACGAGGAGCTCCACCTCGATTGTGCCCGGCTTGACTATCTTCGGAGCATAGGCGCTCAGGGACCTTATGGCCTCGGCCGGCCTCGAGGCTCCTCCTCGACGGCCCGCAGCCTCGGAGAGGAGGGCGACGGTCCGCTCGGACTCGGCCTTTCTCTGGGCGAGGAGGGCGGCAGAGCTATCTTCTATAGCGGCCTCGTGCTCGTCCACGCCTTGAGCAGGGGCCCTGGACGAGCCGGCCCCAGAACCGGCCTTGGCTGCTCTAGCGGCCTCGGCAAGGAGGGAGGAGGAACGCGCGGCTTCCTCGCGCCTGCTCGCCGCGATTTCCTTGGCGGAGGCCCGTGCCGAGCCGTCCCTGGCAGCGGAGTCGGCCGCGGCCGCGGTGGCTGCGGACGCGAGGGTCGCCTGGGCTTCGCGTCGATCGAGGGTCTGTGGTTGGGGCAGGCCCGGGGCCACGCGGCGCGCTGCGCCCGCTGCCGGCGAGACCGTCGCAGCATGGACGGGGGCCGCCGTGCGCTGAGCCTGGGACGACGCTGACGAGCCGGTAGCTCCGGCCTCTGCCTGGAGTACCGCAGCGGCGACGGGCTCCTCGGCGCGCTTGGGCATGCGCCGCAGGATCAGCGCTATGCCGAGTATCGCGGCGAGGACCAAGACCAGAACCACCGCAAAGAGAGCGATGCGGGCCCCCGAGCGGAGGAGGGCTCCTAGAGGGCTGCGGGCGAGGGTCAGCTCGAGCACGCCGGTATCGGGACTCACCCTAATGCCGTTGCCGAAGTGAAGGCTCACTTGGAGCCTCGCATCGCCCAGGGGAAGCGAGTCGGGGAGGAGGACTGGAATCTCCATCGTGCCCGAATGCCCTCCCTGAAGGGTCAGGAAGACCTTGTCGCGCAGGATGTCGGAATCGCCGAGGCGCACGCGGTCGAGCTCGAGCCCTACCGAGGAGTCGGAGCCGTTGCTGATCTTGAGCGGGAACGAGAATGCATAGTCCCTCTTGCCCAGTGGGCCGGGGAACTCCGCGGAGGGGAGGGAGAGACTCCGTCGGGCCAGATCGGTCTTGCCCTCCTTGGAATAGTCCGAAACTTCAGCGGAGAGCGCCTTGGCGGCCACGTCGAGAAGGGACTTGCCCTTGGACTCGGGGCTGGAGGCGGCGGGGGCGCCGGGCTCGCCAGGCTTGGGGAAGGGCAGTTGAATGATATGGACTGGCCAGCCGTTCGCCCGGATTTTCGAGGCTTCCGCCTCGATCTCGGCGGCGGCCTGGTCGGACGACATGCCGAAGGTAGGGCTGGATGGAGGAGGATTGTGCACCCCGTCCGTAATGATGACGATGACCTTTCGCCTGGACTCGGGCAGGTCGGAAACGTATTGGTCGAGGTAGCCGAGGGCTCCGACGAAGTCCGTGTAGCGCGCCAGGGGCACGAGGAGGTAGAGACGGCCCAGAACCGACTTGACGTCGGCCTCGGTCGAGATTCGCTGCGCGACCTCAACCTGGGTCGTCTCGCCAAAGCTGAGCAGGTGGAAGGTGTCGCCGAGCCTCAGATAGTCCTCGACCACCGAGGATACGACGTAGTCGGTCACGTCCTGGAAGTAGGGGAGGGCGCTCTGCGATACATCGAGGAGGACGATGACGTCGGCTGCGTCCTCCTCCGTTCCGCTGGCCTCCTGGGCGGTGCCGGCGGCAGCGCCGGTATCAGCGGCGAATACCGGCGCGGTCGAGAGTAGGATGGCGGCCAAGGCCAAGATCGCTATGCGCAGTTTCGTCATTTTTTCTCCTCCCGCTCCGGCGCGCTACAGCTTGGCAGGCTCGATCTGCTCGACTTTGTATTGGAACTTCCTCTCATGGATGAGGAAGCTCAGGCGCTCTCCCGGCTTGTGGTTGAGCAGTTTTTTGCCGAGGGGCGAAAGGTAGGAGATGACATTGTTGGACGGGTCGGACTCCCAAGGACCCAGGATCGTGTAGGACTCCGGCTCGCTGGTGATCTCGTTCGTCAGCTTCACGACGGTCCCGAAGGAGACCTTGGCTACCGAGATCGAGGACTTGTCGAAGATCTGGGCCCGCTCGATCTCGTTCTTGAGCTTGGCGACCTTGGAATTGAGCTCGTCCTGCTTCTCCTTGGCGGCCTTGTACTCGGCGTTCTCGCGCAAGTCCCCCAGGGAGAGGGCGTAGGCTATCTCCTTCTGGTTGGTCGGGACCTCGACGTTGAGGATCTCGGCGAGGAGGTCCTGCTTCTCGCTGTACTTCTCGGAGGTGACCATGAGCCCGCGCGAGACCACCATCTTCTCCTCTTCGCCGCCGAAGTGGAACTCGGGGAACTTCTCGGTGATCTTGCGGCGCAGGACCAGCTTGATCGCGGGATCGAGGTCCTTCACGTCCCCCACCAGTGTGTAGACGCGCTCGATGGTCTCGCTCTTCGAATCCATCAGGAAGGTCTCGAGGGTGCCGTCCTTGAAGAGGATGGTCTGGACCTGCTTGTTGATCTTGCGGTTCTCGGTCGTGTCGCGGTGGCTCTCGATCTCCTTGAAGGTCAGGTCGAGGATGTGCACGAGCGCGATCATGATCTTCTCGATCGAGAGGCCGAGGCTGCCGAACCAGCTCTCGTCCTTGAGGTTCTTCACCACCCAGATGAAGGCCTCGCGGTGATCGCGGTAGTTCTCGACGATGTCGAGGACCATGCGCCTGAGCTTGTCCTCGTAGCCCGAGGCCTTGAGCGTCTCCAGCATGGAGGCGTTAAGGCAGTAGGGAAAGAGCCGGACATAGACATCGGCCCAGTAGGGGACGAAATTCTTGACGTGAAGAAGGAAGGCCCGGCGGAGCTCCGAGTCCTTGATGCCGTCGTAGACGGCGACGGGGTCCTCGATCTGCTCGAAGAGCTCGGAGAAGCCGAGGGTGACGACTCCCTTGAGGTGCGCGTACTTGGCCGCGAGCTCCTTGAGGAAGAGGTACGAAGCCACGACGCTCTCGTTGGCCTGCTGGTAGGAGCGAACGAAGCCCGTGAAAAAGCCGAGCATTTCCGTGAAGAACTCCGAGTCTGGCTCGCCGGACTCGAGGAAGTCGCGCAGATACTGGACGCGGGCGAAGAAGCTCTTCTCGGCCTTGAACTGGTTGTACACCTTCTCCTCGAAGGAGAGCGGCCGGTCGCGCACCATGAAGGTGCCGATGTCGTTGGCGGCGTTGCCGAAGTTCGAGTCGGTCTTGAGGGCCTCGCGGGCCTTGCCGCTCCAGGAGTTCCACTCGCTCGGAGTAAGGACCGAAGGCACGAGCTCGGACTTGATGCGCTTGAGGTCGGCCCGGTTGTCGAAACTCTTGATGATGATGCGCAGGGCCCAGGCCGGATCGGACTTTACCTTCTCGCGCAGTTTGTCCTTAGACCAGACGGCCTTCAGTACCCAGATGTGCTCCTTGGACAGGGTGGTAAGGCTGTCGATGGCCATCTTGAGCGACATTTTATGGCCGCGGCTTTTCGCGAAGTCGATGACGATCTCGTCGCCGGTGATGCTCGCGATGCGGCCGATGTTCCAGGTCCGGTGATAGACGAAATTGCCCGCGTCGAAGGCGATATGCTTCTCGAAGTCGGCCATCGCCTCGTGGATCGCGCGGTAGGACTGGGCGATGTTGGAGAGCCTTATGTAGTCCTCGATGTGCGAGTGGTCCCTGTACTTGCCCCTGTAGCACTCGATCACGTCCTTGCGCAGGGAGGGGTTCTTCTCGTCGTAGTCGATGACCACCTTGAGGATGTCGAGGCCCGTGTTCCAGTCCTCCTTCTCCTTGTAGTGGCGATAGAGGTCCAAGAGGAGTCCTGCCGCCTTGTCCTCGGAGATCTGCTTGGCGATCTTGCGCTGCACGTAGAAGAAGAAATCGATGTCTTCCGGGCAGTATTCGACCAGCTTGGCCCATATCTCCTTGACATTGGTCGTAAGGCCCTTGTTGATGTAGCGCTGGAGGGCCTTCTTGTAGAAGTCGACGGCCTCGTCGGCCTTGCTCTCCTTCTCGCGCTTCTCGGCGAGGGCCTTGACGATGTCGGCCTCCTCGTAGTCGACGCGCACGAGGCGCTCCCACACCGCGTACATGTCCTCGGCCCGGCCGTCGGCCTCGTAGCAGTCGGCGAGCCGGCGCAGCGCCATGCGGTTCTCGCCGTAATCGAGGATACGCTGGCAGACGAACTCGACGACGCTCCACTTCTTGTTGTCCGCGAAGATGTCGAGGAGCGAGACCATCGCGGAATCGTCGATCTGCTGCCGAATGAGGGCGAAGATGCCCGAGAGATAGAGGGCGATGATGCTCGTCTTCGTGTGCGCGAGGTGCTCGTCGCAGAGCGCCTTGACCTCGTCGACCACCTTCTCCTTGAGCGCGTCCTGGGCTATGACGTCGAGCTCCTTGAGGTTGGCAGCCGAGTAGGCGCCTAAGGAGGCGCGAGTCCACTTCTCCTCGTTGAGCAGCTCCTGCACCTTCTGGGCGATCTGCGATTCGGCCATATGGGTCTCCCTCCTAGGCTGTGTATTGCTTGTAGATGGACTGATCGAGCAGCCGGACCTTGAGCAGAACCTCGTCGATCTTCGCCCGCTCTTCTCTTGCCCCAAGATAGTGGTCGATCAGCCAGAAGTATCGGTTGACGAGCCGGGGCACCAGGACGGCGCGGTCGCCCGAGCCCTCCTTGACCTCATTCTCGAGCTGGTACACGGACTGCCGGAGCTTTCCGACCTCGACGGCCTTGAGCTCGCGCTTGATCGAGAAGACTCCGAGCAGGGTCCCGTAGACCGGGATCCACTCGGCGAGCTCTGGCCCCCGGTAGCCGAGCGAGGCGACCTTCGCCGCGAGGCGTCGGATCAGGCTGGCCTCGAGGAGCTCCACGTCGACCTTCTGGGGCGCGATGAAGAAGGCCTCGCGGAACAAGGCCTTCGATTCTCGCTCATCGCCCTGGAGCGCATAGGCGTCGGCGAGCTGAGCGAGGACTTCGGCGTCTTCCCTGCGCTCGCGCGAGGCGGCCTCGAGAGAACGGAGCGCTCCTACGTAATCCCCCATGCCCTTTAGGCAGATGCCGACCCTGAGGGCCACATCGGCCTCGTGGGACTCGCGCTCCTCGGACGGGAGGGCTTGGTACTGTCCCAGGGCGAGCGAGAACGCGAATCGCTTGTAAGCGAACAGGGCCCGTTCGAAATCGCCCTCCAATTTCGCGGAAAAGGCGGCGAAGGCCTTCCACTGGACGAGGACGTACTCGCCTCGCTCGAAGAGGTTGGGCATTCCCTCCAGCCGGGCCAAACGCTCGTTCCAGAAGTGCGCGCACTTCAAGGACCAGAGGATCTCGGCCGCCTCGAAATCGACGGCTAGCGCGCCCTCGAGGGCTTCCGTCGCCGCGCGGAGGTCGACGCATTTGAGGCTTTCATACGCGCTCGACAGTAATACGGCGACGCTTTCCTG
>Ga0181529_10007039_pt1 | contig 11312 bp, 8 predicted proteins | sample PEATcosm2014_Bin_36_FD_119763 | JGI IMG/M metagenome (GOLD analysis project Ga0181529, IMG submission 119763) | Peatland microbial communities from MTU Mesocosm Facility, Houghton, MI, USA - PEATcosm2014_Bin10_30_metaG | ecosystem: Environmental > Terrestrial > Soil > Wetlands > Peat | place... | reverse complement strand
TACCGGGTTAGCCGCGGCGCGAGCTGGCCGGCAAGCTCCTGCGACGAAATCGGTTGGCAGAATCTCTCATTGCGCATTGTATGCAACGGCCAAAACCCCATCGAGAGAAATGTGGCAGTTCGGATTGGCGCGTTCCCAGCCGGTTTTACCGCATTTCGAATCGCAACTTCTCTTGAATCTCAGGATGGCGAGAAATTAAGTACAACTGCAGGTCGGTCGAGGTTACGGATTTCAAGGACGCGGGACGGCTCAAGCGTGGCGTACCCGCCGACTGCCGCTACGTGGCTCAATGAACGGCGCTTCCTGGATCACAGGTGGCCCAGCTTTGACTCTCCCTCGAACTTTGGGTGCCCCACGTTCTTCGCCTCTACTCCAGTCCTAAACTCTCCATCTGGGAGCGGTCGAAGACGACGAGCAGGCTATTGGCAAAACCGGCAGCCTTACCTTCCAGGAGATGCGCCGCCGCGATGAAGAACTGCCGGCCGCCATCAAAGCCCAGCCCCAACGCCTGGGGATAATCGGAACGGCGCACCCAATCTCCGTGGATAGCTACCAATCCGATAAAACTGGGACGCAACGCCTCGCTGACTGCGCGCCATTGAATCATAGCCGACTGAATCCGCAATCCGATTGAATCCTTCCAGGCTGGCAGCATGGTGGCTTCTTCCACTGGACCCAGGTCGCGGTCGATCACCGGGGTTCGCGCGATGGCGATTCCGTGGCCATGATGCAGGTTAAACTGGTCAGCCCAATAGACACGGAAAATCTGCCCGGAGGCCATCTCCAGGTAGACCGCGAGTTGAACCGGGTGTGGCCCCGGTCCAGCCCACGCAGGTGAATCAGCCCCGCCTGCGGACTGATAGTAAACACGGGAAAGCGACTCACCCTCAATGCGGCGCGCGGCCTTCTCCAACTCCAGTTCTTCCATCACTCCTCGTCAATCCTCTTCATCTTCGCCTTCCGCGGCTTTCTTTTTGGTGATGGCGTAGAGGTCGGCAACAGTCTCGGAGTAAACAATGAGCGGTACATCGCTCATCTTCAGCAGGCGTGGGTCATCGGAGTTGCGAGGCTCGTCGTAGGTGTAGCTGCCGACAACGATGGAACCTGCCTTCACAAAGAAGAAGTCTTCGAGGGTCGTCTCGCTGTCGTATTCGGCGCGGACATTCATGCCATCGAGGCGCAGGAAGCTCTCCAGGTTATGGTATGGCCATGACTTGCGGTAGGCGGAGACTTCGCCTGAATCAACGACTGAGCCGCGGCGCCAGCCCCGCCGCTCCGCGCGGCTCTTGAAGCTCAAGGCGTTGAGCCTCTGGTCCTCAAAGGCAAACGAGAAGGTTTTCTCGCGGTCCTGGTCGCTTACGGCAAAGACCGGCCGGTCGATCTGCGGGAAGGGCTGCTCCACGGAAGCGAGCGCTGTATGCCACGCGGCGCGATCTGCCGGCGATAGCTCCAGCGGATGGACGATCCCTACTGCGGCATCTTTGCCCAGCGTCACACTTTTGCCGTCATACCCTGCAAAGCTGCCGTCAGGCTGAATGCGGAAGGAGCTCTTCAGCGTATTCGCCTGATAAATGCCCCAGACCAGCCCAGAGGCAAAGGCAGCGGCGAGCGGATTGCCGGTGAAGAATGCCTGCCAGTCGGCTGCCGACCAGCGCCGCTGCACGATCAGGTAGTATTCGAGGTTCGAACCAAGCTGCCGCGCCGCCTCGGTGAGGGATTGACGCAGATTCTTGAGTTCGTCCTTCTGTTGCGCCGTCGCCGCTTTGGGAAGCGACTTGAGGAACTTTCCTTTGGCATCGACAAGTTCGAAGCTGCGATCCGCCGTCAGCACCAGTTCGAGTTTGTCTGCGCCCACCGGGAAGGGACGCCGGCCATTCTTGAGGCCAAAGTCGGGAACCATCAGGTCGGAGAGTTCGAAGGGCGTCTTGCCCAGCTTGTCGGCGATCGCGGTGAAGGCTTCCTGCGCGGCCTGACGCACATTCGGATACTTGATGCGGAAGACCTTGCGAATGCGATCCAGGGCGCGTGCGGCCTCGAAGCTACCGAGCAGTCCGAGTGCCGCGCAAGCGCCGGGGTTGGTTCCGACCACGGCGACCTTCTCAATCGGCGCAATGACACGCTCATCGCCCAGCATTCCCACGGGCGCGATCGCAAAGCGGGTCTTGGCGCTGATGCCCCCGTTCTTGAACGCCAGATCGAGCAGCTTCACAGCAAAATCGCCGGTGCTTTTGCGGTCGATCAGCGGGTACACATCTCGCGCTTCGGGATCGGCAAAGATGCCGTCGGCACGGCTTTGGCGATAGAAGAGGAAGCGCACGGTGTCAAGATCGAGTTTCTTTCCGTCTGACCATTTCAGCGGCGGCAGATTGGCATCGTCCAGCCATTTAACTGCTGGCTTGTCCAGTTTGCCGCGCTTCTTCGCCGATGCAACGCGCAGGATGGCTTCGGCAACCGAGATCTGTTTCGGATCTTCGAAAAGCTTGTCCACGGCCAGGTCGCGCACATCGTCGCTGCCTTCGCTATCGAGCAGCCCCTTGAGGATCTCCTTTGCCTCGGAGACTTTCAGCAGGGTGAGAATCAGAGCGCCGGATTGGCGCTGATTCGCCTTCTTGGCCGCGAGCAGATCCTTTGCCTTGGGCAGCACGATCTTCGCATCGAGCCGTGCGAGCGCAAGGCAGGCCGTTTCGCTTATCTTTCTGAACTCGCTCTGGGCGATCTCCCAGACCTTGTCGTAATACTTCGAGTAATCGAGGGGCGCCAGCAGAGCGAAGAGCTGCCGGTAGTGGGGGGCAAGGCTATCGTCCCGGATGTCCATTTTGAGGCCTTCGGCGATGATCTCGATGCCCGCCTGACCCAGCCCTTTGGCCACTACGGCTGCCACTTTAAGGTCGAAGGCCTTGGTATTGTCCGCGAAGGCGAAGACCGCATCCTTCGCTCGCACGCCAAAACACGCCAGCATCCATGCGATGTACTCCGCGGTCCCGTCCCGCCATTGAGGTCCGTCCGACCAATAGAATTCGTAACGCTCTTCGGTGTTCCTTTTCTTCGATATGGTCTGTAACACCTCGCAGGCAAGCCCAAAGGCCCGCTCGCCGTGCTTCTGGCTGTAACTTTCGGCGAGAACGCGCACCGCCTCTGCCTTGCAGGGCAGGCAGTTCGTTTTGGCAATTGCTTCCAGCAGTATCCCCTCGTAGCTCTGCGGATCCCTGGCGCAGAGCGATTTGAGCTGCTCCCAGGGAGTGTGAATTTCTCCTTTTTTGTTAGGCTCGATCTTCAACCACTCCGGGGCTACGCGCGCAAAGGTCTCGGCGTCATTGGCGGAGAGCAGCGCGGTGACTCCGACGCGCACATCATAATAACGGCTGGCCGCCTCAACCATGGTGGCAAATCCATCGCCCTTGACGGCGGCAAGCAGGTAGCGGCCAAAGGAGGTCGGAGTTTTGTCATCGCGGACCAACTTACGATTCAACTGCGTGAGAGCCAGGCGCAGAAAGAGATCGGGGGCAATGCCGTAGGTGATTACCTCGGCAGCGACCTTGCCAAAGAGATCATCATCCGTTTCTACGACAATCTGCTTGCTCAGCCATTCCATGAACCCTTCGTAATAGCCCGATGGTTGGGTCAGTCCAGGTTTGACGATGCTCCATGCGCTCTGGGTGATGTAGTGCAGCAGCCGGCGATCCACGAAGCTCCACTCGGCGTATGGCGCGAATATCCTGCAGATGCCCGCGAACGAGGATTGAAGCTTGACGTCGGCGAAAGGCACTTTGTTGGTCTTTCCGCTCAGGAAGGCCATGATCTCATCGGTTCTCTTCCCTCCGCCTTCGTGCGCGAATTCTTCCATGCGATCCTGGTATCTCTTGAGAACCGCCTTCAGTTCTTTCGGATCAGTGGGGAGATCGCCGGAGACCGTCTGTACCTCGACAAGTCCCAGGTGCTCAAAGATGGCGTCTTTGCCACGCGCAATCACCGCTTCCGGGACGTTGGCGATCGGATTCTCCTCGAGGTTGAGTTCGACGAGAGAACTCATTGCGACGATCTCTTTGGGGACCTCTTTGATCTGGTTGCTCTCCAGGTTGAGAACTGCGATGTGCGTCGCGAAGAGGCTCTTGGAGAGCGTGCGAACCTTGTTATTCGGCATATTCAACTCGCGCAGCTTGCCCAGCCGCGTGATGCCGTCGGGAATCTCGGTAATGTCATTCTTCGGCTTCTCGACATAATCCGCCGTTCCCTGAAGGTCCAGCACCTCCAGGCTGGCCACATCGAGTACCGCCTCGGGGAAACCCTTGAAGCGGTTCTCGACCAATGTCAGCTCCTTCAGGCTGGTCAAACCCGCCAGCCCCGTGGGCAGGCTCTCGAGTTCGTTGTACCCCAGATCAAGTTCCTGAAGGTTGGCCAGCATTCCCAACTCTTCGGGAACCGAGGAGAGTTTGTTCCGATACAAATCCAGCTTTTCAAGGTGAACGAGCTTTCCGATGGAACGAGGCAGTGCTGTGAGTGCACACCGAAAAGTTAGGTCGCGGAGCGATGACAGACTACCGATCTCTTCGGGCACCTCTGAGAGCACCTCACTCTTCACTTCGAGGTAATCGAGCTTCTTCAATTCACCGATCTCGCTGGGTAGCGCCTCGAGCTTGGCGCCATTAATGTTCAGGCTCGTAAGCTCGGTCAGCCTTCCCAATCCGGGCGGCAGCGTCTTCTGGTCTCCTGTGTACAGTGTCAGATCCTTCAGCGACGCAATCTCATAGACAAGAGGAAGGGTCTCCGCGTCCACGCTCGCAGTAAGCTCGGTCCGCCCTTCCTCTTTGGCCTGCTTCAACGTCTCGATCAGTTCCTGCTTGTCGTTTCCGCTACTCTTTCCCACGATCTCTCCTTGGATATTGGATCTACTCTACCGGCTGCCTCTTCCTTACGCACGGCGCAAGGGGATGGATGGAGGCTTCTGTTCCTTATGAAGGACTGCGTAAAGCGATGAAAAACTGCCTCACGATTTTCACATTCTTTTTACAGCGTCTTTCGTAGTGTTGCCGAAACTGGCCAGCATCCAACAAATGTACTCCGCGGCCCTGCTCCATCCGGAATCTCTCCGGCCAATGGAAACCGGAAACTCCGACAGTATAAGATACTTTCGTGACGGCCTTGAGCGCCTCGCTGACAGGTTCGAAGGCCTCTCTCGCCGTGCTTCCTACGGTCGCATCCGGCGAGGATTCGGTTTCTGAAGATACTTGAGACTTTCGGATTCGGTGATCCGGCTCGGTAGTGTAGACCGGCGCCTTGAGCGTATTGACGTTTTCTGCCTTCACTGCAACTTTCCGCCGGGTTTCGTGTCTAATAGAGTGCCTGACGGGCGATGCCCAGCGCGCAGGCACAAAAAATCATTCAATCTTGGAGGTTCCGGTTATGTCTTCCATCCCACGGATGCCGCTGATGTTGAGTCTTTCTTTCCTTTGTGGCGTGGCGATCTTCACTGCCGCGGCGAGCGCCCAATCCTCATCTTCCACGGGCAAGTACAGTTCCAGCCTCTTCATGGCTGGGGAATCCAGCTCCAACGAGTTTCATCTGGAAGCCGATGGCGGAGCCGCGGGATCGGCTGCGATGCAGGCAGCCTCCGCGGACGGCCAGTCGAGCGGAGCTTCGGGCGCTGGATACGGCAGACGGCACAAGTTCATCAACGGCTTCGCACTCGAACTCGGCGGCGGTTTCAATGCGCCTATCGGTAACGACACATCGACCACCGAGGGCGGACCCTTCATCACCTGGGGCGGCAATCTGACCGCTGGCGGCGGTGTGCATTTTTCCCCGCGCTTCTCGCTGCTGGGCGAGTTCCAGTTCCTCGATAACAAGCTCCCCGGCGCATTTATTGCCGAAGCCGGGGCTGGAGCATCGAACGGAAACACCCACATCGTTTCGCTGACGGCCGCTCCGGTCATCGATCTCTTTCCCAAGCACACAATGAGCGCATATCTGACAGGAGGAGGCGGCTATTATCACAAATCCACTAACTTCAGCATACAGGTGTGTTGCGACTACTACGGGTATCCGGTAAATATCAATACGAACTCCTTCTCATCCAACCAGCTTGGCGGCAATCTGGGCGTCGGCTTTACGCGGCGGCTGGGCGGGACGTATGGCGACGGCACCATGAAGCTCTTCGGCGAGGCTCGCTACCTCTACCTGAATACGCCGCGCATCGGCTCAGTCAACGGCCTGGGGAGAACGGAGTTGATTCCGGTCACCATTGGCGTGCGCTGGTAGACTCGGCCTTCCGCACGCATGGCGGTTATCGAGCGCGCTCGGCCTGCAACAGCATCTGCTTCCGCTCGACGCCCCAGCGATAGCCGGTCAGCGAACCACTCGCGCCGACGACGCGATGGCAGGGCACGACCAGCGCCACGCGATTCATGGCGCAGGCGCGGGCCACGGCGCGGGTTGCATTGGGCTTGCCCAACTCCCGCGCCAACTGGCTATAGCTGCGCGTCTCGCCCCGCGGAATCCGGCGCAGCGCCTGCCAGACGCGCAATTGAAATGCCGTCCCCCTGAGGTCTAAAGGCGTCCGAGCTGGTGGATCATCTCCACGCTCAAGTACTTGGTCCAGTGCTATCTGCACCACGTCCATGAGTGACGGATCGCGCTGTAGCGTGGCGGCGGGAAACTCGGCGCGCAGGCTGGCTACGGCTTCGGATTTCGTTCCCGCCAGCGCCAGCCAGCAGAGGCCAAGCTCCGTTGCGCCAACGATCATCCATCCAAAAGACGTGCGCGCCGCGCACCAGCCGATCCGCTCGCCGCGCCCTCCGGCGGCAAAGCGGGCCGGCGTCATGCCCAGTTGCGCGCCCTCGTAGCCGCGGCTCGACGAGCCGAAGCCGGCGTTGTAGATTGCGCGGGTCACAGGCTCTCCCTGCTTGAGCGCGTTACGCAGATTGCCCGCGCGCAATGCCCGCTGATATTGCAGCGGAGTCACGCCGAGTTCTCGTTTGAAAATCCGCTGCACCGTGAATGGGCTGAGTTTGACGAGCCGCCCCAACTCGGCCAGCGGAAGAGGACGGTCGTGGTGAGCTTCGATGTACGCGCGCACTTTGTCGATCGGCCCGCCAGATTCTTTGGATTGAACTTTGCCGCTCATGAAATCCATCGTCGCCGATCCGCGCCCTCGCAGGCTACCCGATTCTTGCGTGGAAAGCGGATTTTCTGCGAAAACAATGCCTTGCGATCTTATCTTCCATGCAGTTCCTGCGTATTCCAGGAATGTTCATATTCATTGACGCTCTTCTCTCCGCGAGCGAATCTATAGTTGGAATGATCCTCTTGAAGGAGAGAAGCCCCATGAACTCCACTGGCAACACCATCCTTATCACCGGCGGCGGCTCAGGCATTGGCCGCGGCATTGCGGAGGCCTTTCACGCACTCGGCAATCAGGTCGTCATCGCTGGCCGGCGCAAGCAGGCGCTTGATGAAACCACCGCTGCCAATCCAGGCATGAAATCCCTTCCACTCGACATCGAAGATTCATCCGCCATCCCTTCCTTCGCCGCTCAAATCGCCGCTGCGTACCCGTCGCTGAATGTGCTTATCAACAACGCAGGCATCATGCGCGCGGAAAAGCTGCTTGCCCAGCAAAGTGATCTAGCCGACGCTGAAGCTACTGTCGCTACCAACCTGCTCGGCCCCATCCGTTTGACCGCCGCGCTGCTGCCCCATCTGCAAAAGCAGCCTCGCGCCACCATCATCAACGTCACCAGCGGCCTGGCCTTTGTTCCGCTGGCCATCACGCCAACATATTGCGCCACCAAGGCCGCAATTCACTCTTATACGCAGTCGCTGCGCTATCAGCTCAAAAACTCGCCTATCGAAGTTCTGGAACTGATTCCGCCTTACGTCGCGACACACCTGATGAACGGTGCCGACGATCCGCGAGCGATGCCGCTGGCCGATTATCTGGCCGAGGCCATGAAAATCCTCACCAGCCAACCCACGCCGCAGGAGATCTGCGTGGAACGCGTAAAGGCCCAGCGCACCGCTGCTGAAAGCGGAGGCTACGATGAGTTCTTCAACGCCTTCAATGCAGCCCGGTCGGATCTTCATCTCTCCTGAAGGCTGGCTGCTTTCGCAAATTGGAGTGTGCGCCATAGCTCTGATCGAAGCGGCAAACTAACTGCTTGCGCGCTCCCGCAGCACCGCCTCGGCGCGCAGCAGGTCGGCCTCGGTGTCCACTCCAATCGTGTCGCCGGGAGCCTCGGCGACATAAAGCGCAATACCGTTTTCCAGCAGCCGCAACTGCTCCAACCGCTCGGCCAGCTCCAGCGGCGAGGGCGCGAGCGCGGCAAAGCGCTCCAGAGCAGCCTTGCGATAGGCATAGATGCCCAGATGCTTGCGATAGCCGGTGAAGCCCGTGCTGTCGCGGGCAATTTCGCGCCCACGACAGCCATCGCGGTCGTAGGGAATCGTGGAACGGGAAAAATAGAGTGCGCGGCCGTCGAGAGCCGTGACCACCTTCACTGCATTGGGATCGGCGATCTCCTCCACCGGACAGCGAACGGCCAGGGTGGCCACCTCGACCTCCGGACGGTCGAAGAGTTTGAGCAGCGGGGGAAAAAACTCCGCGGTCAGCGTCGGCTCGTCGCCCTGGATGTTGACGTAAATCCCGGCGTCGATCTGCTGCGCCGCCTCGCGCACGCGGTCGGAGCCGCTGGCGCACTCCGGCGAGGTCATCAACACGGAAATCCCGCGCTCACGGCAGACAGCGGCCACCTCGCCGGAATCGGTCGCCACCACCACAGGGTCCATCCAACCACTGGCCGTGGCTGCGCGCCAGACCCACTCGACCATCGGCCTTCCGGCAATCTCGCGCAGCACCTTGCGGCTGAGCCTTGTGGAGCTGAGCCGCGCCGGAATCACTCCGGCAATGCGAATCGGAATCATGAGGCAGAGTTTACACGAAGAGCTTGGCGGCCTTCCCGGAGAACAAGGCCTGAGCTGCCCCGCACCGTCCTGCCCGAAGCGGGAGACCTGCGCCATTGACCCGCCGCGCCATTTCCCGTAGACTAAGTAATTGCGAGGGATGCGGCACGATTTGCATTCTGTTACCGCATCATCTCCAAGAAAACAAGGAAGAGCAATGGCAAACCATGTATCGTCGCTGAAGCGCGCCCGCCAGACCGAAACCCGCACCGCGGTCAACCGCGCCAACCGCAGCCGTGTGCGCACCAGCCTGCGGGATCTGCGCGAAGCCCTTACCCTGGGAGACATCAAGGCCGCGCAAGAGCAGTATCGCGCCACCGTCTCCACCCTCGACAAGAGTGTCCAGAAGGGCATTCTGCACGACAACACCGCCTCGCGCTACAAGAGCCGGCTCAATGCCCGTCTGAAGGCTTTGGCCCTGGCCAAGGCATAAGAAGAGCTTGCGGCAGGTTGCCAGATCGCTTCGGCAGCGGAGAAACGAGAATTCGATACGAAGAGCGGACGGGGCAGCCCGGGCCGCTCTTTCTCTTTTCAGGCTTCCGCAGTTTGCTGCATCTCGCGCAGAATGATGACGATGCCAAGAGCCGTGAGCACGCAGACCAGCGCAACCAGAAAGACGCTGGAGTAGCCGAAGCCGCCGATCACCGCGCCGGCCAGCGGACCAGTCAGGAAGAAGGAGACATCGGAGAAGGCGGTATAGACGCCGAGCGCGGTTCCGCGATTGTGCTCCGGGACGCGCTTGACGGCCTCCACGCCGATGGCGGGAAAGACGAGTGAGAAGCCAAACCCCGCCAGAGCGGCGGCGCAGAAGGCCATCCACGGCGCCGAGGCGCGCCACAGCATCAGCATTCCCAGCGATTCGACCGAAAGGCAGGCCATGGCCACGGGAAAGCCGCCAAAGCGGTTGATGGTCTGGATGAAAAGCAGCCGCGCCACGATAAACGCCAAACCGAAGGCTGTCAGGCAGAGAGCGGCGCCCGTCCAGTGGCGGCTGATGTAGTAGAGAGTGACAAAGGTGGCCAGCACGCTGTAGCCGATGCCGCCCAGAGCCAGACCCATGCCATGCGGTGCCACGCGGAAGATCACGTCGCGGAAGGGTAGATGATCGCCGGGGATGACCTTGACCGGGCGCTTGCGGCTGGCCAGCAGCAGGCTGATCGCGCCGATCAGCATTGTCAGCAGGCCGATCGCTCCCAGCCCCCACTGCGGATCTCCCCAGATCGAATCCAGAACCACGCCCAGCGGGGCGCCCAGCGCCATGGCGCCATAGGTGCTGATGCCGTTGTATGAGATCACCTTGGCCATATTGGCCTCTCCGGCGCTGGTGATTCCCCATAAGGTGGAACCCGTCGATCCCAGGCTCTCACCGGTGCCGAGAACCAGACGGCTGAGCATCAGCACGGCCAGGCTGAGCCAGGGATACATATGCAGGGCGGCGGCGGCGATCAGCACGGCTCCACTGGCCGAGCAGGCGGCCATGCCCCAGAGAACGGAGACCTTGGCCCCGGAGTGGTCGCTGATGCGCCCGGCCCAGGGACGGCTGGCCAGTGTGGCGATGTACTGCATACTGATGACCAAGCCGGCCAGAGCCGCGCTATATCCCATGTGCAGATGGACATACGGCGGCAGAACCGCCAGCGGCAGCCCGATGGAGAGATAGACGACGAAGGTGAAATAGACAAAGCCGACGATATGCCAAGTCCCGCCGTTATTCGCAGTGGGCGGCGGACTTGAAGCGCAATCGGAGACAGGAAACGGCATCAGAGAAGAGTTTAACCTGTGAATGATTTTTCATTCCCATTATATCGGAGTTGGAGTGCGAATGAAGTTGTGCAGGCTTAGACTGAAGTTATGGCGGCCACCTTTCATGTGGAGAACTTTGGATGCCGGGCGGCGCGCGCCGATGGCGAGGCGGTCGCCGATCATCTGAATGCCGCCGGGCACTGCGAGCGGCAGCCCGCGGAAGCCGATCTCGTCATCGTCAATACGTGCAGCGTGACGGCGGAGGCCGACCGCTCCGCGCGGGCCTTCATCCGCCGGGCGCACCGTCAGAATCCATCTGCCCGGATCGTCGTGACCGGCTGCTATGCGCAGCGCGCGCCAGAGGAGCTGGCCGCTCTGCCGGGTGTGGCCGCCGTGGTGGGCAACAGCCACAAGGCCCTCGCACCGGAGATTATTCTGGGCCTGGGTCAATCGCCGGCCCAAAGCTCCGAAGCGCTGCTTAGCGTGGAGTCGCTGCTTGCGGGCGGCTCGCCGGCTCCCATCTGGGCCGATGGCCTCTTCGCCCACTCGCTGCTGGAGAGCGCACAGGTGATGCCCGGAACGCAGACCCGGCCCAACCTCAAGATTCAAGAGGG
>Ga0181529_10007038_pt1 | contig 11314 bp, 8 predicted proteins | sample PEATcosm2014_Bin_36_FD_119763 | JGI IMG/M metagenome (GOLD analysis project Ga0181529, IMG submission 119763) | Peatland microbial communities from MTU Mesocosm Facility, Houghton, MI, USA - PEATcosm2014_Bin10_30_metaG | ecosystem: Environmental > Terrestrial > Soil > Wetlands > Peat | place... | reverse complement strand
GGTCCAAGGAAGCACTCGATCAAGCCATCACGGTGATGCTCCCTCAGATCACACCAGAGAACGCAGCGGCATGGTTCAAACACTGCATCGACAGTCTACAGATTTAGGGAAAACGCTCTAGTCCACGCTCTTTTTACGGCCAAAGGTCCGAAAAATACCCTTGACAAAGCTGACGCTGTCATACATGGGGCACGGAGCTTGAGGCTCGTCGACCGGATATCTATGCTTCGACGGTGCGCTTGAGCTGGCCGCAGGCGGCGTAGATGTCGCGCCCCCGCGGCTTGCGGAGGTAAGTGGGGATGCCTTCGCCTGCCAGTGTTGCACGGAAGGCCTCGACCGCCGCGGGCTGGGGCATGGAGTAGGCAATGGCGGGGCCGGGATTCCAGGCGATCAAGTTCACCTTGGCGGGCAGGCCGGAGCGGCGGATCAGGCGAGCTGCCTCAAGGGCGTGCTCGGGCTGGTCGGTGACGCCTCCTAGCAGCACGTATTCGAAGGTGATGCGCTCGCGAGGGCGCAGTTTTACGCCGCGCACCGCATCGATCACCGCATCGATGGGCCATTTGCGATTGATGGGCATGATCTGGCCGCGAATCGCGTCATTGGGCGCGTTCAAGCTGATGGCCAGCTTGGGGCGCAGCTCGGGCGGCTCCTGGGCAAAGCGCTCGATCCCCGGAACAATGCCCGAAGTGGAGACGGTCATGCGCTGCGGGCTCAGGCCCACCTCTGCGACCAGCAGACGGACGGCGGCCATGAAGTTGTCGTAATTCAGGAATGGCTCGCCCATGCCCATGAAGACCAGGTTCACCCGGTCCCGGCCCACCTCGACGCCCTGACGAGCGAAGACTTCGATCACCTGCCCGGCGATCTCGCCAGCGCTCAGGCTACGCTGCAAGCCGAGCTTGGCGGTCAGGCAGAATTGGCAGTTGACCGCGCAGCCTATTTGGCTGGAGATGCAGATGGTGGCCCGGGACCAGCGCTTTGCCGGGTCGGGAGCTTTCTCGTCGGTTGGACCCAGTTGGGGTTCGCGGTTTCCCACCCAGTCCGCTGAAAGACGCGAAATGGATGGGGCACGGAGTGCTGAGCTGCCCGGTAGCGCAGGTCCTTCGACTCGCCGCGCTCGCTCAGGATGGCAGTCGTTTGGGGGCGTGGGGGGCTCGGAGGGTTCGGCATCGCTGCCGTCGCCGGTTTCGCCGTCGTCGCCTTCCGGCATCCACACGGTTTCAACGGTTTCAGCGTTCTGCCCAGGGCACTGCACCAGGTAGCGCTCCGTGCCGTCCACGGACTGGAAGACCTTGGCGATGCGGGGCCGGCCGACTGTCCAGCCCTGGCCTGCCAGCCGCAGGCGTAGCGGCTTGGACAGTGTGGTGATCTCATCCAACGCCGCAACCCGCTGACGATAGAGGGCTTCCGCCAGTTGCTTGCCGCGCCAGGCGGGTTCGCCCGCAGCGATCACGCGGCCGGCCAATGCGCCCGCATCGAGGCCAAAAAGCACAGTCCTGCCTTCCTCAGCGGAGGAAGCTGCATCTAAACGAACGAGTTGGTCTGGTTTTGCTGTCACGGCTGGGTTCAGCATAGAGCATTTCGTTTCCCCTTGAAGCCCGAAGACCAAAAGCCGCCCCGTTGCGCGCCAACGCCGCCGGCTGCTGAACTGGCCGATCGTGCCGTTTCACCCGCATTGGCCTACAATCGAATTCGACCTATGACGATGAGCAACGAAAGAAATCTTCGCCGCACCGTGTTGCCGAATGGCCTGATCGTTCTGACCGAGCGCATGGACTACCTGCGTTCCGTGGCCATGGGCGTATGGGTAAAGTCCGGCTCGCGCTGCGAGCCCGCCGAGGCCAACGGCATCTCCCATTTTGTGGAGCACATGCTCTTCAAAGGCACCCGTTCCCGCTCTGCCCAGCACATTGCCCGCGAGATGGACTCGATCGGCGGCAACCTGGACGCCTTCACCGGTAAGGAAACCATCTGTTTCAACGTCAAGTCCTTGTCCGACCACGTTCCCATCGCTTTGGATGTGCTGGCCGACCTGGTGTTGAACCCGGTCTTTGCCGCGACGGACATCGAGCGGGAACGCGGCGTGATTCTGGAAGAAATCAAGATCGACGAAGACAATCCGGATGTGCTGGTCCACGAATTGTTCACCCAGAGCTTCTGGAAGGACCATCCGCTGGGCAAACCCATCCTGGGAACCAAGAAAACGGTGGCTGGGCTGGACCAGGAGAAGCTCAGCGCGTACCATGGCAGCCGCTTCAGCGCCAGCAACATGGTCTTTTCTGCCGCTGGAAACCTGGATCACGATCGGTTTGCCGAGGCCATCGCCGAAAAGTTCTCCTCGCTGGCCAGCGGAGAGCCGCTGCATGAGCTGCCGGCTCCGGTGTCGAGCGCTCGCATCCTGATGCGCAACAAGAAGTCGCTGGAACAGGTGCAAATCTGCCTGGGCGTGCCCGCTCCGCCCATCACCGACGACAACCGCTATGCCACGCTGATCCTGAACACCGTGCTGGGCGGGGGGATGAGTTCGCGGCTCTTCCAGACCATCCGCGAGGAGCGCGGCATGGCCTACTCGATCTATTCGGACTTGAGCCCCTACCGCGACACCGGGACACTGCTGGTCTACGCCGGGACCTCCGCGGGCAAGGCGGTCGAGGTGGTGGACCTGATTCTTGAGGAGTTCCGCAAGCTGAAGGAAGCACCGCTCACCGCGGAAGAACTGACGCGCGCCAAGGACCAGCTCAAGGGCAACATGCTGATGGGAATGGAGAGCTCGAACTCGCGCATGGCCAATCTGGCCCGCCAGGAGATGTACTTTCAACAGTTTTTCAGTGTGGAAGAGGTTATCGCCTGCGTCGACGAAGTGAGCGCCGCCCAGGTGCAAGCCATGGCCCGGCAGTTGTTCGACAGCGACCGGACCGCGGTGACCCTGCTGGGCCGCCTGGACGGGGTGCAATTGAACCGCAGCCGGCTGGAGTGTTGAAGTACGGCTTCCAGTGACAACTCACCGCGGATAGTTAAGGGCCCGCGCTGGGCGTGCTGGCGCTGCAAGCCGTGGCCGTGCTGGCGGCCGTGGCGCCGGTTTTCTTCCTGAATCCTTAAAGACCCGAGATATGCGGTTGATCGATGGAAGGTGCCAGATCTCAAAGGAGAGGCCTGGGGCACCCGGCGGTTCTGGACGGCCCTGCTCGCCATGCCGATCCTGAAGTTCCAGCAGATGAAATCCAGTTTTGGCTGGCCGCTTTTTAACCTGGAAGCAGTTCTTTGGGACTTCGAGCAGCCCGAGCAGAAGCTCAGCAGTCGCTCCTTCTATACGAAGCAAGTTCCCGCGCATCCGGCTGCGCCCGTTGAATTGAAGGGGACACATCTTGTGCCCAACGCAGAGGACTGCTTGCAGGTGCGGCGGACCGGCGACAGAAGGAACGACCCGCTCTCGGAGTCCATCGGCCTGGGAATGCCGAAGGACCTGACATCGGCACAGTTGGCGCGGATGAATGAACTCACGCAGGACCTGGCGGAGACCGACAAAGCGATGCGGGGCAGTTCCGATGGAGCGATTGAGAGTACCATTCCTATGAATAGCAACGACATTGCGGTTCGATCGCGGGTCATTGGATGGGGTGGAAGATGTTCTTGAAGCAATTGGCCATCGTATTTGTTTTTGCAACGGGTCTTGCAACAGTCTCAAGTGGCCAGCAAACCGTGCTGAATCCCCACTGGCCGGGGCCTGGCCAGCTTTTCGTGGGGACATGCTATCAGCCCATCGACCGCTCGCCGGAGCAGATCGATGCGGATATCGCCATTATGAAGAAGGCCGGCTTCAACGTTGTGCGCATGGGCGATCTGTCCTGGGATTCCTTCGAGCCAGCGCGGGGCGCGTTCGATTTCGAATGGTTCGACAAAGTCATGGACAAGATGCAGGCTGCCGGAATCCGTGTGATTCTGGACATCCCAGGCAGCCCGGCGCCGATCTGGCTGCACCGCGCTTATCCTGGCGTGGATGTGGTGAATCAGAACGGTTCGCGCCTGCCCCCGGCGGAACGGTACATGGATGACATCGGCGATCCGGATTACGTGCGTGAAGCGGGTGTCCTGGCCGAGGCCATGATGAAGCGTTATGCGCATCATCCGGCCGTGATTGCGGTTGGATACGACAACGAAATCGGCAACGGCTTCATGTCCTATTCCGAAGCCGACCGGCAGCGCTTCATCGTCTGGCTCAAGCAGAAATACGGCAGCATCGAGGCGTTGAACAAGGCATGGGCGACGCAGCGCTGGTCGCGGCGGCTGGGCAGCTTCGAGGATGTCGATCTGCCGCTCGAATCGGGGCCGGGCCCTTCGGAGCGTTATCTGGATTTGCACCGCTACTGGTCCGATGTAACGGTCGCGCGGCTCAAGGAACTGGACGCAATCCGGCAACGCGTCATGCCCGATATGCCGACGATCTCCAACCTCTGGGACAATGCCGGCAGAAGAGGCTTTGACTATCTCTCCACCTATAAGTCTTATGTCTCTTTCGCAGCGGAGGGATTCTATCCCGGCGATGCGGTTGGCGGGTCGTTCGGCGCGCTGCTGATCAAAGGCGCCTTGCCCACGCCGATCTGGTTCAACGAGTTCACCGCTGGCGGCGGAGGCTTCTATGGAACGCCGGGCCGCAGCCGCATGTACGCCCATCTGGGCCTGTTGATCGGCGTGCAGGGCGTGCTTGCCTGGACATTCAACAGCCACATCGGCGGTGAGGAGCAGGCGCTCTTTGGGCTGGTCGATCACGACGGCACGCCCTCCTGGAAGGTGGACGAGTTCGCGCACATCGGTTCGGACTTCCGTTTGCTGTCGAAGTATGGATTTCCGCGCTACACGCATCCCCAGGTGGCCATCGCTTACTCGTTCGATTCCGCCATCGATTCGCATCCGAACGGGCCCTCGAACACCACGCTGCAATACTTCCGTACGCCCTATGCCGACCAGGTGCAGGGGGCCTTCGAGCCTCTGTTCAAAGCCAATATCGATACGGCCATTCTCAACATCGGGCACGATAGCCTGGCGCCCTACAAACTCGTGGTTGTACCCGCCGATTATGTAATGGACCCGGCCAGCGCCAAAGCGATTCGCGAGTATGTCAGCGGGGGCGGCACGGTTCTGATGACAGCTTTCTCGGCCAAGGTGAACGAGCACGGCCTGTGGTTCGAGACGCCGCTGCCGGGAGGACTGAGCGATGTCTTCGGCATGAAGACCAACGCCTTCTACCAGACGGCCTCGCCGTTGAAGTTTGCACTGGACGGAGTCTCGATTGACTCCGGCATGCAATTCTACGAGGTGCTGGAACCGTCTTCGGCAAAGGTGCTTGCGCGGTTCGAAAACACCGAAGACCACGCGCCCGCGCTCACCATCAATCGCTTTGGGAAGGGAACTGCCATCTACCTTGCGACGGAGTCGAAGCCGGGCGTAATGGGGCCGGTGCTTGAGTACGCCGGCAAACTCGCAGGGATTCAATCGGGCCCCAAGACGCCGGATGGAGTCTTCGCGCGGGTTGTCGATGGCCGCACGTACTACGTGAATACGACCGGACAGGAAAAGTCGATTCCCATCGCCGGCAGGGTGAAGGGCATCCTCAGCAATCGTACCTACGAGGGGAAGATCGTTCTTGGCCCCTGGCAGGCCGATCTAATTCAGTAATCGGATTTCTTGGCGCCGGAAGGAATCCGGCGCTTGAGAGCGCCTTCGCCAGGGTGCCGCTGTCCGCGGCAGGGATCGGGGCCAACCCGGCGGGACCGAGGGGGACGGCCACGCTCGGCAAGCCGGTCAACTCACCCACCATCGCCTCGATTGCCCTCCGCCGCCGGCGCAGGACGGCGACGCCTTCAAACTTCCGGATGCATGGGGGTCGCTGGCCATGAGGGCGGCACGATAGAATGGTTTCCATGCTTCGCCGTTCACTCTATCGTCTCAGTCTCTTCGTGGCCATTTTCGCTCTGGCCGTGGTTTCGCTTTCGTGTATTGCCAACGCCCAGGACAACTCCAAGCGGGGCCGCAAGTACAAGTCTCCGCCGCAGACCGCTCGCATTGAGGTCACGATTCTGCGTGACATCAATGGCAAGCCCATCGAGAATGCCGCGGTGATCTTTCACCCGATGGAAGGGGAGAAAGACAAAGGCAACATGGAACTGAAGACCAATGAGGATGGCAAGACCATCATCGATGTGCTGCCCATCGGCGACACGGTGCGGCTGCAGGTGATTGCCAAGGGATTTCAGACGTTTGGCCAGGACTATAAGATCGACAAGGCCCAGGTTGTCATCGAAATCAGGATGAAGCGGCCAGGCGAGCAGTATTCCATCTACAAGGATCATCCTGGCGCCGCCGGCTCCCCGAAAACGCCGGAGGCGCAGCCCCAACCCCAGCCCAAGTAGTTTGGGGCAGCCCAGCTCAGCGACCGCGCTTTGGGCGCCATTTCGCTGTGGTTCGTGAGTCAACTGGGTATATGACCGCGTGATCTCGCCCTTTGGGCTGGTGCTATCCCAGCTCCCAAGATCGGGACCTGGGGCACCCAGCGTTGGTACAAGAACAAGCAGTTAGAGACCTACCATGCCAATCGAATCCCTCAGCGGCAAATCGGCACTGGTCACCGGGGGCGCACGGCGTATTGGCCGGGCGATCGCGCTGGCGTTGGGCCGGTCCGGTGCGGATGTAGCCATCACCTACCGCAGTTCTGGCGCTGAAGCCGCTGAAACCACCCGCGCAATCGAAGATTTAGGCCGGCGCGCTTTGGCGGTGGAGTGCGATGTGCGCTCTGAAGCCTCGGTCCGGGCCGCCATCGCCGCCGCCACAGGCGCGTTTGGACGGCTTGACGTGGTGGTGAACAACGCCGCCATCTTCGAATCGGCGCAGCTCGATACGATGAGCTTGGCACAGTGGGATGCGGTATTCGAAACCAATGCGCGGGGGCCTTTTCTGGTGGCTCGCGAGGCCTTGACGGCTTTGCGTGCGGCCGAAGGCAGGATCGTGAACATCGGTTCGCTGGGGGGATCGCGGGCCTGGGCCGGACATGCCCACTATTGTGCGTCAAAGGCTGCGCTTCACATGCTTACGCAGGCCATGGCCAGGGCTTTTGCGCCCGAGGTGAGCGTCAACTGCGTAGCGCCAGGCTGGATTGAGCTGGACGAGGCCTCAGGCGCGGCAGCGGCGCACTTTGCGGCTAAAACCCCCATGCAACGGAACGGCACTGCGGAAGAAGTAGCAGAAGCGGTACTCTTTTTTTCCGCGGGCCCGCACTTTGTCACGGGCCAGGTCCTTGCCGTCGATGGAGGGTTGGGATTGTAGCCGGGTTGGTGGGCAGACGGGACCGTCCATCCACCGCTTTGCTCATCGAGAAAACAGGCGGCTGAAGAAGCCCTTGGCGCCGCTCTTGGAAACAGCTTTGGCGGTTTCGCCGGAGCTGCGTTTTCGGGCAGGGGATTTGCCTGCCGGAAAATCCTTCAGGTTGAACTTCAGCGGAATATCGTCCCACAGGCCCACAGGCTCGGGCTGCGCCGGCAATCTGACTCCCTCGACGGCTGCCAGCGGATTGGTGAAGCACAAGCGCTGTGCCGTCTCTTCGCCGAACTTCTGGGCGACATAGTCCCGGGCTCTCTTCATGTGCGGCGGGCGCCAATCGGGGTGATGCGCATCCGTAGCCAGAAAGTGAACCCAATTGCGATCGAGCAATTCTTTGGCGAAACCTTCCGCTGCCTTCCCGAAACGTCCGAACAGAGAGTTGGAGGTCACCTGGACCAGACATCCCCTGCGGATGCACTCGGACAGCACCTCGGGGTTGCGCAGCAAGGCCGGGTAGCGTTCCGGATGGGTGACGATCAAGGTGTACCCAGCTGCCTGCAACTGGAACAGGGCATCGATCAACTGGGGAGGAATGGCCATGTCGGGAAACTCGATCAGCAGGTAGCCTGTCCCGTTGATCGAATAACGAAGAGGGTTGGCCGTCGCGTCGAAGATATTCTCCGCGGTCAGGCGGAAGTCGCACCCCAGGCTCAACTCCATTTCGCCCTTCAGGTGTTCGCGCAACTCGGCCAGGCGCTCTTGATTCACTGCCGTCTGATAGGGATACCGATCGCTGGCATGGGGGGTGCAGACAATGTGGGTCACGCCTTCCCGGGCGGCTTCGCGCGCCAAGGCGAGAGAAGTTTCCAGGTCGGCCGGTCCGTCGTCCACTCCGTAGATCAAGTGGTGATGGATATCGATCATGGCGTCAAGCATTTCAAACACCTGCGGGAAGTATCAATGAGCCGTGAGAGATTCAATCATGGAAGTAAAGATTTTCCAGCCGTCTGCCGAACCAAGCAACTGCTCGCTCGATCTGTCGGGGTGGGGCATCATTCCCAGGACATTTCTCTTCTCGTTGAGGATGCCGGCAATGTTGCTCAGGGAGCCGTTGGGGTTGGCCTCCGGGGTGATCTTGCCGCCGGGCGTAGCATAGCGGAACGCGATGCGATCCTCGGCTTCCAGGCGGTGCAGTTCCTTGGGTGTGCAGAAATAATTGCCTTCCATGTGCCCGATGGGAATCTGCAGCACCTGGCCCTTGACCAGCTGGTTGGTAAATGGGCTGTCGGCGGTCTCTACGCGCAGATGAACCTGCTTGCAGATGTACTTGAGGCCGGCATTGCGCATCAGCGCGCCGGGCAGCAATCCCGCCTCGGTCAGAATCTGGAATCCGTTGCAGATGCCCAACACCAGTCCGCCGCCGGCGGCAAACCGGCTCACGGCCTGCATGACCGGAGAGAAGCGCGCGATGGCGCCGGTGCGCAGGTAGTCTCCATAGGCAAAGCCGCCGGGAACCAGGACAGCATCCACTCCCTGCAGGTCCTCGGAGTCGTGCCAAAGAAACGTGACAGGCTGGTGAGCTATTTCGGCGATCACGTTATAGGTATCGTGGTCGCAGTTGGAACCGGGAAAGACCAGAACGCCGAATTTCATGCTTCTAGGGTACCAGCTTCGCGCCGGGGTGGATTTCGTTTTCAGTCCTGGCCGCCTATGGCAAGCTGCTACCCATTCGAAGCCGAAAAGGGGAGCAAGTTCAAGGCGCACCCCAGCGGCTTCGATCCAGTTTTCGGATCGAAGCCGCTGGCAGGTATCTCAGTATGCCAGCCGCAACTCAAGTCCCTTCCCATTGTCGGGCAGTAGAGCCGTGATGCGGTGGTGTTCGGCATCGAAGCCAGGGGAGATGGGGCTGGCGGCGGCGGCCGCGCTTCCCGGCGCTCCGACGCTGGCTCCCACGGCTGGTTTGGTTGCGCCGCAAACCTCGATCGAAACCAGTTTCCACCACGGGGCGAAGCTGCCCCGGTGCGGTGCGATGGTCACGTTCAGTCCCTGGGCAGTTCGCTGGCAGGCGAAGTCGACGCGCAGGGAGTCGCCCTTCTCAAACGCGTAACTGACGCCGTCGTCCAGGTAAAGGCTGCCGCTACAGTCCTTGTTTGTGCCGGCCGGCGGATAGACCCGCACGGTCAAGGGCCCTTGGGGCGTCTCCTCGGTGCTCTGGACGAGCGGCTGCTCGGGCACAATGGCGCCAGCGCGGACGAAGACCGGCAGGGTGTCTAGGCTGCGATGTATATGCACCTCGGGCTGGGTCACAGGATTGTTGTCGATGGCCTTTCGGCTGGCGTTTCCGTCCACCCGCGCGCCGGTCCAGTAGTCGTACCAGCCCTCCTGCGGCAGGGCGACGGTGTAGTCGTCCATCTGGTCGGGGTACGGGCTCTGGGCGATCAGGAGGTCGCCGCCCAGCAGGAAGGCGTTGCCGGTGCTCAAATCGAGCGGCTCGCCGTTGGCGTTGCCATTGGGAAATTCAAGAAAGAGCGGGCGCATGATAGGCAACCCAGTGCGGCTCATCTCCTCGGCCGTGGTGTACAGGTAGGGCATCAGCCGATAGCGCTCCTCGATGTAGCGCCGCCGGATGTTCAGGTCCTCGGGCGTGCCGTTTTCCCAAGGTTCATGGGGGCTGGTGCCAACGGCGGCGTGATCGCGGTCGATGGGATGGAAGGCGGCGACCTCCAGCCAGCGGGTGAGCAGTTCCGGCTGCGGCGAGCCGGCAAAGCCGCCCACGTCGGCGCCAACCATGGCGAAGCCGCTGAGACCGAGGTTGAGCAGTTGCGGGGTGGTCTGGCGCAGATGGTTCCAGGTGCTGGAATTGTCGCCGCTCCAGGTGGCCGCATAGCGATGGCCGCCGGCATAGCTGGCGCGGGTCATCACAAAGGGCCGAGTGTTGGGATCGAGCTTGCGGAGCCCCTCGAAGGTGCCGCGGGTGTTTTCCATGCCGAAGATGTTGTGAATCTCGAGGTGACTGGCCACCCGCGGGGCAAATCCCGGCTCCTCGATGCGGTGCTGGGTGTTGTCGGGCATGGTCTTCGAGGGGACATCGAAGATGGCTGGTTCGTTCATGTCGTTCCAGAACCCGGCGACTCCCTTGCCGACAAAATCGGCATAAAGCGTGCCCCACCAATCGCGGGAAACCTTGCGGGTAAAGTCGGGAAAGACGGCTTTGCCCGGCCAAACCACCCCGATGTAGGTCGAACCGTCGGGATTCTTCACGAAGTGGTCCCCGGCAGCGCCTTCGTCGTAGGGCTTGTAGCCGATACCGGGCTGGTCGGCAAGGTGCAGGTCGGTAATGATCACGGTGTGGAGATGCTGCGCCTTCAGGTCCTGGATCATCTGGTCGAAGTGCGGAAAGCGCTCCGGGTCCACGGTAAAGGGGCGGTTCTTGAACTGATAGTCGATGTCCAGCCAGATCACGTCGGCGGGAATCCGTTCGCTGCGCAGCCGGTTGGCGATGCGGCGCACCTCGGACTCCGGATAGTAGCTGTAGCGGGATTGCTGGTAGCCCAGTGCCCACATGGGAGGCATGGGCGTAGTTCCAACCAGCCAGGCCCAGGCCTTCACCACGGATTTTGGCTCGGGGCCGTAGAGGATGTAGTAGTCCAGCGGTCCGCCTTCGGAACCGAAGGAATAGCCGTCGCGGTACTCCTTGTTGAAGTCGAAGCTGGTCCGCCAGGTGTTATCCAGGAATACTCCCGCCGAGATGCCCTTGCGGAAGGTGATGAAGAAGGGGATCGACTTGTAGATCGGATCGGTCGATTCCTGCCATCCGAAGGCATCGGTATTCCAGTTGCTGAAGGCCTCGTTGCGGCGGTCGAGCGGTCCGGGCTTGTCGCCCAAGCCAAAATAGTGCTCGTCCGGCGGAGACCTGCGGTAAACGCGGAAGGCAGCTCCGTGGTACTCGATGGAGCGGCCCGGCAGATCCTCGCTGATTACGTGGCCTTGGAGGTCGGCGACG
>Ga0181529_10007033_pt1 | contig 11319 bp, 9 predicted proteins | sample PEATcosm2014_Bin_36_FD_119763 | JGI IMG/M metagenome (GOLD analysis project Ga0181529, IMG submission 119763) | Peatland microbial communities from MTU Mesocosm Facility, Houghton, MI, USA - PEATcosm2014_Bin10_30_metaG | ecosystem: Environmental > Terrestrial > Soil > Wetlands > Peat | place... | reverse complement strand
GCAAAAATTACACGGCCAATAAAATCGCAAAGATCACTCTCGATGATGGCTCTCTAATAGAGACTGCCCCGGAACATCCATTTATTCTTAGAGACGGGAGCACCAAGCGGGCCGACGAATTGAATGAGAATGACAGTTTGATGCCATTCTACAGAAAGTTAAGCCCAGAAAAAGGCGGGATGAACAAGTATGAAATGACATACAACCCAGAAACAGACGATTACCGATACACCCACAGAATGGTTGCAAAGATAGAAATTATTGATGAAGTGGCCGATGTATATTGTATGACTGTTGTTGGGCCGTCAGGAGAAGATGACCGCCATAATTTTGCTGTGTGTGGGAGGGGAGTTGATGGGGCCATCATTCCAAATAGTGGGGTGTTTGTAAAAAATTGTAAATATGGTGATTTTTTCCTCCGCATGGAAATTTCCCCCGAGTATGGAGTGTATCTTGTGCATCCAATTAGTCCATACGAATTAACGCGCATTGAAGGATCGGACCCAAAGAATTTGAATTATGTAAAATACCAGCATGATGGTCTGGGCGGTGGTATGGAGTACGAAAGCTTCGAGATAGCGCACTTCCGATTAATCAGCGACTCTAATTTTTTGCCCTACGGGAAAAGTATGATCGAACCCGCACGCCGCGTATGGAAGCAATTGTCGCTGGCAGAAGATGCCATGCTGATTCACCGCATTATGCGTGCGCCAGAGAAACGTATTTTCAAGATAGACGTTGGAAACATTCCTCCTGCCGACATCGACGCAACGATGCAGAAGATCATCACGCAAGTCAAGAAGGTTCCGTATATTGACGAAAAGACTGGCGACTACAACCTGCGATTCAATCTTAATAATATGGTCGAGGACTTTTATCTCCCAGTCCGTGGTGGTGATAGTGGAACCCAGATTGACACTCTTCCCGGTATGGAGTTCACGGGAATTGACGACCTAGAGTATATACGTAACAAGATGATGGCTGCGCTTAAAATTCCAAAAGCGTTCCTTGGATATGAAGAAGGAATTTCTGGAAAGGCAACATTGGCAGCGGAGGACGTTCGATTTGCCCGCACAATCGGCAGGATTCAGCGTATCTTGGTGTCGGAGCTTACTAAAATTGCTATCGTACACTTATATGTGCAGGGCTATCAGGACGCCTCACTCGTTGATTTTGAACTCGAATTCAGCAACCCATCGACGATTTTCGAGCAGGAGAAGATTGAAATCTGGCAAAATAAGGTAAACGTGTCCAAAGACATGATGGAATCGAACCTGTTCAGCAAAAAGTGGATATATGGAAAAGTGTTCAACATGTCTGGTGATGACATCGAGACCATCCAGAAGGATGTCATATCTGACAAGAAGGAAGAATGGAGAATGCAGCAAATCACCGACGAAGGCAACGACCCCGCGACTAGCAATCAAAAAATGGGAGAAAACGGGCCGGAAGATTTGGGAGGCGGTGGAGAAGGTGGCGGCGGAGGGCTTCCAGAGCTTGGCGGGGAAGGTGAGCTTGAAGGCGGGAAAGGCGGGACCGGCGGCGAAGAAGAGCTTCCAGAGCTTCCGCCGCTTGAAGAAACAAAAGAAACTGAAGAGCCCGTGATCGGGGAGGAAACAAGGAAACAGCGCGAGGAAGGCGACCGCGACCAGACAGGCGACAAAGAAAAATACATGGCTGTATTTGATAGAACACGGGGGGAAGACCAGTTAGGAAAACTTCAAAATAAGGAAAAGTCGAGGACCGAGCGCACTACAAAGCATACATATAGAGCATCTCCTGTGTCATTAGAAGAAGAATTGCGGGGCATCAAATTATCCCTTAGAAGCAAGGGATTTGTAAAAACAAAGCAAGTTATCACTGAAAAGAAGTCCTTAATGGACGAATCTGGTTTGATTCAAGAAGGAACAGACAAGCAGCCCGTTACAGCTTCGAAGTCTATGTTAGATGAGTCCAATTTGGTTCAGGATGATAAACCACTCTAATTATTGGGTTTTTATCATAGAGATGCATATTTATAATTAACAATATTGTATGAAGAAACTTAAACACTCAAAATATAAAAACGCCGGTATTTTATTTGAGTTGCTTGTACGCCAAGTAACCGCCGACATACTTAGCGGACAAAAAGATTCCAAGGCAAATAACATTTTGCGAAGTTACTTTTCCGAATCCACAGAACTCGGAAAGGAGAACCGTCTGTATCGTATCATTTTAGAGGAAAAAACCAAGGATCAGGCGGCAGCGGATCGATTGTTGGAGACGATTGTTCGTGGAAGAAAAAAGTTGAACGAGCGAGAGCTTAATATTCAAAAATATAATTTGATCAAAGAAATTCGAGCGAATTATCCGCTTGAAGATTTTCTCAAGGGAAGCATCGGCAATTACAAACTATTAGCATCAATCTACAAGGTTTTTGAAGAGTCGGTAAACTCAATTGAGTGCGATCCACGAGAAGTATTCAAGGCCCGCAATTGTATTATTGAAAATATTGCAGCACCAAAAACACCAACTCGCTTGATCAGCGAGGAAGAGAAGAAAGATCTTATCCAAGTGTATCAGCGGCAGACCGAAGACGTGCGATTGCTCGCGTATAAACTGTTGGTGGACTCGTTCAATGAAAAATATAAGAGTCTGGATGACAAGCAGAAGGTTCTTATCCGAGAATACATCAATAACATCAGCAATACTAATTCTCTGAGACAATATATCAATTCAGAAGTGCCGCACGTTATAAAGGAAATCAATGAATTGAAGGTCAAGGTGGAAAACGACGTGGTTCGCATTAAGTTGGAAGAGACGTTGAATCAGTTGGACAAAGTTACCAAGGGTACTCTCGTTAAGGAAAACCAAATCATGGCGCTCATGTTGAGTTATGAATTGATCAAGGAGCTTAAAAACCTCAAATGAAAAAATCGCAACTCAAGAAATTGATCGAAGAGGTGCTCGATGAAATGACCACGAGCGGGGCCGCTGGCCCATATGCCACGCCGAATTGGGCGCGAGGACACCACAGCAAAGATGCGGTGGCGAAGCGGTCAATTCCCGGAGGAAAGATTGTGGAGCCAGAAGAGAAAGAAACAGACGACACAACCATTGGGGAATCCGCGCCAATAGTTAGGCGCGAACTTGAAGAAGGGCGCAGCCGTTACCGCAATTTTAAGGAAAGCGATTTGATGAGGAACCATTCAAAAGTTTCTTACGGAATCAATCAGGCAAAAAAGACCCTCAAAGAAGTGGCATATTTGGTAAGCCTTTGTGAAAGATTGAAAACCGAATGCGATATTACCACGGACAATCTTTGGAAACGAACAAAGCCTGATATGATGGAAATCCATCGCAGCATGAAAGAGATTGCCAACCGTCTACATAGGCTGGGAAAGCGCTAACACAATATGAGAAAATTACAAGACATAGCAAAAGAAGTGCTGAATGAGGATTCTTGGGGCAATAACCCATCTGCCGCTGGCAGCATGTCCCCCGGTCGTGCACCAAACGCAACTCCTCCACCCGCGAGCACAAACTTAAAATTTTACGATTTGAAAAAGGATTACAATGTGTTTGTGACAACCATTGAAAAGCAGGAAGAACTTGCAAAGAAAAAGCTCGACGGCGATCTGACTAAGGTTCTCAGAAACAAGAAAGTGACTGTTCGTGCAAGCAAGGGTGCAATTGGACAGGTGGAAAAGGATTACACAATCACTGTTGCTGGGGTAGATGTGAATTACATGAAGGACAAATTTTACATCGTGCTGAAGGGAACCGACAAATCCGACTATTACGCCAACACAGAATTCAAAGTTAAAATTGATGCCACTCCACCAAAGGCTCCTACAATGGGAGCATCGGGACAGCCTCAAAAACCACAGGGCTCTGCGGCAAAAGGACAGGTAGGCAGCATACGGTATCCAGAGGTTATGGGAATGTCACCAAAAGGAAACATCGTACAAGGAAAATAACATGAGCAAACAACTACTGGTAGATTTCATTCCATTCGACATTACGCCCGAAATGCTTAATGAAGCGATCAAGAATACAAGCGGTCCATTCACACTCAAAGGCCCATTGCAAAAAGCCGGGGAGAAAAATTATAACGGACGTGTATATCCAAAGTCGGTGTTAGAGAGGGAAATTGAAAAGTATAAGATGGTTATATCTGAGCGCAGGGCACTTGGAGAGCTGGATCATCCTGACTGCCATCGTCCGACGGCCGAGATTTTGACAAAAGATGGGTGGAAGCTAATTAAAGATGCTAGTGTTGGAGAACTTGTCGCCACACTAAATATAGAAACAGACACGATTGAGTTTAATCCTGTCGAGAGAATTATAGATCAACCGTACAATGGGAAAATGATTTCAATCAAAGGAAAAAATATCGACGTGTTAGTGACGCCAAATCACCGATTTGTGGTCAAGGATAGAAATGGAAAGTTATTAATGAAAACTGCCCAAGAAATATTTGATCTATCAAAAATAACAAAAAACCCACACTTATCAATCCCAAAAATCGCAACAAATTGGAGCGGAGTAGAATTTGATACATTTTCAATTCCCGGAGTCTATTCAACGTCTATTGCAGGCAATCGGTCGGAAGAGTTTATTAAAAAACAAACAGCCTCGTTGCTATTAAATTCCTCGGCTTGGTTTTCATTTTTAGGATTCTATTTGGCGGAAGGACATTGCACTGACAGAAATTCCCGAGGAGGATATGGAATATTTATAACTCAAAATAAAGGTGAAATCGCAAACAGTTTCAGAGAGGTGCTATCCAACCTAAGCCCAGAATTAGAATGGAACGAGACTGACAAGGGAGAATCTGCAATAATATTCTCCACGTCGGATGCACGACTCTGGACCTACCTTTCGAAATTAGGAAATAAATACACAAAGTATATCCCGGAAGAAATAAAATCGGCGTCGTCAGATTTACTCCAAAATCTATATGACTGGTTTGTAAACGGAGACGGTACGGTGGTTGGTGAATACGATAGAACATCCGTATTCTCTGTTTCTAAGCAACTGGTTGAAGATCTATATGAGATTGTTCTCAAACTTGGCATGACTGGCACAATCAAAGAGCAAATTACCACGAAGGATTATATGTTTGCTGGCCGCTTGGTCGAGGCAAAGAATAAATCCACATTATATCGTTTGTGGGTGGAATCCTCGGAAGCAATACATTTAGACTTTAGATTTATAAAGATCGATGAGGTCGACTACAACGACACAGTTCATTGTGTTACTGTCAAAAATGGAACTTTTTATTGTCGCGATCAAAATAAAGCGTTTTGGTCCGGAAACTCGTCAGTAATCAACCTAAAAAATGTCAGCCACAATATTTTGGAATGTCACTGGGAAGGTGACACGGTAATGGGCACAATCGAGATTCTCACCACGCCAAGCGGGAACATTGCTCGCGATCTAATCAAAAACAATATTCGTATCGGCATTTCCAGCCGGGGGCTTGGATCGACAAAGCAGGTTTCTGAGAATACCGTCGAGGTTCAGGACGATTTCGAGTTGCTTTGCTTTGACCTCGTATCCTCACCATCCACTCGCGGTGCATTTATGAGCATGAACGAAGGGGTGTTAAAGGAGCACAGGCAGACGGTTATCACGGATCGCAAGCAAATCGACAAGTACTTAAAGGTTGAAGGCATCGTTCGAGACATTCTATCGGAGATTCGATAACATGAAGAAATCAGAATTCAAAGCGTTGGTTCAAGAGGTTCTTAAAGAAAATCATTGGGCAATGCATCACCCAGAGGAAGACGACAAAGATACCAGCACAAACTTGGGCGAACCAAAATCTCCCGAGGAAATATTGTTAGCCGCGCTGAAAGAAATTGCTGCATACGACAAAACCTCGAAGTATGGCGAAGGAATCTGTGATTATGGCTGTGATGCTCCATACGTAGCTCAGATGGCATTAGCTAATTATAAAAAAGCAAAATCAGGTAAGTGATATATATTTATAACATATGAACGACAAAATCAACAATCCATTTCTAAAGCAAATTATTTCAGAGATCGCCTGCAAAACTACAGAGGGCAGGATTGTGAATGTCGGCTGGGGGTCGTTGACTGAAGCTAAGAAGAAAAAGAAGCTTTTGAGAAAAGAAGCATCAAACAATAAGCCAGCCGATGACAGTGAAGAGGATCGTGGGGAGGAAAAACCACAGCTTCCAAAGCTTGACTCAACTGTTCCACCAGCAGATCCAATGACAAAGGGGCCGAAAACTGCGTTTGGAAAACCGGCACCAGAGTCGCCGGAAGAGGCACCCCCTTCGGAGCCAGAGGGAGCACCGGAGGAACCGGCACCAGAACCAGCGCCCGAAGCCTCGCCAGAGGATGCAGAGGCAGCACAGGCTGATGCGGTGACCGCTAAGGCCGAGCTAGAAAAAGCAAAGGCTGAAAAGAACAAGGCCGAGAAAGAAATCGCACAGCAATCTTATATTAAACTGAATTCAAACGCAGGAATTCAATTCCTGTTGGGGAAAGTTCTCGACCACGCATTCAAGACCAATACAATTGACGCACTGGCGGGCGAAATGGTTCAAAAATTGAAGATCCAGACACCAGAGGACATGAATGCATTTCTTGAGGAAACCGCTCCGTGGAGGGTAATCCCCGGAATGCCAGAATTGCTTGTAGCAATGAAATCGATGGCTACGAAGCAGGCACCAACACCAGAACAGCCGGAAGAGGAAGAGGGATTGGATGAAAACGCCGCAACCAATGAATTGTCAAATGTCACAGTCAACGGAAAGCCCGTGGATTTAAAGTCATTGACAGTGGATGGCGTTGACCCGCATGATCGTCCCGACTTTTCCGATGCATATTTCTCCGAGGGAACTTATACGGATGGAACATCGCTAAGTGATCAGGATTTGGCGACTCTTTCCGAGGAACATGGTGATTTGTTGAATGACATGGCGCATGAATCAATGGAAGGTCACGGTGAAGATTATGGACAAGACAGATAACGAAAAATTTATGAAACCACTAAAACTAAGAAATTTAATCGAAAGTGTAGATCAGCAGCCGCAGGCACCATTGGAGAGCGAACGCGAGTGGTCAGCCGAAGAGAAAAAGGCCGCTCTTGAAGCCATTGGCCGTTACAATGAATATGGCAATCACCTTCGCCGTGAGCATAACCTCATGGAAATCGCCCATACGCTTTCCAAGATCACGGAAGCCGCAGAAAAATTCACGATGAGTGAAACAGAAGATTATTTTGACAAGAAAACCATCAGTGAAAATATGAAGCAACTGCGCAAGGTCAGCGAGGAATTCAACAAGCTGGCACAAGAAGCACACACCACACAACAGCGCATGGAAGCATTGTATGAAGATGGTGGGCATGTACTGTCAAGGTACTTCGAAATCAAGGATTTGAACGAGGGTGTTTCAGCAGCTATTTCGAAGCTCGGTAAAAAATAATTAAAAAAAGTAAAAATATTTTATATTTTTCACTAAGTCGTATATACTTATTGTTATAAAATGCACTAATTGTTTGGTGCGAGTAAGAAAAAAACTTTCTTGAAACTCCTAATAGTTTCATCAACCACAGGATCAAACTATTATGTCAGATTTACTCAAACAAGCTATCGCAGACGCAAAGGCAGTCCGCGCTACCGCTCTCTCGAACGCAAAGGCGGCTCTTGAAGAGCAATTTGCTCCAAAACTCCAAAGCATGCTGTCGGAAAAATTGAAGGCCGACCTTGCCGCTGAAGAAGCGGGTGCAGGAGAAGAGGAAGCACCACTCGCCGCCCCAGAAGGCGGAGAAGAGGCACTGCCAGTGGCCGATGTCAACGTTAATGTTGACGAGCCAGCACCAGAAGCAGCACCCATGGCACCAGAAGGTGAGCCAGTGGAAGCGCCAGTTGGATCAGAAAACCCAGAAGCCCCAATCGATGGACAGGCTCCTGTGCAAGATCCAGCAGCAGCACCAGCAGAAGAAGCACCACTCCCACCCGATGATGAGGAAGTGGACGAAGACGCAATTCGCGGAACAATCTCCGCAGAACTCGACCCAACTATGAGAAAAGGCGAATTTACCGAGGGACTTGAAAAAGCATCCCCTGATTATAAAAAGACCACAAGCGGTCACAAAACGGAAGACCCCGGCAAGCAAATGGTGAAGCCAGTTGGCGCGGCCATTAGCAATACAAAGGGTGGTCCCAAAGAGGCTGGCGAAAATCGCACAGCTTCTTCCAACTATAAGACCATGCCAAAAGGCAACGAGGTCAAGAATATCAAGTCGTCTGGCACAGAAGACCCACAAGGTCCATCAAAGGAACTTGCTGACGGTCCATCTAAGACCGACACGACCGGCACTGCCGCTCTAAAAGAGAACGAGGAAGTCGATGACGCTTCCTTGGATGAAATCTTGAGGGAATTGGAAAATTCCGTAAATGAAGTCGGAATGGAAGAGGAAGGCGCGGGCTGTGAAACACAGGCACCCGTTGCTGGCCAGCCATCCGGCGATGAAGAAATCGACCTGAATGAACTTCTGTCCGAAGACGAAGATGAAGAGAAGAAGGAAAAAGAGGACAAGAAGGAAAAGAAGGACGACGAGGACGACGGCGATGAGAAAAAGAAAAATCTCCCACCGTGGCTCCAAAAGGAAAATATTTCGTTGAAAAAGGAACTAACAGAATACCGCAACGCAGTTGTTTATTTGCGGGACCGCATCAATGAAGTCAACCTGCTCAATGCAAAGCTGCTCTACACGAACAAATTGTTCAAGCAAACCAGCCTAACCAATGAGCAAAAACTGAAGGTAATCGAGTCGTTCGACCTCACGAAGTCAATTCGTGAAGCAAAGCTCGTCTACGCTACGCTAGCCGAATCATTCAATTTCGGTGCAAAAAAGACCGCGCAGGCTCCTGCCGCCAAAAAGCAGGTTTCCGGCACAGTCCGAAGCATCACCGAAGGACTCGCATCGAAGCCAGTGGCCTCAACAAAACCAACAAAGCCAGTTATTCTAACGGAAGGTCAGGAAATGGCCAACCGCTTCAAGAAACTAGCCGGTATTACAGGTAAGTAAACCAAATCAACAAACCTTTAAAAAGGAAAAACAAATTATGTCAGATATCAAATCACTACTTAATGAGACGGCGAACCCAATGGTTCAGCTAATGTCCCAAACCCGTGGCCTCGTGGCCAAGTGGGAAAAGACTGGTCTCCTAGAGGGAATCAAGGGCGATATGGAAAAGTCGCACATGTCCATCCTCTTGGAAAATCAGGCAAAGCAACTCATTGACGAAGCTACCCGTACGGGTACCTCCGCCAACTCCGAACAGTGGGCAGGAGTGGCATTGCCACTCGTCCGTCGTGTGTTCGCAGAAATCGCCGCAAAGGAATTCGTCAGCGTTCAGCCAATGAATCTCCCAAGCGGTCTCGTGTTCTACTTGGACTTCAAGTATGGCACCAACCAAGCCGGAAATCCAGCATTCTCCGGTCAGTCGCTCTTCGGTGGTACGGGCATCAAGCTCGGATCGACGGATAGTGCAACAAACGGTCTCTACGGTCCCGGACGTTTTGGATACACGGTCAACGACCAATCCACGACAGTCACAGCCGCAGTTTCATCGGCCTCGTTCCAGAATGTGGGATTCTCCTCCATTCTTTCCGCATCCTATGCGGTGGGACAATTGTTCAATGTGTCTGCCGACCTCACCGGAACAAACTTTGACGCGAACGGTGTTCGCGCCTTTGTGGTTTCTGGTAGTGGTATCGTCGGATTCTACTCGGACTTCACAACGGTCTTGGGTAATATCGTAACGTTCGTAGTTTCCGGATCGGCACTCTCCAACGAGTCTGTCACCGTTACCTATGCAAAGCAGCCAGCCGACACAAGTCGTGGCGACTTCGAAGATCAGGGCGCAGGGTTGCCAAACACAACCGGCGTTGCAAACGACATTGGAATTCCAGAAGTCAACCTTGAGTTGAAGTCGGAAGCAATTGTCGCCAAGACACGTAAGTTGAAGGCCGTCTGGACACCAGAATTGGCACAAGACTTGAACGCCTATCACTCGATTGACGCCGAAGCAGAGCTAACAGCCCTCCTTTCGGAATACGTCTCGATGGAAATCGACCTCGAAATCCTCGACATGTTGATCGTCAACGCCCCAGCAGCAACAACTGATTACTGGTCAGCAATGATCGGCAATGAGTATCAGGCTGGTCTCGGGTTTACGCAAACCGCAGTCAACCGTACCGCATATGTGAAGAGCACATGGTACCAGACTCTTGGTAACAAGATCCAAAAGGTCTCGAACAAGATTCACCAGTTGACACTTCGTGGTGGTGCAAACTTCATCGTCGTCTCGCCAGATGTGGCAACGATCATCGAGTCCATCCCCGGATTCACAACCAACACGGACGGCGACCAAGCCAAGTTCGCGATGGGTGTGGCAAAAGTCGGTGCGTTGGCCAACCGTTGGACAGTGTACAAGAACCCATACATGGTGTCGAACATCCTGTTGCTCGGATTCCGTGGAACGAACTTCCTCGAAACCGGCGCAGTGTACTCGCCATACATCCCACTCATTCAGACACCATTGGTGTATGACCCAGTGAACTTCACCCCACGCCGTGGTGTGATGACACGTTATGCAAAGAAAATCTTGCGCCCGGAGTTTTATGGCAAGATCTACATTGCAGACATGAACACGATCTAATCTTCGGATTAGTTAAAACAATCAAACAAGGAAGCGGCAGAAATGCCGCTTCTTTTTTTATGTATTTTTAATTGCATATTCGACCCAACGATACATATTTATTTATACAACACCGGTTTCTAGGCAATGACCACAAATCGCATAACAATAACAGAACAAGAATCAAAAACCTGTAAGTTAGACGGGAAGATATTTCCGTCATCACATCAGATGTTGCAGTATGTTAAATCACAGTACAAGCTCTCATTTAAAGAGTACATAGTAAAATGTTATTACAATGGGATCGTACCGGTCTGTCAAAAAACCGGAACCACGCTCACATTCAAACCCAATAAGCTAGGTCCATGGTTTTCTGATTATGCAAAAAACAACTTTCCTAGAAAACGCCACACAGAAGCCACGAAAATAAAAATAAAAGATAGGTGTGAGGCCGCTTCAATGAAAATGTTTGGTGTATCTAATCCCTTTCAGTCTGCTATTGTGAAAGATAAGATAAAAGCTACAAACTTACAGCGTTATGGTGTAGAAAATCCCATGCAGTCGGAAAAATTTAAACGATATGAAAAAAGAACTGTTGGCTCATTAGAAAAGGCAAAAGAAACTAATATCAGAAAATATGGGATGGTTACAT
>Ga0181529_10007029_pt1 | contig 11321 bp, 5 predicted proteins | sample PEATcosm2014_Bin_36_FD_119763 | JGI IMG/M metagenome (GOLD analysis project Ga0181529, IMG submission 119763) | Peatland microbial communities from MTU Mesocosm Facility, Houghton, MI, USA - PEATcosm2014_Bin10_30_metaG | ecosystem: Environmental > Terrestrial > Soil > Wetlands > Peat | place... | reverse complement strand
CTCCCGGAGCCCGTTTTACCCAGGCAAGGTTGAGCCAGGCTGTGGAACAGATGCGCCGCACGCTGGCCGAGAATGGTTTCCACGACCCGGTCATTACTCAAGCCCTCACACCCCAGCCTGAAGAGCAGCTTGTAGACATTGCCTTCCATGTGGTCTCCGGCCCGCAGGCGCGGGTGGGCGCCGTCGAGGTCGCTGGCGATTCGGGAATGAGCGCCGAGGAGTTTCGCCGCCACGCGCACCTGAAGACCGGCGCGCTGGTCGAGCATGACACCGCCAACCGCGCACTGGCCGGAGTGCTCAAATCGTATCAAGGCCAGCAGCGGCTCGAGGCCGAAATCAAGCTAGAATCCCAGGAATATGCCGCGGACACAAAGAAGTCCAGCTTTCACTTTTCCGCCAATCGCGGACCGCTGGTTCGAGTTCTGGTCGAAGGCGCCAGCATGAGCCCGGAGCGGGTGAAGCATGTGATTCCCATCTTTGAGGAAGGCACGGTAGACGACGACCTGCTCAACGAGGGCAATCGGCGCTTGCGCGATTACTACCAGCGCCAGGGTTACTTCGACGTGAAGGTGGATCACGAACGGAAATCGGCCACCGCGGAACAAGTGGTCATTCTCTACACCGTGAAGTTGGGGCCGCGGCGGCGCGTCGAACGGGTATCGGTCGAGGGCAACCGCTACTTCGACTCCGCAACGCTGAAGGAGATGCTCAGCGTGCGCGCCGCCGACGCCCTCGATCGCCACGGCGCCTACAGCCAGGCCCTGGTGGCTTCCGACGTGAGCGCTCTTCAGGCTGTCTACCACAACAACGGCTTTTCCAAGGTGAGGGTTACCCCCTCGACCAGCACCGAAGACGCGTCGCAGGCTGCCCCGCAGGCTGCGCCCGCCGGTCCCGCCAAGGCATCTCCGCTGGCCGTCGTCTATCGCATCGAGGAGGGCGAACAGCAGCGGGTCGGCTCCATCGCCCTGGAAGGAGACAACCACGTCGATGCCGCCCGCTTGATGCCCCTGCTGAACACCAGCGCCGGACAATTGCTCTCGCCGCAGAACCTGGCCGGGGACCGCGACACCCTGTTGACCGACTATATGAGCCGCGGTTTCGAACATGTGCATGTGGATGTAGCGCAGAAATTCGATCCCGCCGATGCAAGCAAGGTGGACGTTGTCTTCCATATCAGCGAGGGACAGCAGGTTTTTGTGCGCAAGGTTCTGCTCACCGGACTGCATTTCACCCGGCCGGACACGGTGGCCAAAGCCATCGCCCTGCATCCTGGCGACCCGCTCAACGAGACCGCCCTGCTAGAGACGCAGCGCAATCTCTACGAGTACGCCCTCTTCAATGAGATCGACACGGCGATCGAGAACCCCTCCGGTGGGGAGACGTATAAGACGGTGCTACTCCAAGCTGTTGAAGCACGCCGCTGGGCTCTGACCTACGGCTTCGGCTTCGAGGCCCAGACCGGAACCCCGCAGAATTCCTGCACGGCCGCAAATTCCTGCACGCCCAATGGCAAGACCAGCATCAGCCCGCGCATTCTCCTGGATATCACCCGCAACAATCTCTTCGGACGCGAGCAATCGGCTTCCCTCCAGGGGAACTACGGCCTGCTCGAGCAGAAGGTCAGCCTCCTCTTCCAGAATCCTCACTTCTACGGCAACCGCAACTTTGGCCTCACCCTCTCCGGCGGCTACGCCAACAGCCGGGACGTGACCACCTACGTGGCCTCCAAGCTGGAAGCCGGCGTACGCTGGACCGAGCACTTCAATCCCCACGGCTTCGGCTTTTCCAAGGCCAACACGTTCGTCTACGAATTCGACTTTCGCCGCGTCAAGGTGGCTCAGGACAGCCTCCAGGTTTGTCAGTGCGAGCTCATACCGCTATCGACCGCGGTGCGCGTGGTCGGTCCGGGAATCACCTGGATTCGCGACACCCGCGACTCACCCCTCGATGCCCACCGCGGCACCTACACCAGTTTCCAGGAGTTCCTCTCCGGCAAAGGGCTCGGCGCGCAAGCGGAGTTCAACCGCCTGGATGTATCCAATTCCAGCTTTTACAGCTTCGACAAGGGCCGAATGGTGCTGGCCCGCAACACCCGTTACGGCCAGGAACGGGCCTTCGGCACGCCCTCGGAGGAGCTCCTCCCGCTGCCGGAAAGGCTCTATGCCGGCGGCGCTACGTCGCTGCGCGGCTTCCCCATCAATGCCGCCGGGCCGCGCGATCCGCAAACTGGCTTTCCCATCGGCGGCGCAGGCGCGCTGGTCAACAGCACCGAGTTGCGCTTGCCTCCGCCCACGCTTCCCTTTGTGGGCAACACGGTCAGCTTGGTGCTCTTCCACGACATGGGCAATGTCTTTACCAACGCGGGCGACGCCTGGGTCAGCGCGCTCCGGGTTCGCCAACCCGACCGCGACAGTTGCAAGAATCTCAACGTTCCCCTCACCAGCCCAGGGAACTCGACCGGCCCGCAAGGTCAGTGCAGCTTCAATTACTTCGCCCATGCTCCGGGATTAGGTTTGCGCTACCACACTCCGGTCGGGCCGATCCGGCTGGATTTCAGTTATAACCTGAATGCACCCATTTATCCGGTAACCTCCACGCCTGTGGCATACGTTGGCCAGGCCAACCACTTCAACTTCTTCTTCAGCCTGGGGCAGACTTTCTGATGCGCAACCGGCCTCCAATCCGTCTCCAGTCTGCCGCCGGAGCCACTTGCCTGATGAGCATAGCGCTCTGCATGGTTGCGGCTGGCCAGGCCCAGGCCCCCTCTGCCGCATCTCCCGTCGTGCTCGACCGGGTGGTGGCCGTGGTGAACAACCATGCCATCCTGGCCAGCGATCTCGACGAGGAAATGCATCTGGCGGTTCTCGACCCCGGCAGAGCCGGACTCGGCGTTCTCACCGCAAAGAGGGCGCTGAACCAGTTGATCGGCCGCACCCTGATCCAGCAGCAGATTCGCGAGGAGGACGCACAGGCCACCGACCCAACCAAGGAGGAGATAGATGCCCGCCTCGAGGAGATTCGCCGCGAGGTGCCAGCCTGTATCCGCGAAAACTGCTCCACGGACGCCGGCTGGAAGGCATTCCTGTCCGCTCACGGCCTCACCCAGAGCCGGGTGGAATCGTATCTCCGCTATCGGGTTCAAATCCTGCGCTTCATCGAGCAGCGCTTCCGCCAGGGCATTCGCATCTCCCAGCCGGAGATTGAGGCCTATTACCATGACACGCTGCTGCCCCAGTACGCACCGGGCGAGGCGATTCCTTCGTTGGACAAAGTAGCTCCGCGCATCGAGGAGATCCTGCTGCAGCGCCAGGTGAATGTCCTCTTCGACGATTGGCTCAAGAATCTGCGCAAGCAAGGCGAGGTCGAGGTGCTGGACCCCGAACTGGAAACACCGGAAACAACAGGTGGAGGGGGGCAGGCAAGCCAATGAGCGAGAACGAATCTACCCCTCCGGTTCCAACGGCCCCGGCGGAGCCGCCCAACCCGCCCCGGCCCCGGCGCCTGCGCCGCCTTCTTTGGACTGGAGCGGGCGCGGCAGTTCTGCTCGCCGCGGCCATCGCCGCTCTTTGTTACTGGGCCAGCTCGGCTGCATTCGAGGAAATGGTCCGCAAAAACGTGCTTGCCAGACTGGAGACGGCAACCGGCGGACGCGTCGAAATCGCTACCTTTCATTGGCATCTCTTCGATCTCCAGGCCGATGCCCGCGGCGTGGTCATCCACGGGCTCGAGACTCCCGGCGAAGAGCCCTACGCCAAGGTCGAGCATTTGCGGCTGCAGCTCAGCGTTCTGGGCTTCTGGAGTCCGCGCATTCTCCTCCACGATCTCGAGGTCTTCCGGCCCACCTTCCACCTCATCGTCTACCGCGACGGCTCGACCAATCAGCCACACCCGCGCAAGCCAAAGAAACAGGCCAAGCCCGCGATGGAAACGCTCTTCGACCTCCAGGCCGGCCACGTTGCCGTCGAGCAGGGCGAGATCGACTACGAAAACCGCGCTGCCGCCTTCGATTTCCAGGACCGCTTCAAGCTGCTCGACGTGGACGCCGGCGACTTCTCCCTGCGCGCCGCCTACGTTCCCGCCACCGCGCCCAACCCGGAGAGCTATCACATCGAGGCTGGCGCCTCCCATCTGAACCTTTTCCGCGGCGACGCGCGCGTGGCTGCGCAGGCTGCGCGGGGACGCTTCGAGGCCACGGTGGACTTGATCCGCAATGCGGCCTACTTGCGCTCGCTGCGGCTCTCGGCCAACGGACATGCGCTCGAAGTTACCGGTTCCCTGGATGACTTTGCCCATCCCCGCTGGCAAGCCAAGGCGGTGGGCGAGCTGGATATGAAGCTGCTGGATCCGGTCTTCGGTTATCCCTTCGCGCCCCAGGGTCTTGCTCGCCTCGATCTCGCCTCGGCGGGCCAGGCTGGAGTCTTCCGCGTCGATGGCAGCGTTCACGTGGACAACGGCGACTACATCGGAACTGGCGTGATTGCCAAAGGAATAGGGCTAGATGCCCATGTGCATGCCGACCCCGAGCAGTTGCTGATCACCTCCATCGTTGCGCGCCTCCATCAAGGCGGCCAAATCGATGGCGCAGTAGCGCTGGACCATTGGCTCCCCCCCGTCCCCGGCGCCGCAACCATGCAGGCGGCACGCCCGGTGGGCGCTCACGGCAACGGGTCCAAATCCAAGGCCTTCCATCTTCCGCCTCCCCCCACGCCGATTGACTTGCCCGTGAACGGCAAGGTCACGGCAACATTCAGAGACGTTTCCCTCGACACTGTCCTCGACTTGGTCGGTTCGCCGCCATTCCAGCGCCTGGGCCTGGATGCCCGCGTCAATGGCCCAGCCACCGCCGCTTGGATCGACGGCGACAACCGCACCCTGGCGGTCACTGCCATGCTGAACTTGAGTCCCTCCGGACATCCCGTCTCCGGAGAGGCCCCAACCAGCGGAGTGATCGACGCAACCTATACCCAGAGCGACGGCGCCGTGGATCTGCGCAAGCTGGAAGTCCGCATGCCCGCAAGCCAGATTGAAGCGCACGGCCACCTGGGCGCATATCCGCTCACCACCCCCACCGCGCTGGCCGTCGACCTCCACTCGCAAAACCTCCTCGAGTTCGATACTGTTCTGCGCGATCTGGGATTGGCCCACAACGGAAAAACTGGAGCTGCGGCCCTGCCTGCCACCTTTGCCGGGCAGGCCGATTTTCACGGAACCTGGTCGGGGTCTTTGGTCGATCCCCACCTCGGGGGCACTGTCAAAGCCACGCAACTGGCCATCGAGATTCCCTCTGTCGCCTCCGGAACAAGCCAGCCCGCCCCGCCGCAGGTGGTCCGCATGGACACGGCCGAGGCCACCGGCATGTATTCGGCGGCGCGCATCTCCATCGATCGCAGCCAGTTTCGCCACGGCCAAGCCGCCATCGGCGCCGATGGCGTCATTGTTCCAACCTCGGTAGCCGTGGACTCCGACGGCGTGCCCACGCCCAACTACGATGCCAACTCCGTGGTCCGCCTGCACCTGCGCGCCAGCAAGGTTTCCATGGACGACCTACAGCCCTTTACCGGCCAAAACCTGCCCGTGACCGGCATGATCAATGCCCAAGTCCAGGCCGACGGACCAGTCCATGCCCTCAGCGGCGGGGGCTGGGTGGAATTGGATGGCGGAAGCGTATTCGGCGAGCCGGTAGCGCGTATCCGGGCGCAGGGGCTGGTGGCCAACCAGACGATCAAGCTGACCTCGGTTACCGCCAGCGAAGACACCGGAAAGATCTCGGCGACGGGCAGCTATGAGTTGAAATCCCACCGCTTTCTGCTCGACGCCAGAGCCGGCGGCATCGACGTCTCTCGCCTCGAATTTCTGCACAAAAGCGGACTCGCGGTCACCGGCAAGTTGGGTTTCTCGGTTGCCGGCTTCGGAACCCTCGACGACCCGCGGCTAGAGGCTCACGCCACACTGGCCGGGTTGGCGTTGAGCGGGGAACCCCTGGGCAGCTTGGAGTTCACCGCGCACACCGCCAACCGCTTGGCGACCTACGACATGTCCACGCGCCTGGAGGCGGCCGAACTGACCCTGCATGGCCAGACCGCGCTGAGCGGAGAGAACGCCACCCAGGCAAAGCTCGATTTCTCGCGCTTCAACATTGGCGCCTTGCTCAAGATGGCCCATGTCCAGGGTCTCAACGGCGAGTCGGCGCTGGCCGGAACGGTCACCGTTGAAGGCCCCCTTGCCCGGCCCGTCGAGATGCGCGGGGAGGCCAACCTCAAGGAACTGGCTGTCACCGTCGCCGGAGTCCACCTGCACAGTCAAGGCGGCGTCCACGCTACCTTGGCCGATGGCCGCATCAACCTGGCCCCCCTGCACGTGACCGGCGAGGAGACCGATCTCCGCGCCCAGGGCAGCCTGTCGCTCAAAGGCAAACAGCAGTTGGACCTGGCCGCCAGCGGCGCCATCAACCTGAAGGTGGCCGAAACGCTGGACTCCGACTTGACCGCCAGCGGGACAACCACCTTCGAAGTCGAAGCCCACGGCCCGCTCGACAACCCCGGCTTGCGCGGCCGCATCGACTTCCAAAACGGCTCCCTGGCCCTGGAAGATCTGCCCAACGGCCTCAGCCAGTTACATGGCACCCTGGAGTTCAACCAGAACCGGCTGGAAGTGAAATCGCTCACCGCCATGACCGGCGGCGGCCAGTTGAGCATGGCCGGGTACCTGGCTTACCAGCACGGCCTCTATGCCGACGTGACCGCCACCGGCAATGGCGTTCGCATCCGATATCCGCAGGGCGTCAGTTCCCTGGCTGACGCTTCCTTGCACCTGCAGGGTTCGCAGAACAACCTACTGCTGAGCGGCAACGTGCTCATCACCCGCTTTGCCATGAGTCCCGACCTGGACATCGCCGCGCTGGCCACGCAGGCCGGCGGGGTGCAAACCATCGCCCCGCTCGACGCCCCCTCCAACCACATTCGCCTCGACGTGCACGTGGTTTCCTCGCCCCAGCTCAACTTCCAGAACGCCTATGCCAAGCTGGCCGGCGACGTGGATTTGCGTCTGCGCGGCACCTTGGCCGCGCCCTCGCTTCTGGGCCGTGTCTCGATCACCGAGGGCAGCGCCCTGATCGCCGGCACCCGCTACGAACTCCAGCGCGGAGACATCTCCTTCACCAACCCGGTCCGCATTCAACCCACCATCGATCTGAACGCCACCGCCCGCGTCGAGGATTACGACATCACCCTGGGCCTCCACGGAACGCTGGAAAAGCCCGCCATCACCTACCGCAGCGATCCCCCGCTGCCCGAGGCCGACGTGGTCGCCCTGCTGGCCCTGGGACGCACCGAGAATCAGCAGCGCATCTACACCCAGCAGCAGGAGAGAGCCCTCGCCAATCCCACCACCGACGCCCTGCTCGGCGGCGCCCTCAACGCCACCGTCAGCAGCCGCGTGCAAAAGCTCTTCGGCGCAGGCTCGGTCAAAGTGGACCCCAACTACCTGGGCGCGCTGGGCAACTCCACTTCCCGCATCATCGTCGAGGAGCAGTTGGGCTCCAACGTCACCCTGACCTACGCCACCAACGTGAACACCACCGCGCAGCAGTTGATCCAGGCCGAAATCGCGATTAACCACCACGTATCCCTGGTTGCAGCCCGCGACGAATCCGGCGTCATCTCCTTGGTCTTCAAAGCCACCCGCCGGTACAAGTGAGAGATCAGAGATCAGGGGTCAGAGATCAGGGGTCAGGGATCAGGGGTCAGGGATCAGGGATCAGGGGTCAGGGGTCAGAGAATAGAAACCAGGGAAAGCACAAAGGCTCGTCCCGTCTCCGACCGTTCCAGCTCCAATGCATCGTGCCCCATCCCTGCGGCGTTCTTGACTTTGCCGCAAGGGTGGGAAACCGCGAACCCTCACCGCCCCTGCGCGTAACCTTTCTCGAAACTCCGTGTCTATAAAGGGCGAACGGCCCGCCAGCCGGAATGAGATTCCGGCGGCTGCCGCCTTGATTTCGTACCCCGAACGAGGAGGTTTTCTCCCATGAAAAGAACGATGACAACTACGACCCGTTCCATGCTGCTGGCCGTCGCGCTCGCCGCGGCCTTGATGAGCCTTCCCCAGGCCTCTTGGGCGGCAGGCCGCGCTTCCGGCGCATCCGTCCAGGCGGACAATCCGGTGGCCAGTGCCGCCGCTGCCCGGCTCAACAAAGCGCGCTTCAAGGACGTGAAGGTGAGTGTGGACAACGGCATCGCTACCCTCAGCGGAAGCGTGGATCTCTACGAGTACAAAGCCGACGCCGAACGGCGCGTGCATAAGGCCAAGGGCGTAGTCGCGGTGCGCAACCTGATTGCAGTCGGCGGACCCAACATCCCCGACAAGGAGCTGCAAGCTAAGCTGGCGGAAAAGCTGGCCTACGACCGGGTGGGCTACGGCAACACCTTCAACGCCATCGGAGTAACCGTCGAGAACGGCGTGGTCACCTTGAGCGGCCATGCCCGCACCGACGTGGACAAGGACTCCGCCATGGCCCTGGTCAGCACCTATCCCGGCGTCAAGGATGTGGTGGAAGAGATCGAGGTCGATCCCGTCTCCATGATGGACGACCAGATGCGGCTTCAGGTGGCCCGCGCCGTTTACGGTTATCCCACGTTGAACAAGTACGCCATCGACCCCGCCAAGCCCATCCGCATCTCGGTGCAGAACGGCCACGTCGAACTCTACGGCACGGTCGATTCGGAGTCCGACAAGGAAGTGGCATCCATGCGCGCCAACAGCGTTCCCGGCGTCTTCAGCGTGAAGAACTACCTGCAAGTCGCCGGCCAGACGACCGAAAAGCAGGAATAGGCTAGCAACATCGAGGCTTTGAAAGGGCACGGCTTTAGCCGCCGAGGGATGTTTTGAATGCATCCAGACCATCCCCCAGGGGCTAAAGCCCAGCGGGTTCCTGGCTGTTTTCCGGCACGGCTAAAGCCGTGCCCTTTCAAAACAACTCGCCTTTTCAAATGCAATTCCCCTGCCTACCGTCGAGAAGCATCACCCGCCCGCTTCCACCTCCCCTCAAGTAAACTGGTCCATGGAGCCAACCATGCCAACCCTCTGGGCCAAGACGCGCACCACGCTGGAGATGATCAAGTGGGAGCACTCCATCTTTGCGCTTCCCTTTGCCCTCACCGCGACGATCCTGGCGGCCGGCGGCCTGCCCACTCTGCGCACTCTGGCCTGGATTCTGGTCGCCATGGTCACCGCCCGCTCCTCCGCCATGGCCTTCAACCGCTGGGCCGATGCCGATCTGGACGCCGCCAACCCCCGCACCAGCACCCGCGCCATTCCCGCCGGCCTGCTTTCGAGCCAGTTTGTGCTCGGCTTCACCGTCCTGATGGCCGCGCTCTTCGTGCTGGCCGCCGCCGAACTCAACCGGCTCACGCTTTATCTGTCGCCCTTTGTTCTGATCGTGCTGCTGGGTTACAGCTACATGAAGCGCATCACCCGCTGGTCGCATCTGGTGCTGGGCCTGGCCCTGGGCCTGGCGCCCACGGCCGCCTGGATCGCGGTGCGCGGCAGCCTCGATCCGCGCATCGTGGTGCTTACCGCCGCCGTCACCCTGTGGGTGGGCGGGTTCGACGTGCTTTACGCCTGCCAGGACTTCGAGCACGACCGCGCCGCGGGCCTCAACAGCCTGCCCCAGGCGCTGGGCATTCCCGCCGCCTTCGTCGCCGCCCGCACCATGCATCTGGCCATGCTCGGCCTGCTGGCCTGGTTTGCGCTGCTGTTTCAATTTCACGCACCCGGATGGCTGGGCATCGCCGCCGTCGCCCTGCTGCTGGCCTATGAGCACTCCCTGGTGTCACCGCGCGATCTGCGCCGGCTGAACGCCGCCTTTTTCACCATGAACGGCGTCATCGCCATGGTCTTTTTCGCCTTTGTGGCGGCCGACCTGTGGCTGCGGAGATGAACCCCATGTCTTCCCCCGAGAGAATACCCATCGAGCAGTGGTACGGCGCCAGGAAACAAGCCGCACCCCAGGCTTCCGCGGCGGCAGCGCAGCCGGGACCCGGTCAACCCGCCGCAATCCGGGTTGCCATCCAGGGCGAACCCGGCTCCTTCAGCCACCAGGCCGCCGCAAAACTCGTCCCCAACGCGGTCATTGTTCCCTTCTCGCTTTCCGCCGATGTCTTTGCGGCGGTGAGCAGCGGAGCCGTCGATGCGGCGGCGATTCCCATCGAGAACAGCCTGGCCGGCTCGGTGTCGGAGCACTTCGACCTGCTGCTGGCCCACGACGTGAAGGTGGAAAAGGAAACCCTGCTCCGCATCCACCACAACCTGATCGCCCTGCCCGGCGTCTCCATCGGCGAGATCGAGCGCGTCTTCTCCCATCCCGTGGCCCTGGCGCAATGCCGCCGCTTCCTGGCTGCCCATCCCCAGATGGAAGCCTTCGCCTTCTACGACACGGCGGGCAGCGTCAAGCAATTGGTGGAATTGCGCGATCGCCACGCGGCGGCCATCGCCAGCGTGGCGGCGGCGCACTACTTCGGCGCAGAGATCCTCTATGCCGGCATCGAGGATAGCGCGGAGAACTTTACCCGTTTCTTCCTGGTGCGCCGCACCCAGCAGGCCACGATCGATCCGCAGGCCAACAAACTCAGCCTGGCCTTCTCCTTGGAACATCGCCCCGGTTCGCTGGTGGCCGCCCTCGCCGCACTTTCGGCCATCGGCACCAACCTCACCAAGATCGAGTCCAGGCCGGTCCACGGAAAGCCCTGGGAGTACATCTTTTACGTGGATTGCCAGATTCGCTCTTCCGAGGAGGGTTCCCGGGCCGTCGAGGCGCTCCAGCCCCATTGTTCCATGGTGAAAGAACTGGGACGCTATCGCGAAGCCCAAGCCTGAGAACCTGCGGTGAGAGCCTCATATTGACGGGAAATTTGTCAGTCGTCCACCGGCGTTGCCGACCCGCAGGGGATGAAACAGCGGAGATCCAGGAAGAGAGATCCTTCTTCGGCTGCGCGGGTTTCGGCCCCGGAGGGGCCGCCGAAGATAGCCCAGGGTGAAGCGTAGCGAAACCCTGGGTAACGGTTTCCCATCGATCTCAAGCCCCGGAGGGGCGGCCGAACCACCACGGTTTATTTTTAGGGCACGACTTTACAGGCTGCGGAAAAACCCCAAGAGACAGGCTCTAGCCCCTGAATGCATCCCTCAGGGGCTAAAGCCCGTCTCTTATTATCAGCGAGTTACGGCACGACTGAAGTCGTGCCCTGACGCTTCTTGCCTCGCATGGGGAGTTTTTCCGCAGCCTGTGAAGCCCCCACGCTCGCTCCGGCGATACCGCGCGAATCTCCTCT
>Ga0181529_10007027_pt1 | contig 11324 bp, 8 predicted proteins | sample PEATcosm2014_Bin_36_FD_119763 | JGI IMG/M metagenome (GOLD analysis project Ga0181529, IMG submission 119763) | Peatland microbial communities from MTU Mesocosm Facility, Houghton, MI, USA - PEATcosm2014_Bin10_30_metaG | ecosystem: Environmental > Terrestrial > Soil > Wetlands > Peat | place... | reverse complement strand
GGGGATTTCCTGGTAAAAAACAGGGAGGAATGGGTTGCGATTACACGGCAGGATTTTGCCCAGGTCAAAGATCCGATCCGTATCGAACTGAAAGATCTGGCGATTCAGTCACTGGCTGATACGATCGCCGTTGCAACAGGCTTTTTCAATATCCACCTGCCAATCAAAGACAACATCCTGTCCCGTGAGATAGCGCGCCTGGTACTGATATTCCGCAAGGAATCCGAGGGCTGGAAGATCTCGCACAGCAGTATCTCCATCCCTTACAACCTGGTTCGTGAGGGCGAAGTATATCCGCTGCAGGAGCTGTCAGAGCGGAATCAGTTTCTGGAAGAGCTGGTCACCGAGCGGACGGCTCAGCTTTCTGAAGCAAACGATGAGCTGCGAAAAACCAACGAGATATTGGCAAAAGAGGCTGGTGAGCACAAGCGGGCAGCGGACGCTTTGGAAAGGAGTGAGGAACGATACCGGTCCGTCGTCAACGCCAGCCCCGACGACATTACGATTACGGATCGGGAAGGCCGCGTGCTGATGGTCTCGCCGGTGGCCAAAAAGATGTTTGGCGGTAAACGGGAAGGTGAACTGGGAGAAGAAGAATACATGGGGCGTCCGCTGACCGACTTCATCGTTCCCGAGGAACGGGATCTCGTGCGCGCCCAAGTAGCCCTGAAGTTCCAAGGCGGCATGACGGGACCGACTGAATACCATGGGCTGCGCCTGGATGGAAGCACTTTCGACATTGAAGTGAACAGCGAGTTCATTCGGGATGCCACGGGTTCAGCCACCGGCATGGTGGTGATTGTCCGCGATATCACCGAGCGAAAGCAGGCGGAGGTGGAACGAAAGAAACTGGAGGCTCAGAACCGGCAACTGCAGAAGACGGAAAGCCTGGGCCGCATGGCTGGGGCCATTGCGCACTATTTCAACAACCAGTTGGGAGCGGTAATTGCGAATCTTGAATTGGCCATGACGGCACCGCTTCGAGGGGCGAATCCTCAGGCGGAGATCGTGGCTGCCATGAAATCTTCCTACAAGGCGGCAGAGATGAGCGGACTGATGCTGGCCTACGTGGGTCAGTCGATGGACAAACGTGAGCCGCTGGATCTTTCCGAAACCTGCCACCGGAATCTGCCCATGCTTCAGGCCATGATGCCGAAAGAGGTGATGCTGAAATGCGACTTTCCATCACCAGGACCGGTGATTACGTCGAACGCGAGCCAGATGTTCCAGGTTCTCACCCACCTGACTACCAACGCCAGTGAGGCCATGAGTGAGGGGCAAGGCACGATACTGTTGCGCGTCAAAACGGTTCCGGCGGTGGACGTACCCGCTGCTCGCCGCTTTCCTATGGATTGGCATCCGCAGAGCAATGTTTATGCCTGCCTGGAGGTGATGGATACAGGTTCCGGAATTGAGGATAAGGATATCGAGAAGCTTTTCGATCCATTCTTCTCCAGCAAGTTCACGGGACGGGGAATGGGGCTGGCCGTGGTGCTGGGGATTGCGCGCTCCCACAGTGGCGCTGTAGCCGTGGAGAGTGAACCGGGCAAGGGTAGTACCTTCCGAGTTTTTTTCCCGGTGTGCGACGAAGCTGTACGGTGAACTGGGGGCAAGTCAATGCGGATGGCGAGTTGCCGCTTCGCTAGGTTGACCCCAGGCTGAGCCGCGAGGTGTATTGCGCGAGGAAGTGGTGCATGGTTTCTATGCGAATGCGCATGGAGGCCAAGGGTTTATTCTCATCCAGATCACGAAAGCAGAAATACGGCTTTCCGGAAGACTCCACGATCTGCTCGATGACGCCGCTCACAAAGGCATCGTGCCCGCATTTGAAGTTGGAGAGTTCGACAGGAATCAGGTTAGGGTGCCGGGCCGCAAACTTGGCGGCCCAAATCTTCTGGTTAGTGTTCGCCGAAGTTGAGTTTTTCCACACATCCGAGATATCGAGGGGCGATTCGGTGATTCCCTGCGCTACTTCATCTCCGAACAAACGCTCGAGCAGTTCCGAATCCAATGGGAGATAGCTCTGCGAGAGCACCGGATAACCAAGGTCCTGAAACGCATCCAGAATTCCCTGGTTCAATCCTGGATCGTGATGGTAAGGCCTGCCTAGAAGGACCAGCCCCACGCGGTTCTTGCGTTCGAGATCGTCCAGCAGTTCGCGGGAGGCGCGGCGCATTCTGTCTTCAAACTTCTGCTGCGCGTGAAACGCTGCGTCCACGGCGAAGGCGTTCTCCTTCCAGTTCATTCCTAAAATATCGTGCCAGCACTCGAACATCTGTAAAGCAAATAAGGAGCGATTGGAGAGATCGAGCACGGGATTCAGGTAACGGACCCTGGCTTGCGCAAACCAGTCGCGACTGGTAGAGAATGCTGCCTTCACAGCTTCCGGCGTTGCCGCACCCGCAGGACAGGCGTTGCACCCAGCGCAACCGTGCAAAGAGCTGGGAACAGAGTCGATCATGGGGAAGAAGACGTAATCCAGCGCGTGTTTCGTCCGGCTCTTGTTCAGTAGATTCAGAACATGCGCTATGCAGACCTTCGACGGAAAACATGGGTCTACGGCAGCAAAGCCGATGGCATCCCTGAATTGCGCCAGAGTGGTCGTATCCGAGAAGGTGATGTGATCCGCCGGAATGCCGAGACTCGTGAGGTATGCCGTAAACAGCGGAGCATAGGAATAGATATTCAGCACTTTGGGAATGCCGATCCGCAGTGCGCCATTTCGAGATGAAGGGTCTCGCCGAATCCATGGCATCCGGCGTATTGAGGCAAATGCAGATGGCTGCTGGCTTACGGCCCAGATCTCCCGCCCCGCGAGTGACGGAACGCAAGGGGTAGCGTTGCGTATGGTTGCCAACGAGGCGTTCACCTCGCGGGCAGCCGCAGCATCCATGGCCTGACCGCGCTCGCAGCTTGCGACGATGATCCGCTGTTGATGAGCACCCGCACCATCTGAGGCCGACGTGCTGGCTTCGACATCGATGAACGTTCGCGAGCAGCGGTTTGTGCAGAACGTGCAGCGCGTCGATTCGTTACGTGTGATGGTGTAGCGAATATCGTCAAGGCGATCGAGGCCGATGAAGGCGGTTGGCCGCGAGGGCTCATACTGTTGGATTGCCTGTAATGCCGCGCCGATGGCACCAGCCTCGCCGCAGTTGGGATGCACCCGCACCTCGGGATCTCCTTCGGCAAAGAAGTGACTTCGAAGAAAATCCACCTCCGCTTTGACCACCGCGAGATTACGTTGCGTTCCGCCCTGCAGCAGGAAGCTCCGTCCGAGACGCGCAACGTTTGAAACACCCGCAACGTAGAGGAATACGTTCTTCGGCAGAACCGCAGCCAGACCGGCAAGGATCTCGTCAGGACGCCACCCTTGCCGCTGGAAGTTCACGATATCCGACTGGAGGAAGACCGCGCAGCCATAGCTGAAGATTGGCATCTGCCTGGCGCGGAATGCAACATCAGCGAAGTCTTAGATTGGAATGCCCAGCAGTGCGGCGGCCGATTGAAGAAAGTATCCATTGCCAGCCGAACATTGCGTGTTGAGGCGGAAGTCTTTCACCGCGCCATTCTGCAGCACGATGATCTTGATGTCCTGGCCTCCGACATCGATGATGGCGTCTACGTTGTGCTGGACCTGCAAAGCCGATTGGGCGTGGGCCACTGTTTCAACCAAAGCAACATCAGCGCCAAAGACGCGCCTCAAAAGGTCCTTGGAATATACAGTGGCACACGTTCCGAGAATCTTGAGGCAGAGATGACGCTCGGCAAAGCGATTCCTCAATTCGCGCAGAACGGCAACCGCATCGGTGATGGGATCAGACTGAGAGAGCAGGTAGGCGCTGTCGATCAATGTGCCGTTGGGGTCGAGCGCAACCGCTTTGGTTGAGGTCGATCCGCCGTCAATACCAAGAAACACCGGAAGCTCTGGCGCGGAAGATGATTGTCGCGGAGCGGATGGGACAGAATATCTCTGAAGAAACTCTTGCCGTTCCGCATCATTTTCACACAGTCCCCGGGTACCCCCTGTGCGACGGCTGTGACGGCTGGATTGCACATGAAGAGCCAGGGGAGCGCTTCCCAGATAGCATCCTGTTCCGGCATCCTCCGTCCGGCCGTATTCTATTGCTCCGATTGCACCAAAGAGCTGGGCATCAGGAGGGACACAGACGAGCGACTCCAAGGAAGCCTGCTCCGGTACGGGTACGTTTTGCTGCTTCCACAGCTTTGCAAGATGATGGCGCCACGCTTGCCTCATGCCAGGGAGAAAAACGTTCGGCCCTCCGAGGAGCAGAACGCGCGGCTTTAACGTGTGTCCGCGGGTGAGCACCGTAAGATTCTGAATGACGACAGCATCAAACAGAGAGGCCATTAACTCTCTGGGAGAAACGCCTTGCTTCTGTAGTCCGGTGATGTCAGTTTCGGCAAAGACTCCGCACTTGCCTGCAACCGGATGAATCTCGATTCCGTCATACTCCTGTTGAAGCAGTGCCTCTGGGGAAAGATTCAGCTTGGCGGCGATCTTTTCGATGACAGCGCCCGTTCCGCCAGCGCACTTGTCGTTCATCGAAGCGATTTTTTTTCTGTGCCCCGGATGGCCAGTCTCTTGAAAGGCGATGATCTTCGAGTCTTGCCCACCGAGTTCCACTACCGACTGGACTTCGGGAAATAAGCGCTCGACGGCGAGACTAACGGCCGTAACCTCCTGCACAAACTTTGCACCCAGCAAATCAGCTATCCCCGAGCCGCCGCTGCCAGTGATAAAGACTCTTGTGCTTCCGATTTGTAGATTGAGCTTCGACTCAAGCTTGAGCAACGCCGACAAAACGGTTTCCGCCTGGCAACTCTCATGCCGCGCGTAAAGCCGGAACAATAAATCATCTCCGCCTTCGAGACACGCAACTACCTTTACAGTTGTGGACCCAACATCAATACCGACGAGATGGCGCTTTTCAACCATATGTCTACTCATCGCGTGCGCTCAACCCAGAATGTGTCAGTCTCCTGTTGCGAAGGCGCGACGGCGGCCACGGTCGTGCCTCGAGGAATCCTTGCCGAGAACTTTCCCAGCAGAAATATTTGACGAGCGGCCCATCAGCTCATCCACATGGAGCACAAAATTTGCGGCGGTTGCGATCACGCCCGGACGCTGGGGAAATCGGTACAAGGGATCCTGTAACTCCAAATGACTGTGTACGAACTCGCGAATCTCCTCCTTGGAATGCCGGCTCGCGGCCAGCACCTCAGCGAACTCTTGGCGGGCCTTGTTTTTTGCGTCGGCTAACGCCATCTGCACACGGCTGTATGCATGTATTTCTCCCTCTCCGGCGGTTTCAACGGCAAGGAAGATCATCTCCGGCGTCTTCTCCATGAGAGAAGCCTGGACGGCATCCGACTGCATGGAAGGAAGGCAGCCAAAGGGCTTGAGAGCTAACACCATGTGACATCTTCGGTGCTTGGTGTAATAAAGGTTCTTGGCGACTTCCAGATGTCCTTCACCACCCCGAAGCGTGCTGCAATAGTGCGGCTCAGCCAAGGCCGCCAACTCGGACTGTGAAGTGAGCGGGACGCTGAACTCTCCAAGCGCTTCTGCCAATCTGCAATAGTGCTTGCGGTAGATCCACTCAGCCATCGAAAATAGCGCTCGTTTTAAGGCGCTGCGAAGACGGGCTGCGCTCGCACGCAGCGGATGACTCCATGGTTGCTCGTGGCCTGTCAATCGGCGGAGAACCTCCGACCGCCTTTTGGCTTGATGCAGCAGGTACATGAGCCATGTACTAATCGGCTCAACGGAAACTTCCGCACCTTCCTTCTCCAAGAATTCGAACATCCGGAAGTTGCCATCTCCTTCGGTCAGCTGTGCCCAGAACTCCCCAATCACCTTCACCTTGGGCTTTAGTTGAAGGTGGTTCACTTCCATCCCGGAAATTAACTTCTGGCAATGTCTCAGTTCATCGGTAAGGCCGCATCCACATAAGTGTTCATAGATCTTTGCAATCGTGTTTAGCCGCCGGAACACAGCAGACGTACGATGCCGATGCAGTGCTTCTCTAAGCCAGCGCGGAGCTGACTCCGCGAGATCGAAATAAGGGGCGCTTCTGAAGTACGCAGCCAAATGGCTGACCACTGCGGAAACAACGCGGTCAGCCTCGCCGGGGCTCGATTCATAAGCCCGGAGCTGCCGGTGCACGTCATTTAGCAGGTCACCCAATACGAACGCATGCAGAGCATCCATGCCGAAATCCACAGAAAACGGCATCCCCGACTGGCCGGAAGAGGCCTTGATGCCATGATCCTGGAGAAACAGAACTACGCGGAAACCGCCAAAGTTTGCCGCTGCAAGCGCCGCGCGAAACTCAGCTTCATACATTCCATAGCGGCAAGGACCGCACGAACCTGCTGTAAAGAAGATGTATTTGCGGATAATCTCCGAGTGCGTCAATCCACCTTGTTCCAACTCCCGCAACCGCTTGATCAGGTTTCCGACCGTGAAGTACACAGGATTGCAGAGATTGTTGCCGCAGTACTCTTTTCCGATTTCATGAGCATCGCGATCGGGTTGTGGAAGGCATTCGGATTGTTGACCACTCCTCTGCAGCACAGCTTGGATTAGACGCTCGTGCTTCCACGTCAATCCTCCCAGAAGAATGGTTACTTCAGCTCGTTCGTCCGCCGTAAAAGGGGCATCCTCCGGCCGGCGGAAATGTAGGATTTTCTTCTCGTTCACCATTGCATATCCAAATGGAACTAGCTTGGATAGGCACGTGTAATGCCACCTCTGTCTGCAAGCCGAAAATAGACGAGCAGCTCAAGAACAATATTCTTGCTTCACCTGTACCTCAGATCGGCACACAGAGTGCAGGCTGAACTCAAATGACCTGTATTACACCTGCTCTCTGCAAAGGCCTTAATACAAATGGGGCGACATATTCGCGCTTATTCAAGTCCATAGTTGTTGTTTTTTTTCTGGGTTGCGGTCTGCTCGTCACAACTCTCCCCGCCTTTGGAAACACAATACCACAGCAACTTTCGGTAGATGAAGTCGTCGCAAACCTTCTTAACAATAATGCGCAGCCTGCCACGGCTCTTCGCAGATATCAGGGCTTCGCATTTACAAAGTGGATTATCAGGGATTCCCAACTGGGCATAAACATGCGCGGATGGCCGCCAGAATGACTGACAGAGCTCCTTATCAGAGGGTATTAAGCATGGTCACTGAGAATGGATCAAGGCTACTGCTAAATCATGTCCTGCATAAACTTATGCAGACTGAACTGGAAACCAATGGAAGTAAGGAACATTCGGACTCAGATCTGAGCGCATGCCGAAGCGCGGCCATCGAAGGGGACGGTGGCTCCGACATGCGCTCGTTTCCAAATTCGGCCGATCCATCCAAATCAGCATCAAGAGACGTGGGAATGGAGTGTTGCTACAATCCTGTATGGAAACTTAATTCCAATACGTAGTTTGAGGAAGAGGACTGTGGCGACCGAACCCAGGGTGGACAGTACCCGCGAGAAGCTGCTTAGCAGTGCCGTGCAGCTATTCGCCGAGCGCGGCTTTGATGGCGTTTCTGTTCGGGATATTGCAAATGCGGCGGGAGTCAACTCCGGATTGGTGGCGTATTACTTCGGCGGCAAGAAGAAGTTGCTGTCGGAAGTTTATATGCGATATTGCACTTTGCTGAATCTGGAGCGCACACGGTTACTCCAGCAGTTCAATGATCAAAAGAACGGGCCTACTCTCGAACAAATCCTCGAAGCATTTATCCGCCCCTCTCTTAAGGTCACGACTGACAAACATGGACGGTCGGAATTCACGCGCCTTCGGGCAATTCTGTCCGGAGAGAATTCGGCTCTATTGGAGCGCTTAATCGCTGAAAACTTCGATAAGTCGAGCCACATGTTCGTAGTTGCTCTATCGAAATGCCTTCCTCACCTCACTCGCGAGGATGTTCTGTGGAGATTTCATTTCCTTCTTGGCGCGATCTACTACACAGCCAGCGGGCCTCACAGAATTCGCGAGCTCTCCAAAGGAAAGTGCGATCCTTCTGACCCGATTGCTTCGGCAAGGGAGATGATCCCGTTCCTGGCGGCGGGTTTTCGTGCTCCGCAGGCCGGGAGGAATAATCCGCAGACTCCATCTGCACCGAAAAGCAAGGCAAAAAGAGCCAACGAATCGCAATAGCCCTCTTTTTTCCTACTCCCTCCTATTTTTCTATTGACGCCGTTGTAGACCGGCGATAAGCTCTCGTGAGTTTACACATTAGTGTAATTTCGAAAGTCGCGACTTTCCGTCTGCGGGATTTAGATCGCCGAGGCGGAGTGTGAACAATGGTTTTGCCACGCGGGCGAATTACACGCATGTGTAAATTGGCCTGGAGGGTGCTTGTGAACAAGAGCTTGAAATGCATGTGGATGCGTGGTGGCACCTCGAAAGGGGCATACTTTCTCGCATCTGACATTCCTGCGGATGTGAAGGAACGGGATGCGCTCCTGCTGCGCGTGATGGGGTCGCCGGACAGTCATCAAATCGATGGCCTTGGCGGTACGGTTCCAGTGACCAGCAAAGTGGCGATCGTCAGCCAATCGACGTCACCTGATGCTGATGTGGATTATCTATTCGCACAGGTTGGAATCGATAAGCCTATTGTGGACACGAAGCCTAACTGCGGGAACATCCTTGCGGGCGTAGGGCCGTTTGCGATCGAGCGCGGCCTCATCCCGGCTGGCGCTTCCGAAACGCGTGTTCGAATTCGCACAATCAACACCGGAACGCTGGTCGAAGAGGTCGTCCAAACGCCAGGCGGCACGGTGCAATACGAAGGTTCTGAGGCCATCGACGGAGTTCCGGGAACGGCTGCCCCGATTGCAATCCACTTCATGGACGCAGCAGGCTCGGTCTGCGGGGCCTTGTTGCCCACAGGGAACCAAGCTGATGTTATCTGCGGAGTGCATGTCACCTGCATTGACAATGGCATGCCTGTGGTCGCGATGGCGGCCTCCGAACTTGGATGCACGGGATACGAGTCCGGACTGGAGTTGGAGTCAAACACTGCGCTTCGCAAGCGGCTTGAGGAGATTCGTTTGGAAGCCGGACGCAAGATGGGACTCGGCGACGTTACATCCGCAGTGATCCCGAAGATGGTGCTCCTAGCTCCGCCGCAGAAGGGCGGAATTATCTGCACCCGAAGCTTCATTCCGCATAAATGCCACGACTCGATCGGCGTCTTTGCCGCAGTCACGGTTGCGACGGCCTGCATACTACCGGGCTCCCCGGCACATTCTTTGGCAAAGATTCCGGAAGGTCGAAACAAGCGCATGAAGCTGGAGCATCCCAGTGGCACCTTTGAGATTGTCATGGAAGTGGGTGGAACCAAGGATGCGCCCGTAGTGGAGCGTGTCGGACTTATCCGAACCGCGCGAGCCATTATGGATGGTGATCTCAGGGTGCCCTCCGAGGTTGCCACATCCTTGCCAGCCTACAAAAAATAACGAGAACGACTTCCTTGGAGATAAGTATGAGTGAAAAACAGAAGGGCCTGGTTGTAAGTGCACACTCCGCTGATTTTGTATGGCGGGCCGGCGGAGCAATTGCTTTGTATGCCAGCCGCGGATGGGACATCACCATCGTATGCCTATCGTATGGAGAGAGGGGCGAGAGCCAGAAGTTGTGGGCAGACCCGACAATGACCTTGCCCCGAGTGAAAGAGGCGCGCAGAAATGAGGCGACAGTTGCGGCCGGGATTCTAGGATGTACGGATATTCGTTTCCTGGACCTGGGCGACTATCCGATGCGCGCGACGGCTGAGGATGTGAAGAAAATGGCCGACATTTATCAGGAAATTCGTCCCGAGTGGGTTCTCACGCATTCGTTGGAAGATCCTTACAACTTCGATCATCCGGCTGCCACTCGCTTTGCTCAGGAAGCTCGCATTGTCGCACAGGCGCATGGGCATCACGGAGCGAAAGCAGCGATCAAGGCGCCGCCAGTGTTTCTCTTTGAGCCACACCAACCGGAGCAGTGCAACTGGAAGCCGCAGCTTATTCTCAACATCACGGAAGTCTGGCCGACGAAGCTCCGCGCCTTCCAAAGCATGGGAGCACAGGAACACCTTTGGGAGTACTACACCCGCGTCGCCATGCAGCGTGGATCGCAAGGCGCTCGCAACTCAGCAGTTCCAATGAAGTACGGCGAGGCCTATCAGAGAGTCTTTCCAACTGTCACGGATGCATTCCTGTAAGAAATGGGCTCCGTTGTTTGAAACGCTGAAACTCTTCCCCGTCGATTTTAAAAACAAAGTCAGTGTGTGCTGTGCACCTGGCACACTGGGATAAAACATGGCGAGGAACTTCACACATCGATTGCAGAATTGGCCCAGCTTTTTGGCACGAAGTGCGGCAGGAGATTCCCCACAACTTGGCTGCTCTTCCTATAAAGTCGCACGCAAAAAGCAAATCGATCTGCTCGGAATGTACTGAGGTAATGCTCGATGGGGTTACCAGCAGGATCATATGTCACCCTCTCAACCGTCAGCACGCATGTGTTGTGGCTAATTCCCAGCAGTTCAGCGTCAGCCTCCGATGGAAGCGTTGCCGTAATCCGCTGCTCGGCAGTATGGAGTACGACTCCATTCTCTTCAAGAACGGAGTAGAGGGTCACCTTATTAAGATCATACGTCGCGAGTTTGCGGCCGATCTCGACGGGATAGTTATCTCGCTCAATGGCAATGGGTAAGTCGTCAGCGAATCTCAGCCTCTCAATACCGTAGTATTGTTTTAGTCCTAGAATACTCGCGATCTCCGGATCATCTCTGAGACCGTGCGAAAGCAGGCGGATCCCCGGTCTCATACCCATGCTTTCAACGGTCTCGGTAAGGCTCCTTATGGTCCCTAGCCATTCATTCACCGTGGCATCGGTTACGAAGGTTCCCTTCCCATGAATTTTCTCTAAGAGCCCTTCCCGTACAAGACAGGAGACTGCCTCGCGGACTGTCGTGCGGCTAACCGAAAACGTTTCCATGAGTTCCTTCTCACTCGGAATCCGTTCCGTGTATTGGCCATTGCCGATTTGTTGCCGCAAGAATTCTTTCAACTGGACATGTAACGGAATCGGACTATCAACATCCAAGATCATCTTCGTTTACCTCTCGTCGTTGTATCGCGAGAACCCTGCCAGCGTGTTGGGGCACGATCAACTCAATCCTTCGTCCTTTAATCGTGCCCTCAACAAGTCGCTGTCAAAGCCGTTCAGGCAAATATCGCCTTGCCATCGCTTCCAGACTACGCGCCATTCTAGGCAATGCCGGCGAGGCGTCTGGCCTC
>Ga0181529_10007026_pt1 | contig 11324 bp, 17 predicted proteins | sample PEATcosm2014_Bin_36_FD_119763 | JGI IMG/M metagenome (GOLD analysis project Ga0181529, IMG submission 119763) | Peatland microbial communities from MTU Mesocosm Facility, Houghton, MI, USA - PEATcosm2014_Bin10_30_metaG | ecosystem: Environmental > Terrestrial > Soil > Wetlands > Peat | place... | reverse complement strand
ATTGGGAGAAAACCAGTCCGAGCGCGTAAAGTACACTGCATGGGGATCGTGGAAGAGTGCAAGCGCGCCGTACATTTACAATCCGGAAGAGTGTGTGATGCTCTGCGCAAAGGATAAGTGGAAGAAATCGTCGCGCGGGGTCTCAACAATGACACGCGACGAGTTCATGGAAGCAGTAAAAGGTGTCTGGCCTTACCGCGCGGAGACACATAACGCGAAAAACCCGGCTCCATTTAGTCTCGATCTGCCAATACGCGCTGTAAACATTCTCACGTACAAGGATGATGTTGTTCTTGATCCGTTCTGCGGACGCGGTACAACAGGAGCAGCGTGTAAGATTCTCGACCGGAAGTTCATCGGGATCGACATTTCGCAGAAATATATCGACACCGCGCGCGATGAAATCAACCGGATCGCGTCCGCGCATGACATTAAGCGCTTCCTTGAGTTCTTGGGAGCTAATGGTGTGGTGTTTAAAACCTTCCGCGAGTCAAAAGAGTTCACAAGATACATCACTGACAATGTGGAACTCATCAAACCGCTCTGTAAATTCATGCGTGGGATCAACGAAACGTTCAAGGATATACGCCCGGAGATACGATTCGTGATAAAATACACCTATGATCCGGAATGTTCTGCTTGTCAGCATTGGAGTTTCATCGTCCAGTTCCCTAAAAGTGTGTCAGAATCCATAGGTTACAACGATAACTTCAACGATAAATCATGGAATGAGTTTGAAGATCGGTTCAATTCCATAGATGGAAGATATGAAACGTATAGTATAGATGGTGGAGATATACACATCTGCCACGATTTCGGCGCGGAAACACCATTAACGGGTAAATATCTGGCTGATATTTCCCCCTACGCATAATTTTTCTTTAAGAATCCTTGTGATTGTGCACGAATCCGTACAATCCACCAGCGAAAATGAATCCATTCGTTACTATAAGACCTACTTGCAATGGTGAAAGTGAGTAGATAACCCATAAGATGTTGCCTAAAATGCCAGTTGCGAATCCGAAAACGCGCACACCGGGCTGTTTACTTGTCAAAAGATAGTACCCACCAACCGTGCAAAGTGTAGCCGGGTACTGTAAAATCATCAAAATGCTTGCAAAATCCATATCACACCTACATAAATGGGTCGTGTATCCTTAAAAGTTTTTGTGTTTTCCTGTTCCGGTCGTAAAAACTATATGGTATAGCGATCAAAACAGTGTTCGATGGTTTCGTATCAGTGTTTTTCATGCGGTCGAAGGTTCCAAACCTATCGCGGACTCAACACGCATCTCAACACTTGCTACTGGTTCCAGAACGAATTTAAAGATCATATCGAGGATGCGCCCTTTTATAAGAAAAGAATGTCCCGGCAGCTCAGATATTACTACAGGAAGAAGAGAAATAGTGGGGGCGCACCCACTATTCACAAACCGGCTATCCGAAGACGCCGTACTCCTTCACCGGGTATGCCGAAAACTTTAAAAGGATCAAGGCGGAGTTAGATAATGTGGCAACTTTAGCAGATTTCGAGTGGTTCGAGATTCGTCAGGTTCGTGCGCGCGACATACCTATGGTAGTTAAACTCGATGCCACGTCTTTCGTTTCTAATTTCACTGTAGATTCGGTTCTGGATCGCGCAGTAAACTTCGCAGATCGGTTCCTTGTAGCGAAAGAGTACTATAGTGAAGAAGTCATCGGGTATATAATCGGGTCAACCGACAAGATGTACACCGAAGGATATGATGGTTACGTATACATTTCACGTTTCGCAGTGAAAAACAAGTACCGCCAGCACGGGATTGGAACCTCGCTGCTCATGACACTCGAAAATCTTCTTCTCAGAACCAGAGAATATCGCGGGTTGATCATGGATGTGCGCAGGTCAAACGCGAAAGCAATCAACTTTTATCAGAAGATGGGGTTCACGCAGAGCGAAAGTCATAGCAGAGCCGATGGATATAACGAAGGAAAAACAGAAGACGACAGGTTCAAAGTTGTTATGTATAAAAAGTTTCCTCTCTGCCGCCCGTAAAGTATTTACCGTCGTAGAACAATACCATTTCCTCAGCTTTTTCCATCAAAACTGAAGCAGGTGGTTGTTATCGCAGACAGGTATAAGTGTAAGCAATGTGGCCTCATTATCAATGAGGAAAACACAATTAGAGATGAGAGAGATCCGAAGACTCCGATCTGCCCCATGTGCGGAAAGAAGTTAAAGAAAATGTGCCCGAAAGATATAACGCGGTGCACATGCCTGACAACAGTGAAGGCAGGCGTTTCTTATTGCCCCGAATGTGGTGAACCGATGTGCCCCGGGTGTGGTTGCCATGATGTTCTGCAGATTTCGCGTGTAACTGGTTATTTACAAGATGTTTCCGGGTGGAATGCGGGAAAACTACAGGAATTGAAAGATCGTAATCGGTATAACGTAACAGACGGAACAAAGGAATTATAAATTCCCTTCTCTTCTTAAACGAGTGCTTGAAATTCTCTGCCCGGTTTTATCAAGTAGTGGCGGTATTATATCCAGAATAAGCTTCGGAAGCCTGTTTGCAGCTCGTATTTCATTAACTTTAAGTGCGCCTTCGCGGGTTTCCTCACTTGCAACGAGAATATCATAGTCCCCGGTGCCGGCATCTCCAACGGGATCGTTGAGTGGGACGATGTGCCACTGGTTCCCGTAGTAGGTATTGCGCGTCATGAAGTGAGATTTTATATAATCCGAAATCTGTTTCACGCGCACATCATACGGTTGCACAGGGTGTGACTTCTTACTTGCCATTTCATCAGAAGTAACTCCGATTGTGACTGTCCCTCCGTGATGTTTTGAGGAAGCATGAAAAGCTTCCTTGATCAACCGCTTGTGCCCTTCGTGGAAAAGGTCGAATGTTCCTCCAACAATTACATTCGCTCCTAAAAGCTGTATCTCCGAGATGATATTCTTGCGCGCGACTTCCTCCAACGTCTGTTCGTAAATCGAGCGATGCGCCATGCTCATATTCCGGAACTCATCAGTATGGAAGAAGTGATCCCGGCTCAACAAGTCTTTTAGGATTTTCTTTCGTTCAGGAACATAAACGTGTCTCGGAACCCAATAATACTCAAGACGGATTCGTGAAGCGGTTCTTTCCGGGGTTTCTGCGGATATCTGCGCAAGATCAGCGTCCATAACCAGTGCGCAGTCGTGGTCTTCCGGCTCGCGCGAGCGTTGCGTGGCAATGATATACTTGCGGATTATAGCGATTCTGTCTTCTTCTAACCCGAGTTTTGTCAATAGCGAGTCCGCAACGTTAGCGCTTGCGCTCTCGTTGAATCCGCCTGTCTTGTGCGTGTCATATACAACGTCATGGAACCACAACGCCATGACCGCTTCGTACGGGTGCTCAAACGAATCGAAGAAGAAAAACGCTGTATTCACACAGAACATCATGCGATTTACAGTGTGATAGTGACGTTCCGGATCCGAGTACTGTGTCAGAAGATACTCAAGAACGGAACGGGAGTCAGGGGATGGTTCGATTCTGAGCCGCGAGCAGGTCATATCCCACATTTCCAGTATTGATCTTTTACTATGCGGCATTAGCTATTTATATGGTTGCAAAACCTTTTAAACTTTTTCGTCCTATAGAGTATATAAAGATGAAATGAACTTGTCGGAGGGTTATGAAGGTAAGCTGGGATGACAAACAAAAGCTGATACCCATTTTCAAAGTGTTTAGGTCTGAGGGTTTCACGCGGAATGACGTTGTAAAGTCGAAAGTCGTTGAGGATCTGTCCAGTGGGGACATTTGCCGTTGGGGGCATCGCGGGTATATAAGGAAAACAGGGACGAGACGAAAAGGAACATCCGGTGTGGTGATCACATGGGTTTTATCCGATGTGATACAAGAGATACTGGAAAAGGAGATTGAAGCTGCGGGGGCATAATATGGCTTGGGGAACGATTGTTTTTGGAGGAGATAAGGAACGAAAGATAGAAATTATCTCGAAAGTGTACAGCACATTTGGGTGCGGGCGTTTTATAACGTCGCAACTCTCGGATTTTCTTTCCGATGACGAGCTTGAGTACATGAACATGAACAAACTGAAACACCGCAACGTGGTTTCTCATGCTGGCAGTATGAGAGTCCGTGGGCGTTCGACGCAGATGTGGAAATTAAACCCGGTTGTTGTTGATATACTTAAAAAGGAAGGCAAACTATCAAATACCAAGTGCGTACCCGGGAAGTAATATGGATCGTCGGACACAATTTTCAGAAGATAGGAAGGGTTCTGGAAATCCGTTCTATGGAAAACATCATACATCAGAATGGAGAAAGATGATGCACTTGAGATTTTCTGGCTCGAATAACCCGAGGTTTGGGAAGATCGTATCAGACGAAACAATAAAAAAGTTATCAGACGCCGGAAAAAATAGACATCATTCCAGCGATTCAAAACTAAAAATATCTATATCTCATTTCGGGGAGAATAACCCGATGTACGGGAGAACCGGAGAGAGTCACCCTACATGGAAAGGCGGTTCTTCTTTTAAGCCGTATTGCCCGAAATTTAACCGCGAGTTCAGAGAGCGCGTTCGTGCATTTTTTGGGTATAGGTGTATGTTTCCCGGGTGCGGACACGTGTGGCAACCGGGAGAACGGAGACTCGCTGTTCATCACGTCAATTACGACAGAATGATGTGCTGTAACGATGTTAAACCATTGTTCGTTCCGGTATGCCCCGGAGGATGCCATGCAAAAACAAATCGGAATCGTGATTACTACGAGAAGATATTCACCGAAATGATTATGACCGAATTTGGTGGGAACTGTTATATACCAAAGAAACACATAGAGAGACTTCATAGAGAGACTTAGGAGTGGATTATCATAGATAGGGCCGACTGTGTAGCGTCTATATCGCAATTTTCATCGAACTTGCGAAAGATAGGCAAGTGTGTGGAAGATTCGATCAAGGCGCGAGACATCGCGTCTATCGTTGACTGTATGAACAAGTTTTACACGGCACTCGGGGCTATCAGTGCTGCCATTTTAGGGTATAATGGCATCTTAACCGAGCAGGAAGTGTTTAAATATCTCACAACGATCACCGAGATCGAGAAAGAATTCCGCAAATCTGCAATGGAACTAGCAGAAGAGGCATCTAAAAACACAAAGTAATCACAATCTTTTTATAGTTCTTTTACTGATATGATTATTATGGCACGAAAACGCTCCATAAAGTCACTTGCAAGCCAGAAACCATACTGGTATTGTGTTACAAAGCCCATCGGAAACCTTCGTGGGCTTGCTGCGCAGAGTACTTCGAGAAAACTTTTCTATGTTACTGATCCGCGAGAGGTAAAAGCCGTGTGGCAATATCTCGGGAACCCGAAGTTCCGTGGAGATTACGACTACCTGCTTCTGAACTATACCCCCGACGGCGTGTACAATGAAATTTTCGCTGTGAGATTGCCCGAAGAGAGCGACAGTCCACGCGGAGAATTCAATGCGTTTGAAGGAGAAGTTGATCAAATCATGTACGGATGGACAACCCGTGCGCACGCGATGGCAATGCGCGAACATGGATACACCGGGAAGCCGGAATCTGAGCGACGCGGACTGAAATCGCTCGTGGAAGACGAACTATAATAACCTTCCACACTCTTTTTGCTCATTTTGGCGCAAAAGTATTTATGTAAGTAGTGCAATAACAAACTTTCTGTATGGAAAGCATATCCACGATTGAACTTCTCAAGAAGAGAGGTGTCAAAGATCGTGATATCCAGATGTTCGAACTTCACATGCAAGGCGGAGACGAGTCCACTTTCAAAGCCATTGCGAAGAAGTTCGGGCTAAAATCAGCCGTAACGGTTTCGCGGCGAATCAAGAAAGTGCAAAAAGCGCTTTCTGATATCAATGCTGGAATCAAATCGGGGGATATCACTTTGGAAAGTGCCGGAGTCGCCGTCACTTCTCCGAGACGCGGGGGTCTTGCACCATCAAGGGGTGGCGGAACAAATTTATCCCTACCCGACAAGAATCCTTTCTTAGCTCTGGACACATTTTCGGATCTTGCGAATATATCATCCGCAGGTGGCTCCGTGATGGGTATGGGAGCAGCAACATTGTATCGGGGATTCACAGATGAAGACCTACCGTACGAAGACAGAAATAAGATGGCTATGAAGGGCGCGGCTGTTCTCGCAGGAGGATTGCTGTCGGCATTTCTGACATTCCAGAAGTTCGCAGAGTCACAAGATGTGCCTGTACGTCCGCAGGCAATACAGGAAGATGATAACGATGAATGATGCAGTAGGAGATGAAATAGACACGGCGGGCGACAGTATGCTCAAAACGAAGTGCATCAAGGGTCATAAGTTTGCGGTACCACGCGACAAGATCCAGACAAGCAGTTCGGGAAAGAGTTTCATTGCAATGTGCCCGAAGTGTAACGGGGTTGCCCGTCTCAGAAGAGAAGATGTTCTCAAGATATTCGGAGTAAACCCGCGCGATCACGCTGCAGTTGCAAAACTGTATTCGGATTTAGCTATCGGGACAACGCCGACTACCTCGAACAATGCCGAAGTTCACACCGGGGTTCTTCCGGGAAACGGAGCACAGTTCCCGACATCCGACGAACCAGAACCAAGTCCATCACAAACACGTGTGCAAGTCACCGGGCGTGGAAAAGAAGAGGAAGAGGATGACGACGAAGACGTTGAATACGTTGACTGTGACGGAAACTGCGCAGAGTGCGACGAGCCAGACTGCGAAGACCGCGAAGCAGAGTTCGAAGGAGAAGATGGAGAAGAGTCGGACGACGCGGAAGAAGTTGAAGAAACTGGTGGAAGACGCGGCGGCGAGAGAACATACAAAGCGCGAGTAGAATCCGCACCGGACGTAACCGGAAAATCAAAGTCAGTACAAAGATTCCGAGTAGGGCGTGACGACGATGATGCAGAAGGCGAAGAGGACGACGATGATCGACACGAATCTCGACGGGATAGAAGTTCCAGAAAAGTTCCGAAGGCTCATGATCGCGGCCGCGAAAGGTCACGGTCGCATGGGACGTCGGGTTCGCGGAGACAAATGAGACCAGATCCGATTGATATGGAAGAGGAAGAGTTCGATCCGAACGAAGTGTTAAAGGATATTATCGACGAAAGCGGGCTTGACGACACGTCAATCAGACGAATCTTCGACTATATCGATCTTCAACCAGACGGATGGCAGCCGCAGGCAATTCAGGGAATCCTGCAGATGTACATGTCTCCTGCAGCAGCAGTCAAGATTTCGCAGCGATATCAGGCAGAACTCTACAAGGAAGAGAAACGCCGCGAGCGCGAGCGAATGATGATGAGTCTCATTGGAGCACCGGCAGGAAACATGAGACTGAGTGATCCATCGTTGGGAATGAACAGCGCTCCGTTCAACTCACCGCTTCGTGACAGAACGTTCCCGGGAATGACGTACCCGCAGGGGCAGTACCCTCCGCAGTATCCGCCACAGGGAGGAGCATTCCGTGAAGTTCCGAGAGAGTTCCCGCCACGCGATGACTATGATCCGAGATTCGTTCCGAGATCATCTGCATTCCGTTCAACCGGAGTTTCGATGGAGGACGTGAACCGTGTCATCGATGCAAAACTCAATGGCGCGGTTGAGAGGATCACGGCTGCAATGACAAGTGCTCAGAACCGTGACCGCGAGGCATCAGAAGCACGCGAAATGCGCGCACTCGTGCTTGAACTTATAAAGGCACGATCCGCTCCGGATGCTCCGACACAGAATCCGCAAGTCACGGAGATGATGAAGGCACAGAACTCGATGCTTGACAAACTCATGGCGCACGCGCTTTCATCGGCAACAAGCAAGCCGCCGGAAGACCCGTACATGAAGATACTCATACAGGAGTTAATTCAATCAAAAAACTCGAAGGGCGCAACTCCCCCATTAGGCACGACATCGGAGGAATTATCACAGAGAATCCAGCTACAACGACTAGCGAACGATCTGGAACTAGCACAAGCGGATTTTCAGGATAAGAGGGAGGGGCGCACATTCATACGGGACATTGCAGGACAGGCACTCAGCAAGGTAGGAGAATCGGTTGCAGCAGCGTGGATCGAATCACAGCGTATTCAGGCTAACGCAGCAATGGCGATAGCACAAGCCGGAGGCGCAGGGAGCGCAGGCATGGCTATGGCAGTTCCTCCGGGTGAAATCCAGCAACAGGAACCCGAACTTGAAGCAGCTCCCGAAACTGCAGAAGTTCCGCAGGATGCCAATACATTTCGGACAAGAGGGACTCCTGACGAGTCAGGAGAAATTCATGTAAAATGTCCGACATGTGATGCCGACATGGTTGCTCATGCAGGAGATTTAGAGATTACATGCCCGATCTGCGGTTCGAAGTATCGTGCGACAATGCCGCAACAGCAGCGTCCGCAGAAGAAGGTTCCTGTATCTCAACCGTCTCCACCGCCAGCAGAGATTCACAGAGGGGAAACCTCTGATGAAACTCTTGTTCCATCGCACGGAGCTCCATTCGGTTCTTCACCCGTACCTTCCCGTTCAGAAGATGACATTCCTCAATCAGAGGATGAAATCGAGAAGCCGCCCGATGGAGCAGTTTCATACTATGAGGAGGACGAAGCGGCTGCTGCAGGAGCACCAACCAAGAGGGAATTACCGAAACATATATTATGACCATCCACGTAGGGTGATATGATGGGACTATTTAGCGGCGATTCTCTCAAGGGCGGGTTCTTTACCACGATGATCATTGATATCATACGTGGTATCCTAAACCGTGCCCTTTTGGGAACAACTCCGAAACAGCTTCGTGAATCAATCGCCAACAACACATCGCTGTGGGGAGAAGCAAACGGGGAGATTATGATGTATGTCAAAGGTCTCCCCTCTCCCGTTGTCTCGGGAATAGATGAGGCACGAAAGATTGTAGACACACAATACGGCGGATTCGATCAGGTTGTATTGAAGTGGCTCGAAACGGATCACCCGTTGTACTACAATATCATTGTAAACACTCCGGATGGTGCGGGAACAGCGTGGCTGAGACGACAGATTTATGAAATATTAGATGGAGTTAAGAGTACAGAAGGTGGAGGATAATGCCAGTAGAAGATCAGTTAATATCGCAAGTGGCGAGTCGTGCAGTCGGAACCGTTACCGATAGCATGGGGTTCCAGATAAGCAGAGTCGTTGATATCGGTGTGAACGGTCTTCTTGATATATTGCTCGGGGAATCGAAAGAAGACAAGCGAAAGGAGATGAATGAGCATCACGATAAGCTTCTCGAAATCGTGAACCACAGCAATATACCACATCTCCAAGATATTTCTTCGGTTCGAATAACCTCGATGAATGCAAGTCAGTCGCTGAAAAGCGAGATTGAGACTGCAAACTCACACATACGATCTGCGATAACCGAGCTCATGGAAGCGCGCAATCACACGAAGTGCCGAGTGTGCAGGGGGAAACTCGAAGAAGCGATTGGTCTTGTCGGGGATAAAACCGGGGAAATCCTCGAAACAAGTGAGCGTGTCCTTGCAATGCAGCGACTACGCGATTCAGGCGACATTCCCCCGGGACTCACATACGACGATTTGACAAAGAAACAGAAGCAACTCGTCGAGGAAATCGTAGATAAATTCCATCCGGCTCAGGAGCTGGAAGAGAAAGGAATACCAGAAGGTGCTATGGAATATGTCGGGAAATACCAACAGTCGAGACAGACGCGCTCGCGGAAAGGAACGCAACGACGCGGGAAAAAGCCGTCAGCGCGAAGGCATTAAGACAAAGACGATCACATTCAAGGAGTCTGACATCATTCAGCGATGGATGGTAACTACCGAAGGATGCCCACTGTGCGCTAAGATCAAGAGGGATTTAAAGAAAGAATTTAAGTCCGGCAAGATCAAGGCAACGGACGTGGGAGATGAGAAGGGATTTGAGATCGTTACGGAACTCGGGTTGCAGGAGACCCCGGTATTCGTGGTTGAACTCGTAGAAGGATTCCCGGTTAAATATATCATAGACGAGTGAAATGGCAGCGACAGATGTTGATACACGATTTAAGATATTTGAGGCTCTGGTAAAATCACATCGAATGCTTACGTTATCAGAGATTTCGAAGCGTCTTAAAATGGATCAGCAGCGCGTGTCATATCACTTGCCACTGCTCGAAAGAAGTGGTCTCATTATAAGAGATGGGTACCATTATTTCCCGCAACCCATTTTTCTTGACAAAAGACTCGAAGCATTATGCGACGAGAAACTATCGGAGATTGTGGAAGGGTTTTCTGCACTCGATATACCACTTGTTGTCGGAGAAGATCAGACGAAAGAGGAAATTATTGTATCGTGTCTGTACGCTCTTATACGCATGGTTCTTCCCGATCACGTTCATCCCCCGCGCCCCTGATAGTTTTATATACCAGAAACATCAATCATTCTCATAGGTAGTGAGAAGTATGGTTATCCTTGCAGGTAATGTGCGTGATGGAACTCAAACATCAGTTACTCCATCCGGATCTACAGACTCTAATATTCCCAATGCAGAGCTGTTTCAGGGTTCCGGATGGGCTCCCGTGTACACAAACGCGAGCGGGGGATTTTATACGTCAGCGAACGTATCTCTCGACCAGTTAACGGTGATAGCATCGGGATACGGTGTGCAGACAATTTCGATCCCGGTCTACGCTACGTTTTACGACGCGCGGGGGGTAGTTAGTGGATCTCTTACGCAACCCGAGGTGGTTAACGGGTATTTCGCAACGATCACCGATGCCACTAAGATTTTCATTCCGAATTCCTTGACAGGACGAATCCTTACAATGATGAACGGGGTTGATGACGGGGATACTGCTGTAATAGCTGCGAACACTGCGAATACCATAACGCTTGGAGGAGTAAGTGGTGGGTACTTTACTGGTGCTGTTATGAATACATCCGGATTAGCGATAGGAACGTATTTGCCTTCAACGTCTTCACAAATAGTCGGGCTTAGTGGATATGTTTACACTGTAGAACTGGATTTAACATCTTACAGTTCGTTTGATATCGTCGCTCCATGTTGCATCACTCAGGCAAATACCAGTGGGATTGTTAATCAAGACATTATTTATAACAATGTGAGCTCTTCTGTTTATGTAAGTGGGAATACCGAGCAGTTCGCAGCCGTGATATATGCTATGGGGGTTGGAATTATGAGTGGGCAGGGTGTGTTGTTATATGCAGGTGTGTAATTACAGGAGGATGATATAAAATGCCATATCTAATAACCCCGGTTAGTGTTCAGGCATTTTTCCCGAATTT
>Ga0181529_10007023_pt1 | contig 11326 bp, 10 predicted proteins | sample PEATcosm2014_Bin_36_FD_119763 | JGI IMG/M metagenome (GOLD analysis project Ga0181529, IMG submission 119763) | Peatland microbial communities from MTU Mesocosm Facility, Houghton, MI, USA - PEATcosm2014_Bin10_30_metaG | ecosystem: Environmental > Terrestrial > Soil > Wetlands > Peat | place... | reverse complement strand
CAGCAGGATCGCGGTGTCGGGCAGGTCCGGCAGCCGCTCGCCGCGCGGCAGGGCGCGCAGCCCCGCCGGCACCCAGTCGATCGCCGAAACCGTCACCGCCAGACCCGCCATCACCGGCGCGTGCGTGCCCGCCAGCGTCGCCGAGGTATAGGCCACGCGGTAGCGGATGCCGGCCTTCTCCAACGCCTCGACCGCGACGCGCCGCCAGGTGCAACCGCGGCTCGCCAGCGCCACCGGCAAGGGGTCCAGCCGGTCCGGCGCGTGCCGCTGCGAAGTGATCCAGCGCAGTGGGCCGCGCCACAGCACGGTGGAGGGCCAGCCCTTCGGTTCGTTGTTCTCGGTGAGCAACGTCAGGTCCAGCTCGCCCGCCTTCAGCCGCTCGGAGAGTTCGTCGGACGGCGCGCACAGCACGTCCACGTCGACGGCAGGATGCGTGTCGGCGAACCGCTTCAACACTTGCGGCAGGTAGCGCAGCGCATAGTCGTCCGGCGTGCCGAGCCGCACCGTGCCCTGCATCTGCGGCGCCCGGAAGGTCGCCCAGATCTCGTCGTTCATCGCCAGCAGCGCGCGTGCCCGCTCCAGCAGGAAGCGCCCGTGCGGCGTCAGCGATACCGCGCCGCCCTTGCCACGCACCAGGACGCGCTGGCCGAGCAGCGCCTCCAGGCGCTGCACCTGCATGGAAACCGCGGATTGCGTCCGTCCGACACGCTCGGCGGCGCGGGTGAAGCTGCCCTCCTCCGCGATGAAGGCGAAGGCGCGCAGCAGGTCGGGATCGAGCCCCTGGGGGAGTGACATGCCATCAATATATCTGATGGGTGGCATCGGCACAATTCATTTCTGTTATTTTAACCGTGCCCCCATTATCCTGCCCATCGCTCTTGTGAAACACAGGAGGGCGCCAGTATGACAACAATCTCCCTGACCCGGTCCGGCCCGGTCATGCATCGTCGCCAGGTTTCCTTGGCGGCCACGGTTCGTGAGCACCTGGCCCGTGCCTGGCGTAACTTCACCACGCGGCGCGATCTCGCCGAGATGGACGACCGCATGCTGAAGGACCTCGGCATTTCCCGCGCCCAGGCCCATTTCGAGGCCAATCGGTCGATCTGGCGATAGGTTCGACCGCGCGCCTGCCCGGCCGCCGCCCCCCCCCTGTCTCCGCCGTCCAACGGTTGTATCATCCGCCCAACGATGAACGGTGGAGGAGACAGCCAAGATGGCTGAGACGAAGCTTGGGGCAATCGGCGACCTGCCCCTTGAGGGCGGCGGCGTGCTGCGGAATGCGGCGCTAGCCTACGTCACCTACGGCACCCTCTCGCCCGACGGCCGCAATGCCGTCCTGCTGACGCATGGCTACACCAGCAGTCACCTTTTCGCGGAAAGCGGACCGGGGGCCTCCGAGGGCTCCTGGGGCGGCCTGGTCGGTCCGGGCCACGCCATCGATACCGACCGCTTCTTCGTGGTCAGTTCGAACATGCTCGGCTCCAGCTTCGGCTCCACCGCGCCGCGCAGCCCCAATCCGGCGAGCGGACGCGCCTATGGTCCCGATTTTCCGCCGATCACGCTGCTCGACATCGTCACCGCCCAGCGCCGCCTGCTCGACAGTCTCGGCGTGCGCGGGCTGATCGCCGTCGTGGGGCCATCCTACGGCGGCTTTCAGGCGTTCACCTGGGGCATCGCCTTCCCCGACTTCGTCCGCGACCTGGTTCCCGTCGTCACCGGCCCGCGCGCGCCCGGCACCGATCTCGACGCGCTGCAGCGCCGGTTCGCCGGCGACGCGAACTGGAATGGCGGCCACTACTACGAGGCCGGCGGAATCGGCGCCACCATGACCGCGCTGCGCGAGGAGACGCTGCGCCGCTATGGCATCGAGGCCCAGCTTGCCGCCCTCCTCCCCGACCCGGCCGAGCGCGCCGCCGAGATCACCCGCGCGGCCCGGGCCTGGGCCGAGGTGTTCGACGCCCATTCCATGCTGGTGCTCGGCCGCGCGGCGAACGCTTTCGATGCGACGGCGGAGCTCGCGGAGCTGCAGGCACGGGTGCTCTACGTACTCTCCCGCAGCGACTCGCTGTTCCCGCCCCGCCTCGCCCCCGGCGTGATGGCCGCCATGCAGGCGGGCGGCGTGGACGCGCGCTACGTCGAGATCGACAGCCCACACGGCCATCTCGCCTCGGGCGTCGACTCGGCCAAGTGGGCGCCCCAGTTGGCGGCGTTTCTCGCCGGGCTGGACTGAAGCGGGGAAAACCGCGCAAGCGGCCGCCCCGGCGAAGGCGGGGGGCACGACCGCCCCAAGAAAATTGCACGGGGAGACGGTGAGACGGTGAGAAGATAAGGATTGGGCGCTCCGCGCCAGGATTCCTTCTCTCCGCCTCACCGTCTCCCTGTGTAACTTCTTTCTTCCTGCGCGCACTGCCGTTGTCGGAGTGTTCGCCCGATTGCCCCGCCCGATCTTGCTTCCCTCGGCGACCCCGCGCAGGCTGGCGGGTGTCGCCATCAGGGACATGACCATGGACGGAAAGCGCCCGACGATCGCCTCGCTGCACGGCATGGTTGCCGCCGCCCATCCGCTCGCCGCCCAGGCCGGCGCGAAGTTGCTGGCGATCGGCGGCAATGCCTTCGACGCCGCCGCCGCCACCGCCGCCGCGCTGAACGTGGTCGAGCCGTTCTTTTCGGGCCTCGCCGGCATGGGCATGGCGACCTGCTACATCGCCGCCGAGAAGCGCGTGCGGACGCTGGATTTCGTCACCCGGGTGCCGTCGAAGTTCCCCACCGGCAAGTTCAGCAAACGCGAGGAGCTGTATCGCGGCCCCTTGTCCTGCGGCACGCCCGGCAATCTGGCCGGCTGGTGCGAACTGGCGAAATCGCACGGCCGCAAGAAACTGCACGACATCTTCGCCCCGGCGATCGCGCTCGCCCGCGACGGCCACAGGGTCCTCCACTTCCCCGGCGCCTGCCTGCAAAAGGCGGTGCGCGACCTGGCGGTATTTCCCTTCTACGAGGACTGGCGCGGCGCCTACCTGGGCCACGGCAGCGGCGAGCCGGGCCTCGGCTACGTCATGCGCCTGCCCGAGCTGGCGCGCACGTTGGAGATCATCGCCGCCGAGGGGCCCGAGCATTTCTATCGCGGGCCGCTCGGCCGCCAGGTGGTCGCGCATCTCGCCTCGCTCGGGGGCTGCCTGACCATGGAGGACATGGCCGCGGTCAGCCCGGTCTGGCTCGACCCGGTGGCGGCCGAGTATCGCGGACTGCGGGTGCACACGCTGCCGCCGCCCTGCGAAGGGTTCCAGTTCCTGCTGACGCTGCGCATCCTCGATGGCTTCGACCTCAAGGCAATGGAGCGCGATGGCGCCGATCACCTCGACGTGGTCTGGCGCGCCATCCGCCTCGCCGCCGGGATGCGCATCGCCCACAACAAGCCCGGCCCGGCAGCGCTGGCGCGCATGCTGTCGGAAGAAGACGTGGAGACGCTGCGCGCCCGGCTGCGCGACCCGCGCCCGATGGAGGGGCTGGTCGAGCAATGGGCGCCACAGGAGCCCGATCCGGCGAAAGAACACACCACCAGCTTTTCCGTCGCCGATCGCGAGGGCAACGCGGTCTGCGTCACCCAGAGCCTGGGCACGCAGTTCGGCTGCGGCGTGGTGGTGCCGGGCACCGGCATCTGCCTCAACAACTTCCTCTACTGGGGCGAGGTGGACACGCGCGGCACCAACCCGCTCATCCCCGGTACCGACCTCGCCCTGCCGATGGCGCCCGTGATCGCGACGCGCCAGGACAAACCGGTGCTGGTGCTGGGCACGCCGGGCAGCTACGGCATCTGCCAGACGCAGGCGCAGGCCCTGGTGCAGTACGTCGATTTCGGTCTGCCCTTGCAGGACGCCATCGAGGCGCCGCGCGCCCGGTTGATGGACGGCCGCAGTGTGCTGGCCGAGGGGCGCTTTGCCGGGCCCGTCCTCGAGGCGCTGCGCGGCCGCGGCCACGACATCGAGGCCACGCCGGACTGGAGCATCCTGGTCGGCGGCATGCAGGGCATCGCCATCGACCCGGATACCGGGGCAATGACCGGCGGCGCCGACCCCCGCCGCGAGGGCTATGTCGCGGTTCCCTAGAGCGATTCCAGACAAGCTGGAATCGCTCTAGCCTTTGATTCGCGAGCAATTCCGCCAGCTCGCGGCTCGCTACGCGATCCGCTCAAGCTGGCATTGCTCTGAGGGAGAGAGTGCATGGACGGCAATCGCCCAACCATTGCTTCGCGCCATGGCGTGGTCGCGGCGGCCCACCCGCTCGCCGCCGCCGCCGGCGCGCGCATCCTGGGCCGCGGCGGCAATGCCTTCGACGCCGCGGTGGCGACCGCCGCCGCGCTCGGCGTGGTGGAGCCGTTCATGTCGGGCCTGGCCGGGCTCGGCATGGCAACCTGCTGGGCGGCGGGCGATGCGCGCATCCGCACGCTGAGTTTCCGCACCGCCGTGCCGCAGGGTTACCCCACCGGCCGGTTCAGCCGACGCGAGGATTTGCGCCTCGGCGCCATGGCCGTCGCGCCGCCGGGCAACCTGGCCGGCTGGTATGACCTGCTCAGCGCGCACGGCACGAAAACCCTGCCGGACGTGTTGGCGCCGGCGATCGCGCTGGCCCGCGACGGATTTCCGCTGACCGCGTTCAACGCCGCTCACATCAACGCCGCCGCCACCGCGCTGGCCGGACAACCGTCCTTCGCCGACTGGAACGCCACCTATGCCGAAGGCCGGGGCGCCGTGCGGCCAGGCCAGGTGCTGCGCCAGCCCGACCTCGCCACGACGCTGGAGGCGATCGCGTCGGGAGGGATCAAGCACCTCTACGGCGGCGCGCTCGGCCAAAAGCTGGTGGCGCATGTGCAGGCGCTCGCGGGCTGCCTGACCATGGCCGACCTGGAAGCGGTGTCGCCGGACTGGGGCAAGCCGGTTTCCGCCGCCTATCGGGACCTCACCGTGCACGTGCCGCGCCCACCCAGCCAGGCGTTTCAGTACCTGCTCACGTTGCGCATCCTCGACGGGTTCGATCTCGGGAAAATGGAGCGCAACGGCGTCGAGCATCTCAACACGGTGTGGCGCGCGATGCGGCTGGCGGCGATGGAACGCATCGCCCACGACGACCCCTCGGCCGAGGAACTGGATCGCATCCTGTCCGACGAGTCGGTGAGCGTGCTGCGTAGCCGGATCACCGACGGGCAGCCTATCGAGGGGCCGGTGGAACAGTGGACGGCGCCGGCCGCCGAGCAGCACACCACCTCGCTGTCGGTGGCGGACCGTGCCGGCAACCTGGTGTGCATCACCCAGAGCCTGGGCGCGCCGTTCGGCTGCGGCGTGGTGGTGCCCGGCACCGGGGTATGCCTGAACAACGCGCTCTACTGGGGCGAGCACGACCCGCGCGCCACCAACGCGCTGCTGCCCGGCCGCACGCTGACCAGCCCGATGGCGCCCTCGGTCGCCACCCGCGGCCGCGCGCCCGTGCTGGCGCTCGGCACGCCCGGCAGCTACGGCATCTGCCAGACCCAGCCGCAGGCGTTGGTGCAATACGTGGATTTCGGCCTGCCCCTGCAGGACGCCATCGACGCGCCGCGCGCCCGGCTGTGGGACGGCCGCCGCGTCACCGCCGAGAGCCGGTTTTCGCCCCGGGTGCTGGAGGCGCTGCGCGTGCGCGGGCACCTGGTCGAGGCGCCGGCGGCCTGGACCACGCAGGTCGGCGGCATGCAGGCGGTGGCCGTCGATCCCACGACGGGGGTGATGACCGGGGCGGCGGACCCGCGGCGCGACGGCTACGTGGCGACCGGCTGAGCCGCGGAATTATCGCCCGCGCAGGCTGACGCCGTCGGGGAATTTGCGCCGGTACTCCGTCACCGCGTCTTCCAGGGTGAGGAACGTCGCGCCCTCCCGGCGCAGCACCGCCAGCAGGTGCTCCAGCACCAGCATCCGATGCCCGCGGCCGATGACGTGCGGATGGAACGTGTAGGTCAGCACGCCCCAGTCGTAGTGCTTCTTCATGTAGCGGAACTCGTCGATCCAGTTCTCGACCACCATCCGCGCGTTCATCGGAACCGGCTGGATGCCCGCCGCGGGGCCCACGGATTCGAAATGCGGCGTATCGTCGAGGCTCCAGTGGACCGGCATTTCCACCAGCTCCGTGTCCGGCCCGAATTCCATCGGGTCCAGCAGCATGACCCGGTCGCCGGTGCGCGCCTGGTAGGGGATGTAGTCCTGCCCCATCATCGAGCTGTCGTAGAGGAAGCCGGCGTCCAGCAGCAGATCCACCGAATGCGCCGACAACTCCCAGCCCGGCGCGCGGTAACCGCGCGGCTTGCGGCCGGTCAGCGCCTCGATCGCGATGCTGCCGCTCGTCAGTTCCTCCGCCTCGCCGGCGGGACCCAGGGTCGCGGGACTGCGGTGGGTCCAGCCGTGGTTGCCGATCTCGTGTCCACCCGCGTGCACCGCCTGCACGCAGGACGGATAGCTCTCGATGGTGTGGCCGGGGATGAACCAGGTGGACGGGATGCGCCGCTCGGCCAGCAGCGCGAGGATGCGGCGCGCCCCGGTGATGCCGAAATCCCCGCGCGAGATGGCGGTGGGCGAGACCATGTCGCGGGCAACCCCCGCCGCGACGTTGTCGTGGTCGAAGCTCAGGCAGACGAACAGGTCGGCCATGCAGGCATCCCTTCAGGATCGGACCAGCAGGATAATACTGCCGTTGCGCCGCCGGCTAGAGCAGCCCCTGCTGGCGGAAGCTCAGCCAGCGCCCGTTGCCGACGATGACGTGGTCGTGCAGCACGATGTTGAGCGCGCGGGCGGCCTGGCCCACCTCCCGGGTCATCTCGATGTCGTCGCGCGAGGGCGTGGGGTCGCCGCTCGGGTGATTGTGTACCAGGATCAGCGCGGTGGCCTGCAACTCCAGCGCGCGCTTCACCACCTCGCGCGGATAGACCGGCGTGTGGTTCACCGTGCCGCGGGCCTGCGCCTCGTCGGCGAGCAGGCGGTTGCGGGTGTCGAGGAAGAGCACCCGGAACTGCTCCACCCGCTCGCGCGCCAGCACCGCGTTGAGGTACTCCATCAGCCCATCCCAGTTGTTCAGCAGCGGCCGGTTCACCAGTTCGGCCTTGGCCAGGCGCAGCGCCGCGGCGTGCACCGCCTTCAGCGCGGCGGGGCCGGAGTCCTTCATGTGCTCGATCGCCCGGAGTTCGTTCACCGGCGCGGCGATGACATTGGCGAAGCTGGCGAACCGGGCCAGCAACGCCTTGGCAATCGGCTTGGTATCCCGGCGCGGCAGGGCCAGAAACAGGATGAGCTCCAGCAGGTCCTGGTCGTTGAGACTGTCCGGCCCGGCTGTCAGCAGGCGCTGGCGCAGCCGCTCGCGGTGCCCTTCGGCGCCGGCCGGTGCGGACCCGGTGCCGATCGGCGCGGGCAGGTCGATCAGGCCGAATTGCTCGGACAGGCCGTCGCGCTTGCGCATGGCAGCAGGCTGGCACGGGATGGGCTGGATCCGAAATGAATCCACCGTGACCGAGGCGTTAATGCCGATTCAGGACGCCGCCACCAGCCAGCGTTCCAACACCGCGCGCCACGCCTCCGTGATCGGCACCGCCCGGCGGGTCGTGGTGTCGATCACCGCCAGCACGGAGGCCGCGCGGGCCACCAGCGTGTCGCCCTGGTGCAAGGACTGGCGCAGGTCAAGGCTCTTCCGACCGACCTGGTAAACCGCGGTCTCGATCCTGATCTCCCCCGGCCAGTTCATCTCGCGCAGGAAGTCCAGTTCCAGCCGGGCGATCACGACGGCATGGCCCGACGCCGGGTCCAGCAACCCCGCGGCCTGCATCAGCTCCGCCCGGCCGGCCTCGCACATGACGGCGTAGATGGCGTTGTTGACATGGCCGAGCCGGTCGGTGTCGCAAAAGCGCAGCTTCTGCGTGGTGACGAATAGCTCGCCCATCGGGCGCGCTCAGCCCCCGGGTTCTGCGCCCCGGGGGGCGTCGTAGGGCGGCTTGTGCAGTCCCGCCGGCGAGTAGGTGAACACCTCCACCCCCTCCTCGGTCACCCCCAGCATGTGCTCGAACTGCGCCGACAGGCTGCGGTCGCGGGTCACCGCGGTCCAGCCGTCGTCCAGCACCTTCACCTCGTAGCGGCCCGCGTTCACCATCGGCTCAATGGTGAAGAACATGCCGGGCTTCAGCACCGGCCCCTGCCCCGGCTGGCCGAAATGCAGCACGTTGGGCGCCTCGTGGAACTTGCGCCCGATGCCGTGGCCGCAGAAGTCGCGCACCACGCTGAACCGGTGCGCCTCGACGTAGCTCTGGATGGCATGGCCGATGTCGCCCAGCGTGGCGCCCGGCCGCACCGTCCGCACGCCGCGCATCATCGACTCGTAGGTCACGTCCATCAGGTTGCGCGCCCGCGTCGAGGCGGTGCCGGCCACATACATCCGGCTGGTGTCGCCGTGCCAGCCGTCCAGGATGACGGTGACGTCGATGTTGACGATGTCGCCGTCCTCCAGCCGGCGTTCGCCGGGGATGCCGTGGCAGACGACGTGGTTGATCGAGGTGCAGATCGACTTCGGGAAGCCGCGATAATTCAGCGACGCCGAGACGGCGCCGTGCGCGTTCATGAAGTCGTCGCGCAGCCGGTCCAGTTCGCCGGTCGAGACGCCGGGACGGACGTACGGCTGGATCATGTCCAGCGTCTCCGCCGCCAGCCGGCCGGCGGCGCGCATGCCGGCAAAATCCTCGGGCTGGTGAATGGTGATCCTGCGTGCGTCGGCCCCGCCGTCCATGCTCTTCGCTCTCCGCCCGCCGCGTGACGGGCTCGGCCCGGTCCGGCAGTTCCTGCAATCTGACCGGCCAACATGCGCATCCGGCGAGGCCGGTGCAAGGGCAAGCAGCAGCCAGAGGCGCTGCCCCCGCCTTTCCTACCGGCTCGCGAGCTGTCCGGCCTCGGGTCGGATGGGGGTGCAGGAAATCCTGTGGCGGGCCAGGATGGCACAGGCCTGGTGCGCTTCCGGCTGGCTGAAGCCGGTGAGCAGGGCGCGCCAGGTGGTGTGGCCGTGCACGGTGACCGGTTCGATCCGCACGTCGCCGTCCTCGGCGGTGTGACGGGCCTGGCTGGCGGCCTGGCGGGCGGCGGCTTCGGTGGCGAAGGCGCCGACCTGAACGCTCCAATGCGCCGGCGCGGCACGACGCGGCGCCGGCGCGGCGTTGGCCGTCGACACCATGCTGGGCAGTCCACGGGCGTGCCCGCCTGACGGGCGGCCTTCCGGGTCAGCCGGCGCACCCATGCGCTCGAAGCCCTGATTGAGCAGGGCGGTCATGTGCACGTCGCGTTCGCCGTTGGACCCGGCGCCGAGCACCACGCCGACCAGGCGCACGTCGCCGCGGACGGCCGAGGTGACCAGGTTGTGGCCGGCGGCTTCGGTATAGCCGGTCTTGATGCCGTCGGCGCCCGGGTAGCTTTGCAGCATGTGGTCGTGATTGGGGATGGTGTAGCCGTGCCAGGTGAAGCTGGGCGTCGAGAACCAGTGGTACTCGGCCGGGAAGTCGCGCACCAGGTGGCGGGCCAGCGTGGCAATGTCGCGGGCGGTGACGACCTGCTCCGGGTCGGGCAGTCCCGAGGCATTGCGGAACGTGGTGCGGCTCATGCCGAGCGCGCGGGCCCGCAGCGTCATCATCTGGGCGAAACGTTCCTCGCTGCCGCCCAGCAGTTCGCCAAGGGCGGCGGCGGCGTCGTTCGCCGAGCGGGTGACGATGCCGAGGATGGCCTGCAGGACGGTGATCCGGGTGCCCGGCATCAGCCCGAGCTTGGACGGGCTCATGGAGGCGGCATGGCTGGACACCGGCACGAACTGGTTCAGCGTGATGCGGCGGTCGCGCAGCGCCTCGAACACCATGTACAGCGTCATCATCTTGGTGAGGCTGGCCGGGTAGCGGGCTTCGTCGGCATTCACCGCCGACAGCACGTTGTCGGTGGCGGCATCGATGACGATCGAACTGTAGCGGTCCGAGCCGACCTGCGCCCGTGCCGGCGCGGCCAGGAAGGCGATTGCCATGAGGACGGCGGCCAGGCGCAGGCTAACTGCCAACACTGAGTCGCGAATACGGCGCGTAGCAGGCATGCAGGCGTGTCTCCAAGCTCGGCCATGGCGACCATACAGACCGTTCCGTGCCGCTGTCCAGCGATGTGCCGGCACGAAAGCGCGGCCTTTTTGAAGGGGTTATTCCACACTGCTCATGCATTCTCGTGAAGCGGGCGTAAACGGCGGCCGGTGGATTTATTGTGCACTGCACAAAAATGCCTTGACCGAGTGGGGAGGGCCTCCCTATATCGGCGATGCTGCAGTGCAGCAAAGATTTGGACCCGTGGATTGTCCGGGTCGCGACAGGCAGGACCCGTCAGTCCGGCCCGAACAATGGAGAGCGGAATGGCGAAGAAAATCGGGGAGACCGTGGCTGCCGCGCCCGAGGCGTTGCAGGCGCATGAGACCACGAGCGAGGCAACCGCGGCCGGCCCGGTGGCCGGTCTTGAACAGACTCAGGCAAAGGTGAAGGCGAACATGGATAAGGCGATCAAGGCGACGGAAGAGCTGGTGGCGTTCGGTCAGGGCAACCTGGAAGCGTTCCTGAAGGCGGGCCAGATCTGGGCCGCCGGCGTGCAGGACCTGTCGAAGGCGGTTGCCGCGACGGCGCAGGCGCAGTTGGACGAGACGCTGGCGACGGTGAAGGCGCTGGCCGGCGTGAAGTCCCTCAAGGACGCCGTGGACCTGCAGACCACGCTGGCGCGCGCGTCGGTGGAGAAGGCCGTGGCCGACGCCGGCAAGCTGACCGACGCCAGCCTGAAGCTGGCCGAGCAGACCTTCGCCCCGCTGACCGCCCGGGTCAGCCTGGCGGTCGAGAAGTTCAGCCACGCGGCCTGATCGGCGACTGATCGTGCCGTGCCCGTCCCGCTCGCGGGATGGGCGTGAAGGAAGGCCCGGGACCCTCTCCCGGGCCTTCTTTCGTTTGGGACCGGCGTTGCCAGGCATGCGTCATTGTGCCGCGAGCCCCAGCGATGCCCTTTTATCCGCGCCGTCCTTTCCGATATGTTGATCCGTCGGGGGTGCACTGGGCGGCCCGGACACTGCCGGAGGTTGGGCGGTCGTAAGCGATGAGCGAGTACGAGCAGCACTGGACGATGAGCGGCCCGCCGGGCGAAGGTGGCCGCGGCAACGATGGCGGTGGCGAAGGGCCGAACACCGGCGTGGTGGTCAAGGCCCGGCCGCGGACCCGCAAGCCCGCGATGTACAAGGTGCTGATGCTCAACGACGATTACACGCCGATGGAGTT
>Ga0181529_10007022_pt1 | contig 11328 bp, 8 predicted proteins | sample PEATcosm2014_Bin_36_FD_119763 | JGI IMG/M metagenome (GOLD analysis project Ga0181529, IMG submission 119763) | Peatland microbial communities from MTU Mesocosm Facility, Houghton, MI, USA - PEATcosm2014_Bin10_30_metaG | ecosystem: Environmental > Terrestrial > Soil > Wetlands > Peat | place... | reverse complement strand
CAGACCGGCATGGCGAATATGCGCGGCATCATGCCTGCGTTGCAGAAGGCCAAACACGTCGAGCTTGCGGCCAACGGCCTGAGCTACGTCTCCGTCAGCCTGCCCAAACAGCAGCGCGAGACGCGTGTGGAAAAGAACATGACAGCCGATGAGATCGCCAGCGAACTTGTCGCATGGATCGGAGCGGAGTGAGCACAATGGAGACGATTCTGGTACTGACGCACGTCGATGAACCTGGCTCGGCGTTGACGAAGGCCTCGCTGGAGGCCGTTACTGCTGGCGTGGAGTTGGCGGGGCAACTCTCGGCCAAGCTGACGATTGGCATTCTTGGTCCCGCTTCCGTGGAAGCCGCGAACGCCGCGGCTGGGGCTGTTGCTGCTACGGGAGCGCGTTTGCTCGCCGTCTCTGGCGAGGCATTCGCGCAGCCGCGCTACGCCACCGACGCCGCCGCCTGCGAGGCTCTCTGCCGCGAGGCGCAGGCAAGCATCGTTCTGGCTCCCGGCAGCTCGCGATTTGTGCGCATCGCCGCCGGAGTTGCACACCGGCTGGGCGGATTTATCGACACCCACATCACCGCGCTTTCCAGCAACGACAGCGTGGATGCGACGCGCTGGTTCTATCGCCAACGCGTGGAGGCGGCCATCAGCCGCGAGGCGCGCCCGTGGTTCCTTCTGCTGGACGCCGGGACTCATGCGCCCTTTGCGGGCGAGCCAGCCGCAGCGCAGGTTGAGGCGGTAACAGTTACGCTGCCTGCTACGCGCACAACGGTCGAGGGACTTCGCTCGCCGATGCGCGACGCGCAGACGATCCGCCCGGACGCGCGGCTGCTGTTTGTCGCCGGGGCAGGTTGGACCAAGAAGCAGCCCGACGGGCAGATACACGTCACTGAAGCTGGCGAACTGATCCTCGCGTTCCTGCGCCTCAGCGGCGCATCGCTGGGAAGCAGCAAGTCGCTGGCGGACCAGAAGGCGGAGGGCGCGGGCGGTGAGCAGTCGGTGCTTCCCTTCCTCACGCACATGAACCAGATCGGCCAGACCGGCTCGACTCCGCGCCACGCCAAGGGGCTCTCCACCTGCTGCCACGGCGAGGAGCCGCACGTCGTGGGCTGGCGTTTTATCGGGGAACGGCGCGCCATCAGCCTGGATCCGAACTGCGGATGGACGCGCGGCAAGGCCGACGTGGTCTACGTCGTCGATGCGTTTCAGGTGATGGCGAAGGTCAATGCGCTGCTGGAGGCGCGCAGTTCGTAGCGAGGGCTGCAACCCATTCGCTTAGATATGGGGCACCGTGGAGAGATCGACGGTCCAAACATAGACAGCGATGGCCGCGAAGAGGAAGAAGGCGGCGATCCAGACCCGCCAATCCAGATGAGCGCGCTTCCAGTAAGGGCGCTTCTGCGGCTCCTCCTGATAGGTAGGCGTAAAGTCCGGCTCTTCGTGCGCTTCGTCGCTATGGCTGTGCATGGTGTCGCTCTCCCCTGCCCGCGGCTTTTGATCTGACTCAATAGCCGCTTCCCTGGCCGCTTGCACCAGAGGGGCACATGGTGTCTGATGCCGATTCTGCATACGGGGGATCGGGAAGGCTGGTTTTGCTCATCGGCGAACGATCGCGCAACAGTTTAGCTTGCGCCACCGCTGGTCATTCCACTGACGACCTCGACGGGCATGATTCCCATCTCGCGGTATATAGGGTGGGTGGCTGCGCGCACGGCAGGCAGCCGTGTAGTGAACCACGCCGCGCCGACGAGCACTACGGCCCCGTTCAGGATCACCGTCATGGGCGCGCCGAACCAATGCGCCATCGACCCGGCCAGCAGGCTGCCGAAGGGCGCCATGCCGACGAACGCAATCGTGTAGTAGCTCATCACGCGGCCGCGTTTGTCTTCGCTCACAATGGTCTGAATGATTGTATTGCTCGAAGCCATCCCCTGCATCATGCCGAAGCCGGCCACTGCAACCGCGGCCATCGACAGCCAGAAATAGTGCGAGAGCCCAAAGCCGATCAGTCCCACGCCGAAGATTGCCGCGGAGATGGCGATCTTGCGGCCCAGGCCGAGGACGCTTCTGCGCGCGGCCAGCAGCAGCGCACCCGCCAGCGCGCCCGAGCCCACCGCGCCCATCAGGAAGCCGAAGGTGTGCGGGCCGCCGTGCAGCACGCGCGCCGCGAAGATCGGCATCAGCACCACAAACGGCATCCCCATCAGGCTGATCACCGCGAAGAGCGACAGAATGGTGCGGATGGGCACAAACTGCGAGACGTACGTCCAACCCTCTTTCAACTCGTGCAGCATGGAGGTGACTGCGCGCTTCACTGTGGGTGTATGAACGCGCATCATCAGAAGCGACGCGATGACGGCCATGTAGCTGATGCCGTCGATCAGAAAACACCATCCCTCGTTGCTGATGGCAATCAGCATTCCGGCCAGCGACGGGCCGATCAGCCGCGCCACATTCACCATCGATGAGTTGATGGCGATGGCGTTGCCCAGATCGCGCCGGTCCTCCACCATCTGCACCAGGAAGGCCTGGCGGCCCGGCATGTCGAAGGCATTGATGAGTCCTTGGCAGATGCTGAGCGCGAGCACCCATGGAATCGTCACGCGGCCGGAGAGCGTCAACGCGGCCAGCGCGAGCGACTGCACCATGGCCAGCGTCTGCGTCCACACCAGCACCTTTTGCCGGTTGAGCCGGTCCACCCAGACACCTGCGAATGGGGCGAGAAGAAACGTCGGAATCTGCCCGGCGAAGCTCACCGTGCCCAGCAGCAGCGCCGATCCGGTGAGGCGGTAGACCAGCCAACCGGTGGCAACGCGCGTCATCCATGTGCCGATCAGAGAGATGCTCTGCCCGCCGACAAAGAGCTGGAAGTTGCGATGGCGCAGCGCGCGCCATGAGTGCGAGGCTCGGCCTTCGATGCGCCGTCCCTCCGCGCTGGCGGGCTCCTCCGCGCTGGCGAGGTCCATTGCGCTGGGCGAACTCGCAGCGCCGGGCTGTTCGACCGCATCCGTGCCCGCGCCAGTTGGTTCTTCAGAGTCGCTCAAGTTTGCTTCCTCATTCGCAGTTCGATTGCCGCCTCTCCCGGTGGATGCCTTCGAGCGCTGCAACCCACGCTCGCCGCAGCCGGCAAGAGAGCCGCTCCTCCTTCATTCTCTCGCATCGGATCGTATGAATGGGCAGACCAGGAGCTTCGGCGTGTCGGGGATAACACAAAAGTGTCCCGCGGAGGTACCGCGAACGTTCGCGGAAAAATCGATGGGGGGATGGTGAGGAGGATTCTCCCTGCCGATATTACAAGTAGTGTGCGGCGGTGAAGATGGGTGCAAACCCACACATGTTATGGGTCCTCACCGTTCCGGCTCAGCCCCAAACTGCCGAGGCCACACAAGGAGAACTTACTATGCAGCATGCAGTGGCCTTAGCGTTTGTTATCGTTGCAGTTGCTCCCCTCATTGGCATCTGGTGTGGACATGTGTGGGCGAAAGCCAATCGCATGACTCTGCGTACGACCTCCCCATCGACCGAGCAGAACAGCCAAGCCGCGTAGATCGATCGCGCAGAATTGACCGGCCTCGAAGGGCGAAGAGATGTGGGAGAGTCGCCAAACGGGCGCGCCCGTTCCTCTTCGACCTCTTGCTGCGCGCAGCAAAGTGTTAGATAACGTACGCGATTCACGCCGCCCGCAATTCTTCTTTACGCATTGTCTGCCCGCATTTCGCTGCGGCTGCTGAACGCTGCTATGTAAGAAGCTGCGGAACGAAGTATTCTGTAGAGTGTGAGCACAGAACAGATTAAAATCCAGCTTCCCGACGGGTCTCGACGCGAAGTCGCGCGCGGAACCACTCCCTTTGAAATTGCCACCAGCATCTCGCCCCGGCTTGCCGCCGTAGTCGTCATAGCGCGCATCCGCCCGCTTGCAGGTTCCACCCAGGCCTCGGAATCGATGCCTGGGGCACCCGCATCCGACGCCAGCTCGGACTCCGAAGCCGCCATGTACAGCGCGGCCGCTGCAGGCGACGACGGCACTCGCCTGGTGGACCTCGCGGCACCGCTCCAGGAAGACGTGGAGCTGTGGCTGCTGAAGGAGGCCGACGAGGCCGCACTCAAGGTGCTGCGCCACTCCGCCGCGCATGTGATGGCGACCGCGATTCTCGAACTGTTTCCCGAAACCAAGCTCGGCCACGGCCCTGCGACGGACAACGGCTTCTTCTATGATGTCTACCGCGAGACGCCGTTCACCGAGGCCGATCTCGCTGCCATCGAAGCGCGAATGGCCGAGGTTGTCGCGCGCAATGAGCCGTTCGTCCGCGTGGAAGAGCCGCGCGAGGCAGGGCTGAAGGACTACTCCACGCAGGGCGAGTTCATGAAGGTCTACTTCATCGAGAAGTTCACAAAGCCCGGCGACGAAATCTCCTTATACAAGAATGGAGGCTTCACGGACTTCTGCCGCGGCCCGCACCTTCCCTCCACCGGTCGCGTGAAGGCCTTCAAGATCACCTCCATCGCTGGTGCCTACTGGCTGGGCGACGAGAAGAACCAGCAGTTGCAGCGCATCTACGGCACCGCCTTCTTCAACACGAAGGATCTGGACGCGCACTTCAAGCGGCTGGAGGAGATCAAGGCGCGCGACCACCGCGTCCTCGGCCGTCAGCTCGACCTGTTTTCGATCCAGGAGGTCGCCGGCGCGGGGCTGATCTTCTGGCATCCAAAGGGCGGCCTCATCCGCAAGACGATGGAAGACTGGATGCGCGAAGAATGTATCCGTCGCGGCTATCTGCTCGTCTTCACGCCGCACATCATGCGCCGTGAGTTGTGGAAGATCAGCGGCCACGAGGGCTACTACAGCGAGAACATGTATCCGCCTATGGAGCTGGACGACGCCGAGTACCGGCTGAAGCCGATGAACTGCCCCGGCCATATCCTCATTTACAAATCCAGTCCGCGCAGCTACCGCGACCTGCCGCTGCGCTACGCTGAGCTTGGCAACGTCTACCGCTACGAGCGCTCTGGAACCATGCACGGCCTGCTGCGCGTGCGCGGCTTTACGCAAGACGACGCCCACATCTTCTGCACGCCCGGCCAGATCGAGGACGAGGTCGTCGCCTGCATCGACTTCGCACAGTCCGTGCTCAATACCTTCGGCTTCAAGGAGTTCAAAGTCGAGCTTTCGACCTGGGACCCGGCCAAGCCAAAGGACTACACAGGCGAGGCAGCGAACTGGAACCAGGCCATCGACTCCCTGAAGCACGCGTTGGAGAGGCTCTCGATTCCCTACCGCACTATTCCCGGAGAGGCCGCGTTCTATGGGCCGAAGATCGACATCAAGCTGGTGGATGTGCTGGGCCGCATGTGGCAGCTCTCCACCGTGCAATTCGACTTCAACCTGCCCGCGCGCTTCGAGTTGGAGTACAAGGGCGAGGACGGCGAGTTGCATCAGCCGGTGATGGTTCACCGCGCGTTGTTCGGGAGTGTCGAACGCTTCTTCGGCGTGCTCATCGAGCACTACGCCGGAGCCTTCCCCTTCTGGCTCGCGCCGGTGCAGGTCGGCCTCGTTCCCATCAGCAGCGAGAAGCACCTGGCCTATGCGGAGAGCGTGAAAAAGACGCTCGAGGCCTCTGGCATTCGTGTGGAACTCGACGCCCGCAACGAGAAGATGAACGCCAAGATTCGAGACTTCGGATTGCAAAAGGTTCCATTCATTCTCATTCTGGGCGACAAGGAAGCGGCCAGCTCGAGCGTCAGCGTGCGCACCCGAGGCAAAGGCGACCAGGGCTCTGTCACGCTGGATGAATTTGTTGGACGAGCACAGAAGCTGGTGGCGAACAAGGGGACAGATTTGTGAGCGGTACCATCTTGTTTTGATTCCTCACTCGGCACGCAGCGAGTGCTTGCAGTACTCCGGTCAGGATCACCAGACATGTTGCTCCACCTACTCTCTCTCGGTCGCGTGCCTTACGCTGAAGCGCTTGTCATCCAGCAGCGCGTCATTGCGGCGCGCAAGCAGGACCTCATCGGCGACACGCTATTGTTGCTGGAGCATCCACCGGTGATTACGCTGGGGAGCAACGCATCGCGCACAAACATTCTGGTCAGTGACGAGTGGCTGGCGAGCCGCAAAGTAGAAGTCCATGAGGTCGATCGCGGCGGCGACGTAACATATCACGGCCACGGGCAACTTGTAGGCTACCCCATTGTCGATCTGCGCGGCGAGTGGCCCGGCAAGCGCGGTCCACATCTCGGCCCCGTCGATTTTGTCCGCCTCGTGGAGGAGGCGCTGATCCGCACCTGCGCCGACTTCGGCGTAATGGCCAAACGCATTCCCAGGCTCACGGGCGTCTGGACGCTTGGCGGCAACGATGATTCGGAACGCGACAATTCGCGCGACAATGAGTCCGCAGGCGATGGCCATCATGGCGAGATCCGCGAGAAGAAACTCAACAGGATTGTGGAGAAGAAGCTGGCCGCAATTGGCGTCCACGTCTCGCAGGGAGTTACATCGCACGGCTTTGCCTTGAACGTCACCACCGATCTGCGCGACTTCGACTGGATCGTGCCGTGCGGGATCAAGGACCATGGCGTCACCAGTCTGGAGTTGGAAGCCGAACCCAGCCGCGAACCCACCATGGAACGCGCGATCCACGCCACCGCGCGCAACTTTGGACGCGTCTTTCAGCGTCAAATGCTCTGGTGCGACTCCATTGAGCAACTCCTCGCGCCATCGGGCGGCCGAATATAAAGGCCGAAAATAGGAGTGCCGCGTGCGCCATCGCGAGCATCTATTCTGTGCGGCCACTCTGCGGCTCGCGCTTTCTGATGCAGCAAAACACCGGTCTCAAGCCTTATAATCCATAGGCGCGCGGGAGCATTTGCAGCGCCCACCAACTCTGGAAGGAATCCGATGCCGACTGACGTAGTTATGCCCCAGATGGGCGAATCGATCACCGAAGGTACTCTCACCAAGTGGCTCAAGAAGGTCGGCGACAAGGTCGAGCGCGACGAGCCGCTCTTCGAGATCTCCACCGACAAGGTGGACGCCGAGATTCCCTCCCCTGCGGCTGGGACGTTGCAGGAGATCAAGATCACCGAGGGCGCCACGGTCCAGATCAACACCGTGGTCTGCATCATCGCCGAGAACGCAGGTGCAGAGGTCACGCCAGCTTTCGCGCCGGCTCCCACAGCAACCGCAGCCACTCCTCCGCCAGTCGCCACCGCACCGGCCACGCCTGCACCAGCCGCAATAGTAGCCGGCACGGGCACAGACGTGCCCATGCCGCAGATGGGCGAATCCATCACAGAGGGCACCATCACCAAGTGGCTCAAGAAGGTCGGCGACACCATCGAGCGCGACGAGCCGCTCTTCGAAATCTCCACCGACAAGGTGGACGCGGAGATCCCTTCGCCCGTTGCTGGAACGCTGACCGAGATCAAATTCCCCGAGGGCACGACCGTCGGCATCAACACCATCGTCGCTGTCATCGGCGGCGTCACTGGCAAGCCCGCGGCAACGCCCGCACCCGCTGCGGCCGCACCCGCGCCCCCCGCTCCGGCGACCGTGACCCCGGTCGCATCGGCAGCACCAGTCGCATCGACAGCCTCCGGCGAGCGTCCGCGTTCCTCGCCGCTGGTGCGCAAGATCGCCAAGGACAACAGCATCGATCTGGCCCAGGTCCCCGCAACCGGCCCATCCGGACGCATCACCAAGACAGACATCCTCGGCTACATCGAAAACCCTGCCGCAATGCCCGCGCACGCCGCCGCATCTCCGGCAATGGCCGCAGCCGCATCTCCCGCCGCAACTGTTCCCCTCCCCGGCAGTCTGGTCCCAATGACCAAGATGCGCAGCATCATTGCGCGGCGCATGGTCGAATCCAAGCAGACCAGCCCGCACGTCCACACCGTCTTCAAGGTGGACATGACGCGCATCGTCCGCCTGCGCGAGCGCGAGAAGTCGAAGTACGAACAGCGCAACGGCGTCAAGCTGACCTACATGCCGTTCATTACGCGCGCTGCCATCGTCGCGCTGCGCAAGCACCCGATCGTCAACGCGACGGTCGAGGGAGACGCTATCCGCTACAGCAGGAACATCAACATCGGCATTGCGGTTGCGCTGGAGTGGGGCCTCATCGTTCCCGTCATCAAGCAGGCCGAGGAGCAGAGCTTCCTGGGCATCGCGCGGTCTATCGCCGACGTCGCCGAACGCGCGCGTGGAAAGAAGCTCGCGCCAGACGAGGTCTCCGGCGGAACCTTCACGCTGACCAACTCCGGCATCTTCGGCGAGCAGTTCGGCATGCCCATCATCAACCAGCCGCAGGCGGCCATCCTCGGCATCGGAGGCCTCAACAAGGAGGCCGCGGTGCTCACCGACAAGGATGGCAACGACTCCATCGCCATCCGTTCCATCCAGCGGTTTGCGCTGGGCTTCGACCACCGCATCGTGGATGGCGCGGACGCCGGCAAGTTCATGGCCGACTTCAAATCCTATCTCGAGAACTGGGACGAAGAGATCGGCTAGGGAAGCACTGAATATGTCCCCGTTTTGAAAGGGCGGGACTTTAGTCCCGCCGCAAGCGACCTGTTTCCAATGCGGCTTTAGCCGCCGAGGGAATCTCGAACACTTGTGCAAACTTTCCCTAAGTTGTTTTGCGCAACAACCCAAACCCCAACCCGCCCGCTGTCACCAACGCGCAGAGATACGCGAATAAATCCCCATGCACGGAATAGAAAGTGACATCATGCTCGTAGTTGAACCCCACGCGAAGACTCGTTCGTCTATGTCGTAGCGCGGAAACTACGACCCGACCATAGGGATCGATCACCGCCGTCACCCCGGTATTGGTGGCGCGCAGCACCCAGCGGTGGTTTTCGATCGCCCTCATGCGCACCATGTTCAAGTGCTCCCAGGCCGCGCTGGTGTCGCCATACCATCCATCGTCGGAGATATTCACCAGCACATCCGAGCCCATCCGCGCATACTGGCGGACCTCGTCGCCAAAGACCGACTCGTAACAGATAAAGGTGCCGTAGGTATGTCCGCCGGTGGGAAACACCGACCTGTGCTTTCCGGAATCTAATACACCCACGTCCTGCAGCAGGCTCCCCGCAAAGAAGAACAGCTTCTTGTATGGCACATATTCTCCGAATGGGACCAGGTGCATCTTGTCGTAGCGTCCTGCAACACGCCCATCCGGCGCGATAAAGTCCGCGGAATTATATTCGTCGTATCCGCGCTGCGCCGCGCGGTCCGCATCGATCCCGAACGCGCCCACAATAATCGGCGCATTCGCCGCGCGTGCCAAGCTGGAGATCGCCGAGTGAAACTCCTGGCTAGAGATTGTCGCCCGCAACGCCGGATCGATCTCATAAAAATCGTTGGGCGCCTCCGGCCACACAATCAGGTCCGTCGGTTGCAGATAACGCGTGCCGTCAGAATCTGCGCCATGTTGCGCAGGAACAAAGCCAGAGCACCGAGTTCCCGGCAACTCAGGAATTCCGTTGCAGACTCCTCCATTGGGAGGAAAGAGACTTAGCTCAGAAAATGTCCGCAGCATGTCGCTTTGTGTAAGTGGAGGCCCGAAGCTGGCCGCCTCCGCACCTACTCCCAGGTTCTCCTGCACAAGGGTCGCCGTCGCTTGCGTTCCTTCGTGGATTGGCGGAACAGTCCGTCTTAGAAAGACAACATACAGAAGAACAATGGCCATGCAAGCCACCGTCAGCGCAGGCCATGTGTAGCGCCGCTGCTTCAGATGAATCCGCAGCAGCCAAAGCGCATTCACAGCCGCAACCACAAACGAAATTCCATACACCCCGGTAATCGGTGCAAGCCGCGTCAGCAATAAATTATCCACCTGCGTGACGCCCAGCAGGTCCCACGGAAACCCGGTAATCCGCGCCCGCGCCAACTCCACCGCAACCCACGCGAACGGACTAAGCAGAAGCGCACCTTGTACTCCCAGGTTTCCTTGCCCCAGCTTCACGCGTCGAAACGCGGCAATCAGCGCGCCAAAGAGCGCATGATAAAGCCCGAGGTAGAGGCAGAAGAGAACCAGAATCCCAGCCGCCGCAGGCTTTGCGATCCCGCCATACAGATGCATCGTCGCATAGACCCAGTAACAATTCCCCAGATACCAGACAAATCCAGAGGCATAGCCCAGCGCCGCGCCCTGAATCGCGCGAAGTGGCCGCCCATTGGCGTCTTTGCCGGTAAGTGCCAACAGCAGCGGAGTTAGCGCAACCCAGCAGAACGCCGTCCGCCACAACGGAGCAGGTCCCGCAATAGGAAAGGGCAGAACCTGCAGCAAACCCGACAAAATAGCCAACACCCACAACCGAACCGGAATCAATCGCATTGCTATGCAGTCTAACATCGCGGCGCCATCGCCACTAGAACCAGCCTCATATACCTCCTGCATCAACAAGGCGGAGTTCATGAGCCCGCAAACATATATGAGACCGGTACCAGCCCATTCGAACTACCCCCTGCGGACACCTCATGCAACCCTCAGTCACACGACCGATAGAACCCTGTCGTCGCACCTTGCGATAATAATTGATGGCATCACTTCTGTTGTGGCAGGGCCAAAACTCCCAAATTGTGCTGGCCTGAGCAATGGTTAGAAACTCAGTTTTTTCTGCAGCGGAACTCATTCTGTTTGCAAGAGCCTTTCTATTTATGTATTCTTTGCAGTGACGCACGTTAACGCACTTAGGCCCAGAGTTATCTCCTAAGTTAATGTTCGCAACCTATTGAATTATTCATGACAAGCACAGAAAATGCAGTGGGGGGAGTTAATGCTCCATTGCAACAAGGAGGCAACACGTGGAAGTAAGCCGAATTATCGCGGAAATTGACGCACAGATTTCAAAACTTCAACAGGCACGCGAACTACTCTCGGGCACCGCCGTGAAGGTAAGCAAAGGCCGTGGCCGCCCCAAGGGAAGCAAGAATGCCAAAACCGCAGCCAAGGCCACGCCGCGCAAGCGCAAGATCAGCGCCGAGGGCCGCAAGCGCATCGCAGAAGCCATGAAGAAGCGCTGGGCAGAGCGCAGGAAGCTGGCCGCAAAGCCCGCCGCAGCCGCAAAATAGCGATTTCCCTAGGTCTCCACGAGTACGTCCCGCAGGCAAGGCGCAGTGCTCACTCTACCGGAGAGCGCTGCGCCATTGTGTTTAATCCAAGGATTCTGCTACAGACTTCTGCAAGGGAGCAATCCACCTAGTGTCCTGTCTCTAAAATAATTAGCATAAATATGGATGATTCGAGCATCGGATAGAGTGGGAGGAACTCCGATGCTGAAGGGTCGTCCATTATCGCCGCTGTCGATTGCCGCCACGGAT
>Ga0181529_10007019_pt1 | contig 11330 bp, 14 predicted proteins | sample PEATcosm2014_Bin_36_FD_119763 | JGI IMG/M metagenome (GOLD analysis project Ga0181529, IMG submission 119763) | Peatland microbial communities from MTU Mesocosm Facility, Houghton, MI, USA - PEATcosm2014_Bin10_30_metaG | ecosystem: Environmental > Terrestrial > Soil > Wetlands > Peat | place... | reverse complement strand
TACGCCATCACGTCCTTCATTTTCGGGCTCGATAACGATTCGTCGGGCGTCGCCGACCGCACCTTGCGGCAGATTCGCACGTGGCCTCCGGTATTGCCGGTGTTCGGCCAGATCACTCCGTTTCCGGCGACGCCTTTATACGACCGGCTGATGAAGGAAGGCCGTCTCACGCGGCCCAAGCACTGGCTGGAGTTCGCGCCGTTTCAGATGGCGCACACGCCGCGCAACATGAGCATTCCCGAAGTGCAGGAAGAGGTCCGCAGCGCCTGGCTGAACTCCTATAGCGCCGCGGCCACGGCGCGAGCCATCGAGTCCATTGCCGATGAGCCGGTGCCATACAAGATCAGCCACCTGGTGGCGCGGATCTTCTTCCGCGGCATCTACTTCCCGCCCAAGGGGGTGTGGGGCTGGATGAAAGTGATTGCGCAGAACCGCGGCTCCATCTTCCGCATTGTGAAGGATTCGTTTACGTGCTGGAGCGGAGCGCCGGGCCACGGAATCGGGGAGTTGCGAATTCCGGAAATCGCGCGTCCGATTGAAGAAGCCGGAGCCGATCCGGGTTGATCTGGCGGCGCGGCGGAGGGGCGGCGCCGGGCCGGTTCACTTGGCGCGGTGCTTCTCGTAGGCTTTCCAGATTTCGGCGGCGGCATCCTGGTAGCGTTCGGGTTCGCCGCAGTTTTCTTCACCGAAGGCATTGAGGAACACCTGGTGGAGCATGTTGCGAAGGGCATCGCAGCTATCGGCTTCGCCGATGCGCAGCAGGAGCAGGTCCACTTCGGCATCGTATTCGCCGGTATTGTGTTTGCCATCCAGATCCATGACATTATGCCGGAAGAGGATGTCGCTGACCGCCCGGTAAAAGCTGCCGTATTCCTTTTGCAGCATGCGATGCTGTTGGCGGTCTTCCATTTCGAGGGCCATAGGTCAACTGTAACAGATCGCTTGCTCGAGGCAGGCTGGAGCTTGTGGGGAAAGAGGTACAGTGAACCTGTACGGGAGAGGCAAGATGGAATCTTTTTATGCGCATGAAGCGCCGCTTGAAGCCGACTGGCGGCGGATATTGCGTGAGCGTTTACCCTTGTTCGGCCATCGAAACTGGATTGTGGTCGCCGATGCGGCGTATCCGGCGCAGGCCAGTCCGGGTGTGGAGACGGTGGTAGCGGAGGCAGATCCGGCCACGGTGCTCGAGGAGGTGCTCGCCGCCGTCGGCGGTTCGCACCATGTACGGCCGGTCGTCTATACCGACCGCGAACTGCGATTTGTCGCGGAGGACGACGCTCCGGGCGTCGATCTCCGGCGCCGCCGCGTGGCCGAACTGACGGCCCCGTTCGAGTGCCGGGACCTGCCGCACGAAGAGATTATTTCCTTACTGGACCGGGCCGGCGCGGCGTTCCGCGTTCTGATTGTCAAAACGGGGCTGGCCGTCCCGTACACGTCGGTCTTCCTGTATCTGGACTGCGCTTACTGGGATGCCGCGCGTGAGCGCAAACTGCGCCGGGCGGCGGCGAGCGGAGCGCAAACGGCGGCGAGCGAAGCGTAACGGGGGGCGCGCGGCCCCCCGAAACCAATTCGGCGACTCCTTAGGTACGCCCCAGCGGTGTCTGAATCGGTTCCTCCAAGCCGGCTTATTCCGGCTTGTGATGGCGGCGGCGCATCACGATTACCGCGCCGAACAGCACGGCAAGCACTGCGCAGATGATGCGAATGGCGCTCGAATCCATGGCTTGTGTCCTTTCTGGTTTCCTTATCGACGGCTACATGTTTTCTATTAGCGGAAGCAGATCGCGAATCAGGTGCGTCATCACCGGGCCCACCGTCACCGCGAACAGCGACGGCAGCACGCAGAAAAATATCGGAAATACCAGCTTCACGGCCAGCTTGGAGGCCCGTTCCTCGGCCCGCTGGCGGGCCATGCTACGCAGGTAGTCGGCATGGCCGCGCAGACTCTGCGCGATGCTGGTGCCGAAACGGTCGGTCTGCACCAGCACCGCCACCAGCTTCTTCAGGTCCTCCACGCCGGTCCGTTCCGCCAGGTTGTGCAGCGCCTCGGCGCGCCGGCTGCCGGCGCGCAGCTCCAGATTCATTACCGTGAACTCGTCGGCGATCTCCGGATGGGCCAGCAGCAGTTCCTTGGCCACCTGCAGCGTGGTCTGATCGATGCCCAGCCCCGATTCCACGCAGATCACCATCAGGTCCAGCGCGTTGGGCAGCCCCCTCTGGATGGCATGTTGCCGCCGGCCGATGCGCCACAACAGGTACTGCATGGGCGCGATATAGCCTAACGCTACGCTGGCCGCCACTCCCAGCACCACGTCGCTCAACTCCGCTCCGCCGCGCAGCGTGGCCACCGCCGCGGCCAGGCCGAAGACCGCCGCGGCCATCGCCCGCGCCCCCTGAAAATACCGCGGCGCGCTGGGATGACGGATGCCCGCCCGCATCAATCGCCGCCTCAGCAGCGGCAGTCCCTTGGGCGACGCCGGCAGGTAGGCGCCGATGCGGCTCACCAGGTCGCGCCACACCAGCATGGGCGACGGGATCTCTTTCGGCACCAGGCGGATTTCCGGCGCCAGCCGCTCCACTTCCCGGGCGCGCCGCGCGCGCACCAGCATCCCCAGCGCCAGGGTGCCGCCCGCCACCAGCAAGAACACCGCCAGGGTGAAGATCCCGATCATTTCCTTACACCTCGAACGTCACGATCTTGCGGATAATCAGGTACCCCAGGAACTGCAGCCCCAGCGCCGCGGCCATCAGCTCATGGCCCATGGGATCGTCGATGAAAAACCGCGCGTATTGCGGGTTGACCACGAACATCAGCCCCGCCACGGCCATGGGGATGGAGGCCAGGATGCGCCCCGACATCAGCCCCTGCGCGCTCACCGCGCGGATGCGCGCCCGCAGCTTGAACCGTTCGCGGATGAGCTGCGCCAGCTTGTCGAGCAATTCCGCCAGGTTCCCTCCGGTGCGCTTCTGCAGCAGCACCGCGGAAACGAAAAACTGCACATCCATCGACGGAATCCGCTGCGTCAGCTTGCGCAGCACGATGTCGAGCGGCTGTCCCAGGTTCTGCTCCTCGAAGACGCGGCGGAATTCTCCCGCCACCGGCTCGCTGAATTCGCGGTGCGCCATTTCGATGGCCACCGAATAGGCGTGCCCGGCGCGCATCGACCGCGAAACAAACTCCAAAAAGTCCGGAAATTGCCCTTCGAAGGCGAATACGCGGCGGCGCGCCTTGCGCCGCGCGTACCCGAGCGGCAGACTGCCGGCCGCGGCGCCCGCGGCCAACGCGGCCACGGGCAGCGTGTTCTTCGTCAGCAGGGTCATCCCCGCGAACCCCGCCAGGAACAGCCCCAGCGAGCGGTGCAGCAGCCCGGCCGGACCCCATTTCAATGCCGCCGTTTCGAGTAGCCGCGCCGCCGCCTGTTTGAGCCGCAGCCGCTCCAGCAGGTGCGCCGTCAGGCGGCCGTGCACCTCGCCCGCCGCGGCAATCAGGCGCGGACGCTCCCGCCGTCCGTCCCCGGGAGCCGTCGCGCGCGCACCCAACCGCCGCACCGCCAGCGCGGCGTCCCGCTTGGCCAGCCGCCCGGCCGCCAGCCAGTAGGTCAGAATGCCGGTCGCCGACGCCACCAGGAACAGCGTCAGCATGGCCCTTCCTCAATCTCCACCACTTCGTCGAACATGTCGAGCGGCAGGCGGATGCCGGCGGTGACCAGCTTCTCATTGAACTTGGGCAGAATGCCGGAGGCGCAGAACCGCCCCAATACCTTCCCCGACGGCGAGAGCCCGCGCTTTTCGAAAACGAAAATGTCCTGCAGCGTGACTATGTCCGTCTCGATCCCGGTCACCTCCGTGATGCTGGTGACGCGCCTCGAGCCGTCGCTCATGCGCGAGCATTGCACCAGGATGTGCACGGCCGACGCTACCTGCTGCCGGATGGCCGTCAAATGCATGTTGGAGTTGGCCAGCGTGATCATCACCTCCAGCCGCGAAATGGCGTCGCGCGGGGTGTTGGCGTGCACCGTGGTCAGCGATCCGTCGTGGCCGGTATTCATGGCCTGCAGCATGTCGAGCGCCTCCTCGCCGCGTACCTCGCCCACGATGATGCGGTCCGGCCGCATGCGCAGGGCGTTGACCAGCAACTGGCGCTGGCGCACCGCGCCCTGGCCCTCCAGGTTGGCCGGCCGCGTCTCCAGGCGCGCCAGGTGCGGCTGCTTCAGCTGCAACTCGGCCGCGTCCTCGATAGTGACGATGCGCTCCTTGGGAGAAATGAAGGCCGAAAGCGCGTTCAGCAGCGTGGTCTTGCCCGCTCCCGTGCCGCCCGAGACCACTATGTTCAGCCGGGCCCGCACCGCCGCCTCCAGAAGCTGCATCATGCCAAGCGTCAGCGAACCCTTCGCCACCAGGTCGCCGGGCATCAGCCGGTCGGTGCCGAAGCGGCGTATGGACAGCAGCGGGCCGTCCACCGCCAGCGGCGGAATGATGGCGTTGACCCGCGATCCGTCGCTCAAACGCGCGTCCACCATGGGGTTCGACTCGTCCACGCGCCGCCCCACCTGCGACACGATCTTGTCGATGATGCGCAGCAGGTGTCCGTCGTCGTGAAACCGCACGCTGGTCTGCTCCAGAATTCCCTTGCGCTCCACATAGACCTGGCGGTGGCCGTTCACCAGGATGTCGCTGACGCTGGGGTCCGCCAGCAGAGGCTCGAGCGGCCCCAGACCGAAGACCTCGTGCAGCACCTCGTCGGAGATCTGCTGCTTTTCCGCGGCGGTCAGCAGCGTGGGCTCCTCCTTGACCATGGCGAGGACGGCCTCGCGCACCTCGCTGCGGATGCGGTCGTCGTCGATGCCCGCCAGCACGTCCAGGTTGATGCGCTCCAGCAGCTTGCGGTGCAGCGTGAACTTCAGCTCCAGGTACTCCTGTTTGAAGGACCCGGGATTCTGAGCGTTGTGCAGCAGGCGCTGCTCCCAGTCGGATTCCGCGTGCGCCGTCCTGCCCGGGGCGATCATTGCGAGCCGCTCCCTTTGGCGAACACTTCGACGGACTTCACCCTGCCGTGAATCACCTCGATCTCATCGCCCAGGGATTTCGCCGCCGGCAGGAGCAGCGGCGGCGCCAGAGGCGCGACCAGCGGCAGTGAAGCCAGCGGAATCTCCACCCGAGGCCGCGGGATCGCCGCCGGCCGCGGCGCCGCAACGGCGGCCATTTGCGGAACGGCCGGCCCGCCGTACAGATCGCGCAGCCGGCTGCCGGAGGTCGCCACCGGCCGGTCGTCGGCGGAATTGCGCAATACCAGTTGGATATGGCCGTCGTTGTTGGCCAGGGTGAGCGCTTCGGCGCCCTGCGGACTCACCAGCAGCGTCACCACCGGAACCTGGATCGACTGACTCTTGCCGTCGGCCTGGACGATCTGCCCCGCCGAGAGCACGGAGACGTTCTGCAGCACCGTGCGCGTCACCGTGTCGGCCTGGTCCGCCGGGTGTCCGGTCACCAGAACATCCACCCGCATGCCCGGCAGGATGAATCCGGAGACCCCCACCACGTCGTTCACGCGCACCGACATGGCGCGCATCCCCGGCGGAATCAGCGGGGCCAGCCCGATGCCGCTGCCCTTGGCGGCCAGGCGCGCTTCCACCACCGGCTCGTCGGGTTGAATGGGGCTGATCACCGGCCGGTCGAGCGCGTCCTCCAGGCGCGTGAAGGCGCCCGCCGGGAAGAACTGCTCCGGCACCTCGCGCAGCTTCAGCGCGTCGCGCCCGAGCACCGCGCCCACCGGCAGCGGCCGCGCCGCCACCACCATGGTCTTCTGCGCTTCCACGGGGCGGCGCCCGCGCGCGCCGGCCGCCACGCGATAGAACATCGCCGATACCAGCAGCGCCCACACCAGGCTGGCCGACAGCACAATTACGAATCGGCGGTCAAAACGCATTCCTCCACCTCTTCATCCACCGCTCTTCATCCACCGCTCTCCATCCACCACGCTCTATCCACTTCCGCCGATCCAACTGGCCCAGGCGCCCAGCACGATCGCCGGGGCGTACGGGATGGCCGCGGCGCGCGGGCGCGACGCTACCCACGCGAGCGTCCAGATGCCGCCGAAAAGGGCCGCCATCAGGGCGGCCAGCAGAATACCCGGGGGCCCCAGCAGCGCGCCGAAAGCGGCCATCAGCTTGACGTCGCCGCCGCCCATGGCGCCAAGCAGGTGAAAGGGCAGCAAGACGGCGAAGCCCACCGCGGCGCCCGCCGCCGCCAGCCCCAACCCACGCCAACCGCCCTGTGCCGCGTGGAGCGCCAGAGCGGCCGCCAACCCCGCCGCCGTGAGCCAGTTGGGCAGCGAGCGATACCGCAGGTCCGTGACCATCGCCAGAAGCCCAATCGCCAGGCAGAGGAATTTCATGGGACGCTCTCCGCGCGCGCAAACAGCGCCGCCACCGAGTCCCGATACACCAGCCGCCAGCCGGGCTCGCGGTCGAGGATGCCGTTTAGCGGCCAATCCCGCGGCAGCAGGGCGAGCGAGAAGCCGTACCGGTCGAGCAATTCGGGCCAGCCGCCCGAGGCCGTCTGCAGCTTGCGGTAATCGTTCCCCAGCGCCTCGCCGTAAAAGTCGCTGCGTCCGTCGAAGAACACCCGCTGGCGCGGGTACAGGCGGAAGATCAGGTAGTCGGCCCATTGATCCGACGTCAGGATCCGCGGCGGGTCTGCCGCCGGCGTCAGCCATTGCAGGTTGCAATCCACCGCCAGGGCGGGGAATTGCGCGCTGGGGAAACCGGCTCCCGCTGTTGCGGCGAAGCACAGCGCGGCCGCCGACGCCACCAGCCAGGCGCTGGGACTCGATCGCCGTCCGAGATCCTGCGCCAACTCCCACAAAATACGCCCCGCCGATCGGGCGGACGCGCGTTCCGCGTAGGAGCGCCACCGCGCCGCGGCCGCCGCGGCTACCACTGGCGCCGCGACGATAGCGAAGAAGGGAACATGCCGCGCCGAACGCAGGGCCGCAAACCCCCACACCAGCACCAGGGCGGCTTCGAAACGGTCGGCGCGCCCGAGCACCGCGACCGCGCCCAATAGCAGCAGAACGAACACGATGGCGCCCTCCGACCGGATGCTGGGCGATTGAAACTCCTGCACGTGTTCCAGAATCCAGGAAGAGTTCAGGTAGCGCCAGATATGTTCGTGCAGGCGCCAGCCATAGGGATTGCACAAGGAGGCTCCGGTGCACGCCGCCGCCAAAAGGACGTACCGCCGGCGATGTTCCGCCGGCCGGCACAAGGCCGCCAGGAGCAGCGTGGCCGGCAGTATCACGAATCCGGCGTGCAGGTTGGCCCACAGCGCCGCCAGCGGCGCCAGCATCCAGATCCGCCATCCCGGCCGGCGATAGTCCTCCTCCATCAGCCCCAGCGCCACCGTATAGAGCAGAATCGAGAAGACGTGCGGCCGCGCCAGGTAGTGGATGCTGGACGCGCTGGCTGCGGCCAGGGCCGCCGCCAGGGCCAGCCACAATCCCGCGCCGCGCCGCAGCAGGCGGGCGAACAGCAGCGCGGCCGCGAGGGCCAGCGCCACACCCGCCAGCGCCGCCACGCCGCCCACCCCGCGGAACCGGTACAGGCCGGCGAAGATCACGTCCGACAGCCACTCCCAGGCAAACCACGGCGCTCCGGGACGCGTGAAGGAGAACGGGTCGGCCACCGGCACGCGGCCCGTGCGCAGCACCAGGTCGCCCACGCGGATATGCCAGCCGGTGTCGCCGTCGGAGAGCAGCGCCTCCAAGCCGTGCGGCCTGGCGAAGACGGCCAGGAACAGCGCGGCGAAGAAGACATCCACCAGAGAGGGCGCGAGCCATCTGCGGAAGCTGCCGCGCGGTACCGCTACGGATTCGGTGGGCGCCATGAGTCCTCGTAGTTCTGATCGGCAGTTTGCCGGTTTTCCTGAAGGGGCGGATTCATCTTTTGGCACGGCGCGCCGATGTGACCCTTAGAGGCTTATGCAGGAGATCCGGAATCGCGCGGTTGCCACCGCTTGGAAAGCGCTGGTGGTGTGCCCGCAGCCGGCCATGGCGCAGCGCGTTCTGGCGGTATTGCGGGACCTGTCGCTGGAGCCTTCGGCCACGCTGAGCGAGTATCCGCGCATGGGAACCATCGTGGCGATCGCCCAGCAGGGCGGCTGCGACATCTGCTTTCTGGATGTCGCCAGCAACCCGGAGCATGCCCAGTTGCTGATCGCGGAGCTATCGCCCGCGATCCCGGTGGTGGCGCTGCATACGCGGAGCGAGGCCGATCTCATCCTGCGGTGTCTACGGCGCGGGGCCTGCGAATTCCTCACCGAGCCCACCAGCGACGCGGTGCGCAGCCTGTTCGCCCGCCTGGGGCGCGGGCGCGGCGCGGCGTTGGAGCAGCTCGAGGGCGCCGTCTACACGGTCATCCCGGGCAAAGCCGGCTCGGGAGCCAGCACGGTGGCGGCGCACGTGGCCATCCATCTGGGGGCGGGCGGCGACAAGGTCCTGCTGGTGGATGGCGACTCGCTCTACGGCAGCGTGGCCTTCCTGCTCAAGCTCAAGGCCGAATACCACCTCGGCGATGTCTTGCGCGACTGGACGCGAATGGACAACGATCTGTGGGCGCGCATGACGATTCGCGCCTGCGGCATCGATGTGCTGGCGGCCCCCGCCAATCCGGCCACCCGCATCGAAGTCACCCCTCCGGCGGCGGGAGAGTTGTGGGCCTTCTGGCGGGAGCGCTACCAGGTGGTAGTGCTCGACCTGGCGGACGCGCGGGCAGCCGCCGAAACCGGGTTTGCCGGCTTGTCGGACGCGGTCCTGCTGGTGAGCGCCAACGAACTGGGGTCGCTGCAGGCCACGCGCCGCGCGGTGGAGTTTCTGGATCAGTCGATGGCCGACCGTTCCCGGCTGAGGCTGGTGCTCAACCGTTCCACCGCCACCCGCGGTCTGAAACAGGAAGACGTGCTGAGCGCCCTGGGCCTGGAGCCATACGCCGTGCTGGACGACGATTGGGCTACCCTGCAGGCGGCGCTGCTGGAAGGCCGGCCGGCGCCGGCGGCCTCGCGCTTTTCGAGCGGCGTGGAAAGCCTGTGCCGCCAGCTCCGCAGCCGCGGCGCGCCCCAGCAGAAGAAGAACGGTTCCTGGCTTTCCCTGCTCCGCCACCGAAGCTAAGAAAACTAAGGTGGAATCGGTAAGAAAATGAACCGTACTAAGACCGACGCCGGATTTCGGATCGACACCTCCGATGATATTGTCGAACAAAGGAACTTCTATGAAGACCTTTTGGGCGCACTTCTGGTGTGACACGAAAGGGCAGGATTTGCTGGAATATGCGCTGGCAGCCGGTATGGTCGCCGCCGCCGCCGTGGGCGCGATGCCTCCCCTGAGCGCTATGCTCAGCAACGTATTTTCAAAAATCGGCGCGATGATCAACAGTGCAGTGTGACGGAATCACGAAGAACGGGAAAGGAACCATCATGATGAAACGTATTCAGAACCAAATATTGAAACTGCAGGTGTGGAAAGATACTAACGGACAGGATCTGGTGGAATACGCGCTGGCCGCCGGGCTGGTTGCCGTAGCCGCCGTGGCCTGCATGCCCGGTCTCAGCGGCATCGTCAGCAACGTATTCACCAAAATCGGATCGATGATCAACAACGCCGTGTAGCGTCGGAGCGGCGGGTAAGGCGCCCATGCCGGGCCCGAAATCGCCGTTTCGGAAAGACGCGACCGCGGAACCCCCGTGCCGGCCGCCGGACTGGTCTCCTGAGCAGCGGCGGCCCGCGCGTCCGGCGCCGGCGGCGCGATTGCGGGGTCGTCCACAAGGCCGCTCGTTCGACCGCGAAACAGCGCCCTCTCGCGCTGCGACCGGCGGGCAGATCCAGCCCCATCGGATCTGCCTTTTTTTTGACCTGGCGCAGCAGAGCACCGAAGCCGCGACTAAAAACCGGCGGCGGGGCGCTCTGCAACCGCGAGCGCGAGCGAGCGGCCCGATCGACGGATGACGCAGCCACCGCTTCTCGCTTGTTCCCGCGCATGCGGGCACAACCCTCAGCCGGGCCGCTCCCTGGTCGCGGTTCCAGGCGGCGCCACCCGCCCGAGTCTTTCCCGGGCTGCCAGGATTGGGAGCAGGTGTAGTCCGCTGTCCGCTCCTCCCGACGCCCCGCTCCCGCAATCTCCCCCAGGATCGCACGCCGACGGAAACCTCTACTGGACGATGGTCTGGATCGCCGTCCCCTTCAGTGTCAGCGGACCGCCGTCGAGCGGCAGAATGGACGGCGTAATGGCGTACGATACCTGCACCTGCACCGTGCTCCCCGGACTATTATTGGGCGTCCAGGTGACTGACACAACCAGACCGGAAGCGTTCAGCGGCGTAGCGTATTGCTGCGCCAGCGACTGAATGGTGGCCGCCGATGCCGCATGCCCGCTCGAACTGCCGTTCACCGAGGCGTATCGCGCCGCCCGCTGCGCCGCATACTCGACGGAATTGAACACCAGCCCCGTCAACCCCAATTCCGTTATGCCTGCCAGCAGCACGGCGAACACCCAAAGCGCCAGCGCCGACTCGATCAGCGTACTTCCGCGCTGGTTCCGTCGCCGCCCTAGTTTTGCCGCGCACCCGGTCATCTCACTCCCCGCTCATTGCGCCCGCATACTGGCCTGCGCCTTGATGGCGCCCGAGAATCCCAATCCCGCATAGGTGGAAAGCGGCGGCGACGTGGCCGTGACGGTCACCTGCACGTAGATCAGCATATTGCCGGTGCAGCTTCCCCCGCAGTTGACCGCCGCGCCGCCGGGACACTGGCACGATCGGGCGGTGCTCACCGTCATGTTCTTCACATCCGGGGAAGTACTGGTGGCCGCCGCCTGGATCCCGGTCGTATTGGTCGAATTCGCCAGGCTGGCGCTGCCATACGCCGCTCCCGCCCGCGCCGCCGCCGATACGGCTGTCGCTGTGCGCAAGGCCAGGCCGTAGTTGATGGTGCCGGCCAGCAGCAGTAGCAGGAATGGGGCGGCCAGCGCGAACTCTACCAGCGCTACGCCTGCCCGGCGTCCGTGCGCCCTCCGTCGAAGAATAGACCGCATTCGTTCGCTCCCCCTATTCGCTCAACCCGATACTGCCTTTGATCGGCGATCCTCCCGGCAGCGACGAGTAATTACTATTCACCGTCGCGCCTCCCGAGAAACTGATCTCGTCGCTCACTAGGATGGTGTAGGAAGTCCCCGAACCGCCCGAATAGGTCAGCGTGGTGGTCGGAAAATACAGAGTGCCGTTCAACACCGCGCTGGCCCCTCCCGTAAACGAACTCGCGGCGCCTCCCACGATGGTCCGAT
>Ga0181529_10007018_pt1 | contig 11331 bp, 7 predicted proteins | sample PEATcosm2014_Bin_36_FD_119763 | JGI IMG/M metagenome (GOLD analysis project Ga0181529, IMG submission 119763) | Peatland microbial communities from MTU Mesocosm Facility, Houghton, MI, USA - PEATcosm2014_Bin10_30_metaG | ecosystem: Environmental > Terrestrial > Soil > Wetlands > Peat | place... | reverse complement strand
TCGGTCGGGCTCATGCCTTCAGTGCCGGGATGGGACAGTTCTCTCATGCCCTGCACGATCTCGGTGACCCTTCGCACACCATCCAGCGAGTGCTCGATGGCGCCCGGCACCTCTGTCAGAAGGTACTCCAGCTTGTCCGGCGCGCAGTCTTCGCTGACCGAAAAGACCAGCTCCTGGGTTACGGAATTGCTCCTGCACGCCTCCAGAAGCTCGTTGAACCTGCCGAGAACCTGCTCCATCTCCTGGAAAGCCCCCGCCACGAATCGCACGTTGTCGCCAATGAACTGCGTCGGCGTGTTGATCTCATGGGCCACGCCGGCTGCGAGCTGACCAATTCCCTCCAGGCGATGAGCCTGGGCCAATTGCCGCTCCAGCATCCTGCGCTCGGTCACATCCTTGCCGACTATCAGCACTCCCATCGGCGCGCCGTCGTCGCCGCGAACCGGCGTGAGCGTCAGGCCCAGGAGCCCGTCCGTTCTCGACTTGCCCGAGAAGCGGAAGTCGTCCATCGCCACGGGCGCCGATCGCTCCCGGCACTCCGCGACGGCGCCTTGGATCGCGTCCCAGTCCCAGTCGATTCCGCACTCCCAGAAGCTGGCGCACACCGCATCGCCGGAGCGTATGCCGAAAGCAGTCTCGGCGGGACCGTTCCAGTGGATCACAGCGTCGTTCTCGTCCAGACCGATCAGGATCGACGGGATCGCACGGATTAGCACTTCCCGCGCCTGGTTCTCCCTGGCAACCGCTTCGACGAGGAACCTGGCGTTTTCCAGCAACGCCTCCAGTTGCCCGTTAGCCGCTTCCAGCTCCGTCCGCGCCTTAACCGCCTCGGCGTGGGCCTCGGCGACGCGGATCTCGGCCATCTTGCGGTCCGTGATGTCTATGTGAACGCCAGCCAATCTCGGCGGTTCTGTCCCGCATCCGACCGTAGCGCCGGTGGACGAAAGCCAGTGCACGCTCCCGTCCGGCCAGACGATCCGGTATTCAATCGCGAATGGGACCGCCCGCTCGGCCGTAGCGCGCCACGCGTGCTCAACCGCTTCCCGGTCCTCCGGGTGGATTGCGCCAAGCCAGCCCTCGCGGTTCTGCCGCATCTCGCCCGGGCTGAAGCCGAATAGAAGGTCGTGCCCATCTGTGCAGTCGGCACGATCAATGTTGTAGTCGACATGCCACAGCGCCATGTGCCCGGCCTTCAGCGCCAGGCGAAGCCGCTGCTCGCTCTCGTTTCGCGCGATCTCCCCGCTCTTGCACCCGATCGCGAGCGCCATCGTGTTGGCGACCGATGCCAGCGCCGCCCGAGCGGGCTCCGGCAGCGGTTCGGGCGTCAGAACGGTGAGCGCGCCGACAATCCGATCGTCGACCATAAGCAACTGGCCCGTGTGCGATCCCGGCTCCCCACTCATCCCGCAAATCGTACTATCGCACTGAGAGCTGCAGCGAAGGGGACAGGAGTGGGCCATCAGCCGGTCCGGCGGACGGGAACTCAGATTGAGCCGGGCGAGCGGTATCGGGCCCGGCTCGGCGCACAACGCGGCTCGGTTGCCTGCGCTTGCGGCCGGCAAGATGTGCTCGTTCTCATCGTCGACCACCCAGAGTCGCACGATGCTCGCATTCAGCAGAGTCGCTATCGAAGCGCAACAGGCGGATTCGGCGTCCTGGAGGTGGCTGACTTCGGTCATGGCTGCTGCGGTCTCGGCGCGCATACGCACAAGCCGCGCCCGCAGCGCAAGCTCCTCCCGGGCGCGCTTCTGCTCGGTTATGTCGCGAACGAAACCGTGCAATATCCTTTGGCCCGACCGCTCCACCGCAACCAGAGTAACCTCAACCGGGAATTCGCTGCCGCTCTTGCGCAGCCCGGTCAACTCTACGGTGCGATTGAGCCGGTCCCATTCGCCGGTTGCGACATATTGCTCCAGGCCGGCCCTGAATTGATCACGGCGCCCCGGCGGAATGATGGTATCTGTGAGCTTACGACCTATGATCTCGTCCCTGGTCCAGCCGTACATCTGCTCCGCGCGAGGATTCCAGTCCACGATGACGTCCCCACTGTTGTGAGTGATTATGGCCTCGGGCGCGTTCTCCACGATCAGCCGCATCGCCTCTTCGCCCGCCTGCAGCCGCTCCAGGCTGGCCTTCAGCTCGCTCGTTCTGGCCGCGATCTCGGCCCTGTTCGCTTCGCTCTGCTGCCTGTGCTCGGCCTCGCGCAGGCTCGCAAGATCGACTATAGTGCGCACGTATCGAATGGCGTAGAGCAGGAAAGCCGCCATGGTCGGGATCCAGACTACGCGCCAGGCAGTCAACCAGACCGCGCTGGCCTCGGCGAAGACGAATCGCGGGGCGAAGACGCAGCTCAACACGAGGTCCGCGCCAAGGACCGAAAGTGCCAGGACAATCACGGAGACGTCCCAGTAGAACGCGAGAAGCGCCAGACTTACGTAGACGGGCAGGTGCGTGCCGACGCGTCCCTCGGCAACATGAGTGAACAACACCGAAACCAGCATCTGCGCGAAGGCGATCAGCCGGCGCGAGAGAAGCGTGCCAGATCGCAGAAGTACAATGGCTATCGTCCCGAAAGTAACGGTCGTGCAGGAAAGCAAAATGGCCCAGGCCGGAGCCTGAAGAGGGCCCGCAAGGCCGGGTAACGTGCGCGCCAGTGGGTTGTAGGCGGCATAGCCGCACGCGGCGCATTGCAGAACCAGAAGGCATGCGAACAGCCGGTCGATCCGTCTCTGAAAGGCGGCGATCTGCTCCTTAAGAGGCGCGGCAGGCGCTGCCTGCCGCGCTGACTCCGCGCGCATCGTTGACACAGTTGACACGGTTCCGTCCTTGTCCCGATTTCAACTGCGTCCGGGCAGAGATACTCATCCTTGGATCGATGTGCTGGCCGTTCGGCCGCAATGGTTTGGATTCTGGACGAAACTAGACTGGTCCTTAGTACAGGATTCAGGATTCTTCGCTCGCGCCAATGCCGATTGACGGAGACCTCGGAAATAGGCGGACGGCGGCCCGGTGGCCGGTATCGTCATTGGAGGTCCGCCTCATCTCATTGTCGTTAAGGATGATGCCGCAAAGCCCGAACACCCCGGCCGCCATGATGACGCGGTTTGCGGTGTGCCCGACCTTCGGAACGTACGATTGAAGCCGTCATGTTACGAGCTCCGTCCCGTCGCCATCGCCCAGAGCAGGAGCGCGGCCGCGGCTCCCATCAGAATGGCAGCCAGCCCGCCAAAGACGTTCGCGGCAATGCCGTTCGATCGCTCCTTCATGATCTTGCGGTTGTTGCAGACGAAGAGCAGGATGACGATCAGCGGCGGCGCGGCGATTCCGTTCAGCACGGCGCAGTAGAGGAGGCCCTTTACCGGGGAAAGCGTATGCACGAAATTGAGCGCGAATCCGGCGAAGATCGCACAGGCGATGGTGAGATAGAAGCCGCGCGCCCGACCGAAACGGCGATAGAGCCCGTAGCGCCAGCCTGTGGTCTCGGAGACGGAATAGGCGATCGAACCGGCCAGAGTCGGGATGCACAGCGCGCCGGTACCCAGAATCCCGAGCGCGAAGAGCCAGTAGGCGGCTGCGCCGAGAGGCAGCAGCGCCCGGGCCGCATCCTGCGCAGTATCGATGTTCGTTCTGCCCGCAGCATGCAGAGTGCCCGCCGTGCAGATGAGGACAAAGAAAGCGACAGCCTGCGACGCCACCATGCCGACCGTCGTGTCCGCGCGCAGCCGCCGGATCTCCGCCGAGCTCGCGCTCCGGACCCGCCCTCCGGGCCCGAACGCCGTTCCCGCGGCCACCTCGTCTTCCACCTCCTCGCTGGCCTGCCAGAAAAACAGGTAGGGCGAGATCGTCGTGCCGAGAAGTCCCACGACGGTCATAAGAAAGGCGGGTTTCGAGCTCCAGCTAGGAATGAACGTATGACGCCAGATCTCGCCCCAGTGCAGGTGCACGCCCGGCAGCAGCGCCGTGACGACGTAGGCGACGAGCGAGAGACTCAGCCACTTGAGGATGCGGACGTAGTTGCGATAGGGAACCAGGATCTGTGTCGCGATCAGCAGGACGGTTATTGTGGTCAGCCAAAGCCACGTCGGTCCCCGAAACAGCATCTGCGCCGAGGCGGCCATGGCGTTGAGATCCGCATAGATGTTGATGATGTTGGCGCCGGTTAGCAACAACACGGCGAAATAGAGCAGGCTGCGCGAGTAGTGCTCCTTGATCACGGCCGTGAGGCCCTTGCCTGTGACGACCCCCACGCGGCCGCACATCTCTTGCACCGCGATCATGAGCGGAATGCTCAGCGGCACGAGCCACAGCAGGCCGTAGCCGTACTGCGCGCCGGCCACGGAGTATGTCCCGATCCCGGACGGATCGTCGTCTGCCGCGCCGGTGATCAGCCCCGGACCGAGGACAGACCAGAGCGGCTTGCGCTTCTGAGGCTCGATCGATTGCGCCGGCACGTAGCCCTCTGCCCGCGGCTCCGCCATGATGCTCTCCGCATCGCTTGCAGCCGGCTGCGCCCCGGTATGGTGCTCATTCTCCAATGTCTTCCCCCCCCACGACGTAAGTCCCCGCATGCCGCTGCGTTTGTTCCAGGCGGACGTGCGCCGCCTCCGCCCTTCACTCGCAGTGGCGCCGCCTAATGCACGAGCAACGTGCGACCAAAATGCGTCCGCCCGAACGAGATTCGCTGCGTTGATCCTGAGACCGGGCTGATCGCCGTCAGGGCTGATTGAAGCCGGGCGCTGCCTGCCCGCTAGGTCTATGAGGCCGGGCGGGCTTTTCGATTCGTAGGGCATCAGTCAGGCCAAACAGGAAAACGCAGCCCGCCCGGTGTAAGTCCTCATCGTGAACAAGGACGCCAGGGGATTATGGCGGATTATGGCTCGGGTTCTTGAATATCTGTCTGGCGCGATAAACCCGGTAACCTGGAGGGCAGCGAAGATGGGGCGCAGTTTGCTCGTCGCTTTCACGGCATTTTGGCTCGCGTTATTCGAGATGTTGGGGCTGTATCACGTCGGGATTAAGGACGTCCCCGCCGCGCTCCGCGAACAGCCATTCGACACCACGTTCAATACCGGAGGCCTGGCATGATGCGCTTTGCCGGCCTGATTCTCCTGTTCACCTTCGCCGCGGCGCCAATCGGCGCGACACAGCGACGTTCCGTTCCATTTCCCGGCTCCCCGACCGACTATCGCGGCTTCTCCCGGTACGACTTTAAGGTGGACGGCTGCGACGCGCTGGTTGTTACGCCAACGACGCCCGCGAAGGGCCGGCCATGGATCTGGCGGGCTGAGTTTTTCGGCGTCGCAGAGGAGACCGACCTCGCGCTGCTCCGTCGAGGATGGCATCTCGTCTACATTCAGGTCGGGAATACGTTCGGCTGCCCCTCCGCTATGGCGCATTGGAACGTCTTCTATAACCTGCTGACGACGAAATATGGTCTCTCGAAGCGGCCTGCTCTGGAGGGTCTGAGCCGTGGAGGCCTCTATATCTACAATTGGGCGGCTGCCCATCCGAGGAGCGTAGGCTGTATTTACGGCGACGCGCCCGTCTGCGATTTCAAGAGCTGGCCGGGAGGAAAGGGGCAGAGCAAGGGCAGTCCGGACGACTGGAACGCACTGATCCACGACTACGGCTTCGCCGACGAGAGGGCGGCGCTCGCGTACGCCGGTAATCCGATCGACAACCTCAAACCGCTGGCTCGCGCCCACATTCCAATCATTCATGTTGTCGGCGATGCGGACGACGTCGTGCCGGTAAACGAGAACACGGCGATCGTTCAGGATCGATACAAGAAACTCGGCGGCACGTTCGAGCTTATCGTCAAGCACGGCGTCGGGCACCATCCGCACGGTCTGGACGATCCAACGCCGATCGTCGATTTCATCCTGGCGCACGAAAGGGCGCGTTAGCCATAGCTACCGATATGGTTACGATAACAAGACAGATCTCGATTTGCGGCGCGATAGTCGCCCTATGGACACCAGCTATGGCAGCGATGGCCTCGACACCCGGCGTTACGGCGCCCACACCGCAGGAGCTGCGGACAGCATCCTCCTGGACACGCAGCCGCGTGCTCGCGGCCGAGCCCTTCTCGTTCGTCTACGGCGGCAAAGCCTCCGGCGAGCTGCTGGGCGGATGGAAGCATAGCGAGTCGACCCATAAGCTGGATGTCATGCGCACCGAGCATACCCGCGTATGGCGCGATCCCGCGTCGGGGCTCGAGGTGACCTGCGCCTGCGTTGCCTACTCCGACTTTCCTGCGGTAGAGTGGAAGGTCACTCTGCGCAACGATGGCCCCACAGATACGCCGCTTCTGGAGCGCCTGCAGGGTCTGGATGCGGCCTTCCAACGCCGTGCGGACGCCGCCGAGTTCGTGCTGCACGGCAATCATGGCGACTACTGCGCTGCGGAGAGCTACGAGCCGTTCGATCTCACGCTGCGCGCTGGAGAGAAACACAGTTTCGCTCCGCCCGGCACCGGCAAGTCTTGCGACGGCCCGGCAGGCTGGCCCTATTTCAACCTGCAGACCCCGGAGGGTGGGGCCATCCTCGCCATAGGCTGGCCCGGCCAATGGGCCGCCGGCTTCGAGTGCGACTCCGGCTCCAGCCTGCGCGTAACTGCCGGGCAGCAGACGACGCGCCTCATCCTGCATCCCGGCGAGACGATCCGGACGCCGCTCATCGCCATGCTCTTCTACCGTGGTGCGGATATCGCGCGCTCTCAGAACCTCTGGCGACGCTGGTACCTGGCGCACGTGCTGCCTCGGGTCGGCGGCGTGCCGCAGGGGCCCATCTCGCAGATTCAGGTGGATGGCTCCGAGGCAAGCACGGCCGACGTGCAGGCGGTGCTGGACGCCGGGATAAAGCCGGACATCTGCTGGCGCGATGCGGGCGGCGCAACAACCTGGTACCCGAACCATACCGGACCCTACAAAGGCAACGATTCCTGGCTCAACACAGGAACCTGGGATGTCGATCCCGGCCGCTATCCGAAGGGCTTTCGCCCCTTCTCCGACTGGGTGCGCAAACACGGCATGCAGTTTCTCCTCTGGTTCGAACCCGAGCGCGCCGGAGATCCCAACTCCTGGCTCGGCCGCAACCACCCGGAGTGGCTGCTGCAGGGCTCCTCGCACGGCGGCATCCTGGACGAGGGCTGCCCCGAGGCCCGCGCCTGGCTGATCGATCACATCGACGGCATGATCAAGACGCAGGGGCTGGACTGGTATCGCGAGGACATGAACGGCGTGGGGCCGGGCCCGGCATGGCGCAAGACGGATGCGCTGGATCGGCAGGGCTATACCGAAAACCGCTACGTCCAGGGCCATCTCGCCTTCTGGGACGCCTTGAAGGAGCGCAACCCCGCGCTTCGCATCGACTCCTGCGCCTCCGGCGGGCGGCGCAACGATCTCGAAACTATGCGGCGGGCCGTTCCCCTGCTGCGCAGCGACTTCCAGTTTCCCGATATGCCCGGCATGGTGGAGGGCAATCAGGCGCACACCTGGGCGCTCTCAGCCTGGCTGCCGTTCCAGGGCAGCGGCTGTTACTACACCGACATGTACACGCTGCGGACCTTCTACATGGCCGGCTTCGGCGGCCCCGGTACAAGCGAGAACGTGCGCCGCGCCTACCGCGAATGCGCGCAGATCGCGCCGATGATAATGGCCGACTACTATCCGCTGACGCCCTACAGCCGCGATGCGGACCGCTGGATCGGCTGGCAGTTCAACCGGCCCGAGCAGGGCGACGGTGCTGTGCAGGCGTTTCGGAGGCCGAAATGCGCCGAGCCGGCGATCACGCTCAAGCTGCGCGGCCTCGATCCGGCCGCGACCTACGAGGTCACGGACTTCGACGGCGCTCCGGCTCGCACGCTGACCGGAAAGGCGCTGATGACGGAAGGCCTGCCCGTGCGAATCGAGTCCGCCCCCGGCGCCGCTCTGCTGACCTATCGCCATGCTCGCTAGCTTGCTCCTCGTCATCGTTGCGCTGTCGGCCGGCGTGCCGCTGCAGGCATTGACGGAATGGGTGCCGTGGCAATGATACAATGGTAAGGAAGGAGGTCCGGAGCCACGGCGTTGATTGCGCTTGAATGACTGTACGAGGATGGCAAAATTGCGTTAGACGAACTGCCTGCCGGGGTGCGAAAATCGCGAGTCGTGGCGACGTTTCTGCCCGCCGACGGCGACAACTCCGAGGATGCCGACACGATCTCAAGTCGCGGCGCACGGCAGGAAGCCGCGTCGTCGGACGTGCTGCCTCTGACGTCCGCGAGCACGATGCGGGCCGTGGATGCGGTCGCGGCACTTAAAGAACGCCTGCGGCGATCCGTTAACCGACGAGCCCTCCTTGATAGCTAGCCGGCGGAACGAACCTCAATAATTAAATGGGACAACTCCTGCGGAAGGGCGATGCGCGCGTGAATCGATTCCGCCCAGCCTGCAGCAGGACTCTGCCCGCAATAGCCGAATGGTTGTTCAATACCGCCCGGCCACCTGAAGGGATCGCGAGATGCGCAAAATGGCAGTTCTCCTCATCGTCCCGCTCTGCCTCCTGGCCTGCGCCTTTGGCGCGCGCGCCCAGCAGCCAAAACCTGCTCACAGAGTCCACCGTCAGCCGGCACGTCCGCCCGGCTCGCCTGGCCGTCAGGCGCATCGCGATTCGGTTCGCCGCCGCGAGGAGGTGCGCATCCGGAAAGCAGAGCAACGGCGCAGGAGAGCGGCTCACCGCGAGGACGTCTTCGTCCACAGGGACGTGCGGGTCGGCTCGGGAACCAGAGTCATCGACAAGCCGGTGGTAGTTGTTCCCGGCTCCGCCCCGCCTGCGGGCGCCGTGATCATTCAAAGGGCCGCGCCGGAAGTGCTCGCGCTGGGCGGCATCTTTCCGCCGCCGGACCCCGGTCGCACGTCGGTCATTAACCCGAAAGACGGCGCGGTTATGGTCTTCATTCCCGCAGGCCCGTTCCTGATGGGAAACGACAAGCATACCGAAACCACAGAGGCGTACTACATCTACGCGACCCCGGTTACCGTGGCGCAGTACGAGGCATTCTGTAAGGCCACCCGAACCCCCATGCCGAAGGCGCCGGAGTTCGATCCGACCTGGGAATACAAGGACCACCCCATGGTGAATGTACGTTGGCTCGACGCGGCAAAGTACTGCGCCTGGGCCGGCGTCACGCTCCCTACCGAAAAGGAGTTCGAAAAGGCTGCACGCGGAACGGACGGCAGGGACTATCCCTGGGGAGACGGATGGAACCCGGCGAAGTGTGCCTATAACACATCCAACGGCACCGTCGCAGTTGGCCAGTATGACGAGAGCCCGTATGGTCTGTCCGACATGGCAGGCAACGTCTGGCAATGGTGTGCCGATGAGTTCGAAGTCGGCACGGGCCACTATGTGCTGCGCGGAGCTTCCTGGGCCTCGTCGAATCCGGACTTTTTCCGCGCGGACCATCGCCACTGGCACCGTTGGCAAACGCTCAAAGATGTCGGGTTTCGCTGTGCTGCCCGATCAGGCCCCAATTAATCTCTGCGAAGAGCCGGACTGGCTGATCCTCGTCGGGCTGGTGGACATGTACCGCGTATGACGCCGCTCCGCTGTCGCGACGGAGTTCTCCACCGTCGCGATGATGTTCGCCGGCTCCGGCGGCTTGATGGTTCTGCTCGTCCGCCGCCGACATCCCCAGCCCGGCCACGCCGGCGTTACGGCTGGCGCACCCGTGAGCGCCGCAGTGCGCCCGGAAGCGCCGACCGGCCCAAACTGCGTTGATAATCCCAGTACGTGTCGCCGCAACCGAGGCGGTCGAACTGCTGTACGATGAACTTCGCCGTGCCCGCGGCGTGTACGTCGCCTCCCGGGAGCGCTCCCCACTCCCCCACAAGCATCGGCAGCTCGAGTTTGCGGGCCGTCTCGCCGTGGCGGCTGAAGATGAGCGCGAGCCGTTCACCGCTGCATAGGTCCAGCATGTCCGTGTCCGTTATAAGGTCGTAGCCGTGCGGCGCGTACGCCTGCTGCGGGTCGCGCCGGCCCTCCTCGTCCGTAAGCGGCACGATCGCCGTTCGGATGCCGATGTTGGATGACATCGCCGGCTCCATGAAGAGGATGTGATTGCGGTCGACGGCGCGAATCTCGGTGCGCACGCGTTCGTACATCGGCATCAGACACGTGCGCTCGAAGTCTTGCGTGATGGGCGCTGCCGCGTCGAGCATTCCGGTGAAGATCCTCATATCGCCGAGCAAACCCATGAGTTTGCGTCGGCCACGCGCGGTGCTTCCCATTGCCGCCAGCTCCAGCAGCGAAGGAGCATGCGCGTCGCCGCCGGCGCGCAGCAGATCGGCCACGCGCTGCATGCTGACCTGCAAGAAACGCGCGGCGTTATGCCCGGCGAATGGCTCGTTCATCAGGTCGTAGCCCAGCACGGCCGGCTCGTCTTTGAAACGCTCGGCTACGGCCCGCCAGGCGAAGGCGTAGTGATCCTGTAGGCCCTTGCCGTCCGGAGCGCGGCTGTTGGCCCAGAAGTGGTCGAGCGCGGTTTGCACGGCCCCGCTCATATAGTACGACTCGCTCCATATGGCGCCCGTAACGTGCGGCTTGCCCTCGTCGAGGGTAGCCCACTCAGGCGCGCCGTCGGAGAACTTCACGCTGTACAGGTCCTGGTGCATATCCAGCAGAACCATGAGGTGCTCGGCCCTGGCCCACGACACGAGCCGGGATACCCGCTGCAGGTATGCCTCGTCGATGTGGCCCGGCTGGGGTTCAATGCCGTCCCAGAAGATCGCCAGGCGGACGCAGTTCATCCCCCAACGCCGGATCGCGGCGAAGTCGCTGCGCTCGATTCCGGCCGTATAGCCCTGCCGGCGCGACTTGTTATCGATCGCGATGCCGTGCAGAAGAAGAGGGCGCCCCGATGGTTCGACGAACCGCCGGCCGCGAACCGATACGAACGCGGGCCGGCCGGCTGGCGCATGCGGAACCGGAACGACGCGCGGCGCGGGAAGGAGGGCACACATCAACGCGGGCCACATAGATATTCTCCGTTAGCTCATCTTATCGTCACGCAACCCCGAGATCGGCTCGGGCTACAACGCGTGGGTGGGCCGGCCGTGGGACTCGTGTTCAACGCTGCTAGGGCAATCCCGCTCCCGGCGCCGGCGCCTCAACAATTTCGATACGGCCGCTCTTGAGATTACGTGCCTCGTCTGGCTGATGAGAGGCGGCTGTCAGAGCATGTCCCAAAGATAGTGGAAAGTGAAGTGGTGGATCGCTCCAGCTCGATTCGGTAGAATCGGGTTGGCAACCTTAAAGAAGGAGCGAACCACCGATGAAAGGCTACCAGATT
>Ga0181529_10007016_pt1 | contig 11333 bp, 10 predicted proteins | sample PEATcosm2014_Bin_36_FD_119763 | JGI IMG/M metagenome (GOLD analysis project Ga0181529, IMG submission 119763) | Peatland microbial communities from MTU Mesocosm Facility, Houghton, MI, USA - PEATcosm2014_Bin10_30_metaG | ecosystem: Environmental > Terrestrial > Soil > Wetlands > Peat | place... | reverse complement strand
TCCGCCGGTTACCTGCTCGCCAGCGCCGCGCGCCGCGTTTCGATGCCGGCCTCGGGTCGCGCCGGCTCGATCGGCATGGCAATGGTCCACACCGACTACTCTGGAGCGATCGCCAACCAGGGCCTCAAGGTCACCGTGCTGACGGCGGGCAAGTTCAAGGGTGAAGGCAACCCTTACGAACCGCTCGGCGTCGAGACCGCCGCGCGGCTGCGCGCCGATCTCGAGGCCGGTCGGCGGGATCTCGCCAAGGCCGTGCACTTCGGACGCGGCAAGCGCCTCAGCATTGACCAGGCGCTCGCCACCGAGGCCGACGACTTTCGCGGCGAGGACGCCGCCAGGCTCGGCCTGGTCGATCGCGTTGAGCACCCCAGCGACGCCTTCGACGCCTTCGCCGCGCAAATCAACGGCCGAGCGACGCGATCGGCCGTCGGCGTAAAGAGCCGAGCGGCGGCGCCTGGCGCGGCGACCCCATCGGCCGTCGCTCCGGAGGCCGACGTCGCTGCGGAAGCATCGCGCCTGGCGCAGGGCGAGCGCGTCGCGGGCTTCGACGATCTCGACAGCGCTCTGGACGCTCTCGCCGCCGTCACCGACCAGGGGGCGGCGCAGGCCCGTGGATACGCCCTCGGGAAGGCGGAGGGCATGGCCGAGGGCGCGGCCGGCGCCGCGGCGCGCATCAAAGCGATCCTCGGCAGCGGCGCGGCCAAGCCGCGCCGCGCGCTGGCCGACAAACTCGCCTTCGACACCGATCTCAGCGTTGAGCAGGCGCTCGAAATCCTCTCGGCGTCGCCGGCGGAAGCCGCGCTCGGCCGCCTGGCGCGAGAAATGGCGAGCTATCGGCCGCCGAACCTCGGCTCCGGCGTCGCTGCGGATCGCGTCGATCCGCCGAGCGAATTCGAAATGGGCGCCGCCGCAGCGCGCGAGCTGCTCGGTCTCAAACCGCCCGTCGAGAGCGGGCCGTCGCGTTTCAGCGTCAACCGATAAGGAGATCCCGATGTCTGCAACATCGTTCGCCGCGGAATTCGACAAAGGCGCGCAAGCGGCGCTCGCCCTGCTGGCGCTTGCCGGCGCACCTGGCCGCGCGGCGACGACCGCTGCTCAGCCTGAGGCGGCCGCGTCGGATGCGTCCGACGACTATCAGCGCGGCGCGGCGGAGGCGCAGCGACCGCTCGGCGCTATAGCTGCGCCGGCCGACGCTGGCGGGGCCGGCGCGCCCCGCCGGTCGACCGCTGAGGCCTCGGACTTGTCGCGTCGCCCGGCGGCTGACGACGACCCGCACGAGCGCGCCAAGGGCGCAGCAGAAGCGCGGCGCCTGCTGGGAATCAAGGTCGCCGACGTCTGAACGTCGGCCGCGATCTCAGGGGGCGCATTCTGACGGCGAAGCGGCCAGCCGAACAACGAAAAGCACTCTGCCGGCCCCCGCGGGTCGTCCATCGGTTCAAGGGTGCAAGGCCGTGCTTCAGGTCCGACCCAGGCCGTCGGAAAAGGTGCAAATTTGCATCGTTTCGCGGCCTTGCGACCGCCAAAGAACGGTCGCCACGAGCGACCATTCTTTGCGCGGCGGGCCGTGGCCTGGCGTTCGACGACAACAACGAGCCGTATTTGCAAAACCGGTTCCGTTTTAGGACCGGTTTCCCTCGACGTCGGCCGGCCGCCGCCGGGCGGCAACATCCGGCAAATTTGCCGGATGTGGACGGTCGGGCCGTGCCTCGCGGGCCTTCGTCTCTGAGCGGTGAAAGAACTGTAACGACGACGAACAGTTTTCGCGCTACGGGGAAGGCCGCAGGCGAATCGCCGGCGTGAAATTGGCCTTGGCGTTCACCCTCACCCTCACCTTCGCGACCATTTCGACGGCGGGTCGCGCCGGAACTTTGGCAAGCCGCCAGCCGTGCCGACGCTTGGCGTAGGACTGTTGCGCCGTCCGGACGCTGGCATGGCCAGCGAATGCCGCGACTTCCTGGGGGCTCATCGCGCGTTTCGCGGTCGCCAGCGCACAATGCCGCAGCGTGTAGAGGGCGATCTTCTTGACCCCAATTTCCGCGCAAGCGCGGGTGAGCGCTTTTGCGAGGCGTTCGTGGAAACGCTGCCAGTAACGGGCTCGGGCCGCCTCTCTTTTGAAGTCTGCCAGGAACTCGTCGAGAGCGGCGAGCGCGCGCTGATCGAAGCCCGACAAAGTGAGCACGCGGAACGGCGCGAGCCCGCGGCCGTTCGTGTTCTTCGCGCACCGAATGAAGAGGCTACCCCCGCGAAGGACGGCGTCTCGCCATTCGATCGGCCGGAGGCCGAGTTTCGGCCCGAAGAAGAGCAACCCCACCAGAAGTCGGGCGGTCGCCGTGCGTTTTCCGGACAGGGCGATCACGAGACGTCGCCGCTCGTCTTGCCTAAAGCTTCTCCGCTTTCGCGCGCTGGCGAGCTTGGGCGCGCGCCGGTCCTTCGGCGTCGGCGCGGCGCCCGATAGCCGTTCGATCAGATCCTCGACGACTTTCGGCTCCAGGCCGACCGCCGCATCGAGATCGTCAATCGCCTGGCGAAGCGCCGCGCGATGGTGCCGGATCGTCGTCTTCACCCAAACCCCATGGCGGGAAGCGAACCATCCGACGGCGTGCGCCAGGCGATAGACGTCGTCCCCGTCGACGTCGGGGTCGGAGCGACGGATGAGCTGCGCCGCCGCTTTCCGATATTGGGCGATCGTCGCAGGGGTGCGCGTCGGGGCTAGCGCGCAAGCGTCAAGGTTCGGGTTCGGAACGCCCGACCGATCATCCATCGCCAGCGTCATGACCAGCTTGCTCTCCACGTTAGTCGGACAGCAGGATGGGCCGTCGGCTGGAAAGTCTCCAGACGAATCTCCAAGCCCCCTCCGCACTGCACGGCTAGCCCTCTCCCCGCGTTGCTGGCCGGCTGCGCTTCGCCATCTTGCTCGCGCCGCCTTGGCGACCACGCCACGACCGCGTGCATCAGCCGCGGAGAGATTCGCCGCTGTCATTCTGCCTCGCTCTGCCGGTGCCCGTCAGCAGGGTTCCTATTGCATTTTTGGGGCTATAGCCTCACCGCCTCACTGTTGCCGGCCGCGCTTCGCCAAAGTGAGGTCAGCGAAACAGGCGACGCAGCAGCGCCCAGAAGCTGATCGTCGTGCGGCTGTAGACGCGATTGTAAGCCGCGCGTCGCGGGTTCGTCAGCCATCCCCAGCCGCGCGGCGCCTTGAGGCTGAGACGGTGGCGCACCGCGCGCCGCCAAGACAGGCGCGCCGCGATGCTTCGGCGAGGGGAAGGGAATCGGACGCCGAACTTCACATCTTCCTCCGCAACCTTGCGTCGACGCACCCCGCAGCATTGTCGGCGGCTACTGTAACAGCGAGCGGTGGATCATAAGGAGAGTGGGGGAGGGGTCACCGCCCATCCCTGGGGGAGGGTGACCCTCTACTCTGGCCCTCTCGTCACGTCCAGCAAACCCGGCGCTCGCGCCCCGTCGCCGAAGCTCGGCGGCCAAGTCTACACCAATGTCGGCGGCGGCAAGTGGCGCGGCAAGATCAAGCAAGTCCGTCCCGGCCTGTTTATCCCCCTTCGAGCTGATAGTCGGCAAGACGGCCGCGGCTTTCGAAGACGGTGCCCCCAGCCGTGATCCAGGCGATCATCGCACGTGCCGTCGCCATCCTTCAGTGACGGCGATCGGTTCGCTCCCACCCCTCACGGGTCCTTCCCCGGGCCCCCAACCACCCACGGGTCGGATGCCGCGAGTCGTCGCTAGTTGCAGTCGTTTTTGAAGCCTAAAGCCGGGCTAAAGCCCTAAAGAGGCCCTGTTTGTTCGACATAGCGAACGGTCCCGCCTTTGCAGACGTGGCAACGGCCTCGCGACGCTTGAACGCGCCAGGGGACGCGGTGCGATTCCGAAGTGTCTGCTTATCAGCGGCGCACGAGGCGCTTGCCGACGACGAATGGCGCAAGCCTGCCGTTGGGAGTTTAGCCCACCCTAAAGTCTAGCGGGTGCGGGTGGCGCTGAAAATAACCCTTCTCACTCAAAGGGTCCGAAAAGCGTCGCACCTCGGCGTGACCCTTTGAAAAGGCCCGATTATGCGACAACTTTCCTGGGCACCATCATCCAAAGTTTCTGATCGATGCCAAAGAGATGAGTGATTGCAATCGGTTGTGCCGCGCTAGGTGGGACACAACGGTGGCATACAATGCTCTTTCGCTTGGTCCGCCCCATGCGGCGTGAAGGCTCCCGCAACGAGTACTTTCGGCAGCGCATCCCAGCGGACGTGAAGCCACTAGCGGTTGGGCTGAGTCTTTCCCTCCCTGTCGGCGAAGAGACGGCGACCGTCGCCATCGCGGCTGATACCAAGGTCATCAAGGTCTCTCTGCGAACCGCCGAGCCTTCCGAGGTGAAAATCCGTCAAGCCAAGCTCGCGGCTCACTTGGAGGGCATTTGGCGTCACCTCAGGGCTGCCGGTCCGGCCGTCCTCACGAACAAGCAGGCGGTTGCGCTAGCCGGCAAGCTCTATCGCGGATGGGCGGAGGGCGAGGGCCGCGAACGCACTGTTGGGATGGTGCACGTCCCTGTCGGAGAAGTGAAGCCGGGCGAAGCGCCGAAACAATGGCAGTGGGTTCCAGACAATGACGCGATGGACGGCGAGCCGGAGGTGTGGGCGAAAGCGGCTGCATTCCTGGGCAAGCTAACTGAGCGCGACGCGGAGTATCGACCCGACCAAGACCCGGAGGGAAAGAAGCGACCCCTTGAGATTGTGTTCGGCCGTATCATCGACCGCCTGTTGTCGCGGGAAGGCATCGTGCGCATCACCGCTGAGAGTCGCGAGTTGCTGCTGAACGCCTTCCATTCGGCGATGCTCGACGCTATGGCGTCGCGAGAGCGCAATGCGGCCGGCGACTATCGGCCGGACCCTAACGCCGAGCGGTTTCCGGAGTTTCAGCCAACCGACCTGAAGCCGCGGGAGAAGCCGCAGCGCAGCCCAGCGCAGTCGCTCTCAGGATTGTTTGAAGCGTGGTGGGCGGAAGCGAAAGTGAGCAACCGAACCGTAAGCACCTATGACAGCTACGGGCGGACCATCCGGCAGCTCCGAAAGTTTCTCGGCCACGATGATGCGAGCATCCTAACGACAGAGGACATCGTCCGTTTCAAAGACCAACGCATCGCCGAGGGGGTGAGCCCCAAGACAGTGCGCGATAGCGATATTGCGGCGCTGCGCTCCGTTTTCAGTTGGGGTGTAGCAAACCGCCGAATGACGTCTAACCCGGCAGACGGCATCAAGGTCGTGCGGTTGAAGAAGGTGCGCACTCGGGAGCGAGGGTTCACTGCGGAGGAAGCCAAGGCTCTTCTGCGCCACGCGGCGGGACACGAGCAGGCGAAGAGAGAGAACGCCAAGACGGCCGCCGCGAAGCGTTGGGCACCGTGGCTTTGCGCGTACACCGGGGCGCGAGTCGGCGAGATCGTCCAACTGCGCAAGCAGGACGTTCGGTGCGCTGACGGCGTTTGGATCATCACCATCACCCCTGAGGCTGGCACGGTGAAGGACAAGGAGGCCCGCGAGGTCGTGCTTCATGGGCATCTCGTGGAGCTTGGTTTCACTGAATTCGTTGAGCGCTCAAAGGCGGGCTATCTGTTTTTGAACGCCGCAATCGGCGACGACATTCGGGGAACCTGGCGGGCCGTCAAGAATCGCTTGGTGGATTTCGCCCGCGAAGTGGTAACGGACAAGATGGTCGCGCCCAATCACGGATGGCGTCACTGCTTCAAGACGATCGGCCGTGAGGTGGGCATTGAAGACAGCGTGCTCGATGGGATTTGCGGTCACGCGCCATCAAGCGTCGGAGGAAGCTACGGGGCCGTTTCGGTCGCTGCACAAAGCAGGGCCTTTGCGATGTTCCCGAGGTTCGAGCTATAGGCTACAGGGCCATCCCTCTTACTCAGTTCATCAGCCCGCAGCGGGCTCGTGCTCGCCGGAGGTCAACCTAGGCGCAGCGGCAGGCAGCTAACCCGAGGGTGAGCGTCGGGATAGGCCGAGGCGATGCCACTGATATGCGAGCGGCCGTCTCGGCTTCCAGGAGCGCGGAGGCGTTACCGCCACTCTGCGACGCCGCCATGGTGCGAGCACGTGCCGCTGTGGTGCTCCGAATAGCTCACGCTTCCGTCGCGGCAGACCGCCGTCTGACGCTGGTGCTCCCTGCCGCACGAAGGGGAGTGCACGATGTGGCCGGACGAGTTTTCGTAGTACCGATTGTTGCAAGGGTACGCGTTAGCGGTGCTGATCGTCGCCGCGAACACCAGAAGCATCAACCCTACGCCCGTGATCCGCATCATCCTCTCCCAAAAGCCGCTTCAACTCGCTCACGAAGTCTCTGCTGCGTGGCATCGGCTCGGCCAGCATCTTGTTGTTCTGCCTCGCCCGCGCGGCTTCTCGCGCGAACTCCGCTCGTATGCGCGCCAAGAGCCATTGACCGATTTGCGACAACATCCCCGCCGTCTTTCAACCCCGACTAGGCCGGCAAGCTCGGCTGCGGTTCTATGCCACCGAGCAAGCGATATCGAGCGTTAGAGGCCGCCGTTGTGACGCTCAAGCAGAACTCTGTGACGTTATCGCCTTGGGTATCGCATCAGGTGTAGCGCTGGCCTGCCTGAGGTGAGGGTTGAGGTGTTGTCCCCATCATCGCCGCTGCTCTTGGCTGTGCATCGGGTAGGTGTGTCGGGGGAGCTGCATGCCCCGCCCTGCCTGAAGCTGGTGCCAGGGGTGCCAACGAGACAACCGAGGTGTTCCGATCTTGAGCGAGGAAGTGAAGGGGGTGACCCGCTCACCATCATTCTGCCCAACGCAGACCTAATGTAGACCCCTTGCATGGGCATCAGGCAAAGCCCCGGCGACGCGGTGCAGAGAGCTTCTGCCCGCGGACGGTGTGGAGTGCGGGAGCCTCGGGTTGGTAGGCTGCGGTCTATGCTCAGGGTGATCCGGTTGGGGCATTCACCTCTGAGGGTTCCCCTATGCATCACGCGCTGTGCGGGGTGGCGCGGGTGGGCAGTGACGCCGCCCTAGTCAACTCGGATACTCCCTCAGGTGCGTTGCTCCTCAGACCTCTCCTCAGCATCATCGATGCAAGGCGGTCGCTTGATGGACAGAAGGTTGGGGGCGCTCGGAGTCGGCACCATGGTTTTGCTTCGCATGGTGCACTCGCTTTAAGCGGTCACCAAGCATCAACGGATGAGGGATGTTCCACCCCCATCAATCCGCCTAAGGCCCGGCCCGCGAGCAGGGACTCAAGGCCCACCTAATGGTTATAGAAGGGAGGTAACTTCTCTCGTTATATCAATTGTTTCCGCTAGCAGCGTCACCTTGACGGGCAGCTCATAGCCGGTCAACTCTTTGGAGACTTCGCGCATTACGCTCGCGGCTCGCTCGGCGGCTCCATGACGCACCATCAATCCGTCGTGCATCGGCAGCGCGGCAATCCCGAGGTCGAGCAACCGGAGGAGGATGGCGACCAGGATATCGCTCTCCAGCCGCGTTAGGCTCCCGCCTATGCCCGCCTCGAATTGATCGCGGATGGGCGCGTGCCGCTCCAATATCGCCTCGCGAAGGGAAGCCGCCTTGCGGCCTTGCGGGAGTAGCTCCTTGGTGCCCTTGGGAAGGCGCTGGAGCGGCGTTGAGCGCCATAGCATGCCGTTGACGACGATCTTCAGGCCCGGCCGCCAGCGCGCCTCATCAGCGCCGCCAAGGATGCCAGCGTACGGATCGTCGTTGGCGGCAGGCGGAGGAAGCCCGGCCCTGATGTAGGCAAGGCGCGGGAGCGTGGCGCGGAAGTCGAGGTCGGCAACAGGCTCGCCTTCAATCCGGATAGCGTGGCGGCGCGTGCGTTCAAGGTTCTCCCACCATCCATCGGCGAGGCGACCGCCGAGGTCAAAGCGCGGGCGATCGTTGGGCGTGTTGAAGATGCGCCGAAGCCGTCGCTTTCGGATATCGACGGGAGCGCCGCTCGGATCGTCAAAGCCGAGCTGTGCAGACTCAAGCCCGGCGTTGATGCGGTTAACTTCGCTCCGAAGGCGAATGGTCTCCTCATTGTCCTTGTAATCGATGGCCACTCCTTCGCGTGTTCCCATCGCGTAGTTCCGCTCGATGTGTCGAACGACGATGACCTCGCCGCTCGTCTGTCGAAACGCGGCGTTGCCGAAATCGTCGAGGCCCGCGATGCAGTCCTTGAGGCCGTCGCCGGGCTCCAGCATGCTGGCGATCCCCTTGCGCCGAGACTGTCGGACCGTGACGAGGTTGGGCGAAATCGCGGCGAGCACCGAGGACATTTGCCCGAAGCCCGGCCCATCGTATCGGCTCCGGGCTGCGGCGGGCTTGGCGAGGCGGATGGCAACCGTTGGCGGTTCCAGGCCTAACGCCAGCGCATGGGCGGCGTTGGCGACAAGCGTTCGGGCTAACGAACGGAAAGCTTCGCGATCCTTATCTCGTCGCTTTCGGATACGACTCCGCGCTGCCTCCCGCTCCCACTCCTCCACTGCGCGTGCGACGACAGCCTCAACTTCGGGGTGCTCGCAAGTGAGCCAAGGGTTGAAGAAGGTTTGACTGCGAACAACGTCCTTGCCGTTCATCGCTTCCTATCTGCTGTGCGCGAAGTGTTCAGGCAGTGGCTCAACATGTGCTGATGTGGTTGCGGTCCCTAAACCAGCCGCGCGAGCGCCCCTCCTCACTTGCTCCGCGCAGCCGCCTCACGCTGTTCCATCCAAAGGGGCTTCCATCCGGGAAGGTGGGAAGGGTGCGGGCCGAACTTCGCCAGCCTCGCCGCAAGCAGCTCTTGAAGCGCGCTCTCCGCCAGCCCACCGCAAATCTCATCGATCTCCTTGCCGATGACCCGCAGAACGATGCCTGACGATCGCGGGTATGCGTGGAAATGGAGCGGCCTTGTCGTGCCGTCGTCCAACGGCCAATCCCAATGCCGGTGCGTTCCAGAGGCGAGCCGGTGGATGGCCTTGGCGGTCTGCACTAGGCGGAACTCGCTGACGCGATGGCTGCCCCTGTCGTCTTCGATGAGCGCAGCAACGGCTAGTTGGATTGCCAGTATCCGCTCCGGCTTCACGCCCGCTTCCCGCAACCTAGCGAAGGCCACACGCGCCTTGGAAGCCGCGGGAAGACTCTTGATGTTCTGCGCCGGTTCCGCCCGCCCAGCGCCGTCTAAGAGGCCCCTGAGGCCCACCATTGGGTAAGCGACGCGAGTCTCCGCGCGATGCTGTTCGATCCACTCGGCGGCGATCGCGAGGTAGGGCTTTAGGTCGGCTGCCTTATAAGTCGGATGCCAGTGTGAGCCGTGGCGGGCGCGGAACTGGACGTGATAGCGACAGTGAAACTCCGCATGACCGACACCAGCGGAGCGCATTGCAGGACGGTCGCAGCCGGGGATGGCGCATTTCGTTTCCACAGACGCTAAGCCTCATTCAGCCAAGCTCTGACAACTGTCCGCGTGTGTCAGCAGTCCTTTTCCAATGCGCGCTCGAAGGCCATCCGCGCATCACCCTCAAGGTCTGACTCTTCGAAGTCCGACTCTTCGAGGTCCGATGGTTCATCCTCTCTTGCCTTCGGCGGCAGCTTGAGACGTCGCGCGACTGCATCGTCTGCAAGCTTGTGCGCCTTCTCGTACATCGGATGATCGGTTGTAATCTCTTGAAAGGAGACGTTGGGGACTCCAGCAAAGGCTCGCTCAATCTTCTCGTACAGGTCGTGGTCCACGTGCTTTGGATCAGCGACCCACTTCTTGAGGTTCCCAGGGAGGTGCCGCCAAATAGCCTCGTCCGGCGTGTTCACGATCTTCTTCGTTTCGGGATGACAGTTGAGACTCATCCATTCGAGCGCGGTCAAAAGAGCAGCCAACTTTGCGCGGTAGTGCGTGCTATTCAAACTGTCAGAGGCGCCTGAGACACTCTTGACTCTTCGGCTATCGCTTCGTGCGATCGTGATCCCGAAGCTGCTTATCGCCATGTTTTCCTTCGAGCCGGCGATCGGGAAGTGTCGCCCCATAATGAAGACATGGAGGGTCGCTGCAGGGCCAACCTTCTCGCGCATTCGCTCAAGATTGCGTGTTATCTCGTGCATTCGCGTTCGTCCCCTGGGTGCTCTGAGGCTCCGCGTTTGCCGCAGTTTTCGCCAATCGCGCCTCACTGGGCGGGCTATACGCGCTGTCGCTATGGATGCCCAACCGCTTCGCGACTTTGGTCGCTATCCGTTCTGCGTTGAAGAGTCGCACAGCCTTTCTTGCACAGGGCGATGGGCGCTTGGCCATCGCCTCTGCGCTGGCACAACCGCTAGAGCATCTGAGCGCAGTGCTCCGGCACAGCGAGGCCAACGATTATGTCGCGATCATTCGCGCCATTGCGGTCGCGGCATATCGCTTACCATCTTTCGTGACGTGCCCTTGCGCTTCCAACTCGGCGGCGATGTGTCGCAACGAGCGCTTGCGGCCGTTGACCGGGTAACGCGCCAACGTCTTTGCGAGTGCCACCAACTCGGGGTTGCGTTCTGCGTAACTCTTTCGGTCCCCGCACTTGCCCGTCTTGCGTTTCTTGGGCTCGCGTGCGCTGTTGAGCTTGGCAACGAGCATCGCCGTATCATACTGCGAAACGCTGCCGAGGATTTGCCGAATCATAACGGCGGTCGGCGTGTCGTCCACGAAGGCGTCGGGGCTGTCGGCCACGACCAGCGTGATCCCTTCGTCCTTCGGCACGCGCCAACCGGTCTCTTGTACAATCAAATCACGCGCGAACTGGCTTGCCGTCGCCAATGACCCCCGATAAGCGCGCTCACCGTCGGAGAGCCTCCAAGTCTTGATCGCCCCCGCCGCGCGTGCCTGTGGCGCAACCTTTCGTGAAATCCGCTAGCCGTGCCCAGCCGCACCCTCATGCGCGACAAGCGGCTCCTCTGCGACACACTGCGTTTTGCCGCGGCAGTAACTTATGCACACAGCATGCGGCACGGGCGAAAGGCGTGTTTTGAGAGTGAGCGAGTTTCTGGTTGGCCAGTGTGCCGATCTCTCAACTGCGAGACGCCTTCCTTTGCTTACGGGGTTAGCGAACAAACCGCGATGCTTGAACTGCCTCATGAACGGCCGCTTTCGACCCGTTGCGGTCATTGGCTACGGAGCGCCGGATGACTTGCGATGGCCCAAAGCGGAAGTCGTCAGTGGCACAGAGAGCCAACGTCTGCCGAAACGCGCCCGACCGCCAGAGCAGTTGAACGTATCTTTCGCTGCCCAGTATGGCGTAGAAGGGCTAGGCGATCCGCAAGGGCTGACTAATTTCAAGAGACCTTGAAGGTGATGGTCAGAGAAGCTTCAGCGCCG
>Ga0181529_10007015_pt1 | contig 11333 bp, 14 predicted proteins | sample PEATcosm2014_Bin_36_FD_119763 | JGI IMG/M metagenome (GOLD analysis project Ga0181529, IMG submission 119763) | Peatland microbial communities from MTU Mesocosm Facility, Houghton, MI, USA - PEATcosm2014_Bin10_30_metaG | ecosystem: Environmental > Terrestrial > Soil > Wetlands > Peat | place... | reverse complement strand
TCGAGCCGTTGCTGCGGCCACGAACATTTCTGTCAGCCGGTCTTGTTTATATCTGCTTATCTTGTAATGACTTTTATTCATCTAGGTGTCTATTATACACCCATTACCTAGGTCAGCCCCTTAAACTATGAAGACAATAAGGGATACACATCTCTAAATATCCGCTTGAGAGGGCCAAATCTGTTACTAGCAAAGGGGGAGGAAACAATTGTGAGTAGCTTTAGGGAAATATTGTACTAGGCTGTGTTAACGTAAGAGTCTTTTGATTGTTAAACTTATCCCTGTTTGGAAATATTCATGCTTCAGGAACAAATTTCCTTGCGATTTCAAAAGTTTCAGAATAAGCCAGTTGCAAGGTTTGATCTATTTCTTTGAAATATTCATCATCAAGCCACTTTCTCTGAGGGCCTCCTTGTGAAAATATTAATCCTATCTTTTTCCCGTCAGTTCTTATCTCCCCGTGTGTAAATGAATTTCTAATACGCATGACTTCTCTTAACCTGGTACTATAATTATTTTTCTTTTCACCAGAAAATATCTTTTCATGGTTTACTATGCTTTCTATGACTCTAATTTTTGTACTAAACGAGAAGAACTCAGAATTTAATATATATTCTCTAAATAAATCTATCTTCTCTTGCGGGGCTGAGCCTACCGGAAAAAAGTAGTGATTAATAACAATGCCCAGCAATTCTTCTACTATGAAGCAGTTCTCAAGTATCGCTGTTTTAACTTTTTCGACAGGGGCTAATATTTCTGCCGCTTTTTCAGGAGTTACAGTTTCTTCCGTCTTATCAAAATTTGAGACGCGAATACACCTTAGTGCGTTAATCATGTACATATGTAATCAGACTTGTAGGCTCAAAATGAGTTGATGTCGATACTGGAATATGTAAAAAATATTTGTATCATATTGAGTATCAATATAAAGACTTTTGGGCGTTGTGTTTTAGTTGCGGTTCATTAACTTATGGTTATTGTGTATTAACCAACTAAAACTATGTCGAAAGATTTTCCATACCTCCAAATTCCAAATGGCGCATTAAGATTTGTCGGCGAACGTGTCGGCAATTCTAGGGTATATCGCAGGTATGGTACGGACAGAGGGGCAGAGGTCTGGTTTAATGTACTGGAAGAACTTTTCCCCAAAGAACGCTTTGTGTCTCCGGGTGGCGTTACAATGTTCTGCCCAGTCTCCCGTCCTGCCGTACATAAAAGAGCCAAGGAGGGCAAGCTGACCATGTTCACGTTTCATGTAACTGACCCCATTGGCCGTTTTTTCGGGGCGAGTTTCAAAAGGGGGATACCCTATGCGTATGTTCCAGTCAGCGAGGCTAAAGCATGGCGCAAGGAGATTGAAGAGAGGCTTCTTGAAAAAGGCAAATTGACACAAGATGAACTCGAAGGCTCCCGCCCCGATTGGGAAGGCGATTTTTTAGAATGGCACTCCAAGTGGGCAAAAGAACAGGCGAGACTGAAAAAGAAGGAGGAGCGCAAAAAATGAGCGAAACCCTGCAAGTTAGCTCCGGCTTGGAGAGACGCTACTCTATACCAGAAGTAGCCACTCATATGCGGAAGTCTGTCAGGACGGTTTATCGTCGTATAGCAGAAAAGAAGCTCGTTGTTTCCCATGATGGACTTCCCTTTGTGTGGGAGCATGATTTGATTGCCTACGATGAAAAATTCAAAAAGAAGGAACCTGAAAAATGATAAAATATCTGTACAAGCAAAAATTCAAGAATGGCAAACTTAGTCGGGTCTGGCGGGCTAGGGTGCGTATTGCGGACAGTCCCGAACTACATGATTTTTCTACGGGATTGACTGACCACGATGCCGCAAAGAAGGAATTGGCTCGTAAAGTCGTGGAGTATGAAAAAGAGTATGTGGGGGACTTGAAGCCAAAAAAGATAAGGGAAGCTGCCGCTCAACCGTTGCAGGCTCTTTTAGCTGGCTTCTTAAAGCATTTGGAGGGTCTAAAAAAGACTCCCAAGTATATCAAGCTCACGAAATCCCGTCTGGAGGAACTTTTTGCCGCTTGCAAGTGGAAATATTTTAGAGACATCAATGTTGCTGATTTTGACGAATGGCGTAGCAGTCATGCGGAGGATAGATCGGTAAAGACCATCAACCATTACATAGGCCATGCCAAAACTTTTATCTACTGGATGGAAGAAAACGATATGTCAAAAGAGGAAGATAATCCTCTCAAAAGATTAAAGAAGGTTTCTCCAAAGGGGCATGAAACTAGGCTGCGTAGAGAACTGACTATCAATGATATTTGGAGGCTGATACATATCCCCGATGAATACAGAGGGCTGGCTTACTTCATGGCTATCGCTACAGGGTTGAGACATGGTGAACTGCGTGCGCTAATGTGGGCTGATATTCACTTTGAGGCCAAGTCCTATATTTCTGTGAGAGCTGCTACTACAAAGACTCATGAGAAGGCCACCATTCCCCTTATTCCTCTATTGGCTCAAAGACTGTTAAAATTTAAGGGTAAATGTCCTAATCCCTCTGGCAAGGTGTTCTTTAATGGCGTTCCCAGAGCTAGACGCTTAAAGGAGGATTTAGAGTCTCTTGGTATCAAATACAGAAACGAGTTAGATCAATATGCTGACTTCCATGCTCTACGTCATACCTGCGCTACGCTCCTAAGCCGTGCCAATGTCATCAGGAAGGACGCAAGCGAGTTTATGCGCCATAGGGACTCCCGTCAGACTGAAGAGGTTTATACCCATACCAACGCGCAAAATATCTTCGGTGCTGCTGAACAGTTGGCTGCCTTGTTTCCTTCTGAAGAGCCTTCCCATTTATCTACACAAGGAAATGACATTCAAGGGCAAAATATGGCAGAGTATGTCCAGATGGCAAAGAATGGCAAACATACAGAAATTCCCAATCTGGCCACGTCTGGCAAGGGTTTGGCCGACATTGGCAAACCTTGTCAAACTTCTAAAAAACTGGAGGTGGCGGGAGTCGAACCCGCGTCTCGGTAACGGCCACGACAAGCTTGTCACTCTTTTAGCTTTTAGACCGACTTGACTAATAACTTGACTAATACTTGACTTATCTTAGCATTGATTTATGGCATTTAAGCCACAGTTTACCATTACCCCGAAGCTTCTGGCGCAAGTGGAAGAGATAACCGCGCTCCGGCAGCGTCTTATTGCGTCCACTATTCAGGTCAGTTGGATTCCTGCGCTTAAAAAGGACACACGTTCGCGCAACACCCATTCTTCAACCGCTATCGAAGGCAATCCTCTGAAATTGGAACAGGTAAGGGCCATTGGTGACGGCAAAGAAATCCCTACCGCTACGCCGCGTTCAAAACGTGAGATAGCCAACTATTTTTCGGGGCTAAAATATATTGAGAAGAATGCGGGCAAAGCAAAGCTTACTCACGAGGATGTCTTTAACCTGCACAAGATCATTGCTGGCAGGGTTATGGATCAAGGCGACTCCGGCAAGTATCGCACCATCGGCGTGCGTGTGGGAAGCTATGTGCCGCCACCAGCTCAGGATGTTTCAGGGCTTATGTTTGAGCTTCTGCAATGGCTCAATAAAGAGTCCATCAAGCTTTCGCCCATCTTATCCTCTGCCATCCTGCACTACCGTTTTGAAGCCATTCACCCCTTTGCTGACGGGAACGGACGGACAGGGCGGGCTCTGGCTTTGTGGGAACTTTACAGGAGAGGCTTTGACACGCACCATATTTTCTCTGTGGACGAGTTTTACTGGGAGGATCGCAAGCGCTATTACGCCACTTTGGACGAAACGCACAAGAAGGGCGAAGATTTAACGGTATGGCTTGAGTATGCCACAGAAGGGCTGCTATTCACTCTTAGGCGCGTTTGGGAGCGTGTACAGAGGTTATCGGCCAATTCTCACGGAAGTAGTCTTGTGTTGCGTCCCAAGCAGGAAGAACTCTTGCAGCTTTTGCATGAGAAGGGGAGTCTGTTACCTCGTGAGATATGGAGCAGCCTAAAAATATCCAAACAAGGGGCTATAGACCTTTTACGTCCGCTTATTGAGGCCGGAGTGGTCAAGCGCGTTGGCACAAAGAAGTCGGGCAAGTACACGCTGGGATAGGTTCTTGTCGCCGCGCGCCTATATTAACCTACAATCTTCTGCCCTTGCGGTTGATAGTGATCTCGGAGATCTCCATCTGCTTGGGAAGCTCCAGCAGAGAAAGCAGCACTCCCGCCACATCTTCCAGGCGCATCCACGCAGTCGGGTCCTCTATCTTGAGTCCATAATCCTTCTCGTGCATCTTTGTGTTCATCCCAAAAATGGCAAGCTATTCAAAAGTGGCACTTGGCAAAGGCAGATAGGAGTGGTGTATAGTTAAACCATAGTCATTAGTCCGTCTTCGCGATAAAAAAGTCGGCCTGCCAGGCGAAGTGTCGCGGCGGGTAGTTTGTCTTTATTTACTTGCAGATGTTAAGCTTCGCCGGACAGGCTTCTCGCGCTTGGCTGCGCCGCGCTGCGAAGCCTGGAGGTGGCGGGAGTCGAACCCGCGTCTCGGTAACGGCCACGACAAGCTTCTACAGGCGTATCCTTGCTTTATCTTCGCTCTTCAGCTGCCGCAAGGCGCGCCACAGAAGAGCTAAGGGTCCCGCTAATTGAACAGCTTCCAACGCGCGGGGCTCGCCACGTTATGGCTACCGACTGTACACGCGCCTTCCCCCTAGTCGGTGTCAGGGGAGGCGCGGAAGCGGCGTTACGCTGCTTCTGCGTATTGTTCGTTGGCGTTTATAACACCAGTGGAGCTTATTAACGCGGGGTCCCCAACCGCGGCCTGCCACCTGTCGTTTGAGTCCCGATCGAATGCCGGAACACCCCCGAATAGAAAGCAATATACTTACTATACACCACCACACCTATGTTAGCAATTTATATGTTCTAACTAGTCCCGCCGCCAGCAGGCGGTCCCGCAAGGTCGGGACAGGGACTTCGCGAAGCGTAGCGGAGCGCTCGGTAGCCACGTATTTCAATGCGTGGCGATTGCTATACACAGCTTTCCCCATTGGCAAATTTATATCTGTTCTAACTCGCATGATTCCTCTGCCCCTTGTATGTCCATTCGCTTCCTTCCCACTTCTTTCATCCTTTGCGCCTTTAGAATCCCACGCTAACATCGCGGAGCGATCGAAGGCATCTTAGCCTCGTATTTTAATCCGTGGCGATTAGGTCAGCAGGCCCACGGTTAATGCCCACCGCGATTAATTAGCGTGCGCTTCTTGACAAATTCTGATAGACTGTATTTTTATGCCGTTTCGTTCACTGGGACTTGATCCCGAAATTTTGCTGGCCGTCCGGGACGCTGGCTACACACAGCCGACCCCCATACAGGTATCAGCCATTCCCCCCATTATGGCGGGGCAAGACTTGATCGGCATCGCGCAGACAGGCACCGGCAAGACAGCCGCCTTCGCGCTTCCCATCCTTTCCCGCATCACCATGGCGCGCCGCCGTCCCGGTACCTGCGTGTTGATTTTGGTCCCCACGCGCGAGCTGGCCATCCAGATCAAAGAGAATATACAGGCTTACGCCAAATATATGGATCTGGGCATTGCCACGGTCTTCGGTGGAGTAGGGGAGCATCCGCAGATGAAGGCCCTCAAAATGGGCTGTGAGATCATCATAGCCTGCCCTGGCCGCCTGATGGATCTGATGCGGCGCCACTGCGCGGACTTTTCCAATCTGCAATTTCTGGTACTCGACGAGGCCGACCGTATGCTCGACATGGGTTTCCTGCCGGATATCAAGCGCATCATCCAGACGCTTCCAAAAGAACGTCAGACGCTCATGTTTTCGGCCACGCTCTCGCGTGATATTGAAGTTCTTACCCATGACTTCCAGCGCAATCCCAAGCTGATCGAAGTTGGCAAGCGGACCAATCCCGCCGCCACCGTCACGCAATACGTCTACGAGGTTCCCAAACACCTCAAGGGCGCTTTGCTTTTGCACCTGCTTCAAGATCCTGCCATGCAGACCGTCCTTGTCTTTGCCCGCATGAAGCACGCCACCGACAAGATCGCCAGATACCTTGATGAGCGCGGCGTACGGACGGCGGCCATGCACTCTGGACGCTCGCAAAGTCAGCGCCAGAAAGCTCTGGGTGCCTTCAAAGAGGGCCATATCCGGGTTCTTGTAGCCACAGACATAGCAGCCCGCGGCATCGATGTAAGCGGCATTACACACGTGGTCAATTACGACTTTCCCATGCACAAGGAGGACTATATCCACCGCATAGGCCGTACGGGAAGAGCCGAGGAAGTGGGAGAGGCCATCAGCTTTGTCACGTCCGAGGACCGCGATGAGCTGCGCAACCTGGAGCGCTTTATAGGCAGGGAGATACCGCGTCAGAAGGCTGCGGGTTTCGACTACATGGTAGCCGCGACACAAGGGGCCAACTACGTTCACGCACGCCACGCCCATTCCACCAGCAGGCAATCCTTTGGACATTCCCCGCATCGTCCCCACGCTGGCGGTCAAGGCAGAAGCCAGGGGGCGCATTATCACCCGCGCGGCTCCGGTTCATCTCCCTCTCATGGCTTTAGGCGCTCCTCCTCAAATCGTGGGTAGGCTTTTGCAGACTGATTGTGCGTCATGACCGGCGCGTTGGCTCCCATTTCCCATGCCGCTGCATTCTTTCTTGTCACTTTAGTATAACTGTGCCATAATTTGCCTTATGGGACTCTTCTCCATTTTTGGTCGGCTTATTCGCCCTACGCCTCAGGCTGACCCCCGTATGCTGACGGCGCTGAGATCTGTAAAAGAGTTTCTGGCGCTGAATAATAATCCCTGCATCAGTTTGGATGAGAGTGAGCTTCCACGTGATGCTTTCAGTCTACTGCACACGAAGGGTGAGGGAGACGAAGCTATGGTTTCCATGATGCGCGCCTATCTTGGCGGCTCTGGACTTAGTCTCTGGGTTGACTCCGGAACTGTCGCTGAAAGAAGAAACCCCGACACCGATTTGCCTCATAGTTTTGAACACAATGTCAGCCTGGCAACGCTTCAGCACGCGCTGCGAATCTTCTGTATGTTTGGGCCACAGATCAAGCGTGAGGAGCCTTTTGATCTCCTGGAGAGAGTCCGAACGCCCATGAACCCCGGCGGTCCCGGCCTCAAAAGATAGGGTAGACCGCGACGCAGGTCCAACTTGTTCACGGCCTTGTCATTTGCCACAATTCATCTATTGTAATCCCATGTCATCTCCCACCGCCATTATCATCGGGGCCTCTTCAGGCATCGGGGCGGAGCTTGCTCATCAGCTTGCCGCAAAGGGGTATCGGCTGGGCATTGCCGCCCGCCGCAAAGAGCTGCTCGATCAGCACGCCGCCAAACTTCCGCAGGTCAAATGCGTCCGCCGGATGGATATTTCGCAGCCCGAAGAGGCATTAAAAGTATTCGGGGAGATGCTGCAAGAGCTTGGTGAGGTCGACGCTATCTATCTTGTCTCAGGTTTGGGCCACTTGAATCCCGAACTGCGCTGGGACTACGAGGCGGAGACGATCCGGGTCAACGCGCTTGGTTTTGCCGCGCTCGCCGGTAGCGCATGGAAATTTTTTCTCAAGCAGGGCCGCGGACATCTCATCGGCATAACCTCCGTGGCTGCCGTCCGCGCGGCGGCCACCACCCCGGCCTATGGTTCCAGCAAGATCTTTTGTTCCCACTACCTGCAGGCCCTGCGGCTTCGCGCCATCAAATCCAGGCTGCCGATACACGTCACCGAGATCCGTCCGGGCTTTGTGGATACAGCAATGGGCAGACACGACCGCGCCTTCTGGGTGGCCCCGGTGCCTGTGGCTGTGCGTCAGATCCTCAGGGCCGTGGAGCGCAAAAAACGCGTCGCCTACGTCACGCGCAGGTGGTATTTTGTTGCGGGTCTCTTCCGCCTGCTGCCCGAATGGCTGTTGGCCAGGCTTACCTGATAAACGCTATTTTCCCAGCGCCGCCGCCACATTGCCGACCAGATCCTTGCCGGGGATGAGCGTCTTGGCGCCCGGAGTCCAGCGGGCAGGGCAGGCCTCGTTGGGGTGTGTCTGCAGATGCACGTTGGCCTGCAGCTTGCGCAGCAGTTCGCCCGCGTCGCGCCCCACGTTGTAGAAATTGACCTCCGACGAGACAAGTCGGCCTTCCGGATTGATGATGAAGGTGCCGCGCAGATCAAGGCCCGTTCCGGCGTCATAGACCCCGAAGAGACGTCCGACCGCCCCGGTGGTATCGGCGGCCATCTGGTACTTGACGTCCTTCAGGAGCCGCTCGGAGTTTCTCCAGGCCAGGTGCGCGAACTTGGTATCGGTGGAGACCGAGAGAACGACTGCCCCCAGCTTTTCCAGCGCGGCGTGCTTTTCGGCCAGATCCGAAAGCTCGGTGGGGCATACAAAGGTGAAGTCGGCAGGATAAAAGACGAGAATCGTCCACTTGCCTGCTGCGCGAATTTTGTCCAGGGAGATTTTTTCGAACTCGCAGGCGGAGGGATTGTAGGTTTCCATTTCGAAGTTCGGCACCAGGGAGCCGACCATAAGGGAAGGTGTGTTTTCCATAAGTTGCCGAATGGTACATATCGTCCACGAGAGACGCAAGCATAATAAGAGATGTTGGCGATCATGATAAGCCCCGCTTAATGATCTGGAGTTCTCAATAAGTGGAAAAACATTCGTGGGCGTAGTCGCCGCCTTCCTCCATTTCTCGCATGACTTATTACATGACAATAGGTTACAAACACAATCCAAGCCCACGCAAAAAACTTGATTTTTCAGATAAATCTATGTAGTATGTGCCTAACTATGAAGAAGAGTACAAGCTCCATTCTCGCCGCCATCGCGCTCACCGGCACGGTTGGCTACAGCCAGACGCAGAGTCTGCCCGCTGCTCCAGTAGAAGCCAATTCGGATGACACGCGGACAAACCAGATAGAGGCTGGAACGAACTTGCAGAGATTTTTGGTATACGAGCCAACTTCTCCCCAGGCTACGAATTTTGATGTTTCTCTGCTTTTCCATCATACAGACGTTAGAGAGGGTGTTCCCTATGACCGTTTTACTGGCCAGCCATTGGTTGCGTCCCCATATCTGACACAGCTTCAGGAAAGCCTATTGAATATCGAGGTACAGGCGACGCTTGAACAACAAGCGTCAATGCGCGCTATTCTGGCGACCAATACTCCCGATACCAATGTTGAAGCACAGGCTGCGACTTTTCTTTATGCCTGCATAGAGGACGATAAAAGTAACTTGACCAACGTACTGGTAAGAATGGCAACAGTAGAGGGCCTGATTGATACTCAGGGAAATCGCGGACTTCTTCTCGGCCAGACCGAAGAGAACCATCGGGCTCGCATCAACCTTGCTGCCGCTTACGCCGCAAATGCCATCTCTCGTTTTGTTAGTTATGATCAGGCGGAGATCATTCCGTATTCCTATACCAGCGGTTCTCCCGATAGGGTCAAGGACTTTAAAGCCGGAAGAGAGATTATCCAACAGCCGCGTCCAAAGGAACTTGACCGTCCCTTCAGTAGCATCGAATACCCCGCGGAACAGGCTGATCGCTCAACCAACGCCCTGGTTCGTTATGGGTCCTCGATAGAGTCCCCTCTGAAAGCCTGCAGGGATTCTGAAACTCCGCCACTATCCGGCTTTATGGCCGAAGCAAATGTCGTGCGGGGTAAGATGGCGTTGGAGACTTCGAATCTCGTACAGCAGTTGAGAGCCGCCGACAGGGCAGCCAAGCTAAAGGGATTATAGCTGATATTCGCCATCTCCGCACAAGATAAATTTGATGGCTGGAACATTTCCGCGAGACATATAGCGTGCCTGTTCCCAAACCCCGGATGGGGTTTCACAAGTATAGCCCCCTGTTGCGGTGCTCTTTACGGGGGGCGAATGAGAGGTCACAATACATCATTTGTATAAGTGCTCAAGCCATCGAATTTATTCGGTGGTGAAGGGTTCAATGAGAGTACACCCTGCATAGCGCCGCAGCCACCGCGTCTGCCTCATCGAAGGGCAGGGGAGCTTTCAAATGCAGTAGCGTCTTTGTCATGGCCGCCACCTGGACTTTGCTGGCTCTCCCATAGCCGACGATTGCCTGCTTGATCCGCGCCGGGGCAAATCCCGCGCACTCCACCTGATTGAGTGAGAGCGCCGCGATGATCGCCCCTCTGGCCGCGCCCAGCGTGATGGCGGTCTTGTTGTTCTGGACATAGATCGTCTCCTCGATCGCGGCCACGTCGGGACGGTACTGTCGGCAGATGTTGTTTATGGCCTGCGCGATCTGCGCGAGAGCCGAAGCGGGCGTGCCTTTTGTCCTTAATGTGCTGGAGAAGATCAGCGCGGGTTTTCCCTTCTCCACGCGCAGGATCGCCACTCCCGTCCCGCGCAGGCTTGGGTCTATCCCCAAAATCACGCCGCTAAAGCCTCCGCGAAGAATCATCCGAGGCGCTGCTTCTTTTGCTTTGGCCACAACCCTGCCTTCCGGCGAAAGTGCTATGTCGGAGGATTTCCAGCGCGCGGCCATCAGAATAGGAGAATGAATGAAGCACGTATGAAGACAAGATTATTCCTCCCCGGCACACTCAAATTTAGTCTTGTAATGTATATTATACGGTGCTATTTTTCATCAACAACTTCTTCTTATGAATTCATCGCATACAGCAGAGAGCGTCAACCGCCTGGGAAAACGTACAGAGCGTCTCTTCCAGAAAATCTTTGGAGTCAAACCGACGACCTTTTCGATGGCCCCGGGGAGACTGGAGTTGCTGGGCAACTACACGGATTTTAACAACGGGCTCGTGATGGCGTTGGCTATAGATAGACACATCTGCATGGCGGCGCGTCCTCGTCAAGACGGGCAGATCAGATTGGCCTCTTCCTCCTTCCCCAGCGTGGTCGAGTTCTCGCCGGGTTGGATAGAGAAAGATCCCAGCGCGCCCTGGGCCAATTATTCCAAAGGTGTGCTGCGTGAGCTTAGAGATAGGGGAATTAAGTTCGGCGGTTTTGACGCGGTCATTGGAAGCACGCTCCCGATTGGAGCAGGCATGAGCAGCTCCGCCGCGTTGGAAGCTGCTACGGCTCTGACAGTAGGCAGGCTCTATCCATACAGACTGGCTGGAGGAGAAGCCCGCCCTGAAGGAGTGTTCCTAAGCGATACGCAGGAACGCATGGCTTTGGCGGCACTCTGTCAGGCCGCCGAGAATAAATCTCAGCGGGATATATTCCCCGCAGCTTGCTGCGCTTAAAGAAAAAGGTAATATGAGAGGATGGGAAGCGAGTACATACACAAGGCGCATAATGTAAGTGTGCTAATCTATCACGTTGTTT
>Ga0181529_10007012_pt1 | contig 11337 bp, 8 predicted proteins | sample PEATcosm2014_Bin_36_FD_119763 | JGI IMG/M metagenome (GOLD analysis project Ga0181529, IMG submission 119763) | Peatland microbial communities from MTU Mesocosm Facility, Houghton, MI, USA - PEATcosm2014_Bin10_30_metaG | ecosystem: Environmental > Terrestrial > Soil > Wetlands > Peat | place... | reverse complement strand
AGATCGATGGTGACCGCCAGCCCGGTATTCGGCGTTTCGTCTACGACGCGGCGCTGCGTCTCGCGTAGTTCCGCCCACATCGATTCTTCGGGTTTGGTGCTGGGCGGACCGTAGCCGGGAAGTTGCACGACGATGAACGGCACGTCGGCGCCGAACTGCTTGCGCCAGTCCTCGATCAGCGCCTGCAACAGGCGGCCGTATTCCTGCGGCTGCCAGGCATCGGATTCGCCCTGGTACCAGAGGATTCCGCGCACGGATGTCGGCCCGAGCGGCACGATCTCGCCGTTGTAGAGCACCGAGAGGCCGAACTGCTTCAGCCAGGGAACGTACGGAATATGTCCGGTCTGGCTCATTGGCGCCGACGTCCTGAAGCGCCACGTTCCTGAAAGACGAATGACGGAGCCGTCCGCACATTTGAGCGTGATCTGCTCGGCAGGGTTCAACAATCCGGCGCCGCCAAGCACCCCGACCGCGAGCAAATTTTTCCCTTCGTGTAGCGTGCCGGCAGGGATGTCGTAGAGACGGTCGACGTCATAGCCCCCCATGTCACCGACTTCGACCCCGTTGACCCAGGTCGTGTCAGCCTGATCCGCCGCGCCGAGTGAGAGGACTGCCGCCCCCGCGGCCTGTTTGGCGCTCAGTTCGAAGCCTTTGCGCAGCCATACCGTACCGTCGAATTTCTTCATCAACGGCACGTTCCATTCTCTCCAGCTACCCGTCTGGACGATCTGCTCCCAGGACGAGTCGTCATAGGCCGGGTCGCTCCAAGGGGGGGATGCGGTCGACGCGGGATCGTGCTTGAGCCACCAGGCGTGGGCAAAGGCGCGCCATTTCGCTTCCGCGGTCTTCGGCGCCGTCGCATAGATCGACAATATGTCGAGCTGCTCGTCAAAGCCGCCAAGCGCGCGCAAGGTGTCCGCACTGATCCAAGCCTGGATGTTGGCGCCGCCCCAGGACGATTCGATCAGTCCGATGGGCACATTCGCGGCCGACTGCAGCTCGCGACCGAAAAGATAGCAGGCCGCCGAGAACTCTTTCACCGACTCGGGGCTCGCGACGCTCCAACTTGCGTCGGCGCCAAATGTGCGGCTGGGCAGCGGGCTGCTGAAACGCTGTACATGGAAGAGGCGGATCTTCGTATTCTGCGCATTGCGGATGTCGGCATCGTAATTCGATGCCACCCGAAGGGGCATCTCCATGTTGGATTGCCCCGAGCACAGATAGACGTCGCCGATCAAAACGTCCTTATTGGTCTGCGTCTGGCCGGAGCTGGAAGTCGCCGTCAGTTCGTAAGGGCCGCCTGCTGCGAGCGGCGCCAGCACGGTTTGCCAATTTCCCTTTGAGTCCGCAGTCGCGCTGGCCGTCTCGCCGGCGAGGGTCACGCTCACCTGCGCCCCGGGACCGGTCAGCCCCCAGACATGGATGGGTTTGTCGCGTTGAAGTACGGCATGGTCTTGAAAGGTGGTGTAGAGCAGCGTCAATGGTCTTGGAGGGAATGTCTCCTCTGGCTTCACGGCGGGTAGGGAAGCTGCCGCCGGCGAAGTACTTGTGAAGAAAGCGGAAAATGGCGAAGACGCACAACCGCCCAGAACAAACGCCAGCGCCACCGCCAAAGTGGTCCAAGGTGACTTGCCCATTCTCGTTTCCTCTTTATTCTTTGGTACTTAGCTGCCTTTACGAGAGCGCTAACATATTTTTGCCTGGGATTGCCAGTACGCATCTTGTGCTGGACGGGGCGGACAGGAATGGATGAGTAAGGCGTTCATCGTCAAGGCATGCCTCCTTGCGGTCGCGTTTGCGCTTAGCGCCTGTGCGCCGGTGATGGCGCCGCTCGGTCCGGCGAACGACACCCCCGCGCTGGACGGTGACACATTCCTCACGCGCGACGGGCTTCGCCTGCCTCTGCGCCATTGGGATGCGGAGCATCCCCGCGCAATCATCGTCGCACTGCACGGTATGAGCGATTATTCCGACGCTTTCGACATGCCGGCCGGATGGTGGGCGAGCCAGGGTATCACCACCTACGCTTACGACCAGCGCGGCTTCGGCAAGGCGCCGCATACCGGCATCTGGCCCGGCGGCAAGGCGCTGCGCGAAGACTTGTCCGATTGCGTCGAAGCCGTACGCGAGCGCAATCCCGGCGTGCCGGTTTTTGCGCTGGGCGAAAGCATGGGCGGAGCGGTGGTCCTGTCGGCGTTGGCCGACCCGAACCCGCCGCGCGTGGACGGGGTTATCCTGGTCGCGCCCGCGGTGTGGGCGCGCGAGGACATGCCGGTTCCCTACCGCGTGGCGCTGTGGCTGACGGCGCACATCGTGCCGGGGCTGAAACTTTCCGGCAATGGGCTGAAGATCTGGCCGTCCGACAATATCGAAATGCTGCGCAAGCTGTCGCGCGATCCGCTGTTCCAGAAAAGGACCCGCGCCGACGCGGTGTGGGGACTGGTCGATCTGATGGATGCCGCGCGCAAGACGCCGAAGCATCTGAGCGCGACCCCGCCCATTCTCTTTCTCTATGGTGCCAAGGATCAGATCATCCCGCTTGCGCCCACCGAGGCCGTCGCCAAGGAACTGGGCCGGCGCGCCGAAGTGCGCGAATATCCGAGCGGCTACCACATGCTGCTGCGCGATCTCGACGGCCCGGACATCTGGAAGGATGTCGCCGAGTGGGTCAAGGCCGTGCCGCATTGAACGCTACGGTTTGATCGTGCTCGCCGTGATATGGACGCTCGCGCCGGCGCTCACCTCGGCAGACGACTCTCCCAGCGTCACCGCATATTCGCCTTCGGCCACGCGCCACAGATGCGCGTCGGTGTCGAAGCTTGCCAGCAGCCGCGGGTCGACCGCGAGCGTCACGCGGCGGGTCTCGCCGGGCTTGAGATCGACCTTGCTCCAACCGATCAGCCTGGCCACCCCGCCGGGCGGCGTCGCATAGACCTGCGCGGTCGCCTTGCCTTCGCGTTTGCCGATGTTGCGCATGTCGAAGCTCACATTCAACGTCGCACCTCCGGTGGCGCTGAGGCCGCCGAATTCGAAATCGGTATAGGACAGGCCGAATCCGAAGGGAAACAGCGGCGTCAGTTTCTTCGCCTTGAACCATTTGTATCCAACGTTCGCGCCCTCGACGTAATCGATATCGAACGGACTGTGCGCGCCTTCCAGGGCGATGCGCGAATATGCCAGATAATGGCCGGGAATGACCGGCCGCGGCAGCTGGCTTTCGTTTTGAGGGAATGTAATTGGCAGCCGGCCCGAAGGATTAACATCGCCGAACAGGATGCGCGCGATCGCGTTCGCGCCGCGGTTTCCGGGATACCAAGCTTCCAGCACCGCGCCGACCTTATTGAGCCATGGCATCAGCACCGGTCCGCCGTTCTCCAGCACCACGATCGTGCGCGGATTGGCGTCGGCCACCGCGGCGATCAGTTCGTCCTGATTTCCGGGCAACGATAGATCGGGGACATCCCAACCCTCGCTGGTCCATTGCTGGGCAAAGACGATGACGACGTCCGAGACGCGCGCCAGGGCGGTTGCTTTGGCGATTTCGCTGCCGTCGTAGAAGACGGCGCGCGCCCAGGGCGCCTGCGCGCGGATCGTCGCGTAGGGCGACGGCGGGTCCAAGATGAGCGTGCCGGACGGAATCTGCGGTTTCTGGTCGGAGCCCATCTGCACCGCGCCGCCAGCCAAGACCTCCAGCGCCTGCGTGTCGCCGATGGGAATGACTTGCGAGGAACCGCTGCCCGAAAGAACGCCGAGATCGGCATATCCGCCGATAATCGTGATGCGGCGCGACGGGCGCTTGAGGAAGGTAATCGGCAGCAGATCCTGCGCATTCTTCAACAGAACGATGCCTTCTTCCGCGTCGCGTTGTGCCACATCCAGATCGGTCTTCGCGTCGATCGGTTTCTTGACGACGGGTTGGTCGATCAGGCCCTTGGCGAACATCGTGCGCAGGATGCGATGGACCATGTCTTGCAGGCGCACTTGCGGAACCGTGCCCGCGGCAACCGCCTGGCCGAGCGCCTCGCCGAAATAATCCTCTTGGTCGTGACTGTAAGAAGATTCCTGGTCGAGGCCGTTGTTCGCCGCGTCCACTGTCGAGTGCACTGCCCCCCAATCCGACAGCACGAAGCCTTTATAGCCCCAATCGCCCTTCAGGACTTTGTTCAGCAGATAGTCGTTTTCGCAGGCGTAGACCGTGTTGATGCGGTTATAGGAACACATCACCGCGCCCGGATCGCCGTGCTCGATGGCGATTTCGAAGGCGAGCAGGTCGCTTTCGCGCGCCGCCGCGTCCGGGATATTGGCGCTCATCGTCGTGCGGCCGGTTTCCTGGTCGTTCAAGGCGAAATGCTTGATCGTCGAGATGATGTGCATGTCCTGGATGCCGCGAATGGCTTCGCCCGCGGTGACGCCGGCGAGCAGGGGATCCTCGCCGGCATACTCGAAGGTGCGCCCGCCGCGCGGTTCGCGCGCCAGATCGACGCCGCCGGCAAGCATCACGTTGAAGCCTTTGTAGCGCGCTTCGGCGCCAATCATCGCGCCGCCGGCATAGGCAAGGCTGCCGTTCCAGGTAGCGGCAGTCAGCAGCGAAGACGGCAGCGCGACGGCCTGATCGCCGGGACGCATGTGGCGGCCGTTGGCGACGCCTAGGCTGGCATCGGATTCGCTGAGCGCGGGAATGCCCAGTCGCGGGATTCCCGGAATATAGCCCGCCGAGCCCGGCAAGGCTTTGCGGATCGCCTCGCTATAGCCTTTGGGCAGCCAGGGATAGTTGACGCCGAAATAGCCGCGCACCAGCGTAAGTTCTTCGTCGCGGGTCATGTACGCCTGAACCAGATCGGCGCGGGCATCGGCGGTCAGCGATTTGTCCGACCATGGCAGCGGCCCGCTCGGCAAAGGCGGCGGCAGCGCTGGGGCGTTCGCGACTGGCTGCGGTTCTCCTGGCTGTACCGGGCGCGGTTGAGGTAGTACTTGCGGCTGGGCCAAGGCGGCCATCGGGAATGCCGCAAGAAGAGAAAATGCAACGGCGAACGCAACTTTTCCGTTCATGACCAACCCCTCCGGAATCGCCGGGGAGGCTAGCCTCTTTGCCGGTCGCGTTCGAGAGGCTGTCGTGCGGCGCCGTCGCATTTTAAGAGATGCAGCCTTACGGTGCCGAGCCGCGCGGCTGAAGCCTACGCGGGCGGTACCCGCCCGCGTAGGTTCATGTTCAAGGCGTATATTTCAGACTGATCGATCCAATGCCGGCTGCGACGTTCAAGCCTTCGTTGCCCGATACGCTCAGCGGTTGAAGCGAGATTGACTTGTCGAAGCCGCCGACGAGCACGTTGGCGCCTACGCCGACGCCGACCGTGGCGCCCGCACTGACGCCCACATAATCGCCATCAAGCGCGCCGGGACGCACGTCCGACGAGGGCGCGATCACTTCCCAGACCAGGACGCCGCCTTCGGTGTAGCCGACATCCACGCCAAACTTGGAAATCGTGCCCGAGTAATGCACGGCGTGTCTATTGCTCTGGCGGAATACGCAGCGCAGGTCTTTGGACGAGCCAAAGACGAAGCCCCAGCCGCTGGCGACGCCGCATGTCAATTCACCGACCTTCACACCGTGAGGGGCGGCCTGTGCCGAACTCGCAAGCGCGAACGCGCCAAGCGCCGCGGCGCTCATCATCAAACGAAATGTCTTGTTCATCGTAAGAACTCCTTTTGCCGTAGAATTGCCGTACGGATCGTGATGATCCTTGCGGCTCTTTAGCGATCACAGGCCCATGCTCGTCTGGAGCAGGCCCGATCGTTGCCTAATCGAGGTACCAGTTGCCGTCGTTATGACGGCAGGCTGTGCCACTGCGGTTGTAGTCACGGCCGTTGCCATGCCCGACGTCCCTGAAGTCGCGGCAGGTGCTGCCGTCGCGGGAATATTCACGGATGGGCGTGAAGCTGCCGTAACTGCTGCCGTCATTGCTGCGCCAACGATAGCGAGTTCCGATACGACCTTCGAAGCCTTCGTCATAGGAACTCAAGGCTAGGCGACGATCGCCGCAGTTCATGTCGTGGGCGATCGCATTGCCGGCAAGTCCACCCAGGATAACGCCGCTGACGGTGGCTACGGCGCGGCCGTCGCCACGACCGAATTGGTTACCGATCACGCCTCCGGCGACGGCGCCCATGACCGTCCCTGCGGCCGCGTTGTCGCCGCAATCGCTACCGTAGTAGTAGGCGCCACGTTCGTAACGGACTTCATGACGATACGCGTCGGGCCGATACCGGTCGTTGCGATCGCGATGGGCATTGCCGTCGTCGTAGCCGTAATTGTAGCCGTTTGTGAATGTCGCCTGGTTCTGATCGCTGCTGACGGCCGGATTGGCGTTGTATTGGTCATTGTTCTGCGAATTGTGGTCGTAGGGATCGGCGTTTGCCGCGCCGGCGCCGAGCACCACGGCCGCCGTTGCGAGCAACATGCTCATCTTATTCAACATAATCTTGTCCTCGAGAGATGCCCGCGCGAGGTTCCGAAGGGAAATAGCGCCGGATAGGGGTAGCGCCCAAAGCGCTCACTCGGTGAAAGAACGCCTTCGCGCGGGTTTCGATCCATTTATTCCGAATATGCGCTCGCGACATGTGCGCCCGGCTGTGCGAGGGCGCTCAGCTGCGCCAGGATGTCTTCCGAGGCGCCTCGCGCGCGCGCCGCGGAGTATCGCGGCAGCGGCTTGTCGCCGTCGAGAGTCTTATGTAGAGCAATGCGCGCGCGCGCGACGCGGCTTTTCACCGTGCCCACGGGCGTTCCGCAAAGTTTCGCCCCATCTTCATAGGAAAAGCCGCCGACGGCGATCAGGATCAAGGCTTCGCGTTGGCGTTGCGGCAATCGGCGCAAGGCACGACTCGTATCGAACAGCTCCATTGTCCATTCTTGTTCGTTTAGCGGCGCGGTGTTGCTTTCGCCTTTCTCGGAATCCCAAACGGCTTCGCGCCAAGCGCGACGCCCATGCGAAAAGATTTCGTTACGCAGAATGGTAAAGAGCCAACCTTTCAAGTTCGTTCCGGGTTCGAAGCGGTCTCGCGCGCACCATGCCTTCATCAGCGCTTCCTGCACCATGTCTTCGGCGATGACTCGCCTCCTGCACAGCGTGCGGGAATATGCTTGCATATGCGGAATAAGGGCGATGAGTTCAGGCTGGAATTGAGGGGAGTGGCCGCAAGACGGCGGCTGAGAGGTATCCGATTTTTTCAATGCCTGCGAATTCATCTCGTCTATACCTTGTTGCGATTGTGCCAAGAGCAGCCCGGAACTGCCGCGGCAAGACGCAAGGGAAACCGATAGAGATTCGCCTTTTGAATGCGCCACCTAACCGACGCGACAATACCCGGCGGCGACCCTGCGAAGGTAGACTCGGAAACTACCCAGCCCTTTCCGCTTCCGAGACCGTCAACAGCGGCCGGAGCGAGTCGAACCACATCCGCTAGGGCTGCAGCGTCGAATACCAGCCGATAATGCCGCCGCGGTGGGATCGGAAATTACCTACGCACTGTCGTGCAAGGCAAATACGGCATTATCAAATTTAGGTCATTTCGGCGGAAAGACGCAAAACCCACGGCAGCAATTCTGGGGTTTGAGAGGACTAAGTAGTTTCCGGTCCTCTCGCGGCGAAACCCAACCATCTATGCTGCGTTCCTGACCTTACGAGACGGCCGATCGCTGAAACGCGACTGCGATCCGGGCCGACCGCTGAAGTTGCGAGACATTGTCTGGTCGGAAACTACTAGGGAGCTCCATATGGCACCTGCAGATCGTGCCTCCGATTTTTCCGTCGTAGGGCGCAGGTACACGGACCATAGCCCGGCGAAAGTCTATCTTGTCGGCGGCGGGATCGCCTCGCTGGCCGCGGCCGCCTTCATGATTCGCGACGGCAACATCCACGGCCACAACATCACGATTTTTGACGAGCTTGACGCGATCGGCGGAAGCCTCGACGGCGCCGGTTCCGCCGAAGACGGCTATGTGCTGCGCGGCGGCCGGATGCTCGAAAGCAAATATCTCTGCACTTATGAGCTGTTCTCCTCGATCCCAGCTCTCGACGGGAGCAAGACGGTCACCCAAGAGATCTTCGAATGGAACGAGACGATGAAAACATCGTCTAAATCGCGCCTCGTTCGCGATGGTCACCCGCAAGCCGCGCCCGAATTCGGCCTCAGCGAAATGCACATCCTGACGATCGAGCGCTTGGCGCTTGAGCCAGAGGTCCTGCTCGGCCGTACCAGCATTGCCGAACAGTTCGATCCGACATTCCTTAAGACCGATTTCTGGTTCATGTGGTGCACCACGTTCGCCTTTCAACCGTGGCACAGCGCGGTCGAGTTCAAGCGCTATCTGGTGCGGTTCGCCCATATGGTCGCCGGCTTCAACCGCCTGCAAGGGATCATGCGAACCGTCTACAACCAGTACGACTCGTTGGTGCGGCCGCTGCACCAGTGGCTCGACGAACATGGAGTCGTGTTCGAACTGAACACTCGCGTCACCGATCTCGGGATATACGAGCGAGACGGCGAGAAGACCGTGATGCGTATCGCCACCGAACGAGACGGCAAAGCCGGCGAGATCGAGGTGGGCGCAAACGACTATGTTCTAGTCACCTTGGGCTCGATGACCGAGGCGTCGAGCCTCGGCGCCATGGACGCGGCGCCCGTGCTGAAAGGCAAGAAAGACGGCGGCGCCTGGACGCTTTGGGAGAAGCTTGCCTTGGGGCGGCCCGAGTTCGGACGTCCCGCAGCCTTCGCCGACCACATCGGCGAGTCCAAATGGGTGTCGTTCACCACGACCCTGCACGATCCGACCTTCCTGCGCATCGTCCGGGACTTCACCGGCAACGTGCCCGGAGAGGGCGGTCTGATCACCTTCCCGCAATCCAACTGGCTGGCCTCGATCGTCATCCCGCACCAGCCGCATTTCATCGGCCAACCCGACGACGTCGACGTGTTCTGGGGTTACGGCCTGTTCGTCGACAAGCCCGGGAACTTCGTCAAGAACCCAATGTCGGCCTGCACCGGCCGCGAGATCATGACGGAAGTGCTTGGTCATCTGCGTGTCGAGGCGGAGGCGGCCAGGATCCTGGAAACCTCCATCTGCATTCCATGCATGATGCCGTTCATCACCAGCCAGTTCCTCCGGCGCGAGAAGGGCGACCGGCCGCAGGTGGTTCCGAAAGGTTCGAAGAATTTGGCGTTCACGGGGCAGTATTGCGAGCTGCCCGACGATGTGGTGTTCACCGTCGAATACTCGATCCGCTCGGCACAGGCCGCTGTTTATGCGCTGCTTGACCTGAAGCTCAAGCCGCCAGCCGTCTACAAAGGAAAATTCGACCCGCGCGTTCTCTACAAGGCGTTCATGGCGTTGCACGACGTCCACGCCTGAATTCAGGGCACGAGAACGGCGGCACCTTCGAACCGGCCGGCGCGCAGATCTGCGAGAGCCTGATTGGCCTGGGTGAGCGGATAGCGCGTGGTCTCGGTAACGATGCCGATTTGGGGCGCCAGGCGCAGAAAATCGATTCCATCCTGCCGCGTGAGATTGGCGACCGACACGAGTTGCCGCTCTTCCCAGAGCAGCCCATAGGGGAAGCTTGGGATATCGCTCATATGGATGCCCGCGCAAACCACGCGACCGCCTTTGCGGACCGCCTTCAGCGCCAGGGGCACCAGATCGCCGACGGTCGCATAGATGATCGCGGCATCGAGCGGCTCGGGCGGCATCTCGTCGGAGTCGCCGGCCCAGCTCGCGCCGAGACGCCGGGCGAAATCCTGGGTGGCGCCATCTCCCGGCCGCGTGAAGGCAAACACCGATTTTCCCTGCCACTTCGCGACTTGCGCCACGATATGGGCCGCGGCGCCAAAGCCATAGAGCCCCAGTTTCTTGCCATCGCCCGAGATCACCAGCGAGCGCCAGCCGATCAGGCCGGCGCACAGCAAAGGAGCAAGCGCCACGTCGTCGCTGGCCTCGCCGAGCGGGAACGCATAACGCGCGTCGACAATCGTCGCTGTCGCGAATCCTCCATCGCGCGTATAGCCAGTAAAAAGCGGATGATCGCAAAGATTTTCCCGGCCGCCCATGCAATAGGGGCAGACGCCACAGGTATGGCCAAGCCACGGCACGCCGACGCGCTCGCCCATGCGCAAGCCCTCGACGCCGGCTCCGATCGCATCGATCCGGCCGACGATTTCATGGCCGGGGATGATCGGAAGCTGCGGATCGGGCAACTCGCCGTCGACGACATGCAGATCCGTGCGGCAGACGCCGCAAGCGGCAATCTTCACCCGAATCTCGCCCGGTCCGGGTTGCCGATCGGCAATCTCCGTCCATTCAAGAGCGGTCCGAAGCTTCTTCAACACCATCGCTTGCATGATATTCTCCGGCTCCGCGGGAGGCGCGTAGTCCGTGGCACTGTTGCTCTCGCGGGCGCGCCGGTCGCGGCGTTGTCAATTGTGCCTGTCTTCCGAAAAAATCGGCACGGAGTCTGATTGCTCCATTGCGTCACGCTCGACACGAGAGCGATGGATGACGAATGGGATTGTCGCGAGATAGATCATGATTCCCACGGCCAGCGTGGCCCACGGTACGTAGATCGCAAGTGCAGCCAGCGCGATTGCGACGATTGCCGCCGCGATCCGGCCATCACGACCGAATCGGATGTATTTCAGCGATGGCGTCGGCACGCGGCTCACCATGAGTGCCGACGTGAACGCGATGAGCGCTATGCAAATAAAGGGATTGCGGACGAATTCATCCCCGAATTCGAAACTCAGAAGCAACGGCAGCAGCATGACGCCGGCGGCCGCTGGGGTCGGAAGCCCCGTGAAATAGGGATGCGAAAGCGTTGCGCCTTCATCGCGCGCGGTTTCGACATTGAATCGCGCAAGGCGAATTGCGCTGCAAACGCAGAAGATGAGCGCGGCGATCCATCCCGCGCCATCCATTTGCGACAAGGCCCAGGTGTACACGACGACGGCCGGCCCGACGCCGAAGCTTACCAGATCGGCGAGCGAGTCGAGCTGCACGCCGAACATGTTATCCGCTCCGAGCCAGCGCGCCGCCCGTCCGTCCAACATGTCGAAAAGCATGGCGAAGAAGATCGCCGCGACCGCCCATTTCCAATCCTGCATCACCGCGAAGCGAATAGCCGTCGCCCCGGAGCAAAGGCCGAGCAACGTCAATGCGCTCGGAACGACCTTGCTGATCGACAAGTCTTCCAGGCGGTCGAGTTTCTCGGTGGCCCACTGTTTGGGGGTCAGCTTTTCGCGAGCCATGTCCGTCAGAACCTCATCCTTGAAGCTTTGCTAGAACCGTCT
>Ga0181529_10007011_pt1 | contig 11338 bp, 6 predicted proteins | sample PEATcosm2014_Bin_36_FD_119763 | JGI IMG/M metagenome (GOLD analysis project Ga0181529, IMG submission 119763) | Peatland microbial communities from MTU Mesocosm Facility, Houghton, MI, USA - PEATcosm2014_Bin10_30_metaG | ecosystem: Environmental > Terrestrial > Soil > Wetlands > Peat | place... | reverse complement strand
TGCCCGGCAACAGCCCAAGTAGCGTACCTCTGCAACTCCTCTCCCCGGCTCGCATTTCGTGGGACAATATGCCCCCGCCGGACGCTTACGTGAATTGCAGGAAAATGTAACTGTGGATTTTCCAGTGGCCAACTGGGGAGGGTCGACATCTGCCTGTACCGTCCCAAGCGAGTTCCAATTGGCGTCGTACGCCGGCTCACGAATTCGGTTCGACGGCCACCAGCACGAAACTCTTCCCGCGGACCAGGACGCTCAAGCTCCCCTCCTTTTGCAGCGCGACGGGGACCTGCGTCAGCGCGTTCCGAGCGCGCAGCGCAGCGCCCTCCAGCCCGAAGGCCTTGAGCCTGAGCTGAACCGTGACGGACTTGGTCTGCGCGTCGGTATTCCCGACGATCAGGAATGCATCCTTGCCGAAATGATAGTAGAGGCTGACCTGGGTCTTCGGGTCCCCGGCCGTCCAGTACGTCTCGCGGTTCCTGAAATACGGCACCCACTGCGCGCTCTGGTAGCCGAAAGCCAGGTAAGCCTTTCGGAAGTTCATCCACTTGCGGGCGACGTCCAGGCGGTCCTGGACGCCCTGGCAGAGGATGCCGGTCCCGTGGAGCAGGGAAATCATGGCGTGCAGCGGGGAATACATGTGCTCGCTCGACCCGAGGAGCGCTTCCTGAAGCCCCCACGGCTTGCTCGAGAATCGCAGCCGGTCCACGGCCAGATTCTCGTAGTCCTCATGCTCTCCTGCGTAGTGGATGTCCGAGTAGGCCAGCATCGGCAGGAGCAGGTTGAAGGACATGTGGTTGATGAAGAGCCCGTCCTTGTCGCGGCCCTTCACGATGCGATAGAGCCGCTTCATGGTCTCGCGCGCGCCGAAAATCGGCGTCGTGGGCCGGAGCGCGCCGTTTTCATCCACATATCCCGACCCGGCATAGAGGTTCTGCGAGGGACAAACACTGGTCGCACCGTCGGTATAGATGCCATCCATGTGGTGTTTGTCCATGATCCATGCGGTGGCAGCCGCCAGGTAATCGGCGAAGCCGCGCGAGCTCAGGTTGCAGTTCACCATGAAGTGCCCTTCCGGGGGCCACGGGATGATTGAGAGCGGCTTGATCGCCCACTCGTCCTGCCATTGCTGGGCGAACGCCGAGGGCGAGCCGATGGCCGGATAGATGAAGTACGGAACCCGCTTCAATCCGTACTTATGGGAGGTGGCCACCAGCTTGTCCAGGTTGGGACCGACGCCCTCCAACAGCACCGGCGGGCATTCCTGCGTCCAATCCCAGTCCCAACTGAAATTGGCCCCGAGGTCCTTGATGATTTCCTCGGCGGTGCGGGCCGGGCCGACCTGGATCCGCAGAGCCTTCCCGAACTTCCCGTCAATGAAAGTGCATCCGATCGAGGGGCAGCCGCCGGCCACGGTCAGCGCGTCCTGCCCATCGGGCACGAACGTCTCATCCAGCGGGTCCAGCAGCCGGGTGTCGGCGTCTTTTGCCAGCGGGCCCGTCGGCGTCGCGTAGCTCTCGCCCTCGTAGCGGGCCTTGCTAGAAACGCGGATGTCGTCCACGTCCACTGCCGGGCTACTGTAATAGTCGCTCCGGTCCCCGAAAACCAGCCTCCCGTCGGGCTGCGCGGCCGCGGCCATCACTTTCCGGAACGCCGCGCTGGATTCCGTCGTCGCCGCGCGCTTCCCGTCCACATATAAAGATACGCTCTTCGCCGTCCAGACCAGGGCAACGTGCGAGAACACGTCGCCGCTCAGGCCCACCTTCGCATCGAGGAGCCGTTTCTCGTTCACGTCCACCGCGACGGAGGAGTTGCCGTAGGAAAGGCAGCGAATAAAGCCGGCCTTCGAATCGGCCGGCAGGATATTGAAGACCTCAGCGGTGCTGCCTGCCGCGCCCGGCTGGGTCTTGCGCGCCCAGAAATCGAGGGTGCCTTCCGCGGAGTTCGTCAGGTGCTGGCACGGATACGTCAGGTTTTCCGGGTAAACAACCTGGGCGGGGCCTGGGTAGTCATTCCACACGAACGGATCGCCGTCCACGACCGGCCGCACCGGGCTGGCCATCAAGGCGAAGGAGTAGGTGATCGGCCCCTTCAGCGTCAGCGGCGCGCGAACGAAGTTGATCCTGAGCAGCGCGGCGTCCGCCGTCGGGACTATCTGCACCGCCCCAGCGTCGCGCGGGTTCCAGTACTGGTCCGACTCGGTGAAGAACGAAAGCCCCATGTCGTCGTTGCCGACCCAGAGGAAGGGCACGAACAGCCCCTTGTATTCGCCCTTGATCTCGGTGACCGAGCCGGACGAACCGTTCGAGGTGAAGAGGAATTGGCCGATTTCGCGCGGCAGTGGCAGCTCCAGCGTCAGCGCGTCCAGCTTGTCGGCGCCCTTCGGAGTGAGCGTGAGGTCCAGCCGACAGCAGCCGTCGAACTCGAGCGTGCCCTTGATGCGCGCGGAGACGCCGCCGGCGTCCGCCGCCGACTTCAGCTCGACATGGTCCTGGGCATCCCGCGTCGGCGGCTCGCTCGCCGCCGCAACGAGGTCCGTCTGCCGGCCGCCCGCCTGCACGATGAGCCGCGGCGCGGCCTTCAGTAGCGGCTTGCCCTGATTGATAATCTGTTTCGGGAACGCGCCTCCCTGGAACTGGTAATCGCGGCCCCAGACGCCGTAGCCCTTCTCCGTCGCCTTGACCGGCGTCCACGGCGACGGCACGGAATGGTCCATGCCGAGGTCGTTTTTCCACCAGGCGGGCTTCGGAAAGATCTTCAGCACCTGCTTCGCGTTGTCCAGCGCCTTGCCCTGCTTGTCGAACGACGCAGCCTGGATCAGATAGTCGCCCGGATCGAGCTTGGAGTTGTCGAACTTGGCCAGCGCCACACCGTTCTGGAACTGAGCTACGTCCTGCGTCTGAAGCATCTCACCCTTGGGAGAGAGCAGTTGGAACGTCACTTTCCCCGCCTTGCCCTGGTACGCGGACACGCTCGCCCGGGTCTCGGCCACGCCCGCGTACGGATAGTTTTCGACGGTCAGCGAAAAGGCGTTGAGCGTGCGGAACTGCACATTCTGCCGGAAGAACTCGGTATTCGCCTCGTCCACGCCGGAGAGCCGCGCGGTGTACAGCCCGGCCTGAAGGAACTGCGCGCCAATGACGGCGGACGGGCCGTCGTGCACGCGGAACGAAACGTCATGGACGGATTTGCCGTTGCTGTCGAAAAACTCCGCCCGCACCGTCACCGTCGGCGGAAGATCGCCGACGAGGTCGAAGCGGAGGGTCGGATTGCCCTCGCAGAACGCGGTGACGTTGTCCTCGCGCAGCGCCCTGGCCTTGCCGGTGAACAGCAGCTCGCCGAAAGTGATCGGCTGGCAGAAATTCCCGGCCGTGAACGCCCACGTTCGCGCCGCGCCGGCGCCGCCGACGCTGTCCACGCAGAAGTTCGCGCCCCAGACGTCGCCGGCCTTGGGCGGACCGGACAGTCCGATCGCTTTGTAGGGAATGAAGATCTCGGCGGTCCACTCGCCTTCCTTCGAGCTGGTGGCCACCTGCCAGTCCGGGTTGTAATCCTTCACCTGGCCGCCCTTCTCATCGTATTGGATTTCCGCCTTCGTCCCGATGGCGTTCGCCAGGAGCTGGAAGCAGGCCGGAGAGGACAGCACGGGCTGCATGAAAAGCTCGATGGTGTCTTCCGTATAGATGCTGGAATTGTGCGCCGTCAGCATTGCCTGCGCCCCGCGGCCCTCCGGCAGCGGCACGGTCGCGCCCAGGTACAGCCCGGCGTCCGTATACGCCGCGAGCACGTTCGGCTGGACGCGGTGCAGCTCGCGCTTCACCAGCCCGACGAACCCGGTGAGCTTGCCGGCCTTCTGCCAGAACGGGTCGTCCAGCTTTCCATCCAGCTTCGGCGCGCCCGCGAGCAGCGGAACGGAGGCGCGCGGGCGGCAGGCCATGTTGTCCGGCCGCGGGCCCATGATGGTCAACTCGTCAATCGTGTACTCGCATTCGATCCCGCCGGAATACCAGTGCCCGACGTACAGCCTCAGCTTGTCGCGTTCCGCCGCGAGTGGCCCGAACAGCCCGTCCCAGGGCGTGCTGATCTTCTTCTGTCCGTCCACTGACACTTCGAGCTGTTTCCCCCAGGAGAGCGCAACCTGGCGCCACTCTCCCTGTTTCCAGGACAACCTTGCCGTCTTGACAAGCATCAGATTGCCGGAGGCGTCCGAGGCCCCAAAACAGATGTCGCTGAGGCAGGTGTACAGAACGCAGCGGTTGCCGTTCGGCGCCATGAAGGTGAGAAATATCTGGTTGCGCAGCACCGTGCGTGTCTTCTGGTTCTTGGCATTCGGGTCGAAATTGAGCTTGACCCAGAAGGACGCCTCGCCGCCGAAGAGGTTGATCGCGCTCAGGTGGTCATAGATCACGCGCGAGTCGCCGCTGAGTTCCAGCGCCTGCCCCTTCTTCCCCTCGACAAGTTTCGCATTCTCCTGGATGATGCCCACGATCGGGTTGCCGCCGGCGGCATAGCTCGCCGGGTGCGTTGTCACCGACCCGTTCGTGGTCTTCAGCGTCTCGTAGGAGTCGAGGAAGAGGAGCTTGCCCGGCTCGTCGAACGCGCCGAACGCGGTCGGACCGAGCGACAACACCGCAACGCCAAGAGCGATCCTGCACAGTTGTGCCAAGCCTTTCATCACGGTCTTCCTCTCCGACTAAAGATTGCCTTTGCTTTCGAATTGGAGGTACCAGTTCCCTGCAGCGTTCCGGAGAAACAGGGGGAGCACGACGAAATTTCGTCCCCGGCGCTTGAGCCCGCGCGCTTTCCGCGCGACAAAGCCTGGCTCGATGATCGCGGAGTCACCGCGTCCTCAATGGCGAGCACCTGCACCGGACCAAGCAGGCCGGAGGGGAGCAGCGGTTGCTTCGCATTGACAAGGAAATTGGTCTTTGTCCGACGTTCTCCGACGGGCAAAAGGGCATCGCCCGCCAAGCGGTTCATCCAGGCGTTGGCAACTTCGATCTCCAGAGTGTTTTCGCCGCTCTGGATGACCCCGGTAATCTCCACTCGCCAGGGAGAACACCATACGGTACCGACGTCGATGCCATTGAGTCTGACGCGAGCCGTCTCCTCGACCGTGCCTAGATCGAGGAAAAGGCGACTTCGACGGCTCGTCTCCCTTGCCCAGGTGAAACGATTGCGATAAACGGCGCTGCCGCTGAAATACTTGACAGCCGTCTCCGGTCGCCGCGACCAGTCCTCAAGCTTTGCGAAGATCAGCGTGCCCTCGGCCTTTGCGGCGTTTAAGCCCGTGCGCGGATAGAACCACTTCGGATCAAACTGGACGGTCCACGGGCCGGCAATCTCCTGCACGGGCCGGCCCGCGGGGAAGTTCTTCACCGCGCCCTCGACGGGTGCCGTGGCCGGCTTGCGGAAGACGATGAACATCGATCCGCAGGGCTGGAGCTCAAGCGGAACCGTTGTACGCCCCTCGTGGGTGGCGAACTGTTGCAGCTCACGCTGCGTTCCGGTCAGAGGATCCCATAATTCCGGTTGCCGGCCGCTGATGCGGAATGTAGCCCGGATCTGTGCCGGTTGCTCACCGGAGTTCGCCAGGAAGTAAATGTCGGATTGCGGCGTCGCCCGGTGAATGAAGTCGATAAAAGGCGTCGGGGTGGCCGTGGCCTGAATGCTCGGCGCCGGATGGCGATCCGCGTCCCTCTCAAACGCCACATCGGGCATGACCTTGTCGGCGGCGAAGACCGCGGCGAGCGATTGCCCCCAGAACACGCGACCTTTGCCGACCGCGCGTGCCCCCGTTTTCGCGCGATCGGTTCCCCAAAGTTTGTCCGCCAGGCGGCGGATCTCCGCATCTCGCTTCGCTGCCATGCTCAAAGCGGGTGAAAGGCCAGGCTTTGCACCGACGATCGTGAGGCCATCGTGAACGAGCGCGGCCAGCTTGTGCATCAGGCCTTCTGTGATCGGCCAACCTGATCTCGATGGAAGCACCAAATATCGATAGGATTGGCCGCTGGACAAGCTGGCCCGCCCGTCCCGGCAGGTGAGCTGATTGAGAATGACTTCGGCATTGATGCCGTCGAAATCGTATCCCTCGGGAAGCACCGGGTTGAGGCGGCGTCGCGCCGGCACGAAGCTGCACGACTCCTCGCCGAAAAAGTAGCACGCATCCGCGACAAATCGGCCCTGTCGCAAGAGGTGCTGGCAACGTGCGACATAGGAAAGGAACGCCGGGCTATGTTCCCACCAGGTCATGTTCGCATTGATCGCATCGAACGTATACAATCCAGGACGGGCTGCCGGATCGTATTGCAGCGACCACAAGTGAATCATCGCCTGGTTCAAGCCGTTGCAAAACTGGCCATCGAGTTCGGCTTTCCATGCGCGGGGAGATTGCAGCAGGCCGTTGGCCACCGTAAGCGTCTCGGCTCCGGCGATCGGCTTGCCGTAAATGTGCGCGGCCGAAGCCGCCGTACGCACCGAATCGGCGAAGCCGAAGAACTGGCTTACGATTGGATCGTTGAACCAAAACTCTCCCATGGGCACGTCGACGCGGCCGAACGCCGCAAGACCGTCGATATGCGGGAAGGGATAGGTGCCGTAACCATTCTCCGCCCGCATTCGTAGGCCATCGCGATGCGCACGGAGGGCCAATTGCTCGAAAAAGCCGTTGTAGAGCGCCGAGAGCGTTTGCCGGTAGTCCCACAGAAAACGGTTGGTCGCGCGGCGTCCGTCTACGACACGGCGGGCCAAGGCTGGCAGGTATGGTAAAAGATCGTAACCGTGACGGCGACGAAACTCCTCGCGGAAGCCGTTGGTCCAGGTGCCCTGTTTCCCCTGGACGGAGGCGCCAATTTCGTAACTGTCGGTGAAGATGCCGGTGAACGCTTTGCGCGCCTGTGGGCCGGCATCCGCGAAGAGGACTTTCGCCGTTTTATCGTAGAGAAGATCGGCGGCCTGGCGACTATAGGGGTCGGCCTCATAGCCACCCACCAGCGCCCGGCTCATCGCTCGGGGCGACTCTCCGACAAGAACCATTCCGAACCGCGCAACCGTCCAGCGACCGGGGGGCACATCCCAGGTGAGCGTTCCGTCTTCGGACATCCGCGTGGCGAGGTCGACGGTTTCCGCGCTCCGACAATCCGCCACATCCGCATCGGCGTATTCATCACCAAGCACGGTAGGCCCGGCCTGGGGCCAATCCCAAAAACTTCGCTTCGCGGACTTGAACCACCACCACTTAATGCCATGCCGCAACAGCGGCTCATCATCCGGACGGAGCACCTGGAACTCGGACAATTGTAGGTCTGCGGCGTGGGCCCGCGCCGCCGAGAGGCGAAAACACTTCGCCGTGACCGGCGGAAACCCAATCGTTTTGCGCTCGCCCGGCCCCATGGTGAAACGCGCTACGGACCGGAACGTCTTGCCATCGCCGGAAGCCAGGATTTCGCCCTCTGCCGGGCCGGCCTTGGGCATGCCGGCGATCAGCGCGCCGCTGGCAGTAATCGGCTCGGCATAAGTCAGGTCCAACATGGCCGGAGCCGCCGGCGAACAGGGTCTGGCGGTCCGCCAAAACGTATCCGGATCGCCATCGACGGCATCTTCTGCGGGCGCGTTCCTTTCCCCGCAATAACCCATTGCTTCCGAATTGGCGGCTACCGTGGCAGGACGCAGCGGCCAATGGGCCTTCTCGCGAAAGGCGATGACCGCCACATCCTGGTAGAAACGTTCATGGCCTGCCGGTTTGGGCAGGCGGCACTCGATGTGTCGCGGACCATCGACTTGGATTTCGGCCTGTTCAATCGCCTTCGTTGCATGCGCTGCATCGACCCACGGCCCGCCGATTCCCCATCCGGCGGCAGCAACCACGTTGACCTCGATTCGCAAGCGGGCTGCCTCGCTAAGGGCGTGCTGAAACATTTCACGCCACAGCGGTCCCATCATGGGTGCCGGGCCAACCTGCGGAGCCCCGAGAACATCGAAGATGTCCACGCGGCCGATCCCCTTGCGCGACATCTCGGTCAGGTCGCGGGTAATGCCCTCCTTGCTCACGTTCCCGTCGATCCAGCGCCACCAGACGCCGGCCTTCACGGCATCCGGCGGTGTAACGAATCCATCGGCCAGATCGTCCGCAGACCGTGCCATGCCAATCCACTGCGGCAAACCACCCATTCCGGCCCAAAAGGCGGCGCCAGCCAGTAGCAATGTGATGATCCAATTTCCCTGTTGCATTGTCCTATTCCTCGGCTGAGCCGCTCTATGGAATTGCGCGATCCTGCGAGATCGTCGATGTGCCACCGAAAAAACACTCAACGTGATCTGAGATTTCATTCGGTATTTCTTATTTGAACTCCGCTCGGATACGCTTCGAGCGGCAAGTCACCCATTTTAACGAAGGGCCACGGCAGACTCAACTTGGCCCGCTAATCTTCCCGTCGACAATCTGCCCCCACCGGTCGTCCTGACGTTCGACGTCCCTTCCCCTGAGACCAAAGAGTTGGTCCCAAAAACCCCTCGTTTTCTGACGATCTGCAGACCATTCGACGCCTTGCCCGACGTTCCCTGCAAACCTAGTCCGAGAGTGCCATCTCGGTAATCAAATCGCTGGAAAGCCGTCAAAAATGAAGTTGTTGACGTATGGCTTAGCCCACTGTTGAGGAGGCACCCGCCGTGAACGAACCGACGCAGTACGTTTTCCGTCTAGATGGTCAACTTTTCCGCGATCAGCGGCAGCTACTGCTCAAAATTGCGGATCTTGTCCGACGAAAACAGCCCTACGAGCCCCCGGGAGGCGACGAGACGCTGCTGGAAGGGCTGCTGGGACTGATCGATGAAGTTGCCGATCAGGCCCACGACCAGCACGGCATCGACTGCCTGCTGAACGAATAAGGATGCCACCCGCTACGAATGCAAAACGCCTGGTTTCTAACCTGACGGCATTCCAGGCACTCTGACCCACATGGAAAAAGGCCATCTGGCCGAAGGCGTCAAAGTGAACCGTTGCGCGGCAAAGTCCGCAATCCTCGATCCCGCCACCGCAGGTTGCAATTGGATCGGGGTTACTTTTCTCCCCACACTCTTTCCCAATTCTGAGGAGAACCACTCCATGAGTACCGTATTGGACGAACCCCTACTACACCAGTCCACCGCCCCTGCGCAACGCTTGCACACCACGATGGCAGCCGTGCGGGTGAGCTTCACATGGCTGGGCGTCCGCAAGACGTTGACCGCCGAACAGCGCGCAGAAGCGGCCGAACCATTCGGGGCCAATGTTCAGTTTCTGTCGGCGGGCAAGAAGCTGATTGATACCGCACACCCGGCCTACAAGGCGGTTACCGCCGTTCGCAGCAAGGTGATCTCGTTTTGGAAGTCGATGAGCCTGCCGTACCCCGAAGCAGGAATCCGGCTCATCCGACAGGACAAGATCGACGATTTCGCCGCCCAGATGCGGGAGTTCCAGGAGGAGTTAACGGAGGCGGTCGAAACCCTGGACCGCCACTACAACGAACTGAAGGCCGCTGCCCGGCAGCGGCTGGGATCATTGTTCAACGCCGGGGACTACCCGGAATCGCTGCGGCACATGTTTTCTGTGGAGTCTGATTTTCCCTCGATAGAACCCCCAGACTATTTGCAGCAACTCAACCCGCAACTCTACCAGCAGGAATGCCAGCGGGTGCAGTCCCGCTTCGACGAAGCCGTTCGCCTCGCGGAAGAGGCGTTTGCCGCCGAATTGGCCAAGCTGGTCTCGCACCTGACGGAGCGGCTCTCGGGCCAAGAGGATGGCAAGCCGAAAACCTTCAGAAATTCAATGGTTGAGAACCTGACCGAGTTCTTCCAGCGGTTCCGCGAGTTAAACGTCCGCAGCAGTGAGCAACTGGACCAACTCGTCGGCCAGGCGCAGCAGGTCATCCGCGGCGTCGAGCCGCAGGACCTGCGGGAGAACGCGGGGCTCCGGCAGCACGTGGCCACGGAGATGAGCCGTGTGCAGTCGGTACTGGATGGGTTGCTCATGGACCGGCCAAGGAGGGCCATCCTCCGCCGCCCGAGATGACGAGGACAGCCATGCAACTTGTGATCGAACCTGATGGGACTGTTCGGTTCATTTATTCTGAGACGATCGACGTCTCGACACTGGGCAGCCCCACCATCTCGCGGGCATCGTACGTCGAGCCAGACCAGCATGGACGCTGGCTGGCCGACCTGTCCCCGGTCGGCGGCCCAATCGAAGGGCCGTTCAACTCCCGTAGCGAGGCTCTACTGGCCGAGCAAGCACGGTATCCCCAGCGGCAGGTGCGAAAGCATCTTCAACTGCCGAAGCTCTGGGCCGCGTTCCGACCGGCGGATGTAGCTAACATTACCGGCGACGGGCCGGAACTGGCCGCCTACGCAAGCCGCACCGGTAGGCATCCCCAACGCTTGCTTGAACATCTGCGGCGCGACCACGGTGGCCGGGCCCTCCATCCGTTGGCATGGGTCAGCCACCACTGGCGGCAAGCCGTGGCGGTGTTTGCCGATCTTGCGCGATTTCCCAAGCGGCAGGTATTCCGGCTGGGAAAACTGCCGGACGATCTCGTCGGCTACCAGGACGCGACGGAGTACGACTTCCATGAAAGCCGCTTCCGAGCCACAGACGAGCACAAACATCGGGTTGTACCCAACCAAGTTGCCGGTGGGCGCGTTGCCGTGACCATTTGACACGCCTAATCACACCTTGCCCACCGGGGCCAAGTAGATCGTGAACTCGTTCTCGCCGTCGATTCGCAGAAGCTCGTCCATCCGCTCCCGGTGGTAGGCGGCGATCGCGCAGGTCCCCGCACCAATCGCCTCGCAGGCCAGGTAAAGGTTTTGGCAGACGTGCCCGGCGTCCATGGCGATGACCTTATGGGCGGCCATCCCGTACCGCCACTCCATGCGGTACGGGATGGTCGTCCAGATGAACACGACCGCTGCACGGCCGACAAAGGCTTGTCCCAACGTGGCCTCCGTCAACTTCCGTGGCATCAGCTCCTCGTGAAATAGGTGCAACAGTTGATGCTCCAGCGGCAGGTGGCGGTAGAAGCCCGAAAGCTCGTGGCCTAGTGTGGCCTCGCGTGGGAGCCAGCCAGCCTGGAGTTCCGCCAGACGAAGCGGCCGGTCAGAACGGCCAGCGCCATCCAGGTGCGCCAGCCGATCTTTAGGACATCGGTGGGAAGATGGAAGCACTACGAACAGGCTCTGGTTTCGCTGTTCGCCCGGCTGGAGAAAGAGCCGACTCCTCGTGTTGCTTCGCTCACTTGACGGAAAGCGCCGTGTCGATGTGGGCGATTGCAGCCTTGAGGTGGGCGGATGCCTTGGGACGGCTGGC
>Ga0181529_10007010_pt1 | contig 11338 bp, 7 predicted proteins | sample PEATcosm2014_Bin_36_FD_119763 | JGI IMG/M metagenome (GOLD analysis project Ga0181529, IMG submission 119763) | Peatland microbial communities from MTU Mesocosm Facility, Houghton, MI, USA - PEATcosm2014_Bin10_30_metaG | ecosystem: Environmental > Terrestrial > Soil > Wetlands > Peat | place... | reverse complement strand
TTCTTTCGGCTTTGCCTCGCGGTTACACCTTGCGGTTCGGCTACGGTTGCCGTCATCGGCCCCGGTTGGCTCCTTTCATCCAACTAGATTCTGCCCATGCTGGGCACACCCTGCGGCGGGTTTTAACCCGCCTGTGCGGCATTTGCACGCTGCCGACCAGGCCGATTGAAAATCGGCCGCCCACAAATTCCGCAGAATCTCCACTATTGGGAAAAGTATGCGGCATTGGGTTGGCAACCTGCGGCCCGGCCCCGGGTGGGCACGCCGCACTCGGCCTGCCGACCAGGTTGCCTGCCGCATCGGCTCACTCCCGTCGCCTACTCCAACTCGTCCGGATCCGTAGTCCGCATCTCGAGCCAACCTTGCTGCGGCACAGCGTCCATCGGAAGTCCCCCCTGCCATAGCGAGAGCGCAAATCGAAGCCCCTCTCCGTGACGCAGGCCGAGCGCGGCAAGACTAATTCGGATTTCCAGCACACGCGCATATGCGCACTCCACCGGCGACGCGATACCGGGCGATGCCAGCACCGCCTCGGCTACCTGTGCGCCGCCTTGCGCGAAGCGAATGGTCGCCGAACTGGTGCGCGACGCGTCCAACGGCTGAATCTTCAGACGCGCTTCCATACCGGCAATCTCCTGCTCGTACCCGCTATGGAAATCCAGACGCAAGTAAAGGTTGGCTTCATCCGAGCCGAACTGCACTTCCTTCACCAGGAATTTCTTCCCGTGCATCGAACCAGAGGTTTCCCCTATCCGGCAAATGCCCGCGCCCAGCCACTCGAAGTACGACGTCACCTCGCCATCGATGGTCGGCTTAATTACGCCCGAAGGCTCGGTGCGGACTTCGGGTAGCGAAATCCGCAGGATCGGCCGCGAAAGCTCCTCTGGAGGATTCAGGTTCAGGAAGCGGTAAACGTTCGCCAGGTGGCTGCGGTAGAGTTGGTCGAATTCCACACGGTTGACCGAATCGTGCTCGGGTCCGTACCACCAGCACCAGTCGCTGCCTTCGGCGATCATCAACTCCTCGAAGGCCATCCCGCGCCGGTCCTCCGGGACGTTGACCGCGGTATCGAAGGTCTGGCGCGCGCGCAGAAGCTGCGTCCAGGCCTGATTGTCCTCTTCCGCGCCGATCCAGACGTCGAAATTGGCGTTGATCCACGAGCCTGGAAAAATATGGTCCAGCGGCTCCGGTTCCAGCAGCCGCAGCCCTTCGCTCACCGTGACGGCATTGAAAACGCCATCTTCCGAGATGCGGCGGTAGAGTTCGCGGAAGAACGGGCGGCCGTTGTGGTCGTAATATTCCCAGGCGTTCTCGCCGTCGAGAATGATGGGCACCAGAGCGTCGCGGCCCGCGCCGAGAATGCCGCTGCAGTTTTCGCGGATGCGCCGCAGGAAGTCCTCCGCGGCTGCACCGGCGTCCATTTTGGAATAGACGAATCCGATCAGGTCGCTCATGAAGTGATCGCGGAAAATCACCCCCAGCGATCGCTTGCCCTGTTGCCAGCGATAGGGCCGGTAAAGACCTTCGGTAGGAATGGAGCGCGACAGCGTGCGGTTGAGAACGCCCGAATCCGTGGCCGCCCATTGGAATCCCAGCTCCGAGGCCAGCGCGAAAACTTCGTCGGAGACGGAACCTTCCGATGGCCAGAGCCCCGCCGGCGCCACCCCGAAGTTGCGCGTACAATACTCGCGCGCCAGTTCGAGCTGGCGGCGGGCGTCCTGTGGATAGCGGAACCGCGGCGGCAACGCCACGCCGCCATGCGAGACGCTGGCGATATCGGAATCGCACAACAGCGGCAGAATGGGGTGATAGTACGGCGTAGTCGAAATCTCAACCTGCCCCGAGGCCGCCATCTTCTGATACTCGGGCAGCACCTGCCCCACGATCTCGCGCTCCTTTTCACCCATGCGCCGCTGGTCGGCCGACGTAAAGTTGCGGCCGCGCTTCAGCCAGTCGCGGACTTCCGCGTCGGACTCGTGAAACTCCTCGTCGATCCACGCCAGTTGCGACCACATCTGCAAGTCGCGGAAATCCTGCACGCTGAACAGTATCGGCGAGCCGGAATTCTGTTGAGCGCGCCGGGCGTCGTAAAGCTGGCCGTAGCGCGGATAGCGATAGATCATGCGCTCCGGATCGGAGTAGAACGAGTGCTGCAATAGGAAGGCGCGGTCGCGCTCGTTGAGCGATTCGGCGGGCTTGAGGGCCATCTCCAGAAACGGATCGCGGGCCTGGCCGGCGGCATATTCCGCCACCTGGGCCATCATCGAAGGCACCAGGTTGAAGGTCTGCCGGACCTTGGGAAACTCCTCCAGGATCCGTACCATTCCGTAGTAATCCTTGAGGGCATGCATACGGGTCCACGGCAGCTTATACTCGCCGGACGCCAGATCCTTATAAAAGGGTTGATGCATGTGCCATAGGAAGCACAAGTGAATTCGCGGCATTCCTCTTTAGTGTAGACGGAGCCGCAATACCCCGTGCCGCCGTCCGGGGGCAGGTTTTCAACCCCGCGATTCCCCCACCCCTCTAATTCCCGCCCGCGACCTCTTCCACCGGCCCGAATTTCTTCAGTACTTCGCGGATCTTTGCGCCATCCCCCACGGCGATAATCTGCACGTTATCGTAAGGCACGTACTTCTTCGCGACGCGCGCGACATCTTCCGCGCCGATGGCGGCGATCTTCTCGCTGTAGGTGTCCCAATAATCCTCGGGCAAGCCGAATTCGCGCTGCTGCATCCAGCGCGCCAGCACTCCCGCCGGGTTCTCCAGGCCCAACGCGAAATTGGCCACCAGCGTCCGCTTGGCGCCCTCCAGTTCTTCCTTGGGAACCGCCACGTCGCGGATCTCCTTGAACTCCTTCAACAGGTCGGCCAGCGCCGGTTCGGTGACTTCGGTGCGCACCAGCATCGAAGAGCTGAAGTGCTGCAGATACTGCGTCGCGGTGAAACTCGAGCTCACTCCGTACGTGTAGCCCTTCTCTTCGCGGATGATGCGGAACAGCCGCGCCGCCGGACCCGAGCCGAGCACCTGGTTCATCACCAGGCAGGCGATATAGTCGGGGCTATTGCGATCGATGGCGCGGTTCGCCAGCACCAGGTCGGTCTGCACCGATCCGGGCCGGTCCACCAGCCAGACTTTCTTCGCCGCGATGGGAGCCGAAATCGGCAGCGCCACTTTCTCGACGGCCGTCCCCTTCCATTCACTCAGGGCCTTCTCCACCGTGGCCACCGCATCCTTGGGCGTGATGTCGCCGACAATCCCGGCCAGGCTGCCGACGGGCGTGTAGTATTTCTTGTAATGCGCGATCAGGCTCTCGCGCGTGATCTTATTCAGCGATTCGTCGGTGAGGCGCGTGAACTGGCGCGCGTCATTGGGATACAGCACCTTCATGAGCGTCTCGCTGCCCAGACCGGTGGGCGAGGTTCGGGCCTGTTCGATAGCCGAGCGCTGCCGGGTCTTCCACCGTTCGAATTCCTGTGCGGGGAATGACGGGTGCAGCAGAACGTCCGTCATGATGGCCAGCGCGGCGTCGAAATTCTCGGTGAGCGCGCTGACGGAGATGCTCCCCGTACCGCTCGCCGCGCCGCCTGCACCGCCACGGCCGCCGCCTCCTCCTCCACCCGCGCTGAAACTGACGGTAGCGCCGATGTCGGCGAGGGCTTCGGCGATCTGCCGCTCGGTGCGCGTAGCCGTGCCGGACATCATCAGTGCCGCTGTGGCTTCCGCAACGCCCGGCATACCGGCCGGGTCGCGCAAGGGCGAGGACGGAATCTGGATGGTGAGCGAAATGCTCGGCGCGCGGTGGCTTTCCAGAATCAGCAGGCGGATGCCTCCCGCGAGTTGGCGCTCCACGGGCCGCGGCAGTTTCACCTTGAGCACTTCATTCGACACCGGAGCCCGGTTCAGACGAACCATGCCCCGAAACGTCTGTCCGGCCGGCTCCTGAGCCCAGACCGCGGCAAGCGACGCGAGAGAAATGACCAGGATTTTCGAGAACGGTTTGCGCATGGCGGTCTCCTTTAGTCGTTGGATTGCCGATCTCCCCCGCCGCGTCCCCCGCGGCCTCCGCGTCCGCCCGATGCACCGGGCGCAGTAATCACCACCACCTTGTTGGCCTCCACCAATTGGTTCCGGGCAGCCTTCTGGATATCGGCGGCGGTGACGGCGAGTTGCGCGTCCGTCTCGGAGTTCACGCGCTCCGGGTCGTTATAGACCGCGGCTGCGTCGGCCAGCGCCTGCGCGCGGCTCAAAGACGTGAGCCGTCCTTCGGCCGCGCGGCGGAGCGCCATGTGGGTGCGATCCAACTCCTTGGCGGTCACCGGCGCGGTTTGTAGCTTGGCAATTTCCTCGGAGATCAGTGCCTCGGCTTCCGCCGGAGTCTTGCCGGGGCGCAGCGTCGCCGAGATGTGGAAGAAGCCCGGGCCCTGCCGGCGGTCGGCGCGCGCCGAGACGTTGGAGGCGATCTCCTTGTCCTGCACCAGCAATTGATAAAGCCGCGAGATACTGCCGCCGCCACCGCCGCCGCGTCCTCCGAACCCGCCGCCGCCCGCGAGGATGGATGCCGCCACCGAGAGAGCGCGCGCATCGGCCTCGCTGGAGGGGCCGAAACGGTAGGCGATATCGAGGCGGGCGAGGCGCGCCAGCGGATCCTGAATGGTCGTGCGGCGCGGCTCCCCGGCCTTGGGAGGCTCGGTGAAATCCACCGCCTTGGGAGGCGTCTGGGCGGGGATGTTGCCGAAATACTTCTTCACCTTGGCGAGCGTGGCCTGCGTGTCCAGGTCGCCCACCAGCGCCAATACGGCGTTGTTGGGAGCGTAATACGTCTTGAAGAACGCCTTCACGTCGTCCACCGACGCCGCGTCCAGATCGGCCATCGACCCGATCACCGAATGGTGATACGGAAACCCGTCGTAGATCAGCTCCTCCAGTTTCTCGGAGGTCTGCCCGTAAGCCTGGTTGTCGTAGCTCTGGCGGCGCTCTTCCTTCACCGCCTGCCGCTGATTCTCGAGATTCTCCTGGTTGAGCACCAGGCCTCGCATGCGGTCGGCTTCCAGGTACAGCCCCAGGTCGAGTTGGTTCCTGGGCAGGGTTTCGAAGTACGACGTGCGGTCGTTATTGGTGGTCCCGTTCGAACTGCCGCCGTTGGTGTAGATCAGAAAGTCCAGCTCGCCGACCCCCACGTTCTCGGAGCCCTTGAACATCATGTGCTCGAAGAGGTGGGCGAACCCGGTACGTCCCGGGCGTTCGTCCTTCGATCCGACTTTGTAAGTGACGCAGATGGCGTAGACCGGTGCGTAATGGTCCTCGGAGATGAGGACGCGCAATCCGTTGTCGAGCCGGGTATCGGTGAACTTCACCTTGGGCAAGGTGGAGGGCGCATGTTGGGCAATCGCCCAGCCGGACAGGGCGAGCGCAAGGGTCGCAAGTTTCACGAGAACAGCCTCCTGAAATGGGCCTTTTCAGGATAGCGCACGGATGTGGGGCAGGCTTTCAACCTGCGGCCGATTTTAATCGGCCTGGGCGGCCACGTGCCAATGCCGCCCAGGCGGGTTACAAACCCGCCGCAGGTTGAAAACCCTATGCCGCATACTTTTCCCACAACCGGACGCCGGTGTTGATTGAGTCTCGCACGCTGTTTTATGTGGGGCAGGTTGGCAACCTGCGGCCGAGTGGTACTCGGCCTGCCGGCTAGTTTGCAAATGCCGACCAGGCCGAGTGCCACTCGGCCGCAGGATACCATCCTGCCCCACAAATTCTGCAGCATTCCCAATACTGGGGAAAAGTATGCGGCATTGGGTTTACAGCCCACTCCACATCACGAGGTCAAGTCCACTTCTGTTTCGCCCACGCTGGTGCGCAAGGTGGAAATCAGTTCCGCTTGGCCGTGAATGCCTGGCTGCGTTTGGCGCCGTCGCGCGTGCGCGACCCGCTGAGTTGGTCGCCTTGCAGCGTAACGTCCCAGGAGAACGATACCGGATTCTTTCCCTTTTGTGAGGTGGTAAAGGTCAGGCGGTCGCCAACCAGCCGGCCGTTTTCGACACGTTGAATCTGAGGCCGTTTCTTGCCGGCCAGCGCCACCGTCCCGGTGACCTTGCCGTCCGACGACTTGAGATCGAGCGAGAAAACCGCAGCCGGCTGCGCGGAAGCCTGTTTGCCGCGGACGATTTCGGCATTCCAATGCCCGTCGATCCCCGCCGCCGCCGCGGCCAGAACACAACCCAATAGTGCCAGAGCCAGTCTCATAACTCCAGTTCCGAATGTGGGGCAGGTTGTCAACCCGCCTGGGCGCCATTGCACACTGCCCCGCTGACCGTCCTACTACTTCTTCGCCGCGGGCGGCGCCGGCGCCACGGCCTTGGCAGCCGGGTGCGCCTGGTCGTAAAGCTTGATGATATCGGTCGTGATGTCGGTGGCCGGATTGTGCCACAGAACGGGAGATTGCGGGTTGCTGACGTCCAGCACCATCACGAATCCGTTGGCTGTGGCGTACTGTTGCACCACTTCCATGATCTTGGAACCCAGGTCGTTGGTGACCTTTTCCTGGTCCTGGTTGATGTCGGTATTGAGATCTTCGCCGTCGCGCTGCAAGGCCTTATTTTCGGCGTCATTGTCGCGCATGAGCTTGGCACGCGCCTCGTCGCTCATGGTGGCGCTGCCTTTTCTCAACTGCTCCACCTTGGCCTGAAGCTCGGTGCCGCGCTTCTGCAGGGCGTTCTTGCGCACATCGTACTTGGCGCTGAGCTCGGTGGCGGCCTTCTTACCATCCGCGGTCTGAACCAGAGCGGCCTGGATGTTGATGATGGCCACCTTGGTCGGCACCGGAGCCGGCGCGGCAGCCGGAGGTGCGGCCGGGGTCTGGGCCTGAGCCAGAGAAATCATCCCCCAGGCCAATACGGGAAGCACAAAACTTTTTTTCAAGCCTAAAACTCCTAAGTTTAAGAATACCATTGGGATCGCCACGGCCCGCGCAGTGCGCAGGGCGCGCGGTTTGTTTCTGCGGTTTGTCGCTACGGCTTCTTCACGGCCGGAGGAGCCGGCGGTTTCGCGGCCGGAGCGACCGGTTTGGGCGCAGCGGCGGCAGGCGCGGCGGCCGGCGGATGACCCTGGTTGTAAAGGCTCACCACATCGTCGGTGATGAACACGGTGTTAGAGGCCCACAGGACCGGGGACTGTTCGTTCCCCACATCCAGAATAGCGGCGAAACCGTTCTGCAGCGCGTACTGCTGGAGCACCGGCTGCATTTTGGCCCACACTTGCTGGAAGAGCTTGTTCTGCTCTTCGTCGGCGTCGGTATTCAGGTCCTCCACGTCGCGCTTGAACACCTTGCTATCGTTCTCGATCTCTTTGGCGAGAGCGGCTTTCGCGGCATCGCTCAGGGTGGTGCCGCCGCGGTTCAACTGGTCCTGCTTGCCCTGAATATCGATCTGCCGTTTCTGCAGGGCCGTCTTGCGCGAGGCAAACTTATCTTCCAGATCCAGCGCGCCCTTCTTACCGTCCGCCGTCGCCATGATGGCGTCGCGCACGTTGAAGAGTCCGATCTTGGTAGGGAAGGCAGCCGCTCCGGCCGACGGAGTGGCCGTGGCAGCCGAGGCCGTAGCCGGCGATTTGGCCGGAGGGTTAGTCTGGCCCTGGGCTTGCGCCGAGACAACGGCCGCCAGCACCAACACGGGGAATACTACAAAATTCATCTTCATTCCTAAACTCCTGGATACGGAAGCAGCGACATTCGGAAACCGCCAGCGGGCGATGCCGGCCCAGAGGACAGTCCACGATCCAACCGCTGGACTTCCTGTTGATCAGCGTAGCGCATGTTCAGAAGGTCCTGCCGACGGTAAAGCGGAACATCGTGCGCTTTTCGAAGTATGAGTACTGCTGCCCGTAGGTCAGGATGGCACTCTGAAATGTAGCATCATTCGGGAACATCGAGCGGTCCAGCACCACCGGCGGCTGCACGTACTCGCGAACCACCGACGGGTTGTAGGCAAAATAAACGCGGAACGGCGCATTCACCACCGGCAGCAGCACCTGCAGTTCCAGGCCCGTGGATGCGCGCGGTTTCTGCGTCCCCGGGGCGATGTACACCTGGCCGTTGAATCCGGCTTGCGGGAACGCCAGGTTCAACTGGTCTACGCGGGTGCTCACCATCTTGAGCTGCGCCGTGCGCAGAATCCGGTTTACCCCCACGTCCGCAAACGCCGCCAGGGTGACGGGGCCGACAATCGGAATCCGGTATTCGAAGTTGGTCACAGCCTGGGCATCCCCACCGGGCGTGACAAGCTGATAAATCGGCACCTGCATGGTCACCGGGACCGTGGTCAGCGTTCCACCGTTGACCACCTTCTGGGTGCTCGGCGTTCCATCGGTATTGAACACTCTGACGTTCGCGCTGGAGGCGATGAAGGCCAGCGGTGTGATGCCCCAGTTTTCGAATCCGCGGACATCCTGCTCACCGCCGATGAATGAGCGCGAGTACGGCGGAATCTCCTTGCCGCCATACCCGGTGATGATGTAACCGGTGGCGTGAAACGCCAGAATGTGGGCGTGGTTCAGGGGAGAAGGATGAAAATACCGGACATCCACGGTCGGACGTACCGTATTGACATTCCCACCCAGCGCGGTACCGGCGAAGGCCATCGAGAAGAAAATGCTCTTGCCGGCCGTCGGTGTCATCGGGTGGTTGACCGTGTTATAGGACAACGACGGGGTGATGGTGCTCGACCGGATTCCATCCAGCGCATTGGGACCCGACACGCCGCTGAAATTGATGTACTGGAAATAACTCGTCGAGGCGTTCGTCTGGGCGCTGATGTTGGAAATATCGAAGCCGTACGTAACGCCTGCGCGCCAGAAACTACGGCGCAACTGATAGCTCATGGAAACGTTGGCGCCGTGGCTGTTCTGAATGTAATTGAGAAGGTTCTGCGTTCCCAATTGGTTGTACAGGGGAATCAGGTTCTGCCCCGATAGAATGGACGCCTCCCGCCCCTGGTTATAGTCGAAGCGGTTCAGGTAGACGCTGAATCCGGTCTGGATGGGCCGGTCGAACAGGTACGGTTCGGTGAATCCAAGCTGGACGTTGCGCTGGCGGGTGCCGAGTTGCGAAGTCAGGGAGAGCGTTTCGCCGAGGCCCAGGAAGTTATTGGTGGAATAGTTGAAGCCCACGAAACTGCCGGCGATCCCCGAAACGCCGCCGTTCAGGCCGATGGAGTTCTTGCCGCGCTCCTTCACCTTGAGGGTGATATCGACGGTATCGGAATTGGGGTTGCGCTTGATATCGGCGGCGTCTTCCTTCTTCAGCATTTCGAAATAGCCAAGCTGGTTGAGGCGCAGAATGCTGAGGTCCCACAGATGCGTATTGAAGATATCGCCTTCATCCAGCATGATCTCGCGGCGGATGACTTTGTCGCGCGTCGTGGTGTTTCCCGAAAAGTCGATGCGGCGTACGAAGAATTGCTTGCCCTCTTCGGCATTGATGATCAGGTCCACCTGGTCGGCGCCGTTGTCGAAACCGAAGTCGGGTTCCGGAACGAAGTCGTAATATCCGAACTGGCCGTAAAGGTTGCGCATGTCTTCGATCCCTTTACGCAGTTTCTCGGTGGAGAAGACGTCGCCCAGCCGCATCCGGAAGATGGGGAGCAGTACGACGTTGGGCTCCTTAAAGGCTTTCACGCCGATGAAGTTGACGCTGTGCAGACGGTACAGCCGGCCTTCTTCCACGGGAATGGTGATGTCCGCGTAAATGCCCGGCTTGTTCATCTTGATCAACGGAAGGCGCCATCCCTTACCGCCGCGCGGCGCGATATTGACCGTCGGCTCGAAAATCTTGGCGCGGAAGTAGCCGTTGTCGGAATACCTCTCGCGCACCTTCTCCATGTCGTATTCGAGCTTGTTCTGATCGTATGTCTTGGCGATGACGTTCTCGAACAGAATGGAATGCGGGATGCCGTACGGCTTCAGCAGTTTCATCCCCTCGATCACCCAGTCGGCCTTCTCCGCCTTATTGCCGGTGACATTGATGGCGCCCACCTTCACCTTAGGGCCTTCATTCACCAGAAACGTCAGCTTGAGCGACGATGGCGGAACCTGTTCGAGCTGCGGATCGACCGTGGCATACTGCCGGCCGCGTTCCGAAAGATACTCCTTGATGACCACGGCGGCGCGTTGAATCTTGTTCGGATCGAACGGCGAATCCACCGTCAGCGACACCTTGCGTTCCTTGAAGCGGTCGAGCACTTCGGAAACCGTGATGCTCTTCATCCCCTGGTAGTTGATGGTGCTGACGACACGGCGCTCCTGCACGATGAAGCGGATCACGATCCCGCCCTTGGCGTCCTGTTCGGTTTCCAGCCGAAGATCGTCGAAGCGCCCGCCGTTGTACAGCTTCATGTAGTCGCGGCGCAGCGTCTCTTCGTTATAGAAGTCGCCCACCTTGGTCATGATGGTGGCCCGGAGACTGTCGGCTGGGACGCGCCGCGAGCCGCGGAATTCGATGGCCGTGATGAGCTGTCCGGTGGCTTGCGGAAGCGTAGGCGCGGCTTTGGGCGTCTGCAATGGCGACGGCGCGGTGGGAGCCGTGGGCTGTGGCTGCTGGGTCTGGGGCGTGGCAGGCACGGATTCGAAGGGGTTTCGCTGGGGCGGCGTCTGCGGGGCCGGTGGGTTTTGCTTGGGCGGCTCCTGCGGAGCGGGAGTTTGGGCCGGGAGCGGGAAACCGCCGATGACGCAGAACATAACGGCGGCTGCGGCCAACCACACGGGCCTGAGGAACCTCATTGAAGCATACCTTTCCATTCTGCGCTGTTTCGATGACCTGTTGCGGGAGATGGTTTCCCTCGGTACAGCCTGCTTTGGAGATGTGTAAAGCATCATTTTAGCGGATCTTGGGTGAAGCGAACAACGATGGGAGCTTAGCACAGGTGTGACCGGACGGCACAGCCGGAATTCGCCGCTCCGACCGCCAATTCATTGAGCGCTAAGCCGTTGCCCGCCACGTCCAGAGATCCCCGGCAGTCAGGGAGCATTTTCGCGGCCAGCCGTAGTCTACTCACGTGGCGCACGCACCCTGCGCAATGCCACTTATTTTTCGCACAACTGGACACCGGTATTGATAGAGTCTCGCAAGATTCCGTTGTGGGGCAGGATGGTATCCTGCGGCCGAGTGGTACTCGGCCTGGTCGGCATTTGCATTCTGGTCGGCAGGCCGAGTGCCACTCGGCCGCTGGAGTTTCTACATTTTCTCAAGCGGCGGCGGCGCGTACAAGTTGAGCATCCGTGATTCTTGTCTCGAATTCCTTGAGAAGTTCGGGGTGCTGTGTCATCTCCTTGCGTAACAGGGTGATCA
>Ga0181529_10007009_pt1 | contig 11339 bp, 9 predicted proteins | sample PEATcosm2014_Bin_36_FD_119763 | JGI IMG/M metagenome (GOLD analysis project Ga0181529, IMG submission 119763) | Peatland microbial communities from MTU Mesocosm Facility, Houghton, MI, USA - PEATcosm2014_Bin10_30_metaG | ecosystem: Environmental > Terrestrial > Soil > Wetlands > Peat | place... | reverse complement strand
TTTGTGGATACCAATGCGGCGGGCGGGTTTACCAACATTGCCGAAGTGCAGTCGGGCGGCCCGCTGCCTTCGTTCAGCGGCAATTTGCCCAGGTCGCTGGTGTTTCCATTCCGTGTGGCGCTGGCGCCGCGGTTTGGCGTGGCGCTGCGGTTGCCCAAGCAGACAGTGCTGCGCGGCGGCTACGGGATGAACTACACCGTCGGCCAATATGGCAGCTTTGCCTCGACCATGGCGCTGCAACCGATGGCGCTCCAGCCGTCGTTTGTGAACGAGCAGAGCAACATCGCCACGCAGGCGGGGCAGGTCACGCTGGTCAATGGGTTTCCGTCGATTCCCACGCAGGTCACGCCCGGCACGTATGCGGTCGATCCGCATTACCGGCTGCCTTATGTGCAGGCGTACAACGTGGATGTGCAGAAGACGCTGCCCTGGGGCATCGTGTTGAATGCGGGCTACAACGGATCGCGGGGCTCGCGGCTGGATGTGAAGAGCTCTCCGCGCGCCAGCGCAACCAGTCCCAACACTGACTTGAACCCCACCACCGGCCTTCCGATTGCCAACTTCACTTACGAGCAAGCAGCGGCTTTCTCGCGTTTCAACGCGGGCACGCTGCGGGTGAACAAGCGCTTAAGCAGCGGGATTGCGCTGGGAGCGAACTACCAGTATTCGCATTCGATCGACGACGCATCCAGCGCGGTGCAGAACTGGCAGGACCTGCAAGCCGAGGAAGGGAATTCAACCTTCGATCAGCGGCACAAGGTGAGCGGGACATATCTCTACGAGCTGCCCTTCGGCAAGGACAAGTTCTGGGTGACCAGCGGCGTGGGCGCGCACATCCTGGAGGGGTTCTCAGTGTCGGGCAGCTTCACGTTCGCCACCGGCACGCCGCTCACGCCTTATTTTCCGGCGGCTGTATCCGATGTGGCGCAGGGCAAGACAGGCACGCTGCGTCCTAACTACGCCACGCCGTATGTTTCGCCCACGGCGGGCGCCGGCACGGCGAAAGAATGGTTCAATGTCGCGGCGTTTCAACAGCCCGTGGCGGATAGCTACGGCAACGCCTTCGGCAATGTTTCGCGCGACTCGATCATGGGGCCGGGAACGATCTCGAACAACATGTCGCTGTCGAAGACCATGCAATTGGGCGACACGCGCAGCATGGAGTTTCGCGCCACGGCCAGCAATGTTTTCAATACGGTGCAGTATTCCGGCGTGGACACGAGTTTGACCTCGCCGACCGCGGGCCAGGTGATCTCGGCGGCAGCCATGAGGTCGTTCAACTTTACGGCGCGGTTCAGGTTTTGAGGCAGCGGAGTTAACGGCGCTGCGCGCCAGTTAGCGGAGTTGGCGAGTTAGCCGCGCTGCGCGCGTGATGGCGAGTTGGCAAGTTCGCGGGCCAGTGCTTGAAAGGGAATCGATGACGAGTTCGATGCAGAGGATCGGAGCGATGATTGCGGCGCTGGCGCTGATGACGCCGGGCGCGCAGCCCGCGCTGGCACAGGATCCCGCACAGGCATCGGGCGCGCAGGTGACCTCGACGCCGCTGGGCGGCTTTGTCTTGAAGATGAACGGCGAGCTGGTGCTTACCAACGTGGTGGCGCGCGATGTCAAGACCGGCGACCCTGTGCTGGGGTTGAAGCAGAGCGACTTCAGCATCTACGAAAATGGCAAGCAGCAGCAGATCGCCAGTTTCGATTTCGAGAGCGTGGACAAGGCTGCGCCGCTGAACGAAGCTACGGTGAGCGGGCTGGCCGCGGGCGCAACCGGCGTCGGCAGCAAAGCGGTGGTGGTGGCAAAGCCCGAAGACCTGCGCAATCATCGCCTGATTGTGATGTTCTTCGATCTGACCTCGATGCAGCCCGAAGATTTGGACCGTAGCGTGGAGGCGGCGCGCGATTTTCTGAAAAAGAAAATGCAGGCCGCGGATTTGGTGGCGCTGGTTTCGCTGGGCGACACACTCAAGGTGGATCAGGACTTCACCGCCGACAAGGACGCGCTGGCGCGCGAGGTAGGCGCGTACAACGGTACCGAAGGCGAGGGATTCGAGGCGGGCGCAACCGCGAACTCGAACCAGGTGGAAGACACCACTGGCTACACGCCCGACGAGAGCGAGTACAACGACCTGAACACCGACCGCGAACTCTTCGCGTTGCGCGCCGTGGCCAAATCTCTCGAAAAGATTACCGAAAAGAAATCGCTGCTGTATTTTTCCGGCGGCATCACGCGCGACGGCATCGAGAACCAGGCGTCTTTACGCGCGGCGATCAACGCCGCAGTGCGCGCCAACCTGGCCATCTACAGCGTGGACACGCGCGGGTTGCAGGCGGTGTCTCCGCTGGGCGATGCATCCACGGGCAGCCTGCGCGGCAATGGCGCGGCCAACGGCGGCGCGCTGATGAATAACATGAACGCGAACTTTGCCTCGCAGGAGGTGATGGCCACGCTTTCCACCGATACCGGCGGCAAGGCGTTCTTCGATTCGAACGATTTTGCGCCGGCCTTCGAGCGGGTGCAGCGCGATACTTCGGCTTATTACGCCATCGGTTTCCACTCTTCGAACCCACTGCGCGACGGGCGCTATCGCAAGCTGACCATCAAAATCAACCGGCCCGGCGTGAAGCTCGAATACCGGCCCGGCTACTATGCGCCGGCGGATTTCCAGCACGCGGGGCGCGAAGACCGCGAGCGCGATCTGGAAGAGCAGTTGGCCAGCGATCTGCCGGCTACGGATATGGCCGTATATCTCGACGCGCTCTACTTCCGCCTGGACGAGAACCGCTTCTATGTGCCGGTTTCGCTGATCGTGCCTGGCTCGCAAATTCCCTTTGTGAAGGGGGGCGACAAGGACAAGGCCACGCTGGACATTATTGGAACGGTGATCGACGAGGTGAAGCGGCCCATCGGCCATGCGCGCGAGACGGTCAAGCTGAATCTGGATTCGACGCTCATCGCGCGGCAGAAGAACGTGCAGTACACCACCAGTTTCGATCTGCCGCCGGGCAAGTACCATCTGAAGTTTGTGGTGCGCGAGAACCAGACCGGACGCATGGGCTCGTTCGAGGCGGAGATCGTGCTGCCGGAGATGAAGAAGGTTCCGCTGAAGATGAGCTCCATCGTGCTGGCTTCGCTGCGCCAGCCGAGCAAGAAGCAGAGCCCGCTGATCCGCGGCGGCCAGGAGTACGTGCCCAACATCAGTCACGTTTTCCGCCAGGATCAGCACCTGTATCTGCTCTACGAGATCTACGCGCCGGCCAAGGAGAAGCTGGCGGCGGACGCGCCCAAGGGAAGCAAAGCGGGCATCAAGCTGCTGAGCAGCCTGGAGCTGATTCAGGGCGCGAACAAGGTCTACGAGACGCCGCTGGTGCAGGCGACGGCGCTCAATGTGGAGGGGCGTGATGCGGTGGCTATCGAGCTGGATGTGCCGCTGGCAGGGCTCAAGCCGGGGCAGTACCTGTGCCAGTTGAACGTGATCGACGACGCCGGGGGCAGCTTTGCCTTTCCGCGCTTTGCCGTGCTGGTGAAGGAGCCGGTTGCGGCGGCCGCTCAGCCTTCGGCGGGCGCGGCCTCGGCTGCTCCATAAGGGCAGTGCCGGCACCCCGATCCACAGCAGGAGCCGCGCTTCAGGTGATAGGCAGCGGTGAAGACCAGGTTCGGCCCGTCAAAGTAGAAATCTTCGGGGTCGAGCGGGGCTTGCGGCGCGGCGGGCGGATTCTGGTCCATGCGTTCATTCTCTCGCGATGCGCCCGGCCCTGCGCGCGGCTGGCCTGGATTGTGCATTCCCACCCATTCCGCAAAGAACGCGGAATAGATGGGGCACGGAAGTTGGTAGGATTGGTGTATGACCCTCACCGCGCAAGACCGTGCCCGCAGAATTAAAGTCATTCTTTTCGACGTGGATGGAGTTTTGACCAACGGCCAAATCTGGATTATTCCGGTACCGGTGGTCTCGCCCGACGGCTCTGTCGCCACCAAGATGATCGAGGCCAAGGGCTACAGCGCGCACGACGGCGCGGGCATCACCCTGGCGCGGCTGGGCGGCATGAAGCTGGGCGTCATCACCAAGCGCATCTCGGAGACCGTGGCCCTACGCATGCGCGACTTGAAGATGGAGTTCGTCTACCAGGGCGAAGCCTTCAAGATGCGCCCGGTGCGCGAGATCATGGAGAAGGAAGGCATTACCCTGGAAGAGATCGCCTACGTGGGCGACGATGTCGTTGACCTGCCGGTGATGCGGCAGTGCGGTTTTGCATTGGCTGTGGCCAATGCGCGCGCCGAGGTCAAGGCCGAGGCGCATTACGTGACGCCTAACAAGGGCGGCGATGGCGCGGGGCGCGATGCCATCGAGTTCATTCTCGAGGCCAAGGGCCTGCTCAAGCAGTGCATTGAGGCCTCCATCGACGCCAGCAACCCTTTGCCGCCTTCGATGGACATCGGCAAGGGCGGTGATTTGGCCGAAGCGAAGCCGGGCTTGCCGCCAGTTGGAGAATCAAAGTGAAAGACTGGGACGCGGTTATTGTTACGGCCTCGTCGGAGCGCCAGGCGGGTTTGTACCGCGAGGAGATAGCGCGGCGGAGGTTGTCTGGGGTTCTGCCCAAAGAGACGCAGTTTCTAGTGGTTCCCGATCCGGGAGACCAGCGGGTGGGCAGCGGCGGAGCCACGATCAACGCACTGGGGGTTCTGGGCAAGAGCCGGGAGTGGTGGGGCGGGCACCGGGCTTTGCTGGTTCACTCCGGCGGCGATTCGCGGAGGCTGCCGCAATACTCGCCGGTGGGCAAGTTGTTTGGCGTGCTGCCCTCGCGCACGCAGCCGCGCGCAACGACGACGGTTTTCGACGAAACCATGGCGCTGTCGGCGGCCTGGGCAGAGAGAATTCCAAATGGATTGCTGGTTGCTTCGGGCGACGTGGTGCTGCGCTTCGACGCCAGCCAGGTGGATTGGGGCCGTCCTGGCGCGACCGGCGTTGCCATGCGCTTGGATGCGGAGACAGGAAGCCACCACGGCGTCTATGTAGTCGGAGCCGGAGAGCAGGTCTACACCTTCCTGCAAAAGCCTACGGCGGCGGAGGTGAAGGCCGCCGGCGGAATGCTGGAGGATGGCCGCGTAGCCGTCGATGTTGGATTGCTGCGCTTCGATGCCGATTTGACGGCGTCGCTGGCGGAGTTGGCGGGGTTCAAGACGCTGCCGGCGGTCGATCTTTACGATGAGATGACGCGCGGACTGACGGGCCAGTGGAAGCCGGAGAGCGATGCGGGAATCTTCTGGCGGGAGTTGGAAAGAATCCTGCGCTCTCCGGAACCGGGGGCGAAGTTTCATTGCGCGGTGGTGGACGGGGAGTTTATTCACGCGGGAACGACGCGCTCCTTCCGCAGGCTGGCAGCTGTATCGGGCGGGATTCTGGACAGTGTGATTGGCGGGGGATGCCAGGCCGGCCATGAGACCGTGATTCTGGAATGCGACCTTAACGGGCCGGTCATTGCCGGCCGAGGAGCGATCCTGCATGGACTTACCGGGTTGAGCGGGCCTGTCGAGGTTCCCGAAGAGACGGTGGTTCACCAGTTGCCCGTGGAATCCGCGAGCGGAACCGAGTGGGTGATCCGGGCATACGGAGTCGAGGACGATCCGAAACAGGCAATCGAGAGAGCCACGTGGTTCAACCGCCCTATCCTGGAGACGATTGAGCGGCTCGGCTTGAAGGCCGCAGAAGTTTGGGGCGCGGGCGAAGCGCCCACGCTGTGGAATGCTTCGCTGTTTCCCGTGTCAACGCCGGACGATGCCTGGGCGTGCGCCCGATGGATGATGGGGTTTGCAGGCGATTACACCGTGGAACGCTGGCGCGCGGCGCGGCGGCTCTCGCTGGCGGAAAGCGCGCGCTGCGCCGACGGGAAGTCTCTGGCCGAAGCACGGAATCGGCGCTTGCAGAGGATCTGGCAGCAAACCGTGGTCGAGTTGGCGGAGTCGGGTACGGATTTGCGGCCTTTGTTGGCGAACCTTCCGGGGTTGGCGCCCGCGGCCGCGGCGGGGCGCTCGCTGAGAACCCATGCCGGCGAATTGCGCCAAGCAAGCGCGGAAAACCTGACGCAGGCGGCTAGCTTGCTGATGCAGGCATCGCGCCTGCTGGACCGGGCGGGAATCGAGCAGGAGGCAGGGTTGGCGGAAGAGGAAGCCTTCACCTGCATTCACGATGCGGTCCGCGAAGGGATTGCAGACGATGGGGACACGGCGCCCGCGGCCTGGCGCTTCGACCGCGTGGTTCTTTCGGCGCCACCGCGCATCGATCTGGGCGGCGGCTGGTCTGACACGCCGCCATTCTGTTTCGACTGGGGCGGCACGGTGCTCAACTGCGCGCTGGAGATTGACGGAGAGTATCCCATTCAAACCGAGATCCGGCGTATCGATGAGCCGCTGATTCGCTGCTTCGCGGACGGCCACCGGGCGGTGGCCGAGTATCGCAGCGCGGACGATCTGCTGGAGCCCTGCGGGCCGGGGAGCGTGTTTTCGATTCCGCGCGCCGCGCTGCGGATGCATGGTTTTCCATGGAAGGGCCGGCCACTGCGGGAGACACTCGCGGAACTGGGCGGAGGCATCGAGATCCGCTGCCAGGTGCGCTTGCCCATGGGTTCAGGCTTGGGGACCAGCAGCATATTGGCCGCCACGGTCATCCGCGCGCTGGCCGCGATGTCGGGGCGCGCCTTGGGCGACCATCCACTGTCCGAGGCGGTCATGCAGTTGGAGCAGCGCATGACCACCGGCGGCGGCTGGCAGGACCAGGCAGGCGGCATCTTCCCCGGCGCCAAGCTGCTCATCACCGGCCCAGGGTTGCGGCAGCGCATTCGCGTCCAGCCGGTGCTGTGGAGCGATGCAAGGCGAGCAGAGTTTTGCGATTGCATGGTGCTCTACAATACCGGCATTCAGAGGGTAGCGAAGGACCTTGTGCGCCAGGTGGTCTCGCGTTATCTGGCCCGCGAAACGGCGACCATCCAGGTGTTGCACAGTATCAAGACGCTGGCGGTGGAGATGTCCTATGCCATGGCGGAAGGCGATTGGAAGCATCTGGGGGAGTTGCTCGACCGGCACTGGAAACTGAATCAGGTGCTCGACCCGCACACCACCAATGCGCCCATCAATGCGATTCTGGACTGCGCCCGGCCGTTTATCCACGGAGCCAAATTGGCTGGTGCGGGTGGGGGCGGGTTCCTGATGCTGCTGGCACGCGACGCCGAGGCGGCTGCCGCGCTGCGCGCTGAGCTTTCGCAAGCTGTTGCCGGGCGCGGTGCAATTGTGCCTTACCGGATTGCAGAGGAAGGACTGCGGGTTCAAACCAATCATGACTGAGTCCAAGAGAGCGGTAGTGTTGTTGAGCGGAGGGCTGGATTCCTCCACGGTGCTGGCCATTGCCCGCAGCCAGGGGTATGAGCTGTACGCGCTCTCCTTTTCCTATGGGCAGCGGCACATTCTGGAGTTGGAAGCCGCCAGCCGCGTGGCTGCATCCATCGGCGTAGCGGCGCACCGGGTGGCGAAGATCGACCTGCGCGTCTTTGGCGGCTCGGCGCTGACCGCGGACATCGACGTGCCCAAGGGGCGCGATGCCGAGCAGATGTCCCACGGCATCCCCATCACCTACGTTCCGGCGCGCAACACGATCTTTCTGTCCTTTGCGCTGGCCTGGGCCGAGGTGCTGGGTTCGAGCGACATCTTTATCGGCGTGAATGCGCTGGACTACTCCGGCTATCCCGATTGCCGGCCGGAATTCATCGAGGCCTTCGAGAAGATGGCCAACCTGGCCACCAAGGCTGGAGTGGAAGGCCGCCAGGCGCTCAGAATTCATACCCCGCTGATCGCGCTCTCGAAGGCGGAGATTGTCGCCAAAGGAATCGAGTTGGGTGTGGACTACTCGCTCACCAGCAGTTGCTACGATCCCTCGGCGACGGGCGAACCGTGCGGACAATGCGACTCGTGCCTGTTGCGGCAGAAGGGGTTCCGGGAGAACGGGATCGAAGATCCGCTGGTGTATCGGGCGCTCGGGCTTTAGTTGTTGGCTGTCAGCTCTCAGCTTGTCCGTGCCAAGTTGACGGCTTTCCCCTTGCACGATGAGCTAAAAGCTGAAAGCTGAAAGCTGGTTTTATGACCTACGCGGTCAAGGAGATTTTTTATACGCTGCAGTGCGAGGGCGCGCAGGCTGGCCGGGCCGCGGTCTTTTGCCGTTTCGCGGGCTGCAACCTCTGGTCGGGGCGGGAGCAGGACCGGGCGGCAGCGGTCTGCCGGTTTTGCGACACGGACTTTGTGGGCGGGGATGGGCCGGGCGGAGGAAAGTTCGAGTTGGCTGGAGCGCTGGCCGAGGCGATCGAGCAGAAATGGCCCGCGGACTCTTCTCTTGGCAAGCGTTTCGTGGTCTGCACCGGCGGAGAGCCGCTGTTGCAACTGGATGCGACCCTGATCCATGCGCTGCACGAGCGCGGTTTTGAGATTGCCGTGGAGACCAACGGGACTGTCAACGCGCCTATTGGCATCGACTGGCTGTGCGTCAGCCCCAAGGCCGGGTCGAAGTTCATCCAGCGCAGCGGCGACGAACTGAAGCTGGTGTTTCCGCAAGCGGGGGCCGATCCGGCCGATTTCGAACTGCTCCCGTTCCGGCATTTTTTTCTTCAGCCGATAGACGGGCCGGAACGCGCCGCCAACACCGAACGCGCGCTGCGCTACTGTCTTGACCATCCGCAGTGGCGCTTGAGCTTGCAGACGCACAAAATCCTGGGAATTCCATAGAATGGAAGCAATGGAAATCTCCAAGGAGTTCTCGATCGAGGCGGCGCACTGGCTGCCCAACGTGCCCCAGGGGCACAAGTGCGGCCGTCTCCACGGCCACAGCTTTCGCATCGCGATTCATGTGAGCGGGCCGCTGGACCCGCATCTCGGCTGGGTGCTGGACTTTGCGGAGATCAAGGCGGCCTTCAAGGGCATCGAGGACCAGATCGACCATCGCTGCTTGAACGAGGTGCCCGGCCTGGAGAACCCCACCAGCGAGAACCTGGCGCGCTGGCTGTGGAAGGCGCTGCACCCTGCGCTCCCCGCGCTCAGCCGGATCGTGGTGCAGGAAACCTGCACCAGCGGCTGTATCTACACGGGCGAGTTGGAGACGAAATAAAACCACTACGGGAGCAGCCAGGGAAGGGCATTGGTTTCCCAACCTTGCGTAAAGATCTGCAAGAGGCAGGTCCTTCCGCTTCCCTTCGCTACGCTCAGGGTCGCTCAGGATGACAGGGCACGGAGCTTTGTGGCGCGTCCGTTTCCGGCTCATCTCGGGGTTCTTCAGCCTTTGCGGGCTTCGGCCTCAGCCAGCCAGCCGCGGCGCAGTTTTTCCGGCGGAATACTGGACGTGTATGGCTTGATGTCGAGAATCGGCGTGCCTTCGAGCATATCCACGCCGCGCACGTGCAGAGTTGCGCCCTCGCGGCCCAGCAATTCGACGATGGTAAGGCCGAGCGGGTTGGGGCGGCGCGGCGAGCGGGTGGTGAAGACGCCGTGGGGCCGGTCGTCACTGGGCGGCACGACCATCAGATCGAACCCTTCCGAGCGGTCGAAAGCCCAGAGAACGATGAGGTGCGAGTAGCCCTCGATGTCGGTGAGCCCTGCCTCAAAGGCTGGCAGAATTTGCAATATGCCCTCTTCCGGGTGTTGGGCGCCAAGGCCTTTGGGAATAGCGGCTGCGTCTTTGAAGGGGCTGCTTACGAATCCAATGGGCTGCGGGGTGAACATGGGCGCGAATGCCTCCGCTTCTTATCATATTGATCCGGCCCTGAAGAGTGGGACCTATGCTGCATAAGCGACATCTTTCTGCCCGAAGTATTTCTCGACCCTGCCGGGCTGTTTTTGGATGCTGCGCAGAACACCGATTGCGGTGCGGGTCAGTGCGATCTTGTTCCTTGGCGGAGCAGCTTTGGTCACATGCTGCTTCAAGTCAGCGTTGAGTAGTTCGTCCGGGTTCAGTTCCGGCGAGTAGCTGGGCAAGTAGAAGACCTGGATCTTCTCTTCGTTTTCCGCAAGCCATTTTTTCACTGCCTTCGAATGATGCACCCGCAGGTTGTCCAGGATCAGGAAAACTCTCTTCTGCCGTCCATGCACAAGCCGCTGCATGAAGCCAATCATGATCTTCGTGTTCAGTGCGCCCGAGAAGACTTTCCAGCGCATTTGGCCCTTGTTGGTAACCGTCGAAATCACGCTCAGCTTTGACCGATTGGCATTGGCAAGCACCACGGGAGTCTTTCCCTTCGGCGCATAGCCGCGACCGCGCACATCATCCGAGCGCAGCCCTGTCTCGTCGCCCCACTGAATTTCCGCGCCTTCTTGCTTGGCCTGTGCAGCGATCTTCGGGTACTCCTCGTTTACCCATTTCTGAACCGCATCGGGCGACTGCTCGTAGGCCTTCTTCAGCGGCCGTTGCAGCGTGAATCCCCAACGCTTCAGATACTTGCCCATGTTGCGCACCGTCAGACGCACGCCGTAGACACCCTCGATCAACTCGCTTACTGCCTGCCGCGTCCACAGCGCGTAGGTCAGTTTCAATTGATCCGGCGTGCGATCCTGAATCAGTTGCTGAATCCTCTTCTCTTGCTCGGCGGTTAACTGTCGGCCCGAACCCGATGGGCGGCCGACAATCGGAACCGCCACCGCCTTCCAGCCGTCACGTTCGTATGCCTGCATGGCGCGGATAACCGCTGATCGGCCCAACTCGCACTGCGCTACTGTCTCAGCGATCGTCGCGCCGCCCAGGCGCAACTTCACGGCGCGACGGCGACGCTCATTCAGCACAACCCGCGGAAGCTTGTGCGCCTCGGTCTTCTCCATGCCTGTGTGACGTTTTAGCCATACAAAATATTTCACTCATTCGGGCCGGATCAGTAGCAACGTGCGCTATTTTGGCGGCAATGCCTGAGGCTGTCTCGCCTGTATTCGAATGCTGGTATGCGGTTCAGTCGACTAATTCATGCTGCTCGCGAGAGTGATGCTCATGCATGGACGTGGAGGTCGCGCTGAACGACAGCGGCCCCGTGTACTGGTTTGGCCCCGAGGCGGAGAAGTACGTTGGATTGGTGTCCACCGCGCTGGCCGTCACGGTCCAGTCAACGTCCGGGCCGCCGGCCACGCTGGTCAGGGCGACCGTGGCGCCCGAGGCGCAAGCAGTGACGAATCCAGCGGCTGTGGCGATCTGGCTCTGGCTGGGGCAATTGACGCCGGAGACGCCGGACTCCGCATTGATGGCCGTGGCCAAACTGGCAGGCGTGCTGCCCTGGCCCCAGTGCACTTGCGCCGTCGTGTCGCTGACCGTGGCCGTAATGGTGCCCGTA
>Ga0181529_10007008_pt1 | contig 11339 bp, 9 predicted proteins | sample PEATcosm2014_Bin_36_FD_119763 | JGI IMG/M metagenome (GOLD analysis project Ga0181529, IMG submission 119763) | Peatland microbial communities from MTU Mesocosm Facility, Houghton, MI, USA - PEATcosm2014_Bin10_30_metaG | ecosystem: Environmental > Terrestrial > Soil > Wetlands > Peat | place... | reverse complement strand
TCGAGCCGTTGCTGCGGCCACGAACATTTCTGTCAGCCGGTCTTGTTTATATCTGCTTATCTTGTAATGACTTTTATTCATCTAGGTGTCTATTATACACCCATTACCTAGGTCAGCCCCTTTATTTTAATGGAGTGGACATCAGACACGCCTCCTCGGACGCCCTGCGCCCCCTGACCTCGATTGTGCCGCAGGATCCCTCCCTTTTTCACCGCAGCGTTTTTGAGAATGTGCGCTTTTCAAAGCCTGAGGCCACCCGCGGGGACGTCGAGACTGCCTGCAAAAGAGCCCACGCGCATGAGTTCATCATGAAGCTGCCCAAAGCCTACGACAGCCTGGTGGGTGATCGGGGCGTCAAGCTCTCCGTGGGACAGCGCCAGAGAATCGTCATCGCGCGCGCCATATTGAAGGATGCCCCCATCGTAATCTTTGACGAGGCCACCTCCGCGCTCGACTCCGAAAGCGAACAGGCCATCCAGCAGGCCATACACGCCCTCTTCGAGAACAAGACCCTGATCGTGATCGCCCACCGGCTATCCACCCTGCGCATGATGGATCGCGTGCTGGTCTTTGACGCGGGGAAAATAGTTGAGGACGGAACACCCGCGGCCCTCCTGAAAAACAGGGGGCTCTACGCGAGGCTGTGGGAGATGCAAAGCAGCGGCTTTATCGGAGACCTTACGCGGCCGCCCTATGGTGGGAGCGCGGCATGAGGCTAGAGCATTTACAAAAGTTATGTAGGCTATCCTTTTGTTTGCCCCCCGTAAAAAGCACCGCAACGGGGGGCTATACAATGCAACCCACAAGGGGTTGTGGGAGCTAAAGTGGCAGGGGCTTTTTTGGTTGGAGGGGTATAGGGACAGTGCCCCAGGCGGGTGTGGGCCCGCAGGGTCCTATAAAAATCCCCTCCTTGAAGGAGGGGCAAGGGGTGGATGTGAGGATGCCAATGGACGTTGTGGACAGGAAGCACCCCGTAAAAAGCACCCGCCTTCGCCGAGGCTTCGGCGGGCAGGCCTCCACCGGGGGTTATACTATGCAACCGCACTAAACCTCCGGTACCAGCGGGACCGCTTCAGGACTCTTAAGCTCTGGCAACTCCATGACCGGCTTCATCTCTTCGCGCTCACCCAGCGCCGCCGACAGGCTCACCGGCAATTCGATCGGCATCTCCTTGAGGGCTTCGAAGAGCGATTGTTTGTACTCGTTCTTGATGGAAGTTCCGGGCTTGGCGGCAGTGTACGCGCCCAGGAGGGCGTGGACCCTGCAGGCAGGATCAGCCGCGAGCGTCTCCATCACCTCGTGGAACTCTCTGGAGCTGATCGCGCCCCTGCTGAGCGCCCAGACGGCGGAATTCGCCAGCTGGTAGGCGTTCTGGGGATTCGGGCTCTCCTGAAAGGCGATCCGGCAGAGCTTGAAGTGGAAGTTCGCCTGCAGCTTGCTGCCGCCGGCGGCAGCACCATAGGCGCCCTCCAGCACCGCCTTCTGAAAGGCGTGCTTTTTGAGAAGATTATTGATGATTTTTCTTCTGCGGGCCGGTTTGATCGCGTGCTTCCTCTCGGCCTTCACGGCCGCCGCCGCCAGTTTGTACGCGGTCCCAGCCGACATATTTTGGCGATGGTTGGCAAGGCACTGCTTGAGCTCAAGGAGCTCCGCTTTCTCCTGTTTCCGGTCAAGTGCCTGACGGGCCTCCAGCACCGGACGGGCCAGCTCTTCAATGCGTTTCAGGTAAGTACGCGCCTTGACAAGGTCTTCGGCTGTAATGGCGACATTGCCCAAGAGCGTCCTTGCCCTGAAGGGGGACGGGACGGGAGAAGCCGGTCTTACTGTAATAGCCTGGGCCATTTGTAATGTAAATTAATGTTCCTATTATAACATCCCGCGGATCTTTTTCAAGCTCCTGTTTTTTCAATATTTTTACAATCCTTGGAACCTTCAGGCCTATGCCACGGGTTGAAACCCGAGGCTAGAGCATTTACAAAAATCATGTAGTCAATTCTCTTGCTCGCCACCGGTAAAAAGCACCGCAACCGGTGGCTATACAAGGCAACCCGCAAGGGGTTGGGTGGTCGGGAATAATACGTATTTTATGGAAGTGCTCTAAGATGCCTTCGATCGCTCCGCGATGTCAGCGTGGGATGCTAAAGGCGCGGGGGATTAAAAAAAGAGGGTATGGGGGCGTCAGCCCCCAGTCGGGCGTGGGCCCGCAGAGACCATGTAAAATTCCCACGCCTTGAAGGCGGGGGAAAGGGGGTGGATGATAGTGGACCAGGTGGACACACACGGACGGGGAGATACGAATTATGGGAAGCATGAGAAGAATGGGGAAACCACTGTTATTCGTCATTGCAGTATATGCAAAGATGGCTATGATGATCAGACGCTTATCCCGACAACTGTTTTCCGCAATACCATGAAGAAAGACCTGCTCATAGGCTATCAGGCGCTGATCCGCGATTACAAACTGAAGGTCATCCCGCATTGGCATCACGCGCGGCTTGGGGAACGTCACAAAAAGTTTTCAAGGGGTGGCTGCGTCTATGAGATCTTCACCCGACCGGATTCCCCCGACAATACGCTGTGGGGGCAACTGGTGTTCGCACTCACCCGTCAGGGAGTATCTTTGGAAATACTCGCCGCGCTTTTCAGCCATGTCGGATCCTCTGAGATTCTGGAATGCGTTCGCGGACGCGAAGAAGATCCTGTAGCGCGGCAACTATGGTATCTCTATGAGTTCCTGACCGGCAGCCGCCTGGAGCTTCAGGACCTTCCCGCAGGGGAATACGTGGACATTCTTGACCAGCGGCTTTACTACACGGCCTCTCCGCGACGAGTGGCTCGCCAGCGCGTGAACGACAATCTTCTGGGCGGGGCTGATTTCTGCCCGCTGGTTCGGCGCACCGAAGAACTGCGGCGCCTGGAAAAGGAGATTCAACCGTTTGGCGAGAGCACGCTGCTGGAATATCCCCGCGGAATCCACCGCAAAGCGGCAGCCTATATCGGACACGAGATTCCTGACACCGCGAAAAGCCGGTTTCCAGGCAAACCGGACTTCTTCAGCAAAGAGGGTCTTCTCTTTCTGCGCGGGAAGATCATCCGGAACGCGCCGCAAGATGGCTACCGCAAAAAACAGGCCTATGTGGCATTGTTGCTCGGCAGGACAGGCAGGAAGGTCAAACTGATATGCCCCAAGCCGGACGATCTTGACTCCCTTATGGAGGGGCTTTTTGCCTCCTACAGGCGGCAACGAGAGATGCACCCCGTCATCCAGGCGGCCACCATTTCCTTTGGCTTTGTCCACATCCATCCCTTCGGGGATGGCAACGGCCGCCTCCACAAATTTCTCGCGCAGGAGATCCTCTCACGGCGCGGTTTTATGCCCCCGGGTCTTTTGTTCCCAATGTCGGCCGTCATTGCCGACGATTATGAGCTCTACGCGAGGGCCTACCGCGACTGGGAGAAGGAACTTTTGAAAGTGGTCCGCTACACTCTGGATCCCATCGGACGCATGAAGGTTCACGGGGAAACGGCGCTTCATTATCGGTACATAGACATGACGGAGCAGTCCACAGTTCTCTTTTCGCTCATTGGGCGGACAAAAACAGGAATCGGGCGCACGCTCAACCATATGCGGGGCGGGAAGATCATCCGCGAGACGTTGCGCGTTGTCTCCGGCATTCCCAACGAGCTTATTCGGAAAGCTGTCCGGCTCTCCACGATGGGAAACTCATCGCTGGAAGAACGCGCCGGAATTCTGGCCGGCGAGTTGCGCTCCTATCTGCGGAAGGCACTTCCGGCGCGCAAACGGAGAGCTCTGCTGCGCGCGGAGAGTCTGTCGGCCGAAAATGAAAAAGACGCGTATGAAGTGGCACGGCGGCTCTTTGGACTGATGGCTCCGATCGAGGGAGGCGGCAAACCGCTCTATCTGCCCCCGCCGCGTCCCAATGCGGCGGACGCCTTTGTTGAGCGGCAACTCCGGCAGATGACCTCGCAGAAAGCGGCCTTCTCCCTCATTGAGCTGCTGGTGGCGCTCTCTATTCTTGCGGTCGTGGCGGCCATCATCGTTCCGAATTTCATTGGCATAAATAATCAGGCGGATGACACCGTAGCCAAGAACAACATTCAGACACTCAGTTCTGTCTACGCCAGCTGGACTGATATGGGGGGAAACGCAGGCAGCGCCAACACTTGCGGAGGACCCATCACCATCCTGGAGTTTCTCACGACAGTTTCCAATGGCACACCCGACCGCGGTTTCGCCGACAAGGGCATTGATATCGACCCTGCAACCCATACATATAATGGGCCTCTCGACACATCGTCCACATGCTCTTCCTCGGTCTTTTCGATCTCAAACGCGGGGGTAATGCCAATCGGTGATAATGGATTTACGGTGACCACGGCAACCGCCGATGGCTTTCACGCGAACGCAGGCGGCCAGGTTGGACCGGCAATTTATTACAAGATAGGCAAGTGGCTGTATGTCATTGAGTACCACACAGCAGAAGGCTCATATTTTCAGTTGGCGGATCCGTCGACTTCGACAGCGTGGCCGCAAGACATAGACTCAGCTGACAATGGTAATCTCACCAAGAATCCCGTTGACCTCAGCACCCTTCCGAATGGCTTTACGATTCCAGGAGGGACGGCTGAAATATCAATTCTGCTATAGAAGCTTTTGCCACGGGTTGATCCAGCCTTCGCGCGAGGCTTCGGCGGACTATGACTCCGTGGGTACAACCAGATCGTCCGGACAGGCCTATGCCACGGGTTAAAACCCGAGGCTGAGATGCCTTCGATCGCTCCGCGATGTCAGCGTGGGATGCTAAAGGCGCGGGAGATTAAAAAAAGAGGATATTGGGGCGTCAGCCCCCAGTCGGGCGTGGGCCCGCAGAGACCATGTAAAATTCCCACGCCTTGAAGGCGGGGATAAGGGGTGGGTGAAATGGACATTGTGGACAGAGTGGACCAGGTGGACACACGGACGTATCCGACAGAAAAGTGGGACCCGCGGACGAGATCCGGCAGAGCGAAAGGTACCCAAAGGCATGGGGTATGGAGGCAAAGGCGGAACGTTGACGGAGATTCTCCGGCGTGGTAGAATCGGCGATCCCTTTCCACGCAAATGGCACAAAGCCCGACATCGGCCAGCCACGGATCCGAAAGCCTGAACCGCTTCCGGGGGAAACCGTTCGCGTTCCTGCTGTACGTGGCGCGGGACCACTGGTGGTTCTTCGCGGGCATAGCGCTGTGCAAGCTGCTGGAATCCGTGGCGGAGATAGTGCCCTCCTTCGCGTACGCAAAACTGGCCCAATGGCTGCAAAGCGGAAACCTTTCGATCATTGAGGCGCTCTCCGGAGGCGCGGTGGTGCTGCTGTCGTATATGATCAACGAAACGTTCTTTTCGCTCTCCATGTATTTGAACGGACTGCGCTGCGCCAGAACGGGTCCCCGCGCCAAAACGCTGCTCCTGGAATACGCCCTCGGACAGTCCTACGATTTCTTTGTCAGAACGCTCTCGGGCAAAACAGCCGGAAGAATCAACCAGATTGAGGATTCGATGAACGAGATCTCGTGGGATATGCTCACTGTTGTCGTCGGAGCGGGCTCAAGGCTCTTCATGGTGGCCTCCATCCTGCTGACCATCCACTGGCAGCTGGCGCTCCTCTTTTTTCTGTGGGCCGTTGTCTTTTATCACCACAACATCAAGAAGATGGCGGGCATAAGAGCCGCGAACAAGGAGCTCTCCGACGCGGGCTCGACGACTTCCGGACAGATCATAGACGTCGTCTCCAATTTTCAGGTGTTCTTCTCCTTTGGAAAAACAAAGCAGGAAGTCCAACGGATAGGCACCTATCTGGACAGGGAAATACGCGCGGAAAGAACGGTGGCCTATCAGGAGATGAGGATGCTGCTGTCGCGCTGCAATTGGTTTGGCTTTTTGGGAATCATACTGCTGGGCGGAAGTATGTCGCTGATCCTGGAGCACCAGTTGACGATTCCCCAGCTTTCCATGGTCTTTGGGCTTTGGACAGCCTGCGCGGGGATTGAGTGGATGAACTGGCTGATAGGAGGACTGCTGTGGCACCACGCGAAGGCTCAGGAGCAGCTGACGGGAATACTGGAGCCCTATACCGTAAAGGAGGTTCCGAACGCAAAGACCGTTGTCGCGGGGAGAAGCGACATCGCCGTCGAAGGGGTCACTTTCTCCTATCCCAGCGGCTCGAAGATTTTTGACAGGTTGTCCATCAGCATACCCGGAGGAGAGCACATAGGGCTGGTGGGCCGGTCGGGAGCGGGGAAAAGCACCTTCGTCGCGCTCATCCTGCGCTACTATGATCCGCAGGAGGGCTCGATCAGGATACAGGGCTCGGACATCAGGGAGTTGAAACGCGAGAACCACCGCGAGATGATCTCCGTGGTGCCGCAGGACCCTTCTCTTTTCCACCGCAGCATCCTCGACAACGTCCGTTTTGCCAGGCCCAGCGCCAGCATAGAGGAGGTGCAGGCCGCCTGCCGCAAGGCCCACGCGCATGAATTCATAGAGAAGCTGCCGCAGCGTTACGAGGCGATGGTCGGCGAACACGGCGTCAAGCTCTCCGTCGGACAGCGCCAGAGAATCGCCATAGCGCGCGCCATCCTCAAAGACGCCCCCATCGTGATCTTTGACGAGGCCACCTCCGCTCTCGACTCCGAAAGCGAGCAGGCCATACACGAGGCCATTGGGACGCTCTTCACCGAGAAAACACTCATCGTGATCGCGCACCGGCTCTCGACTCTCAGGGAGATGAACAGGATCGTCGTCTTTGAAGCCGGAAAGATCGTCGAGGACGGTGCACCCGAAAAACTGCTGAGCTCCGATGGGCTCTATGCCCGCTTCTGGCAGCTGCAAAGCAGGGGCTTCCTGGAGGGGGAAACCAGGCCGCCGTACGGGGGCAGCATCGCAGAGGAGGACGTCCCATGACCATCCGGGTAGGCGGCGGATTTTTGAGTATGCTCACAATTGTTTTTGTGGGGCTCAAGCTCGCGCGTATTATCGACTGGCCGTGGCTGTGGGTGCTCTCCCCTCTCTGGATTCCGGCAGCGCTGACTTTGTGTGGGGTATTGCTGGCGCTTCTCATCGCGCTTGTGGCGATGATTTTCTTCCGGGGGGCTTTTAAGAAGTTCTCGCAAAACCCGCCGATGTACAAGGCCACCCCGGAGGGTTTCCGCGTGGAAAAGAATGTGACGCCGGAGAAGAAATAGTAGGGTGGAAGCCCCCGGACTAGAGTTTGTCCCCCGTAAAGAACACCTCAACGGTCGCATTCGCCCATCACAAAGTCGAGAGAGCCCAAAATTACCGGCATATCGGCGAGCATATGCCCCGGCATCATCTTCGGCAGGATCGAGAGATTGCAGAAGCTCGGGCCCCTTATCTTGAGGCGATAGGGCACTCCCCCACCCCGGCTGACTATGTAGAAGCCCAGGGCACCCTTGGGGTTCTCGGCCTCAAAATAGATTTCGCCGGGAGGGATTTGCGGGCCTTCGGTCGTGATCATGAAATTCTGGATAAGCTCCTCCATGTGCTCAAGAACTCTCTCCTTTGGAGGGGGGACGATCTTGCGGTAATCGTGGGCCATGATCGGGCCAGTGGGCATTTTGGCGAGAGCCTGCCGGACAATTTTGATGCTCTCACGCATCTCCTCCATGCGGATAAGGTAACGGTCGTAGCAGTCGCCCTTCGTACCCACGGGAACATCAAACTCGTATTGCTCGTAGCCCAGATAGGGCTTGTCTTTACGCAGGTCCAACGAGAGGCCGCTGCCGCGCAGATTCGGTCCGGTGAGCCCATAACCGGTGGCATCGACCGGAGTGATGATGCCGATGCCCTGGGTGCGATCGACAAAGATGCGGTTGCGCGTCAGGAGGACGTCGACCTCACCGATGATTTTGAGGACCTCGTCGCAGGCTTTTAGCGCCCTGCCATCCCAGCCGGCGGGCATATCGCCGCGCAGCCCACCGATGCGGGTGTAGCTGGTCGTCAGGCGCGCGCCAGTGAGCTCCTCAAAGAGAGTATACAATTTTTCGCGCGCCGTAAAGGTGTACATGAAGACCGTCCAGGCACCCGTATCCATCGCGTAGGCACCCAGCCCCAGAAGATGGGAGGCTACTCTGGAGAGCTCGCAGCAGACGACGCGGATGGCGGCGCAGCGGGGAGTGATGGTCAGCCCCGCAAGCTTCTCGACGGCGAGAGCGTAGGCCACGTTGTTGGAGAGGGCAGCCAAGTAATCGAGACGATCCGTGTAGGGTATGAACTGGGTGTAGGTGAGGTTCTCGGCGATCTTTTCGTCCCCGCGGTGCAGATAACCGATGATCGGCTCGCAGGATTTGATCATTTCGCCGTCCAGGGTCAGCTTGAGGCGCAAAACCCCGTGCGTGGACGGGTGCGACGGCCCGACGGAGAGCGTCATCTCCTCTTCGACGGAGGTATTGGGCTGAATGGGTGCTTGCGCGGGCATCTTTCAGGATTGCAACCGATTTGGGCGCGCTTGGCAAGAAGAACAGGTGAGACGTATGCCACAGGGAAGAGGGGAGCCCCCGGACTAAACTCCGGGGCTACAACCGGATCGTCCGGACAGGCCGGACTGGGCCCGTGGAAAGACTGAAAGAAGGGGGCACGGCAGAGGGGAGTATGGACGCTGTGGACATGGTGGACGAGAGGAACAAAATGAAAAGGGGGGTATGGGGGCACCGCCTCTGAATAAACACGGAGATACCTGTTAGTGGAGCTTTATTCCCGCCAGCTCTGGTCTTTGCCGGACGGCTCGCGTTTGGACATTGTTTTCCCCGGAGCAGCTACAAATGGCCCGCCGGCCATCGGAGAGGGAGTAAGCCCCGCGCCTGTCTCCTCCGCCACGTCCCCGGCGGGAAGCGGGGTATCGAGCCCCGAAAGCGGAAACTCTTTTCTCAAAGGGTGATACGGGTATCCCTCCCAGAGGAGAATCCGGCGCAAATCGGGGTGGCCCGCGAATCTGACCCCCATCAGGTCGTAACATTCCCTCTCGTGCCAGTCGGCCGCAGGCCACAAATCGGTCACGCTGGGAGCCTCGGGAGAGTCGTTGGAAGCGCAAAAAACGGCCACGCGCAGATACTCGCGGCTATTCGGATCAAAGAGATGATAGACCACCTCGAAACGCTGCGCCGCGGCGGTGCCGTGATCGACGGCCGTCAGATCCATGAGCATCGTATAGGAGTCCTTTAACGAGGAGAGTGCCGCGTGCAGGGCGTCGATGGCGCAATTGTAAGAAGGACAGTCCGTGGAGGGACGCGGCGTGAACTCTGCGGGGATCGGCATTCAAGGACAACTCTAGGAGCTCTCCGGCGATTCTCAAGAAGAAAATGGGGGGGGGAGTTTGCCCCCCGTAAAAAGCACCGCAACGGGGGGCTATACAAGGCAACCCGCAAGGGGTTGTAGAAGCTAAAGTGACAAGAACTTTGAGGGTTTTTGGGGTATGGGGACAGCGCCCCAGGCGGGTGTGCGAGCCATGAGAGGAATGGGAGAAATCTGCGACAAAGGTTCGTGAGTGCTATTTTAGAATTGGCATATCGGTACATATAGTGTATGATATATCCCTGATTAATAACTAATATGGATTTAGCTCAACCCGAAAAGTCAGTTCAATACACGCACGAAATGACTTTCCATCTGGGTGTTTCCACCGCACGGATGGTACGAAGAGAATTGGGCAAATGCCTGGAAGGGCCACCGTATCGGCACCACATCAAGAGAGTTTTTATCGACGACGATCAGTGCAGTATCGCCCAGAAGCATTGGCAGCTTGACTGGAGAAGGTTCTATGATGGACCCAGACAGGTGGATCAACCAGCCCCATTGCGCTGGAAACTGACGCATAGACCCTGTCAGAGCGGGTATGGCCAGGTATGTGAGGATGAAGAGGAGATCATACGACTCCTGGGTCTATCCCCCACGAAGGATCTTCGAGCGGCTTTGAGTCGAAAAGAACTGGCCGTTCTGGCCAGAGTCAAGGGTCAACGGTTATTCTACGATCTTGGAGGAATAACGGCCGACATCACTGATTACCAGATTACTCCCATAACAGCAAATTTCGGAAAACTACTCTATCCGCTTATCCTGGAGATAAGCGCAAAGGGAAATTCGCCGGAGGAGATGGATATAAAGGCCGGACGCATGGAACAGCTGAGTAAGTCTTTGGGACTGACCACCCAGGCGCCGAACTGGCGGCTCTTTACGGCGCGTGAGTTTGTGAAAAAAGGGCTGGTTGCCGCCCCGGTCGCGGCGTAGGGAATACTGATACAACAAAGGGTACAAGACGTGGACTTAGGGCAGTACGGCTGTTCTGACAACCTTACCGCGCTTCGCGCCTGTAACGCCGGTACCCGGCTAAAAAGAAACGGCTGCGATATGCCGCCCTGCCGCTTTCTCCGACAAGTCGGAGCAGGACAGGACTTGTCGCAAGACGATGAAAGAAGAGGCATTATACAAGGGGGTAAGAGGGTGGATGAAAATGGACTGGATGGACATTATGGACGAGGTGGACACAACACGGACCTTCACGGACGAACACAGACTTACACGGACTGGCACGAACAAAGCGAAAGGACGCAGGGCAGCCGCGGGGGCAAGGGGGTGGGTGTAAATGTAAGGGACAGACGAATCATGCGAAGCAAGGGAATCATGGGAGGAAGGCAAGCGGCAAGAGCGGATCTACACTGACGATCCGGCGACCGGAAAACCCGGACGGGTAAGGGTCTCTTTGAAGGGCTTGCTTCCCTGGATTTTCTTTTGCAGGAGCATCATCGCGTCGAGAATCGCCTCGGGGCGCGGCGGGCATCCGCTGATATAGACATCGACCGGCAAAATCCGGTCCACCCCCTGCAAAACCGCGTAGCTGCGGTACATCCCTCCGCTCGACGCGCACGCTCCCATCGCCACCACCCATTTGGGATCGGGCATCTGGTCGTAGATGCGTCGCACCATCTCGGACATCTTGTAGGTGACAGTCCCCGAGACGATCATGCAGTCGCACTGGCGCGGGGAGAAGCGCATGACTTCCATGCCGAAGCGAGCGATGTCGAAACGGCTGGCGCCGGAGGCCATCAGCTCGATAGCGCAGCAGGCCAAGCCCATCGGCATCGGCCAGACGGAGTTTTTGCGGACCCAGTTGACGACGGCGTCCACGCGGGTGGCGATGAAGCCCCCCTCCACCTTGGAGTTGTAGCCGATCTCGGCGGTCTGCATGGAATAAAACTAACGGCTTTGGGGGGAAAGGCAATACGAAAGACCTTTCAAGGACCGGACGGACACCGGAAGCACCGAGAGG
>Ga0181529_10007007_pt1 | contig 11341 bp, 11 predicted proteins | sample PEATcosm2014_Bin_36_FD_119763 | JGI IMG/M metagenome (GOLD analysis project Ga0181529, IMG submission 119763) | Peatland microbial communities from MTU Mesocosm Facility, Houghton, MI, USA - PEATcosm2014_Bin10_30_metaG | ecosystem: Environmental > Terrestrial > Soil > Wetlands > Peat | place... | reverse complement strand
TATCGCAAGGGCGGCACCGTGGACACCCTGGTAGATGCCGTGCTGGACGGCGCACGCGAGAGCGGAGCTGAGACGAAGAAGATCTATCTGATCGACCAGCGGATTGAATACTGCCACAACTGCCGCGCCTGCACCCTGGAGAAAGAGACGGCGCGCGGCGTGTGTGCCATCGACGACGATATGCCTGCGATTCGCGCCGAGATTGAGAGCGCGGACGCCGTGGTGCTGGGCTCGCCGGTAAACTTCTACAATGTGACGGCAGTCTTCCGCACGTTTATGGAGCGGATGGTGGGAGCCGTTTACTGGCCGTGGGGACAGTGGTCTCCCAAACCTCGATCCAAGAAGTTGCCGCGCAAGGCGGTGCTAATTGCTTCATCGGCGGCGCCGGGAGTCTTCATTCCGATTTCCACGGGAGCAGCGAAGGCTCTGCGAGTGGCGGCCCACTGCATGGGCGCGCGTCCGGTGGCAAAGCTCTGGGTTGGATTGGCAGCGCAGAGCGCAAAGCCACAGCTCAGCGCACGCGTGTTGCTGCGCGCGTATAAGGCAGGAGCGGGGCTGTAAGGCGAAGTTCAGGAGATCAAGATCAAGAGCAACATCCCACGCGAAGACCAGTCCGAACAACGAAGGCACCGTCGCGAGAAAAATCCTGCAACTTTCCCCATGGCTTGGGTTTCTATCCAGCGTGCTCTGGATGCAGAGCAGCAGAATGATGCTTACCTTTTTATCTTTATCAGTTTCTATTCGCCTTGAGGTGCCTTGATGCGTTTCTGCGGCCGTTCTCTTCGCTGGCTTCTCCCCCTCCTTTGGATTCTTTCGATCTCCACTCATGTGATGGCTCAGGGTACGACACAGCCCCCCGCGGCGAACACTGCCGAACTCATTGTGCGAGCCGAGCGAGGAGACGCGGATGCCCAGTACAACCTCGGCGTGATGTACAGCAACGGACGAGGTCTTCCAAAGCGCGAAGCCGAAGCCGCGCGCTGGTACCGAATGGCCGCCGAGCAGGGGAACGCAGATGCTCAGTACCAGCTTAGCTTGATGTATCACAATGGCATCGGTGTCCCTAAGGATGATGCCGAGGCCGCACGATGGAACCGCATGGCCGCCGATCAAGGACGTACCGCTGCCCAGTACAGCGCTGGAGTGGCCGATGACAATGGCAAAGCTGTAGGGAAGGTCGAGGTTGAGGTTGTTCCCTTGAACAGCAAGGCTGCCGAACAGGGAGGGGCGATTGCTCAGGACAAGCTTGGCGTGGCGCTTGAGGATGGCAAAGACGCTGTGAAGGATGAGGCGGAGGCTGTTCGTTTGTACGGCAAGGCTGCGGAGCAGGGGGACGCAACCGCTCAGTACAACCTCGGAGTGGCGTATAGCAATGGCGTCCAAGGTGTTTCAAAAGATGAAGCTGAGGCCGTGCGATGGTACCGCAAGTCTGCTGAACAGGGGGACGCGGATGCTCAATTCAACCTGGCCGTGGCATATAGCAATGGCCAGGGGATTCCAAAAGATGAGGCTGAAGCCGTGCGATGGTATCGCAAAGCTGCTGAACAGGGAGACGCGGATGCTCAGTTCAACCTGGGCGTGGCATACAGCAATGGCCAAGGCGTTCCAAAAGATGAGGCCGAAGCCGTACGCTGGTATCGCCAAGCCGCAGAGCAGGGGGCCGCAGATGCTCAGAATAGTCTTGGCGCGGCGTATGAACTTGGTGAGGGTGTTCCAAAGGATGAAGCCGAAGCCTATTTCTGGCTGAATCTGGCAGCTGCAACCTTGGAATCAGCTAGAGAAGAACGCGACAAAATGGGCGGAAGTCTGACGCCAGAAAAGCGTCTGGAAGTTCAGGAGCGTTGCCGCAAATGGACGGAAGCGCAAGTACAGAGTCGCGACTAGAGGTGAGCCAACAAATAATCCAGACGCAAGAGAAAGCGCCCAGTCGAAACCGGGCGCTTTCTCTTGCGAAAACAGATTGCTACAGACTGCTCATGTTGGAGAGGAAGTCGCCGTTGGCGCGCGTCTTGCTCAGCTTGTCGATTAGCAGTTCCATGGCTTCGACAGGTGAGAGCGGGTTGAGGACGCGGCGCAGGACCCAGATGCGCTGCAGATCTTCCTTGACCTGAAGCAGCTCTTCCTTACGGGTGCCAGAGCGCTGGATGTCGATCGCCGGAAAGACTCGCTTGTCGCTGAGCTTGCGGTCGAGGATGACTTCCATGTTGCCGGTTCCCTTGAACTCTTCGAAGATCACATCATCCATGCGGCTGCCGGTTTCGATCAGCGCGGTGGCAATGATCGTGAGCGAGCCGCCCTCTTCAATGTTGCGGGCGGCACCGAAGAAGCGCTTGGGACGCTGCAAGGCGTTGGAGTCCACGCCGCCGGAGAGCACTTTGCCGGAGGGCGGAACGATGGTGTTGTAGGCGCGGGCGAGGCGGGTGATGGAGTCGAGCAGAATCACCACGTCGCGCTTGTGCTCGACCAGACGCTTGGCTTTTTCAATCACCATCTCGGCGACCTGCACGTGGCGGGCAGCGGGCTCATCGAAGGTGGAGCTGATGACTTCGCCCTTCACCGAGCGCTGCATGTCCGTGACTTCTTCCGGGCGCTCGTCGATGAGCAACACGATGAGCACGACCTCCGGATGATTGGCCGTGATGGAGTTGGCGATGTTCTGCAGCAGCATGGTTTTGCCGGTGCGTGGCGGAGCGACGATCAGTCCGCGCTGGCCCTTGCCGATAGGAATCAGCATGTCCATGACGCGGGCGCTCATGTTGTCGCGCACGGTTTCCAACTTTAGCCGCTCCTGCGGATAGAGTGGAGTGAGGTTGTCGAAGAGAATCTTGTTGCGGGCCTCATCGGGCGACTCGAAGTTGACGGCCTCGATTTTGACCAGCGCAAAATACTTTTCGCCTTCGTGCGGAGGACGAACCTGTCCGCTGACGGTGTCGCCGGTCTTGAGATCGAACTTGCGGATCTGCGAGGGCGATACGTAGATGTCATCAGGACCGGGAAGATAGTTGTAGTCCGGAGAGCGGAGGAAGCCGTAGCCGTCGGGGAGAATCTCCAAAACACCTTCGGCAAAAATGTGGCCTTCTTTTTCACTCTGCGCTTGAAGGATTTTGAAGATAAGGTCCTGCTTGCGCAGGCCGCTCGCACCGGGGAGGTCGAGCTCGCGAGCGATCTTGGTCAGCTCGGTAATGTTCTTTTCTTTGAGTTCAGCGATCGTCATGTCCACCTACGGAATGTTGTTCGAGAGGAAGGAATCAGGTGCGCCGTGAGGCGACTGGGAATGTGGTTACCCTAAATGTGGCTCGGCTATCCAAGCAACCATTGAGATGGGAAACCGGCCTGGAGCCATTAGTGGCCGGATGGGTGGTTCAGACAGATAGTGCCAACTGCTGCGTCACGATTGAGGCTTCCACCTTGCAACCCCCGCAGAAGCGGTTGGCCGCAAGATGGAAATCCAGAAATTTTAGCCGTTATGCCGCACGACGCTGAGCGTCTTTTGCATTCACCGGATCAGCCATCACGTTGTCGCGCTGGTTATCGGAAATGCGGTTCAGAACATCGTTCGTCGTGTCCTGAATGCGGGTGTTCGGTTTGTGGAACTTACGTGTTGCCTTGGAAGCGATCTGGCAGAGCATATAACGATTCTGCAATGTATGTAAAGCTTCAAAGACTTTATCTGAACGCATGACTTCTCCTTTTACATGAACCTAGCCGGTACTCAACTCCATACGAGGTCGACCTGACTAGTGTGATTCCTGTGCACGATTGGCGAACTTTTGCCATCGCTGCCGGTATTCCGGCTCATATCGCTTCACTTATCGGCTTCGCTTCCGATTCCCTACACAGAATAGATGCGAGGCGGATTCAGTTCGTCGCGCAATTCACGATGGATTACTTTCTCCACCAAATCTGTGACTGAGGCGGCTTTCATCTTTCCATTAGCCCGCGTTCTGGACGCAACAAGGCCACGATCTCTTCCGAGACAGCCTATTTTGCTTGGAGAACCTTGCCGTTGCCCTGCCATTTCCGGGCTTGGAGATGAACGGTTTTACCGATGAACCCCGTGTACGGTGCCGCTGACATTTTGTACATTAAAGCTTTGTCTAGCTAAGGTCAACATTCTTTTTTGCTAAGTTAACCTATTGATTTATATGGAATCCAGAAAAGAAACACCGGGGGTCTGATACTTTCGTGCACCTCAGGTGACGATTTCAGTTGCACAATCCGCAGTGCAAGATGCAATTCAGCTTCCCGGAGCAACCAATCGGTTTTGTCCGCTAAACTACAGCGAACCGACGACTAATGATAGCACGCTCGACTTCAGTAGCGCTACTGGCGAGCGTGCGAGGGATCGGGCACGCGAGCGGAATTGAGGTCGAGGTGGACTTGTTGACCACCGACACCTGGAGAAAAACAGTCGCCATCAGGGTTGTAGCTCTGGGCGCAAGCAGCGGCAAACTGTTTCCTCAAGGGAGATTGCGCGAACTGCCAAACCTCGGCGAATGGTGCCCCACTGGCTTCGGGCAGCGGAGGCGTTTTGGGGAAACTACAGCCGGGCGAGGGTGGACAGGCATCGTTTGCAACCCAGAAGACGAGCTCGTGTCCCGAGGGAGAATCATGCAGGTCGCGAGCCGTGCTGATGGTGCCTCCCTCCTCAGCAACTTCGATGCCTGAGCAGTAGATCCCGGCCCGATATCCGGCCTGCTTTACCGTATCGGCCCAAGCGAAGACGTATTGCTTCTGCTCGTCCAACATTCGCCCACCTTCCTCTTGGTCCAGGAAGATGACGCTTCCGCGACGAAAGCCTTCTGCTTTTGCGGCATGAGCGGCGGCGGCGCCATCGGCTGCACCGGGATTGGGCAAGCCCTTTAGCGCAGCGTAGGCGCGTCCATTGAAGAGCAGGAGAAAGCCGAAGCCCGCACGCTCTACGACGGCACGCTTGCCCAGCCAACTGTTCGAGTTCTCGCCGGGCGGATTGTTCAGCCAATAGCCGGTAAAGGCAAAGGTGTTGCGCAGCGCCGGAAGGTTGGCGTCGCCGGGATAGTCGTTGCGGTCGAATCCGAGATAGGCTGCCGGAGAATGGGAAGTGTGGAAGACACGCGCCGAAATCAGCACTGCCGGCACGATCAGCAACAGAAGAACAGCGGGCAAATTCTTCTTCATAAAGGTTAGTGTAAGTCAGCGGCGCTGGAGGCATAGCACCCAGCGAGCGGCGAGCTACAGGCTTCATGCTTTTCTTTGCTCGATTCCCTCACCCGCACCTAAGCTTGTGCAAGGCGGAGAATGTGCCGTAGAAACTAGGGTTGAGGAATGTTCATCGTCCTTTTACACCAGCATTTCCACATTCATGTTGAAAACCTGATCGCCAATTGCCTTTTTATTTCTTGACAGCCGATCAAAACAGCGTTTCACAAACTGCGGAAGCAGGCATTCGAGGTAATACTTCTGTCACACCCGCTTTCTGCGTCTGCAATCCGGGTGCGAGCATTGCTCCGGGCGATCAATAGCGATTAAGATTCAATGCGTTGGTCGATCCATTGCACCCTGCAGGATCGAACAGGAGATGCTTTTGCTGTATCTGCACGCACTGGGACATTTCCATCCGGAGACGGTACTGGACAATCACTTTCTGTCATCCTTGGACATTGGGGTGGACGTGAAGTGGATCGAGGACCGTGTCGGCATCGTTGAGCGGCACACGACGTTGCCGCTGGAATATTTGCGCCAGACGAAGAATCAGGACCCTCGCGCTGCTGCCGAAGCAGCCCACACCACCCCGACGCAAATGTCTGTGTGCGCGGCGCAGATGGCGCTGAAACGCGCCGGACTGGAAGCCGCGCAACTGGGGATGATCGTCGCCGGCGGCTGCTCACCGGAGATGCAGATTCCGGCTGACTCCAGCAGAGTGGCGAATGCGCTCGGAATCAGCGCGACTTGCTTCGACCTGCAGTCGGCGTGCTCGAGCTTCGCTTCGCAGATTCACTTTCTGGACCAGATGAAGCCCGAGGCACTCCCCGATTACGTGCTGGTGGTCAACAGCGAGACGTTCACCCGCAGCATTGACTACAGTGACCGTCGGCAGGCAGTGCTGTTTGGCGACGCGGCCACGGCAGTGATTGTTTCAGCACGCGTGCCCGCGCCATCGGTGATCTCTGAAACCAGCTTCAGCAGTGACCCAGCAGGGCAACACCAGATCACCATTCCCACCGGTGGACACTTTGCGCAGGAGGGACACGCGGTGCAGGCTTTTGCGATACGCACCACGACGTGCGTGCTCAAGAAGCTGCAATCGTCCGTGCCGGAGTCGGAGACACGCCGCCAGGTCTTCATTGGCCATCAGGCCAATCTGCGCATGTTGGAGAACGTTTGCAAACGGACGGGCGTGGCGCTGGAAGATCACTATTCCAATGTCGCCTGGTTCGGCAATTGCGGCGCGGCAGGCGCGCCCAGCGTGCTCTCACAAAACTGGGACGAACTGCACCACTCGGTAATTCACATGGCAGTGGTGGGCTCAGGACTGGCGTGGGGCGGGATGAGAATTTCGCGCGACTAGCCGAGCCATATCAACGCCGAAGGTAAATCGGAAAACACATAGGTGCGCGAAGCTGCGTCCGACATCTCGTTATATGCCTCCATCAATCTTCCCATACCAAAGACCCCAGGATCGGAGGCCACGAAAGCACGCCGTGATGTTTTGGAAAAAAGTGGGCGCTGGGCAATACGCTTGGCTTCTTCGATTGATATATCGAGAGTTGTTACCGCTGTCATATCGATGATCTGATTGAACCGTGGATCGAAATTGGAGTCTCTCAATAGCCGGCCTTGATGGTCTTTAATTTCCTCGTACGTCACACGATCCGATGCCGTTGTGATAATAAGTTGCCGGTCTTTGTCAATTGCGTACAGCAACGGCATAGGTGTGATTCCCCCGCTCGTTCAGCAAAGATTATAGCGCCTTGGACGAGGACAAGGTCGTTCTTGCCCAGGTACTCACAACCCCGCTCACACGTGAGTTGGACTGCAAAGAAAAGCCCCACGGTTGGCCTCGTGGGACTTTTCCTTAAGTCGTAGCCCAAGTTAGGCTTTGGCCGGCTCGCCGACGGGCGTGGTGGGTAGTGCCTGGGCTTCCTTGCGCAGTTCCTCGAAGAGAACCGTGCTCAGGTAGCGCTCGCCAAAGCTGGGGATGACGGCGACGATCAGTTTGCCGGCATTCTCCGGACGCTGGGCCACCTTCACAGCCGCAAAGACGGCGGCTCCGGCGGAGATTCCGACGAGCAGTCCTTCCTCCTTGGGCAGGCGCCGAGCGTAGGAGAGGGCTTCGTCGTTTGAGACCTGGACCACTTCGTCAATCAAATGGGTGTCGAGCACGCTGGGAACAAAGCCTGCGCCGATTCCCTGGATCTTGTGCGGTCCGGGCTTGCCGCCGGAGAGGACCGGGCTGTCCGTGGGTTCGACGGCGATTGCCTTAAATGAAGGCTTCTTCTCTTTAATGTAGCGGGAGATGCCGGTAAGAGTACCGCCAGTGCCGACGCCGGAGATGAGGATGTCGACCTTGCCGTCGGTGTCCTTCCAGATCTCAGGGCCAGTGGTGGCGTAGTGAACGGCTGGATTGGCGGGGTTATTGAACTGCTGCAGGATGTAGCCGTTGGGAGTGGTCGCGAGAATCTCTTCGGCCTTGAGCACTGCACCCTTCATGCCATTAGGGCCAGGGGTGAGCACAATCTTGGCGCCGAAAGCCAGCAGAAGGACGCGCCGCTCCAGGCTCATCGTCTCCGGCATGGTCAGAATCAACTCATAGCCTTTGACTGCAGCGACGAAGGCGAGGGCGATTCCCGTATTGCCGCTGGTGGGCTCGATGAGCACGGTTTTGCCGGGATGAATTTTGCCTTCGCGCTCAGCCGTCTCGATCATGGCCGCGCCGATGCGGTCTTTGACGCTGGCCAGCGGATTCTGGCTCTCAAGTTTGACGGCAACTCTGCCTGGGGCTCCCCCGGTAATCTTGTTGAGGTAGAGAAGCGGCGTGTTTCCAATCAATTCGATGATGCTGTTTGCAATTGGCATTTCATCTCCATCCGGCCCGCGATCGGCGAACCACGAAAGTTGACTACGCCTGGAAGGCGGTTGCACTCTGCAAACCGCACGACAGGATTGCTACGAGAGCCTTACTCATCCGATGCGCCACAACCTCGTTCCGGCGAACAAAAAAACCCACCGGCCGGGGCTCCTGGCGGTGGGTTCGCGAAAATCTGTGAACACTAACTCTATTTCACGATCGCAACTCCGCCAACAGGGCGCGTCCCGCAACAACAGCAGGTACACTCGCGACAGCTCTGGCAGCAGACGATCATGATGAAATCGTTATAGCCCGTTCCCGATCCCAGAGTCAAGCCAGACCGGCTCCTCCCACTTGCTTAACATCAGGCGGCGGCTTCACCCTGACGGTAGTAGGGCAGGAATTCCTCCTGCACGAAGGTTTCGTAGCTGGTAGGGGTTGTGTTGCGGGCGCTGCGCGCCTCCAAGGCACGCATGTGTCCGGAGTTCATGGCCACGGCCATCTCCTGAATCAGCCTTACCAGATCTGCCGACATTCCCATTTGCAGCATGGCGGCGCGAACCTGATCCTCCGGAGCCTGATGGTAGCTGAGCTGCGGCTCGACGATGGCGGCACCAATGATGGAAGTAGCCTCGTTCATGGTGAGGTCGCGCTGACCTTGCAACTCGCGGCTTTGATGTGAGGTGAAATCGAGTTTCAGTAAAGCGTCGGCGGCGGCAGCACCAATATCGCGGGTCGCAATCATTGGAATCTCCAGCTCCGGCAAGAGTGGCCCCAGAGCCACGCCTGCCTTGCGAATCATCCCGGCCTGCACAAGGGTGTTCTCCATGAAATATCCGGCACGGAGATGAAGCACGTTGAGCCCGGCAACTCGGTTGAGGCGCTGCTCCATTTGATACAAGCCCACCACCGGTCCGGTGCCGTCCGGCTTGTCAGCGCCGAAGCTGCTCAAGGTGACGGCGTACTTCACTTTAGAACCCTCCAAGGCAACGGCCACCGACTCGGTCACCGTATCCTGATAGGCGCGAAAAGGCGACGCTATTGGATTGGGAGGGATCATGACATAGACGGCCTCGGCCCCGATAAACGCGTCGATGAGTGCTTCTTGATCGGTGACGTTGGCGACGAATGGCTCGCCGCCTTTTCGCTGCAACCACTGCATACGCTCCGCCGAGCGGCCAATACCACGCACCTGTTTCCCTGCGGCAAGCAAACGATTGGCAACCACACTGCCGGTATTTCCAGTTGCTCCCATCACCACGTACATATGCGCCTCCACCTCTTTTTTATGTCTTAAGTTTGATGCGGCTCCGTCTGTTTGATGACCTGGCAATGTGAGACGATTCCCTTTCGCGAATGCCCTGTGAAGACGACAAAGCCCCACGCTCGGCAAAGAACGTGGGGCTGGAATAACTGTGGCTGAAAGAGCCTGGGCTGTTTTCAGACTCGCCCGCGGCCCGCTTCGAAACTCGCTGGCAGTCTAGAAGTCGTTGAAATCCAGCGCGATCGGCTGGCCGTCCTCGTCATACTGGATGACCGGTTCGCCACTGCGCTCAACCGGTTCGGCCTGCTTCTCCAACTTGCGCTGCTCCATCTTCTGTGACTTCTCTGCTCGCTTTTCCTGGCGAGCCCGCTCTTTCGAGCGCTTGGTAAAGGTAGTCCTTGAGTTTCCTGCCATTAACACTCCAATCCGTGAATGTTGAATTCGAGCCGATGGACCGGCTCGCACGTTTCACTCGTTTCCCAAAATTCGCGCACGTATATGCGGCAGCCGCCGCCAGCAATCGTAAACCGCCCACAGGTTTGCAAAGCTTGGAGCGGTGCCGATGATCCGGCAAAACACGGCACGCACCGCCCGGCAAGGGAGATCAGCAGACTCCTGCCCGAGAGGATTTCATCGTCCTATTCCATTGTATTCCTTCTCGGCGATTTCGTTTCCGCGCATTCTCGATCTCAGAGCACCTATCCGAAGATGATTGCGGGGGAACAGAGCGTTGCGGCGCGCCTTTGCCCTGGAAAGGAATCGCACGAAACTTTTCTTGCAGCGAGGGTTCTAATGATCACAGAGCAGTGAGGTCTGGAACATGACGAAAAAGATTACGAAGAGCATGGTATTAGGGTTATTCGGTCTGCTGATTGCGTTGGCCTTAGCGGCACCCCCGGCGGCAAGCGCACAGGTGAGAGTCGGAATTGGCATTGGTGTCCCGGTAGCTCCCTATGCCTACACGCCCTATGCTTACGGATGTGACCCAAACTATTATCCGGCATGCGCATATCCCTACTACTATCCTGGTTACTATCCTGGGGTGGTGATCGGCGGCGGTTGGTGGGGTGGTTACGGATACCGTGGTTACGGGTATCGCGGCGGATATGGCTATGGTGGACGCGGAGGATATACGCCACGCGGACTGGGTAACGGATTTGCAGGACGCGGTGGTGGCGGCTTTGTAGCACGCGGTGGTGGCGCGCATGGAGGCTTTGCGGGACACGGCGGTGGAGGCTTCGCGGGACACGGCGGACGCCGCTAACCTCGCAGCTTACCCTCTTTCTGGCCTCTTCAGCGGCGCACGTTGAAGGGGCTTTTGCTTGCTCGGGCTAGAGCAAGCCGCCCGTCTGCAGGGTCAACGCACTGAGCGCCAGTTCGAGCTTTTCGATTGCCTCCTCCAACTCCGGATGTTTGCCTAACTGCTCCTGAAGATTCTTCAGGAGCTGGTGAGCGTCAGCAATATGGGCTGCCGCTTTGCTCGCGGATTTTTCTGGTGTAGGTCCATCAGTTGAAGTCATGGGGCGCCTCGGTCACGCACTCTATTATCCCGCGAAAAGCTAGTCTGAGTTTCCCTTTGTTTCAGCTGCGAACCCAGAGTCATTCCTTCCACGGACAGAAAGACGCCTAGGCTATCGATGCTCATCCTCCTTCTTAGGCTCGGGCTTGGACTCGGGCTTCGGTGGAGGAGCTGGCTTCGCTTGTTGCGCAGGCCTAGGCGGAGGAACGGGCCTCGCTTGCGGAGCAGGCTTGGGTGGAGGAGCAGGCCTCGCTTGCGGAGCAGGCTTAGGTGGAGGAGCAGGCTTGGGTGCAGGAGCCGGTTTGCTGGGAGCAGGTCGACTCTCAGGACGGGCTGCTTCCGGAGCTGGCCTGGCTGGAGCAGGTTGGGAAGGCCGGTTCGCTTCGGGCCGGGGTGGAGCAGCCGGTCGGGCCGGTGCTGATGGATGCGCCTCGGGCCGCGCCGGTGCAGGCTTCGCTTCGGGCCTGGTCGGCACGGCTCTGCTCTCGACAGGCCGGTTGGGAGTTGCAGG
>Ga0181529_10007003_pt1 | contig 11344 bp, 6 predicted proteins | sample PEATcosm2014_Bin_36_FD_119763 | JGI IMG/M metagenome (GOLD analysis project Ga0181529, IMG submission 119763) | Peatland microbial communities from MTU Mesocosm Facility, Houghton, MI, USA - PEATcosm2014_Bin10_30_metaG | ecosystem: Environmental > Terrestrial > Soil > Wetlands > Peat | place... | reverse complement strand
CTTCTCTCGCCCGCCGTCCCATGTGCCGTGAGGACCGTAAACGTTGTGAAAGCGGGCGATGGCCGTTCTCAGGCCGCGCTCCGCCCAATATTCCTGGCAGAACATTTCCGAGAGCAGCTTTTCCCAACCGTAACCGCGCTCCGACATGGCCGGGTAAGCATCCGACTCTTTCAGCGCCCGGACATTCGGATCCTTCTGCAAGTCCGTATTGTAGACGCATGCGGAGGAGGAGTAGAAGTATCGCTGCGTGCCGGCCCGATACGCGGCCTCGACCATGTTGGTGTTGATGAGAATGGTGCGGAGGCACTCGATGCGGAACTTCTCGATGAAGCCCATGCCGCCCATGTCGGCCGCCAGATTGTAGACTTCCACCGCGCCTTCACAAACCCGTTTGCAGTTCTCCTCGCGGCTCACGTCGAGGCACAAACACTCCACGCCGGGAGTGCGTTGGTACCAGTCGGGGAGCGGCTTCTTGTCGACGGCGCGGATGCGGGTGCAACCTTTATTGCGGAAGTGCTTCACCAGCGAACCGGCGATGAATCCGCCGGCCCCCGCGATCACGATTAAATCATCCTTGCCCGTCGTCGGCGAGCTTTGTTGTGCGGCTTTGGTTTCCTGCATGATGGGCTCCTCCAGGTTCTCCGGGACTGTACCTGCCATAATTTGTCTTCACGGCAGCATTCTCGATATTATAATAGCTCACGAGAAACCAACGAGCAATGGCGAAAGTTGACGGGTGCATGACCATTTGTAACTTCCTCTTGTGAAAGACGCGTAGCACAGCCGCCCTCGGCTGTGGTGAGCCATCCATGCAGTTTCCCACAGCCGAGGACGGCTGTGCTACAAGAAGAAAAAATGCCCGCACCCGTGAAAATCCCGCCGACGTTCTTCTCTCCGCAAGTGCTGGAGGCGCGGCGATTCTATCTCGATTTGGCGCCGGCCGCGCGCAAGCCGGTAGCCGTGGTCTGCGGGGGCTGGGAACGGTGCATGCCCGACTACGCCATCCATCGCCTCACGTTTCCCTATCACTCGATCGAGTTCGTCTGCGAACACTTGCGGCTACGAACGCAGGCCCAGATTGCCCGCGAGTGCCATGTGAATCCGGCCTATCTCTGCCGGCTGTTCCGCCGCTACGACCATCAAACCCCTTATCAATACTTGATGCGGCTGAAGATGAACCTTGCGGCAGAGCGGTTGCGGGACCCCGGCTCGTTGGTGAAGCAAGTGGCTGCCGCGTTGGGCTTCAGCGACCCGTTCCATTTTTCGCGGGCGTTCAAGAGCGTGTTTGGGCTGTCGCCCGAGGCTTTTCGCCGCCTGCGGTGAGAAGGGGAATGTTCTTTCTCAACGGCTTCGTGTCAGCTTCAGCGTAGGTTATGCTTCAGCATAACACTCGTGTCGTTATGCTAAAACATAACCTACGACTACACGGCCGAGGGCGGCTGTGCTACACCGCCTAGGAGCCGTTCCGCAGCCAACTCGCCGCCGTGAATGCAGTCGGGAAGGCCCACGCCGTGATAGGCGTTACCGGCCAAGGCGAGATGGGGCAGTGCCGCCACGCGAGCCTCGATCCGTGCCACGAGCTCGTTGTGGCCCACGTAATACTGCGGCATCGTGCCGGGCCAATGGGCAATGTTGCAGTAGCAGGGTTCGCCGCGGATCTGCAGCCGCCGCGACAATTCTTCAAGCACGAGCGATCGCAATCGCTGGTCATCCATTTCCGCCATCTCCGGCCGTCGCGCCCCGCCCACGAACACCCGCAGCAACTCTTGCCCTTCCGGCGCGCGGTGGGGATATTTCCGGCTGCTGAAGCTGCACGCCAAGATGGGGCTGTTCTCGATGGCCGGAACGACCATGCCCATTCCATCCAGCGGGTGACCGATCTGTTCGCGCGCGTAGCCGAGCGAAAGGATGGCGGTGCCGGAATGGGCAATCGAGGCCAGTTCGGCGGCCAGCGTCTCATCAATCGGCTGTAACAGTTTCGCCGTCACCGGCGAGGGCGCGGCAAGGATCAAGGCGTCGAAAAGGAGGGACGCGGGGCGGGGGGCCGGGGACGCGGGCGCAGCAACCTTACCCGCCATGTTCTTCCCGTCTCTGCCCCCTGATCCCTGCCCCCTGTCCCCTTCCCTCTCCACCCGCCATTGGTCGCCAAATCGCTCCAGCCGAGTCACCGGCGTATTGAGCCGCACGGTACCGGCGGGCAGCCGTGCGGCAATCGCTTCGATCAGGCTCGACAGCCCATCTTCCAGGGTGACGAACATACTGTAGCGGGCGCCGCTTTCTCGGCTAGCCGTGGGACGGTTTCTCATCTGGTGCCGCATGGCACGAATCAGACTGCCGTGCGCGCATTCCATCTCGCGGAAACGCGACAGCGTGGCCAACACACTGAGTTTCTCCAGATCGGCCGCATAGACCGCACTGACCAACGGCTCGACCAGTCGGTCGAACACCTCGCGTCCCAGCCGGCGGCGGACAAACGCCGCCATGCTCTCGTCGGCATGGCCGGCCCGGGGTGGGATAAAGTATTCGAGTGCCGCGCGGAGTTTTCCCCAAGGGCTGAGGATGGGCGTGACGGCCAGCGGCCAGAGCCGCGTGGGGGCCATCATCAAGAAGCCATCCGGAAGACGGCACAATCGCCCCCGACGCACGACAAAAGTCCGCCGGCAGCCGGGATTGGTTTGGACCAGTCGGTCGCCGAGCCCAAGGCGTCGGCAGAGATTCAGGCCCCAGGGAATCGTGGTAATGAAGTTGTCGGCGCTCTGCTCGACTTGAAAACCCTGTTCGTGGACCGTGGCCAGCACGCCGCCCAGACGAGGACCGGCCTCGAACAGCGTCAGGTCGCACGCCGGATCGAGTTCCACGATTCGATGTGCCGCCGCCAAGCCGGCGATGCCGCCGCCGATCACCGCAACGCGTCGGGGTGTAGATGAAGCAGGTCCCATGACCATCAGTTGATCCGGTTGGTGCGACTAGCGCGTTGAAAAAGGGGGACAGGCACCTCACGACCGTTGTTGTTCGCGAGTTTTTCGCGTTTCAGTTCGGAGCCAGTCCCCTTTTTCAACCGGCTGCTAGTGGTCGCCGTTTTATGTTCCTTGTTTCACGCGGAAGCCTTGTCCCTCGTGGCCCTCGATCGGTGGCAACGGCTCCAATAGGCCCTGTTCGACCAGCCGGCCGAATACTGGGGGGCGAACGAAATCGGTGAAGCCGTAGCTGCGGCGATAGCGGGCGATCTCGCCCCAATCAACGTAGACATAGGCGATCTGCCGCGCCGCCAACTCCGCCCGGATTTCCGCGGCGGTTCGACCTTTGACGATCTGCTCAAAAAGGCAATCGTCAAAACAAGTGTTATACAGCACCGAGGGCGTCAGATCAAACACGGCCGCATCGCCCACGGTCAGCAATCTCCCCCGAGACCGATGGGTGTTGAAGTACTCGTGCCAGGGGTCGATCCAGCCGGAATCGTGGCGGAGCCGCGCCAGGCTGACGAACCAGGCGTTGCCCTGGCCCGCGGCGGCTACCAGAAAGTTTGCGCCCGCGGCGGCCATGAGCAGCGCGGCCAGCGTGGTTGTCCACCAACGGGCCGTCGTCCAACAGGCGCCTGCGCCGGCCAACAGGGCCAACACCGGCAGCACGGGGATCCAGAAGCGGTCGATGCGATGCGTCAGCAGCCACCAGACGGCAAGCACGAAGCCGCTGTAGGCCAGCAGTATCCAAACGACCGTAGCGGAGCGAACATTCTTGTCTACCTTGGGCGGGGAGGAACGTCTACTCCATCGGACCCACCAACCCACAAACGCCAGCGACGCCAAGGGCACAACCAACGGACTAAGCCACTCGCTCGTCATCACAATGCGGCCGACGTCTTTGCCCAGCGTTGCCGCGGAGAAATCGTGCGGACGATGAACGCGATTCCACTGCCGCTCCTTTTCCACGCTCCAGGTCTTGCCATCGAACACGCTGTATAGGAGCGGATACGTGGGGTTGCCGGTCAGGGCCCAGTTCTTGGCGAACCACAGTCCGCAGCCGACCACCGCGGCCAGCAGGAACACGCCGCAGGCGTGAAAAACGAGTGCTGATGCGGCACAGCCGCCCTCGGCTGTGCCGGGCGATTTACACAGCCGAGGGCGGCTGTGCCGCATCAGCACTCCCACCGCCAGTGGAAGCAGGACGAACAAGAGAGCCGGGTATTTTGTAGAAACCGCCCCGCCGGCAAGATAGCCGGCCAGAAGGAGAGGAGACGTTCCCCGTGCGCCAGACAATAGCAAGGCATACAGGGCCAGGAACAGGTAACACGCCGAGGCCCCTTCGACGAACCCGCCGGAGGCGATGCTCGTGACCCAGGGAATCGACAGGTAGACCAACGCGGCCACCACGCCGGCGGTGGGCGAAAACAGTCGCCGGCCGGCCGCCAGCAGTCCCAGGCCGCCAAGGAGTGTGAAGACGGCAATCACGGTTTTGCCGGCCAACGCCCCCAGCCACCAGTCGCCGGAAATCACCATTGCCAGCAGGCTGAGCATTTCCGTGCCCAAGGCCATGTTGGCGTAGACGTTATGGGGCAAGAACGTGATTTGTCCCTGCCCGAAGAACTCCTTCGGCGCTTGCAAATGGTACTCGCGGACGTCGAAGTCTAGCGGCGGCAACATGGCAGCCAGCAGAATCACCAGCACAAACGGCGCCGCCAGCCACAGCCAATGGGCGCTGAGGACAGCATCACAAGAGCCGGCGGCCGGCGCGGAACTGGGGACGTTAACCCCGGGGGCTGTTAGCCCCCGGCTATTGCGCCACCGATAGGACGCGAGCCCCAGGGTCAGCAGGAGCGGCACGGCAAACATCCACAGCCGATTGAGCACGCCGAACAAGCCCAGCAGCAGCACCCATGTGCTGAGGGCATTCAACCCAACGGCCGTGGCGAAGACGGCAAGCTCTAGACGGCCAAGCCCTCGGTCCGCCCGGCAAAGAACCATCAATAGCCAGCCGACAATGGCGGCCCAGGCCACGACGGCGCCGGCAACGAGCAAGACCGGCAGTCGATCGAGTAATGAGCATTCCCACGGTGTGCCAAACCAGTTGGAAAACAACCATTCCTTGGGCAATAGCAGCAACTGCACCAACAACTCGACGCGTAACAGCGGTCGACCGGCATCACCGCCCAAACTGGGCAGCGGCGTAGCATAGAAGGCGACCGCGTATGCGGCCAGCCCGACGATCACGGCGGCAGGGCCCAAGTGTTTCATAGTTGACAAGCTCTATTGTAGCGATCGCCCGCAGCAGGAGCTATTGCCAGCCGCCTCAGTTGCAACGACCTAGCAGCCGCAATGTTGGCTTACGCGCTAAATGTCTGCGGCCGATCTCGGACCTGGCCCCACCGCTGCGCAGTCCGTACGGTACCATGCCCGGGCAAGAAATGAGCACAGCCGCCCTCGACTGGGCAATTTGCTCAGCCGGGGACGGCTGTCAACTACGCTTTGCACAGCCGAGGGTCGTCGTGCTAGGCCAATCAGTGCGATTGGATCACGACAAACCGCGTGCCGTCGCCGGAACGGATCAGCAAGAGGATGCCGTTTGCCAGCGACTGCTTCTGCATCGCCGCGCGGAACTCGGACGCCGATTTGACCGGTTGACGGCCAACCTGGGCAATAACCAGGCCCGCGGTCAAGCCGGCCGACTCGGCGCGGCTGCCATTATGGACTTCCGTAATGACCACGCCCTCGCCGGCCTTCACGCCGAGCTTCTCGGCCACTTCGGGGGTCAGTTCGCCGACGTCGATGCCCAGTTTCTCTTCTTGCACGGTTCCATTCGGACTGGGTGCTTTCGATCGATTGTGGACGACGCTGCCGTAGCTGGCCGGCTGCTCGCGAACGGTCACCTCCAGAACCAGCCGCTTCCCATTACGCATAACCGCTAGCGGTTGGGCCGTGCCGATTGGCGATTGCTCGACGGCCACCTGCAGGTCCAACGGGTTGTTGACCGGCTTGCCGCCGAACTCGAGGATCACGTCACCCGACTTCAATCCGGCCGCGGCGGCCGGTGCATTGGGCTGCACGTCATCGACCACCACGCCATGCTGGGTTTGCACCCCGAACTGCTTGGCCAGTACGTTCGAGACTTGCTCGATGCCCACGCCCAGATAGGCTCGGCGAACGGTGCCCTGAGAAATCAACTGCTGGCTGACCCATTTGGCGAGATTACTGGAGATCGCAAAACCGACTCCCTGATAACCGCCGGTGTCCGAAGAGATGGCCGTATTGATGCCGATCACCTCGCCATCGAGATTCACCAGCGGCCCACCGCTGTTGCCGGGGTTAATGGCGGCATCCGTCTGGATGAAGTTGGCGTGTACGCTCCGATCCAGGCCGCGTCCCTTGGCGCTGACAATGCCCGCCGTCACGGTGCCCTCCAATTTGAAGGGCACACCCAGGGCCAGCACCCAGTCACCCACTTGCATCTCATCGCTGTTACCGAGTTTGACCGAGGGGAGCGAACCGCCGTCTTTGATGCGAACGATGGCCAAATCGGCCTTCGGATCGCGCTTGACGTCGGTTGCTTCGAACTCGCGTCCATCGTGCAGGGTCACGGTAATCTTCCCGCCGCCCTCGACCACGTGGTTATTGGTGAGAATAATTCCCGACGGGTCAATAATGATGCCGGAGCCCACGCCATGGACCTCGCGATGCGGCATTCCATGGAACCCGTGGGGCATATCCTTGAAAAAGTGACGAAACTCGGGCGGCAGCGCATCGCCGAAGGGGTTCTGTCCCGACGACTGCTCATCGTCCTTTTCGTCTTGTGCCTGCTCGGCGTGCGCCGGTTGGTTCTCGATCGTTACCACGGCCGGCAGCACCTTTTGGGCAACTTCTCGAAAGGCCGTCGAAAGCGACCTGGCATAACTCATCCCATGTTCGGCCTTGGCACTGGTGCCACCCGAAGTTACCGGCGTCTGAGCGAGGACGTAATCTTTCGCTCCAAAACTGAACGATAGGGCGCCCACCAATGCCAAGACGGCCAAGGTGGCAACCCACGTACGCACTTGCAATCCACAACACTTACGGCTCATAACACTTCTCCTATTGTTTTGGCCATGGCTCTCTGAACCGGCCCCTTCGCCATGAGTTTCCTACGGCTACGCTCGCCATATAGTTTGTTGCCAAGGCGGACGGAATCTTGCAGACCGGGCTCGAAACCCAACCGCAGAGCCATACATTTACACCACCACGGGTATGTTTTTCCACACCTGCTCACTCGGCAGAATGCGTGAAACGCACCGCCTGCAACCGAGCATGGTGCGTTTCACGCACCCTACAAAACATCCGCGAAACGCTTGTTCCAGCCGGAGCGGCCGGCCTACCCTCCTCCCCGCACTTCCAATTTTTCTTCGGCGGCGCTGCGGCGGCAATAGTGCGGGACCAGCTTCCACAGGTCGTCGCGCCGGCCAAGGGCATAGTCACGCGCAGCCAACCGAGCAACCGTCGATGCCCGGGGAGGCCAATAACGCGGATCGACCGGCCGAACATGGCAGGGTAATCGACCGGCCAGTTTGCCCAGTACGGGGCCGGAGACCGCGATTTCCGGCGTCAGGTGCTCGAGCCAAGTCTCGATATCGATCAACTTCTCCGTCTCCGCCGGCTCGAACCAACCATCCGATCGCCGACGATAACTCCGGGCGACAAGTTGGCCGCGTTGGGCGTCCATGGCAGCAGACACCTTGATGACATCTTCTGGGACAGCGGCTGCGATAGTTTCCAGGGTGTTGATGCCCACGATGGCGGCTCCCACGGCATAAGCGAAGACTTTGGCGGTAGTTACGCCAATTCGTAGACCGGTGAACGACCCTGGCCCACCGGAGACAGCCACCAGTTGTACGTCCCTCGCCCGCCACCCGACCTGCCGGAGCAAGGCGACGATGGCCGGGGCCAACGATTGGGCGCTTCGTTGCGCGCGATCTAAGATCAATTCTGCCAATAGGTTACCATCGTCCGCTGCTGCCAGGCTGCCGTCGCGTTCGGTGGTTTCCAGGGCAAGAATTCGCATAAAATTACCTTAAACGGGGGGCCGCGGAGCGTTCCCACCGCACGATCCGATCACCTGACGCATTATCAGCATGTCGCATCGGTCGGGCTTCCACAAGGGCTGGGAAGATGGAGAAATTGCCCGACCACCACAATCCATTACCGCCCCCCCAGCCGGCCTCGACTTGACCAGCCCCGACTGTGACAATACACTGTTGGTTGCATCGGAGATGCCCTTCTGTTTTCTTCCTATGGGCCGCGGGCCGGCGTCTGAGAGTCTAGAAGCGTGAAACGAGCCCTCATCAGCGACATCCATAGCAATATCGAGAGTCTCGAAGCGGTATTGGCCGACATTCGAGACCAGGGAGTTGCCGAGATCTACTGTCTTGGCGATCTGGTCGGCTATGGTCCCAATCCGCGCGAAGTGATCGATGAAGTCTCGAAATGCCAGGTGTGCCTCCTAGGCAACCATGACCAGGGGGCGCTGTTCGATCCCGAAGGCTTCAATTCGGGGGCCGAGCGGGCGATTTTTTGGACGCGGAACCAATTGGAGAACGGTCCCGGCACGCCTGCCGCGCGGCAGCGGCGTTGGGACTTCCTCGGCGAGTTGCCACGGAATCACATCGAGGGCAAGCTGCTGTTCGTTCACGGTTCGGCGCGGAATCCGCTCAACGAGTATGTGTTTCCGGAAGACATCTACAACAAGCGGAAACTGGAGAAAATCTTCGCGCTCATTCCCCAATATGCCTTTCAAGGCCATACCCACGTGCCGGGTGTGTTTACCGAAAACTTCAACTTCTTCAGCCCTGAGGAGCTCAACAACGAGTACCGCTTGGGGCCGGAGAAGGTGATGATCAACGTCGGCTCGGTCGGCCAGCCCCGCGACGGAAACCCCCGTTCCTGCTACGTCGTTCTGGAAGACGACGTGGTGCGGTTTCGCCGCGTCGAGTATCCGTTGGATCGGACCATTGCCAAGATCTACGAGATTCCCGAACTGGACAACTTCCTCGGCGACCGACTTCGCGACGGGCGTTAAACAACAGAAAGTAGAAAGCACTTGGAACCGCAGCTCAGCGCGGTTGGGCGCAGATACAAGTAGCGAGCGAGTGCGACGAAGTTCGCCCCTGGTCTGCGTCTTTCTGCGTGTTTCTGCGGTTTTTGTGTTGAGTGATAACTATGGAACGTCGTTTCGTTATCTTCCTTATTCTTTCCTTCGGCATCTTGCTGGGCTCGTCCTGGCTCATGCAGCGGCTCTATCCGCCACGGCCTCGGCCGCAATGGCAGGAGCGCCAGGTGGCCGCCGGCAAGGCTGGCGAGAAGGCAAAACCGCCCGCCGCGGAAAAAGAACGGCCCAGAGCGGTGGTCGGGAAACCGGACCAGGGGAACCCGGCAGCCAAGGCGGAAAAAGAGGCCCCGCCGGCGCTGCATGCGGCGGCCGAGCCGGAAGCGGCGGAACAGTGGGTCACGCTCGGCTCGGCGAGCGACACCGATCCTTACCGCATGCTGGTCACGTTGGACAGTCGCGGGGCGGCCCTGGCACGGATCGAGTTGAGTAGTCAGCGCTATTGTGACATCGATGATCGCAGCGGCTATCTGGGGCACCTGGTGATGGACTCCTCGGTGCCTGCCAACGGTTGTCCGGTGCAGATCGTCGGCCCAGGCACTCCCGCCGCCGAGGCAAAATTACAGGTGGGCGACGTCATCAAGGCCGTGGACGGGAAAATCGTTTCCGATCGGCAATCGCTGGAAGCCCTGTTGCGGAAGACGAAACCCAAGCAGACGGTGCAACTTTCCGTCGTCCGCGCAGGGAAGAATTTAACGCTCTCGGCAACGCTCCGCCGGCGTCCCTTGGAAGTGATCAAGCCGGAAGGCGACGATCCGCTCTCCATGCTCGCTACCTTGCAACAATTTGACGGCCAGCGCCTGCTTCGCGACGAGCCAAAGAAGGAAGGGAAAGAGGCCGATAAGGACAAGGCAAATGAAAAAGACACCGCCGAAGAAAAGGAGAGTTTACACAAGGCCTTTCTCGACCGCGAATTGGACGGTGTGAAGCTGCGGACGGTCAACTGGAAGCTTGTGGCGTCGGACGCGACGCACGCGCAGTTTCGTCGGCTGCTGCCGGAGAAAGGGCTGGAGATTACCAAGACGTATCGCCTGGCCAAGGTGCCCGGCGCTTCGTTGACCGACGCCAACTATCCGGCCTATCACCTGGAGTTCGAGATCGAGATTCGCAACGTCGGCAGCAAGCCGCACAAAGTGGCCTATCGCCTCGATGGGCCCAACGGTCTGCCGACCGAAGGCAAGTGGTATGCCACGCGGGTGACCCGCTCGGGCGGCTCCGGGCTGCGCGACTTCATCGTCTCGTTCGGCGGCGGAACGCCGGGCATGGTTGGCGCCACCTACATCGCCACGGGGAAGATTCCGCCACCCTGGTCGGACGAAGCGCTGACCTTCATCGGCGTCGATGCCCAGTATTTCTCCGCCGTCCTCATGCCCGATCGCGCCGATCCCGGCGAGGTCTGGTTCGAGGAACTGCTGCCCATTCGCGTGGGCGCGGTCGATCCACAGCATACAAACCTCGCGAACAGCTCCTGTCGCCTGATCGGCAAGGCGCAACAGCTTAAGCCGGGCGGCGCGATCACGAACCGCTTCAAGCTCTTCGCCGGCCCCAAAAAAGCCAGCATCCTGCAGAACGACGAATATCGGCTGGGCGAGTTGGTCTATTTCGGCTGGCCGATCTTCGCCTGGGTGGCGGCGCCGCTGACGGCCATCCTGCACGGTTTCTACGCGGTGGTGGGCAACTACGGGCTGGCCATCATCCTGCTCACCGTGTTCGTGCGCGGCTGCATGTTCCCCATCAGCCGCAAACAGGCGATGGGAATGAAGAAGATGCAGGAGCTGCAGCCGGAGATCAAGAAGATCCAGGAGAAATACAAGAACAACACCGAGGGCCGCACTAAGGCGCAACAGGAACTGTTCCGCAAACACAACTACAATCCGTTGAGCGGCTGCCTGCCGATCTTCATTCAGATGCCGATTTTCATCGGGCTGTGGCGCACCTTGTCGGTCGCTATCGAGCTGCGCGATGCGCCGCTGTTTTCACAGTCGATTCGCTGGTGTTCCAACCTGGCCGCCCCAGACATGCTCTACGATTGGAGCTGGTTCATGCCGGCCTTCGTCAGCAGCGGGATGGGAGGCATTTTTAGCCTCGGGCCTTATTTCAATCTGCTGCCGATTCTCGGGGTCATCCTCACCACCTTGCAGCAACGAATGTACATGCCCCCGCCCGCCGACGAACAGGCCGCCATGCAGCAGAAGGTCATGCAGTACATGATGGTCTT
>Ga0181529_10007002_pt1 | contig 11344 bp, 13 predicted proteins | sample PEATcosm2014_Bin_36_FD_119763 | JGI IMG/M metagenome (GOLD analysis project Ga0181529, IMG submission 119763) | Peatland microbial communities from MTU Mesocosm Facility, Houghton, MI, USA - PEATcosm2014_Bin10_30_metaG | ecosystem: Environmental > Terrestrial > Soil > Wetlands > Peat | place... | reverse complement strand
TCGATGGCGGAGGCATAAACCGGGTCCGAGTTTCCCGCCGCCGGAACGATGTGTCCGTATTCGGGATAATTCATGCCGAGGCCGAGGGTGGAATTGGCGGTGGCGGCCTGACCGTGGGCTTCGGTGGCGGGCTGGGTCAGCGCAGAACAACTAAAAACTTTTTGCGATGGAAGCTGGCCGTCCAGCCGGAGTTTATCCGGCCACCAAAGGTAGGTCGGCTTTTGGATGACGAAGGTGGCGGCATCGTAAGTCCAGCCCGGCCAGCCGGGAGCGCCTTGTTCCACCCACAACGGAATCATGGCTCCGCGGTTGTCATCAATGTATAATTTCGTCGCCAGCATAATCTGCCTGACGTTGTTGAGACAGCCGGCGGCCTTGGCGTTTTCCTTGGCCTTGGCCAGCACGGGCAGCAGCAATGCCGCCAGAATCGCGATGATGGCGATAACCACGAGCAGTTCAATCAGGGTGAACGCCCGGCGCGTTTTATTTTTCATTGGCAGTTTTATTTATTGGTCGGGTTTGGAATTGGCCGTGTCAGCGCCAAATTCCGGCGTGACTGACTCGATGTGTTCGTCGGCGAACGCCACGTCCGCTTTGCCGCCGTGCCGGACGGTCAACGGTTCGTCTGTCGGTATCCAGCGGCCGTCGTCAATAAGTGCGGTTCCATCCGGGCTGTCATTTTTTGCGAGCGAGCCCGGTTGTTCCGCCAGCATGATTTTGTTCGACGGATTGCGTATGCCCGATTGCTTGAAAAGATATGGGGTTGGGTTGTTTGTTGCGCCTTCAAAAGTCGAGGACATACCGACAGCATGGTCGGCATCCAAACCATAGCCCGTAAGGCTGTAGCTGAAGAAATACGGCCCGTCACTATTTCCTTGGGCAAGCCGGTCGGCGTCGCTTTGATCCAGCGGACAGCGAAACAAGGCGCGGTTGGCGCTGCCGAGTGTGCGAATGATGGGACTGCTTTCAAACGCCGGAAAATTCATTGTGTTTGTCCGCCAATAAATCCAGTCCGGAAATTCAAATCCGCTGCAATGACAGGCCATGCCGGGAAAAGTGTCATTGTTGTCCTGCACATACATCTGCATGGCAAGGCCGAGTTGCTTCTGGTTGTTGATGCAGGTGGCCTGCGCCGCTCTTTTTTTGGCCCTGGCCAGGACGGGCAGCAGCATCGCCACCAGAATCGCGGTGATGGCGATGACCACGAGCAGTTCAAGCAAAGTGAACGCGCGAAGGATTTTCATGTGACGGACATTAAACCGCGAAGCCGTGCCGAACGCAAAGTGGAAAGGTTTGGAGCGGATTCACAAATCTGGTTCGGAGTTTGCCTCGTCAGCCCCAAAATCCGGTGTCACTGGTTGCACATGGCCGTCGGTGAAGGTCACGTCCGCCTTGCCGTTGTGCCGGATGGTCAGCGGATCTCCCGCCTGCCCGGTTAGCGGCGTAGGTATCCAGCGTCCATCTTGAATGGGCAAGGGTCTTGGCAACGAACTGTTGGGATTGTCAATTCGGTTGGTCGAACCCGGTTCTTCCGCCAGCAGGATTTTCTGCGAAGGGTTGTTCACGCTGCCTTCCTTGAAAAGATATTTCTTGCCATTTCTGTCAATCACGGTGGACATCCCGACGTTCTTGTTGGTCTTGTCCAAACCGTAGCCGGTAAAACTGTAGCTGAAAAAATAAGGCCCGTATTTGTCACGGTAATGCGCCGACAGCCGGTCGGCATCGCTCGTGTCCAACGGGCAGCGGAGCGCCGGTTTTTGCAGGCCGGGGATCGAAGTCAGAATCGGGCTTTTTTCAAATGACGGATAAAGCGCGGTGTTCGTCCGCCAATAAATCCAGTCCTCGGGATGAAAACCATACGTCCGCGACGCGATGCCCGGAAAGGTGTCGCTGTTGTCATCCACATACATTTTCATGCCCAAGCCAAGCTGCTTCTGGTTGTTGATGCAAGCCGTCTGCGCGGCCTTCTTTTTGGCGCTAGACAAAACAGGCAGCAGCAGCGCCACAAGAATCGCGATGATGGCGATGACCACGAGCAGTTCAAGCAAAGTGAACGCGCGAAGGTGACCAGTGACCGGTGACAAGAACGAACGCCCTGCACGCGGCGCGCTGCTTGTCTTGTCACCTGTCACCAGCCGCGCGTCACTTTTCATCGCGTTAATTTTCGCCGGTTGGTTCATCATTGATTTACGATTCCAATGGCATTCTGCACTCTTGGCAGGTCTATGTCTCCCGTTGCGGGATAGTCGCGTTCCTGTTCATCAGTTATGCTGTTCCAATTCCAAAGCTCCACATGGCCGTCCGCGAAGGACAAGGTCGCGCCGTGGTTGTGGCGGGCGGTGGGAGAATTCTGCCACGTCGTCACGCCAGACCCCATCTGGACGATGAAGAAGCAATCATCCACCGTGTTCACGCTTTCATCCATGAACACCAGCGCGTTCACCGGCGGCGGATTTCTAATCGCGGAGGCGGCCCGGATTGAAGGATTGTTGCTTCCGAACATGGCTGAAGTATCCCAGACCGTGCCGGCCACTGAAGTATCGCCGGGCAAGGCTCCGCCCATCCGCCCGTTCATGGAAACTGATCTGACCAGCGAATCGGCAGGCACGCCAACTTCAGCCGTGCCGGTCAGGCTTGGACAACGATAGACCGCCGGTGATTTGATGTAATTATAGAGTCGCCCGTTTTGGACACACGCGACGTTGGTCGCTTCGGGCAGTTTTTGCTCATTGCCTGTCACCCATGACTCGGGAGCTGAAGTCCAGTTTGGAACGGTAAGTATCCAATTGGGAACGAGCCGGTCATTGTTATCACCCAGATACATGATCCAGCCCAGGGTCAACTGTTTCATGTTGTTGAGACATTGGTCGCCTTGAGCTTTGGCTTTGGATTTTGAAAGCACCGGCAACAACAAGGCCGCGAGAATGGCGATGATCGCGATGACCACCAGCAATTCAAGCAAAGTGAAAGCGCGGGTGATTTTCATGTTCATTGATTAAACCGCCAATCCTCCGTTCCCGCCAGAGGAAAATAGCAGCAGGCGGAATTACAAATCCGGCATTGAATTGACAACATTTGTCCCGAATTGCCAGTCCACGGGCGCAACGTGGCCGTCGGCGAACGCAACGTCCGCCTTGCCGCCATGCCGCAGGGTCAGCGGGTCGTAGGAACCGCTGTTATTGTTGTTCCACGGAATCCAGCGCCCGTCGTAAATGAAATCGCCTTCCGGGCTGTCCCTGGCGGCGGTTGAACCCGGCTCCTCGGCGAGCATGATTTTGAGCGACGGACTGCGCACGGCGTTCTCCTTGAATAAATACGCGTTGGTCGCGCCGCCCTGGACATAAATCACCGAGGACATACCGACGTTCCGGTTGCCGCTCAAGCCGTAGCCGGTGAAGCTGTAGCTGAAAAAATACGGCCCTTCCGATGACGGGGTGAGCGTCAGCCGGTCAACGTCGCTGACGTCCAGCGGGCAGCGGAGCGAGGGTTTTTGCAGGCCGGGAACCGCTGCGAGAATCGGGCTTTTCTCAAATGGCGGGGAAACCGCCGCGTTCGTCCGCCAGTAAATCCAGTCTTCGGGATGATAGCCATACATACCCGACGCGATGCCGGGGAAAGTGCCGTTGTTGTCGTCCACATACATTTTCATGCCGAGGCCGAGTTGCTTCTGGTTGTTGATGCACGCCGTTTGCGCGGCTTTCTTTTTAGCGTTGGATAACACCGGCAGCAGCAACGCGGCCAGAATGGCGATGATGGCGATGACGACGAGCAACTCCAGCAAGGTAAAGCCGCGCTTTCTATTCATGTCGAAATCGAATGTTGGGCGATTCAAAACGCTTCATTTATTCGCGGTAATGGGTTTTACCGCAACATCTATTTTCACGCAGCCACCGGGGTCAAAAATTCCATTTCCAAATCACATGCCCGTAAACTGGATCGCCACCATTCTTGGTTTTGGGATAGCACCATAAGCGGTTTTTGTTCGTGCAGAGCACGTCGGTAAACCAATCATCATCGCGGATGTAGCTCGTTGAACCGTCCAGGGCGGCTTGTGTCGCACCTTGCAAATGCCGCGTGCTGATGCCTTCCGACGGCCAGCTTGATCCATCGTTGAAATTGAATGGATCCCGATCATCCGCCTCAAAGAGCACGCAATCGCCCGGCAGCATTTGCGAGATTTTGACCGGTGGCGCGTTTGAACGGTAACCCGACCGGAAACCGATCACCGCGCCGTTCATGACGTAACTGGAAAGTTGCTGATCGCGCTCCTCCACCCTGCGGTCATGAGCGGAATAGCGCGGCTCATCAGGCTTGTCCATGGGACAAAGAAAATTTTTTTGCTCGCGCAGTGAGTCCCAAAGCAAACCCGTTTGCGCCTTGAAAACATCCGGGCCGCTTGCCGAGAGGTCCGGCTTGTAAAGCCAGCCGGCGCGGACCGTTCCATCCGGCATAGTGCCGCCATAATCCCAATTGGGCCAGGTCAGCACGTCCTTGTTGTCGGCGGTATAAACATGCAAGGCGATGATCATCTGATGGAGATTGTTGAGGTCGGCGGTTTTGGCGGCCTGATTTTTCGCGCGGCTGAACCCCGGCAGCAACAGCGCCGCGAGAATGGCGATGATGGTGATGACCACGAGCAATTCAAGCAGGGTGAATGCCCGGCCATATTCAGATCGCGCGAAATTTCCATCGTTGTTACAGCGCCTGCGCATTTTTCAATCAAGGGCCGGTGGCGTTGTTGTTCTTCGCCCACAGAACGGCGTCGCTGGTTCTGGGCAGATCGTAGCGAATGGTGCTGTTGCGGAGTTTCAGAACATGGCCGTCGAAAAACGCGGCGTTCACCTGCCCGGCATGTCTGGGAACCGAGCGCGAGTCGCCGTTCAAGGACTGGTAATAGGAATCGCTCGGCACGCGGAAATAGGCGCAGCCCGTGGCCGGGACTTCCTGCCAGTTGTCCGCATCGGGTTCATCCGGGTTCGAAATCGCTCCGGCATCCGCAAACACGATGGACTGGCTGGGCCTGGTCACCTGGCCTTCCTGGACTGTGGCATAGACGGGGACGTTGAATTCCTGCCTCTTCGCTATCCACCCGTATTCGGGATAATTCATGCCGATGCCCAAAGTGTTATTGGTGCTGACGGAGCCGCCGCCGCCATCCGAGGACGGCAGAATCAGGGTGGGACAATCAAAAGTTTTTTGCGACGGAATGAAGCCGTCCAGCCGGAGCTTGTCTGGCCACCAGAGAAAATCCGGATATTGGATGAGAAAAGTTGAGGCGTCGTAGTTCCAAGCAGGCCAGCCAGAAGCGCCCTGCTGCACCCATAACGGAATCATGGCTCCGTGGTTGTCATCCAGGTATAATTTTGCCGCCAGCACGATCTGCCTCATGTTGTTGAGACAGTCAATCGCCTTGGCCCTTTCCTTGGCTCTTGACAACACGGGCAGCAGCAGCGCCGCCAGAATCGCAATGATGGCGATGACCACAAGCAGCTCGATCAGAGTGAACGCTTTTGTTGACCCGGTTCGCGGCATGGCTGATGAATTCATTTATTTTTTAACCGTGGTTTCGCTTTTCAATTTTTCCCAATCCGGGTCCGGGTCGCTGCCATCAGTCCAGCCGGAACTTGGCGCGAGCCATTTGTCCGATTCCACGTGGCCGTCGGCGAAAGTCAGTTCATAAACGCCGCCGTGCCGGGTGGACGGAAGGTCTGGAACGGTGTTTTGCTCCGCCATGTCCACGAGAAACAGGGAATCGTTGATGCTGCTGCCGTCTTCATCAATCAGATACCACATTTGGGACGGCTGGGTGATTTGATTTTCCTTTCGGAACAAAATCCAGGTCAGCGTCGCGTCCGCCCCGGGCGTCGTAAAATTTGAATCGCCAGTTGAATCGCCAAAGCTCCGGCCACACATCCACGAATTCATCGAGTAGCTGCGGACCACCGGCAGTCCGCCCAGGCTCCGGTCATCGGCGGGACAACGATAAATGCCCGCCGATTTGGTGTATTGCCAGATGGCGCCCTGTTGCAGGGCATAAACATTGGTGCAGTTGTATTGAGGGTCGGGACCGTAATCGAAGCCTCCCCCTCCCGGATTGGAGAATGACGCCCAGCCCGGACACCACGAATAAGGATTGACCGGATAACCGCCAAAACCCAACGGCCAGCTGGAAACCAATTCGCCGTGATTGTCATCCATATAAATTTTGCACGCGGTGGACAATTGCCGGAGATTGTTCAGGCACGCGATGCCCTGTCCTTTTTGTTTGGCTTTGTTCAACACGGGCAACAGCAGCGCCGCCAGAATGGCGATGATGGCAATGACCACCAGCAGTTCCAACAATGTGAACGCGCCTTGACAGATTTTTGCAACCGAACGACTCATGTCAGTTGGCGGAATTTCCCGGCCCGGCGATGGCTGCATTCCAATCCCGGTGCCAGTAATAATTCCAGAGCGCGGGCAATTTGGCGAGTTCGACATGGCCATCGGTCAGGGCGATGTTGATCGCGCCGCGCGGCGGTGACGTTTTCCAGTCACCGGAGAATTCGCCGGATGCCCTGGCCGGGTTGACTCCGCCATGCCGGGCAATGGTGAAACGTCCCATCTCCGTATTCATCATGCGTCCGCCGGAGCCGAAATACAAATCGTCGGGCGCCGGATCATTTTCCAACGGCCACGCGTCGTCCCAAGTGCCGTCCGCGAGCACCGGCGTCTGCGAGGGCTGCTGGATGGCTGAATCCTGGATGAAATAATTTGCGGGATAATCCGCGTAACCATCGCCCACGCCGTGGTTGGAATTGACCGCGACAAAAAGCCAGCCGTTGTATTGGTAACTGCTTTGGATGGGCAGCCCATTGATGCACAGCCGGATGTAACAGCGGTCAGCCGTGCCATACAAACCCATGCCGCCGGGCCCCAGACCACCGGTCGTGCCCAGGTCTTCAGTGACCGGCGTGGTGGCGGTGGGACAAAGCAGCAGCGGCAGCGGATTGGTCAGGGAACTGACCTTCACAATCTCCGGCACGAGCGGGCCGAGCCACTGGGAATTGGGATAATTGGGATCGCTCTCGCGCGCGGGAAACATCCAGACACCGCCATGGTCGCCGGCAAACATGATGTTGGCGGCGGTCCACTGTTTGAGGTTGGACAGACAGACCGACTGCTGCGCCTTCAACTTCGCCCGCGACAACACCGGCAGCAGCAGCGCCGTCAGAATCGCGATAATGGCGATGACGACGAGCAGTTCAATCAGCGTGAATGCCCGGACAATTTTCATGCATGGCAATTTGACAAGAGCGCGAAAAGAAATTCAAAATCAGGAAAACCATATTTGAAATAAATCATCGTGGGTTGTGGCCGGACACCGGGTCGCCACCATCCGCGCTGTTGGGGTAACACCACAGCCGGTTTTTGTTCGGGTCCATGACTTCTTGATGCCAAACATCAAACCGGACATAATTCACCGAGGTGTCAAACGCGGCTTGAATGCCGCCCTGATAATGTCGCGGGCTGACCCCCTCCGGCGGATAATTTGCGCCGTCGTTGAAGTTGTGCGGGTCGGTCTCGTCGGTCTCCCAAAACGCGCAATCCGTCGGGCGCATCGCCGCCAGCTTTACCGGCGGATAAATCATGGACATATAGCCAATGATCGCGCCGTTCATCGCGTAAGTGGAAATTTGCTGCGGCCGCTGCATATCCACTCCCTGACTCTCCGAATACCGCGTTTCGTCGGGCTTGTCCATCGGGCAAAAATAGATTTTCGGATTTTGCAACGTGGGCCAGAACAGCCCGGTGTTGACCTTGAAACGATTGGTGCCGGAGGCGGACATATTCACCGCGTAAAGCCAGCCGGTGTTGGTGCCTTGCGCGCCGCCAAAGCCGCCATTGTCCCAGTTCGGCGGCGGCAGCACGTCGGCGTCGTCCGAGGTATAAACGTTCAGCGCGACCATGATTTGCTTGAGATTGTTGATGTCCGTCGCCTTGCTGGCCGAATTTTTCGCCTTGCTCACCGCCGTCATAATCATCGCCGCCAGAATGCCGATGATGGCGATGACCACGAGCAACTCAAGCAGGGTGAAGGCGAAAGGGTGACAAGTTACAGGTGACGGGTGGCATGAATCGGCTCCGCACGACGCGGCTTTTCTCTTGTCACTTGTCACCTGGCACTTTTCACTTTTCATGGCTATTTCAATTTTTTGACCGCGAGCATTTCGAGAGACGCAGTGTCCGGCTCCAGGGCAAGTCCCCAATCGGCGAGGATTTTCTGCCCGGTGGCCTGGTCCATCGTGCCGCTTGATATTTGCTGCTGCATCTGCTGGTTCCAGACAAGTGAGAAATCATAAAAATTCGTCAGGCCCGTCTTGTCCACCACCGGTGATTTGATCATCTGCTCCAAGCCGTCCGTCACCACCGTCAGCCGCTGATGCGTAAAATAAAGCCTTCCATTTTTGACATCGGCGTTCTCCGCTTCACCGGGAGCGCTGACGTTCAATCCGGGCAAATCGGGATCCACGACCTTGAGCGCGAGCACGGGCGCGTCGCGCGTTTCCGGCTGCGCGGTGTAACCCAGCTTTTTGCGGATGGCTGACTGCAAATGTTCCTGCGGGTTGCCGGGCATGGTGACGAGAAAATCAAAATTCACTTTTGGCGCGTCCGGCGGCAGCTCAACCCGCGCCAGATCGTAGCTGTAAGCCGTGGCCATAAGCCTTTGAAAAGCAATGTTGCGGCCAACCATCCACATTGCTCCCTTGACGTTGACAACACCAATGTCCTGTTGCGGCGACGGCCTGGTTGAAGCATTGGCAAAATGCGTCGGGCGGACGATGACGATTCCCGGCGGCGCCTGCCGCAACCGGGCCTGGCTGATCTGAAAAAAACTGTCGTTGACGGACGGGAAGAATACCAGTTTCACTACGACTGCCATTGCGATCACCAGAAAGATCGCTGTGCCGGTCACCACTATTTTTTTTGTCATAAGCTTTTCAGGGTTGAGGTCAAGCCGCCTCGCCATGATGATTCACTGGCTTGCCCGGTTATTGTTCGCGTCCGCGCCGAATTCCGGCGTCTCGGCTTCCACGTGGCCGTCGGCGAACGTCACGTCCGCCTTGCCACTGTGCCGGATGGTCAACGGATCGCCGTTTAGCCCGGTGCCTGATCCCGGCACCCAGCGGCCATCGTTGATGACGCTGCCATCGGGACTGTCCCAACCGGCGGCGGAACCGGGTTCCTCGGCGAGCATGATTTTCTGCGAAGGATTGCGCACCGCGCCCGCTCTGAAGACAACCTTGTTGGTTCCGCCGCCGGAAGTGCTGACCACGGACGACATGCCAAGGTCGTGGCCATTGCCGTCCAGACCGAAGCCATTGAAGCTGTAACTGAAAAGATACGGGCCGTAGCTGTCGCCGTAATTGAACGCCAGCCTGTCCGCGTCGCTGATATCCAGCGGGCAGCGGAGCGACGGTTTTTTCATGCCGGGAACCGAAGTGAGGATCGGGCTTTGCTCAAAGGACGGATACAGTGCCGCGTTCGTCCGCCAGTAAATCCAGTCCTCGGGATGATAGCCATACATCCGCGACGCGATGCCGGGAAAAGTGTCGCCGTTGTCCTGCACATACATTTGCATTCCGAGGCCGAGTTGTTTCTGGTTGTTGATGCACGCGGACTGCGCCGCGCGTTTTTTGGCTGCGGACAACACCGGCAGCAGCAGCGCGGCCAGAATGGCGATGATGGCGATGACCACCAGCAGTTCCAGCAAAGTGAACGCCGTCAAATCCATTTTCCAGACGGGGGCTTTCATGCGGGTGAAGACAAATCCATTTCACAAATCCGGTTCGGAATTGGTGATGTTTTCCCCAAACTCCGAAGTCTCCGATTCCACATGACCGTCGGCGAACGTCACGTCCGCCTTGCCGGCATGGCGGGCGGTCAATGGATCGGGGTCTTGAGGCATCCACCGCCCGTCGTTGATGACCGCCGCGCCGGTGGGATTGTCGCTGCCGTTGTTGGATGCAACCTCTTCCGCGAGCATGATTTTGCCCGAGGGATTGCGAACGGCGGCCATTTTGAAGGGAAGATTCTGGCCGCCCGTGAAAACCGACGACATTCCGGGATCGGCGCTGCGGGAGTTGCCGGCGGCGTCAACGGTGGTGGTGAGGTTGTAACTGGTCAAGCTGTAGCTAAAAAGATAAGGGCCGTTGACCCCGTCCGCCTGGGCGATTCGCGCGCTGTCATCGGTGTCCAGCGGGCAACGAAATAATTTGCTGCTGGCATTGGCCATGGCGATGACAATCGGGCTTTTTTCAACCGGGTGGGCCGTGTCGCTCGTCCGCCAATAGATCCAATCCGCCGCCTGAAACCCGCTGTGCTGCGAGGCCATGCCCGGAAATATGCCGCTGCTGTCGTCAATATACATGTGCAAGCCCAGCCCCAGTTGGTTCAAGTCGTTGATGCACGCGGCCTGCGCGGCCCGTTTTTTGGCCGCGGACAACACCGGCAGCAGCAGCGACGCCAGGATGGCGATGATGGCAATGACCACCAGCAGTTCAAGCAGGGTGAATGCCCCGCCCCGTTTCACTTCAACCAGATTCATCTTGTTCGCTTTCATATTTATAAAGACACTTGAGTCGTTGATTTATTAGGCACATTTCGGCCCAGCCATCCGATTTCCCGTGACGCGCGTAAAGGCGGGCCGGAAGCCGGGAGCTGGAAACGACACTGCCCCCCACTTCTGACTTTCGACATTCTGGCCGTCCGACATCATTTGTTTTCCCGTGATTATAATAACAACGTCCGGGGAAATATGTTACAAACAAAATGAAGATTTATAACGCCGGCCATGCAAGCCGCCTGGATTAAATGCCGCGCCACGCCTTGGAATTTGTCCAAGCCTTCTTAATTATATGTCCGCTCAACCGCAAAACCGGACAATTTATTTCAACTTTTCGATTCCGGGCGTTCCGATGGGCTTGCGACTCGGCACAAAGTCGGAGCCACTTTGATCGAATGTGCCTGGATTGAACCTGTTTCCATCATTCTGCCATCAATCATTCTGTCGGCGGAAATGACAGAATAATGCCGGGCAGAACAATGGACGGCCGCGTATTGCTTCATCAGCGCGATGTCGTCCGGTTCCGTCATTTGCCAATAAATGTCCGCTGGAGCGGAAAAGGGAACAAGAATTTTCGCGATTCGGTAGCAGCCGACGTCAGTCGGCTCATTTCAAAAATGGAGCGGACTGATGGCCGCTGCTACGGGCTTTTAGCCGAATCCATGCAGTAGGAATTGATTTTTCATAGAGGTCAGTTGCTGAAAGTTGGTTGGTTTTCTACTGCATTGCAGTTGGGGA
>Ga0181529_10007001_pt1 | contig 11346 bp, 7 predicted proteins | sample PEATcosm2014_Bin_36_FD_119763 | JGI IMG/M metagenome (GOLD analysis project Ga0181529, IMG submission 119763) | Peatland microbial communities from MTU Mesocosm Facility, Houghton, MI, USA - PEATcosm2014_Bin10_30_metaG | ecosystem: Environmental > Terrestrial > Soil > Wetlands > Peat | place... | reverse complement strand
GTTCCCGGCTCGGATGTGCTCCATTTGAAGGGGGCCGAGGAAAAGGGACTGGCGCTTCAGAGGAAACTGGGCGCGGCCTCCCTGGCCGATATGCGCCGCATGCCGGCCGCTGAGATACTGCAAGCGGCACAGGATATGCCGTGGATGTTTCTGCTGGACGGTCGCGTGATCGGCCGCGAGCCGTATGACGTGTTTTTGGCCGGGCATCAGGTCGATGTCCCTCTTCTCCTCGGCACGAACGGCGACGAGGGCCGTCCCTTCCTGGAGGGCGCTGTTGTCACGGCGTCCAATTTCCGATCGGACCTGTCTCACACGATTCTCGCCAATATCCCGGCCTCGGTGCTGGCGCACTACCCGTCAAACACCGATGACGAGGCTTATGCCTCACGTGCAGCGCTGGAGAGGGATGTCCGGTTTGGCTGGGACGCGTGGACGTGGGCGAAGCTCCAGTCCACGACCGGAAAGGCGGCGGTGTATTACTATCATTTCGCCCATCTGCCGCCGGCGCCGGCCGGTTCACCCTGGGCGCGCTGGGGCGCGGGACATTGGGCGGAACTCCCGTACGTATTCGGTCACCCCGACCAGGCCCCCGGCGCCTGGACCGCCCAGGACCGAGCGCTTTCCGAGACCCTGATCGGCTACTGGACCAACTTTGCCAAGAATGGAAATCCGAACGGACCCGGGCTGGCCGACTGGCCCGTCTTCACGTGCGCAAAGCCGCAGGTGCTGCACTTCGACAGCGCGATCCATGTCGGCGGCGTCGCGAACCTGGACAAACTGGAGGCCCTGGACCGATACTTCACCGAGGTCCGCAAGCCACGCCTTGCGGTAAAATGAGTCAGTGACGAGGCGTCTCGAAGTTATGAGGCTCAGTTACAACAGTTGTATGACGTTCAACAGAAATATCATATATCGCTCGGTTCCTAAGTCACTACATGCAACTTGAACCCGTACGATTCAAAGGTAACCGCATCCGTCCCGAGTGGCTCTTCCCACAGATCGAGCGCGCTCTCCTTCGGTCTTGAGGCTTGAATGATTGGCGGAGTGAGACCGGCCGAGGCGGTACTTGAAGAATCGGCCGTTTGGGGACCGACCAACCGTCCCCTTCAACATGAGGGGAGCATACGGCCCCGAAGTTTCCGAGGGACACGGCACCGGCATCGCGAACACGGAAAAAGCCGATGCCAAGAAACATCTCCCGCTGCGGCATGTATAATCTCCATGCCCCTTCGTCCCCTTCTCCTTTCAGTCGCCCTGCTGGCAGCTCCCGTCCTGTGCTCGGCCGCCGACGATTTCGCGACCGCCCGCAATCTGCTCCAGGCCAAGAAATACGCCGAGGCCAGGGAAGTCCTCACGCGAATCGTAGCGGCGGATCCCAAGAACGCACCGGCCTGCCATTATCTCGGGCTCGCATGCAAGGCACCGCGCAGCCTGGCCGCCTACGAGGAAGCCCTGAAGTGGCTCTCGCAGGCTGCTGCCCTCGCGCCCGGCGACGCCGGTTGCCTCGCGGATTACGGCGGCACCTCGATGGAATTCGCCGGCATGATCCGCGCCACAAGCCTCACCCGCGCGCTGGGTTACGCCACCCGGGGCCGGGACGCCATGGAGAAGTCGCTGACAATCGACCCCGAGAATCTCAACGCGCGCGAAGGCCTGTTCCGTTTCTACACCCAGGCGCCGTGGCCAATCGGAAGCAGCTCAAAGGCCGCCGCGCAGCTTGCCGAGATCCGGAAACGCAATCCCGACCGCGCCCTGAGATTGGGCGTGCAGACCGCGGTCGGAACAAGGGACTACGCCGCTGCGTTCACCCTCTGCGAGAAGGCCATTGCAGGAAATCCGGAAAACTATCTTGCCCTCTGTTTCTACGGACAGGCCGCCGCGATCAGCGGTCTGCGTCTCGAGCGAGGAATCGCATGCCTGCAGAAGGCGTGCAGCCTGGCTTCACCGGCTCAAAGTGTCTTCAGCAAGAGCAACGCATGGTTCTGCATGGGAAACATCCAGGAACGGCTCAAGCGTGTCGCGGAGGCCCGCAATGCCTACCAAACGGCGCTGAGAATCGATCCCAACAACAAGCCGGCCGCCGGCGCGCTCGCCAGAATCTCCCAAAATCCAGGGAGTTGACTCCTTAGGGAGGTTAATCGACTGCATCAGATCGGTGATAGATTCTGGAGAATTGCTTAATCGCAGTGCATCGGCTGTTTACGTAATTCTTGTAGGTCGTATTTGGAAGAGGATTATCCGCCCATCCTGTCTTTACCCCATGCAACACTTTTGTCTGGCTGTAGTCCACAATGGATACAGAAAAGGATTTGAAATGATCAGCCAAGACTACGTCAAGGAGATGGGGCTTAAACCGGTCGCCAAGAAGGTGCCATTGCCGCTGGCAATAGCCATCCTGGTGGTGATTTTCGCAGGTGTAGGCTGGTTCATTGCCAGGGCAACGAATTTGCACGGCGCATCCTCCTCCCAGGAGAGCCCGCATGTGGCGGTTCAGGCGCCGGCGAAGTAAGGCTCAGGCCGGCTAGGGCAACGCGGGATTCGGCGGATTTCCCGGTCCTGCCAAAATGAGCCCTGTTTCCGGTTCCCGCGACTTGCGGGACCGCGGCTACGGCGTAATTCTGACGGGTGACCTCGGGTGACACCCCTGCCACGCCACCGGACCGACGCCGAACCGACTGCCGCCAGCAAGCTCGATCGCTTGTGCTCTGCAGAGTTTCACCTAGAATTCAAGCGCATGTCCATATCCAGCTATTCCAAAGATAAACCGTTTACGGCCAAGATAGTTGAGGAACGCCTTCTCACAGGGCCTGGTTCGGACAGAGAGACAAAGCACCTCGTGGTCGATATCGCCGGAAGCGAAATCGCCTATACTGCGGGCGATTCACTCGGTGTCTGGCCTTCCAACCGGTCCACCGATGTCGATGAAATCGTGCAGAGCCTCGGGGCCCACGGCGACGAGCCGGTCTCGATTCCGCACGCAGCGGGGCCGCTTTCACTGCGCGCGGCGCTGACCAACCGATTGGCGCTGGCCGGCCCGACGCGAAAATTCGTCGAGACCCTGTCGTGCGCCGTTTTGGAGCCGGCCGGTGCGACCATGCTGAAACGATTGCTGGAGCCGGACGCGAAAGACCTCCTGGCCGAATTTCTCCGCCAGCGGGAGTATGTCGATTTGCTCGCTGAATTCCCAAGCGCCAGGATAGGACCTCAGGTCTTTGTCGACCACCTCCGCCGACTGCAGCCCCGGCTCTATTCGATCGCATCCTCCCCCCGACTCTTCCCCACCAGGGTTCACCTGACCGTCGCGGTGGTGAAATACGAGACCAATGGCCGCGAGCGGTTCGGGGTCTGCTCAAATTTTCTCGGCAATCGCATGACGATCGGCGTGACGGAGGTGCCTGTCTTCGTCGCCTCATCGCATTTTCGCCTGCCGCAGGACGGAGCCCGGGACGTGATCATGGTGGGGCCCGGCACGGGGATCGCCCCATTCCGCGCTTTTGTTCAGGAGCGTGCCGCGGCAGGAGCCACGGGCCGCAATTGGCTGTACTTTGGCAACCGGCACCGCGCCACCGATTACTTTTACGAGGAGGAATGGACCGACGCGCTGGCCCACGGCCGGCTCTCACGCCTCGACGCCGCCTTTTCCCGGGACCAGGAGAACAAGGTGTACGTGCAGGACAGGATGCGCGAAAACGCCGCAGATATGTGGAATTGGATCGGAAACGGCGCCCACCTTTACGTCTGCGGCGACGCGCACCACATGGCCAAGGACGTCGACGCCGCGCTGCGCGAAATCATTGCAGCCGGCGGACAAATGTCGCCGGAGGCAGCGGCCGCCTACGTCGCGCAGATGAAGAAGGCCTCCAGGTACCAGCGGGACGTTTACTAAAGCAGAGCCGCGATTGCGGCACGCGGACCTGAATGCTCCCTCCCCTTCCCCACGACTATTTGGCCCGGATGCCGCGACACGTCGAGGCGGCGGACCTCCTTTCCGTGGGGCTTGACGCGTCGGGCCGCGACGCTCTTCTCGCCCGATCCGCGGCGGGTGCCTGGATTGCGATGAAGGAGACAGCGGCGAGTGCGGGGATAAACCTTCTGCTGGTATCTGCCTTCCGGAGTATGGCCGCCCAACGCGCCATACTGGAATCGAAGCTGGCGTCGGGTGATTCCTGGACTGAAATCCTGGCCGGGTGCGCCTACCCCGGCTTCAGCGAGCACCACACCGGGCGCGCAGTTGATGTCGGGGCGGCGGGTGCCCTGCAACTCGACGAGCAATTCGAGAACACCGCTGAATTCAGGTGGCTGTCCTCAAATGCAGGGCGCTTCGGTTTTTCGCTCTCCTATCCCAGAGGCAACGGTTATGGGATCATCTACGAACCGTGGCACTGGTGCTTCAGACCAATGGCGCAGCCGGGAGCATGCGGTTCTCGAGTTGAGCAAGATCGACTCGATGAAGTGTAAGCTTCCAGCTCGGTCCAGCCGAGCTAGTCTACGCGCAGAGCGACCACCGGATCAACGCGCGCCGCCCTCCGTGCCGGCAGATAGCTTGCCAGGGAGGCGACCGCCAGAAGCACCAGCGATACGAGAGCGTAGGCGGCCGGATCCGTGGGGCGGACATCGTACAGCAGGCCGGTCATGAATCGGGTCAGGAAAAGCGCGCCGACAAGCCCCAGCGCGATGCCTATTCCCGCCTTCGTCAGCCCCTGCCGAAGGATGAGGCCCGTGATTTGCGCGCGCGAGGCCCCAATCGCCCCGCGGATCCCGATCTCGCGGGTGCGCTGCGAGACATCGTACGCCAGCATTCCGTAAATGCCCACAGCCGCGAGCAGAAGCGCGATGAACGCGAATCCCCCGAGCAGGAACATGACACCTTTCCGATTGTCGAGGTAGGAATCATAAAGCGTTTCCAGTGTCATGACCTGGTAGAGTGGAAGCGCGGGATCGATGCTGCGCATCCTCGCCCGCATCAGCGGAAGCAAATCGGCCAGCGACCGGTTCGTGCGGATCTCCATCGAGAAACCGCCGTACGAGCTGAATGGCAAATAGATCATGGGCAATGCGCCGCCCTGCAGCAGCATCAGGGCGTCCTTGACCGACTTCGTTTGCTCCGCCCTCACCTGTCCCAGTGCAATGCGGTAGCCGCCTCGATCGAGATAATCGCGGATGATCGGCTGCGCCACCTCGCGATAATATCGTTTCTCCAGGGTCGCCAGCTGCGCGAGCGCCGCCGACGGATCCACTCCCTTTTTCACTCGGGCGTACATCATCGGCCTCCACGCAAGGCGTGCCTGCGGTGAACCCTGTTGTGGGACCCACTCGAATGGTTTCAGAACAGGTCCGTCCACATTGCACGCCTCCAACCGCCGTGGCGCCACGCCAACGATCGTATACGGCGTGCCGCCCAGGTGGATCACCTTCCCGACAATTCCCGGATCGGCGCCGTAGTTGGACTCCCAGAAAGATTGCGTCAGCACGAGCACATTGTCCCGGCCCGGCGTGGACTCTTCCATTGTGAAGAAGCGCCCCAGCAGCGGCTGCACCCCGAGGACGCTGAAGTAATCCGCTGTGACCCTGGCGCCGATTCCGCGGGTCGGATCGGTTTCCTCCCCGATGTTGAAGGACCAGTCCTGCCAGAGCGCAACACCCTCGAACAGGTCGGCGTGCGCCTTGAAGTCGACGTACTGCGTGACGCTTATCTGGCGCTTGGGCTGGCCCGCCTTGGGCATGGAATTGTAGATTTCGACGAGCTGGCCCGGATCCCGGTACGGCAGCGGCTTGAGAATCAATCCGTAAAGCGCGGTGAAGATCGTCGCGTTCGCTCCGATGCAGAGCGTGAGTGTGGCGATCACCGCGAGGCTCAGCCCGGGCGCCCTCCTCAGGGATCGGATGGAGAAGAGGAAATCGCGGCCCCATTGCTCCAGCCATCGAACGCCGGCGCTGGGCGGGCGGCAGGCACGATTCGTTCCAGCGGTCATCGGATTAGAGGGGTCCTCACTCGCGTCACAGAACGGTCATCGGGTTCTTCACGAACCGCCGAAGGGCATACTTCAGATCGGAGAGCATCGTCGCGGGTATGCGCGGTTTGCGGCGTTCACTCGGTCCGAAGGGCGACCAACGGATCCACCTTTGTCGCCCTCCGGGCGGGGAGCCACGAGGCAAAGAGGGCCACAAGTATTAGCAGCAAGGCCGTGCCGATGAACGTTAGCGGATCTGCTCCGCCAACTCCGTAGAGGCGGCTGCCGACCAGCCGCACAAGCCCGTAGGCCGCCAACATGCCCAGCGCGCATCCGCCAAGGCTCAGGGTTACGCCCTGGCGCACGATCAATCCCAGGATATCCCCTGCGTTGGCACCCAGGGCCATCCGCACTCCGATTTCGTGGGTGCGCTGGGCCACATTGTAGGCCAATACGCCGTAAAGCCCTATGCAGGCGAGCGCCAGGGCCAGCAGGCCGAAGAAACTCGCGATCTGCGCAATGGCCCGCTCGTTTAGCAGGCTGCGGTCCAAAATGTCGTCCATCGTCCGCATCGCGATGACCCGCGCATTCGGATCCACCCGCTGGATTGCCGCTGGCACGCTCGCGGCGAAGCTCGCCGGGCTGCCTGCCGTGCGCAGCTGGAATGTCATGGTTCCAAGCGACGGAGGGGGCGACGCCGCATAGGGAACGTAGATCTCGGGCACGGTCATTTCCCTGAAATCGTGGTATTTCACGTCCCGGGCCACTCCCACCACCTCATAGAACTGCTTCGGTCCACCCTGGGAAGTCCGGAAGCGGCGCCCCATGGGATCGGCCGGTCGGAAATATCTTTGGGCAAAGGTTTCGCTTATGACCGCCGGAATGTTCGCCCCGTGCTCGGTCGGAGGATAGGCCGCAAACATGTCCCGGTCGGCCAGCGGCCGGCCCTCGAGAATTGGCACCCCGAGGACGTTGAAGAAATCGGGCCCGGCCGCGGTCGTGTAGGCAACCATCGAGTCGCCCGGGGCGGGCGCGTATCCCTCGACATTGAGGCCCGCCGTCACTGTGCCGCCGCCGCTTGCGAGTCCACCCACGGCAAGGCTCGCACTCCCGACGCCTGGCAGCCTCCTGAGCTCCACGAGCGAGCGTTTGAACAAATCCGTCCGCCGGTTTGCATCATACCGCTTGTCAAAGACAACCCACGTCAGAAGCACCGACCGGTGCTCAAACCCTGGGTCGACGTCCCTGAGTTTCTGCAGGGTCCTCACGAACAGCCCCGCACCCGCGATCAGGCAGACGCTGACTGCGATTTGCGCCGTCACCAGCGTCCGGTTTATCCGCTGTCGGGAGCCGGTGACCCCTTGAGTCTGGTTTTTCAGGACCGTCATCAGGTCCAGCCGGCTGAAATGGATCGCCGGAATGAGGCCGGCCAGAACGCCCGTGAAGACCGAGACCGCAGCCAGGAAAAGGAGCACGCGTATGTCCGGGCGAAGGTTGACGTTGTTGAAGTACGACGGAAGGTAACCTGAAAAGAACGGAATGCCCCATTGGGCGAAGACGAATCCGAGCGCCCCGCCTGCCAGGGCCAGGACCGTGCTCTCTGTCACCAACTGGGTGACCAGGCGCCTGCGGCCGGCTCCGAGCGCCAGGCGCACGGCAAGCTCGCGCTGCCGGACGGTGCCGCGCGCGAGCAGCAGGCTCGCCACATTGGCGCAAGCGACGAGCAGGACGAGGACTGTGATCGTCAGCACGATGGCGAGCGTGGATTTGAACAGCTGGAAGCCGGTGTAGCCCGATCCGCCGGGCTCCACCTCGATATGGTCCCCCAGGAAATACTTCTGAAATGCGGCGGACAGGTGGCCCCCCGAGGCCGCGACCACGTCGGCCTGGCTGCGCTGGTAGATCACCTCCATCTCGGCCCTGGCCTTGTCCTGATTCGCGTCCGGCCGGCAACGGCCCATGATATTGACCCAGTTGTTCGCATAGGGACTCTTCAGCCGCATTCCGAGGTCCGCAGGATCGATCTGGGCGACCATCTGGATCGGAACCCAAAGGTCCGTGCTGCTTCCGCGATACATGCCCGTGAAGCCGGGAGGCGCCACGCCAACGATTGTAAAGGCCACGTCCTCGATGCGGACGGCCTTTCCTATCACTCCGGGATCCGAGGAAAAGCGATTCTGCCAGTATGCGAAACTGAGCACGGCCGCAGCCCTCGGGTCACCCGGCCGATCGTCCTCAGGGGTGAGCGTGCGCCCCAGGACGGCCGGCAATCCGAGGAAACTGAAGAAATTCCCCGAAACATAATTGGCCTGGACGGTCTCGACCTGATTGGTGCCGAATCCGCTGGCGACCAGCGTCCGGGCGCTGCCCTTGGTGCTTGTGGCTGCAACATCGGCCAGCGACCGGGAATCGCCCCGGAATTGGGTGAAGAAGGGATAGGAAAACCCGTACATGTTGTCAGGCGTCACTTGGGGTCCAACCCGGGAGGCGATCACCAGGGTGTCAGGGTCCTGGATCCCGGGAACGCCCCGCAGCGCCACGCCATTGAACAGGCTGAAGATTGCGGTGTTGCCCCCGATACCCAATGCGAGGGTCAGCACTGCGACGGCGGTGAACCCGGGGCTCTTCGCAAACTGCCGGAGGGCGTATTTGAGGTCGGAGAACATGGGTTGAAAACAAACTCGGGCGATCACTCCGCGCGCAGCGCAGCCACCGGATCAATGCGCGTCGCCCTGCGCGCCGGAAAATAGCTCGCAAGAAGCGCCACTACGACAACCAGAAAGGATGCCCCAGCCAGCGCGACCGGATCCGCCGCCTTGATGCCCAGCAGCGTCCGACTGAGCATGAAGCCCGCCGCCGCCGCCACCGGCAGCCCCATGGCGACGCCCGCCAGGCCCAGGGTCAGGCCCTGGCGAAGCACAAGCCACAGGGCGTCGACGGGCCGTGCGCCGAGAGCCATGCGAATCCCGATTTCCCGCGTGCGGTGCGAAACGGCATAGGCAACGACGCCGTAGAGCCCGCTGACCGCGAGCACAAACGCGAGCAACCCGAGCACGCCGCCGAGCCACGCGCCCGCCCATTGCGAAAACAGGGCGAAGTGCAGCTGCGCGTCCATCGTCGTCATGTCGAGCAGCATGACGGTGCCGCCCAAACGCTGGATTTCGCCGCGGACGAGTCCGGCCAGACCGGCCCGGACCTCACCGTCGGTGGCGATCAGAAGCCTCACCTCCCCGCGCTGCTCCTGGCGAAACGGCACGTAGAGGCATGGCGCGGGCGCACCGGCCTGCGCCGGATCGAGCAGGTCATGGACGACGCCAACGATTTCGCGCGGAGTGAGCTCACCCGCCCCGGCGCGAACAATCTTTCCGATCGGATCCGCACCTGGCCAGAACCGCTTCGCCGCGGCCTCGCTGATTATGGCCACCCGTGTGCCGGCTGCGTCATCGCGCGCTGAAAAATCCCGCCCTCGGAGGAGCCGCATGCCGAGCGTCGCAAAGTAACCCGGCTCGATGGACACGCTTTGGACAGGCTGGAGCTGCGCGGCGCCCGATGCCGGGCTGCCGGGCGGCGCCACGCGCATGCTGGCGCCTCCGCCGTTCATCGCGAGGGGCACCCATGAGCCCACACCGACGGAGCGCACGCCGGGCACGGCGCGCAGCCGCTCCTGCAGAAGGTCGCACTCGTCGATCCCTTCGCGCCCTCCGGACAAGCCGACCAGGGGAAGCAGGAGATTCTTCTGCGTGAATCCAAAATCTTCGCTCCGGCCGCTGGCAAAGCCGCGCACGAAAAGCACGGACAGTGCTAGGAAGACGAGCGCGACGGCAATCTGTCCGGCGACAAGTGCGTTGCGGACCGTGAACCAGCGGGCCTGCCCAAGCGCAGGTGAAGTGTCGTTTTTTAGCAGGGGGCCGATGTCGGTCCGAGTCGCGCGCCACGCCGGAAATAGCGCGAAGGCGATCGTCGCGAGGCAGGAAAGCAACAGCGTCAAGCTGACCACACGAAAGTCGATGCGCAGGTCGAACAGATGCTGCAGCGTCATCGGCGGAATCAGAAGGGGCAAAAGCCGCACGCTCCAAATCGCAAGGAGAAGCCCCACCGCGGCGCCGGAGAGCGAGAGGAGGGCGCCCTCGATCAGAAATTGGCGGATCAGCCTCCATCGGCCGGCGCCCAGCGCGAGGCGCACCGAGATTTCGCGCCGGCGCTCCTCATTTCGGGCGAGCAAAAGGCAGGCGACATTCGCGCAGGCCACAACCAGGACCAACCCGACAACCGACATTGCCAGCGCGCCCGCCACGCTCCTTGCCTTTGCACTGTCGGCTTCGGATTGAACCGCCGCGCGCCGGCCATCGGAGAGTTTGCGCGCGTCCGGAGCAATGCGCGCCAGCAGTATCCCGGCTTGGGCCTCCACCTGCGCTGCCGTCGCACCGGGTTTTAGGCGGCCCAGGAGCTCAAAGTCGCGAACGGTGCGCCCGCCCCCCTTCGTGTCCGCCGCCAGCCACATGTCGCACACAGGGGCGCGCCGATCGCCGCCGAAGCCATTCGCGGCAACGCCGAGAACGGTGACCGGCCGGCGGTTCATGGCGATCGTCCTTCCGACAATGGCCGGATCGCCCCCGAAATGGCTTTGCCAGAGCCCATAACTGATGACCACCGCCTGTTCCTCCGCCAAAACGCCCGCCTTGTCGGAGAATAGACGCCCCACAGCGGGAGCTATGCCGAGGACCGCGAAGTAGTTTTGCGACACCGTGTCGCAGGAGAACATTTCCGTGCTGCCGGGCTCGCCCAAAGTCGCCACATGGCGGCTTACCGCGGCCAGTCCCGCGATCGAGGGCATTGCGGCCCGCAAATCGAGGTAATCGGGGAATGAGAAGGTCGGCTGGATGCGGATGATTTCCTCGGGGTCCTTGAAGGGAAGCGACCGAAGCAGGACCGCGTCGAGTGCGCTGAAGATCGTCGAATTGACGCCGAAGCCGACGGCAAGAGAGAGCACCGCCACCGCGGTGAAACCGGGCGACTTGGCAAGCTGGCGGAGGCTGTACTTCAGATCCGAGAACATGGGAAATTATGGGGCGGTTGATCGTCATTCGGCCCGCAAGGCCTCGATCGGATCGATCTTTGCCGCCAGCTGCGCCGGGAAGTAGCTCGCCAGGGCGGCAACGACGGCGAAGAGCGCGCATACCGCCGCGTAGGTCCACGGATCCGAGGATTTCACCTCGAAAAGCAGGTCCCCCATGAAACGGCTGAGCAGGGCGGCGCCTATCAAACCCAGGCCGAGGCCAACTCCGGTCCGCACAAGGCCCTGGCGCATCACCAGTCCGACAATCTGCCCGGGACTGGCGCCAATCGCTCCCCGGATGCCGATCTCGCGCGTGCGCTGCGAAACGTCATAGGCCAG
>Ga0181529_10006999_pt1 | contig 11348 bp, 8 predicted proteins | sample PEATcosm2014_Bin_36_FD_119763 | JGI IMG/M metagenome (GOLD analysis project Ga0181529, IMG submission 119763) | Peatland microbial communities from MTU Mesocosm Facility, Houghton, MI, USA - PEATcosm2014_Bin10_30_metaG | ecosystem: Environmental > Terrestrial > Soil > Wetlands > Peat | place... | reverse complement strand
TTCCGTCTGCAGGAGTTTTATCTCCTGTTCTATTTTCGTTTGCCCCAAAATAAGTCTTCCTATTGCATCAGCGCACGTTGCGCATAGCTTCGAAAATTGTTCCGTCTGTCTACCGCAAATTTCACAATTCATTGTGTGCTCACTCCAACTGAGCAATCCATTTCTTCCGCGTTTTTCTCTTTCGCCGTTGGTTTGCTTTCTCGTGATGATCCTTATGCGCAGTAGTGGTATGCTTTTGTGATACCGAGTCGGCGCATCTTGTTCTGTAGAGTTGTGCGCTTCAATCCCAGCCGTTTGGCGGCCCCACCCTCCCCGGCTATCCGTCCAGATGCAGCTCTCAAGGCTTCGATGATTGCTTTGGATTCTGCTTCTCGAAACGTTGCGGTCGCAGCAGCAACGTCCGCGGAAGAAGCGGCGCAAAGCTCGGTGGTCGGCACCTCTAACTCAACACCCCGTGTAAGAATGACCGCGCGTTCGATAAAGTTCGCCAGTTCCCGAACGTTGCCTCTCCAGGGGCTACTCGTCAACGCTTCCATGGCATGGCGGGGAATGGATTTGATTGTCTTTCGCATGCGCCGCGCCAGCTTCGACACAAAATAGTTCACCAGTAGCGGAATATCCTCGCGCCGTTTTCGAAGCGGCGGGATCTCAATCGGAAAGACATTAAGCCGATAGAACAGATCCTCGCGAAATTTCTCCTCTTGAATCATGGATGGAAGATTGCGGTGGGTTGCGGCAATGATCCGTACATCGACATGGATCGTACTAGCGCTTCCCAGGCGTTCAAACTCCTGCTCCTGCACAGCACGCAACAATTTCGGCTGCAGTTCCAGGCTGATGTCCCCGATCTCGTCCAGAAAAAGCGATCCCCTGTCGGCGAGTTCGAATCTACCCTTTTTCTGCATCAGAGCCCCAGTGAATGCTCCCCTCTCGTGCCCGAATAGTTCGCTCTCCAGCAGTCCCGAGGGAATAGCGGCGCAGTTCAGGGGCGCGAAGGTGCGCTCGCGCCGGGAACTGAGATTGTGAATCGCGCGCGCAACCAGTTCTTTCCCCGCGCCAGTCTCTCCGTACAACAAGACTGTGGCATCCGTACGCGCAACGATCTTGACCTGTTCGAGCACTTTCAGGATGGCCGGGCTCTTGCCAATGATGCCTTCGAAGCAATGCTCAGAGCCAGTTGCCGATTTTAGAAACAGCCGCTGATGTTCCAGCGTGCCCACCGCGGGCAAACTTGTTACTGCGAGGCCTCCTGGGTCGGTGAAAGCAAGACTTGCGTGCGCCATAATCTCCTCCTCTGAGAGCCAATACTCCCACGCATTTCGTTTTGCCGAAAACCCCACATCGGGTCATATCGCAGACTCTCGGGGGTTGATAGCAGCCTTCTTTTGAGGCAAGAAATTTGGTTTTTGGGGCAGTTTCTTAAGGAGAGTTAGAACTACTTTTGCGAGGAGGAGCTTCGACGCGCCTCCACCCAAAGAGGCGAGCATCGACTGACCATAAACCTGGCCCTAACATGGCGAGAGCGCCACCAATGGTTCCCAGCAAAAGAGGAACCCATCGGTCTCCGGTTGGCATCAATATTTGCCAGATTTCAATCAAAGCAACCAACGTCCCCACGATGGGCGTCCATAGCCCGGGGATTAGGAGAATTCCGCATCCCACTAGAAATGCGGATGTTATTGTCGCGTTTGTCGGAGGGTTGCTCCACAGCGTCGAGCTCGCGCGCACAACCAGTGCGGAGCCGATAACCAGGCGCATGAGAAGCAAACCTGTGCCAGGCCAACCGCCGGCAAATGTCGAATATAGACGTCGCAAGTGCACACCCTTCTCGTCATCTACTAGTTTCTGATGATAAGGAGGCGACCCGAAACCCCAAAAAGGGCCGTGATACGTCACTCTTTAGAGTTTTTGCATGCGGGCCGCGCGAGGAGGAAAGCTGGTGGAAATTACAGCTCGATGATTCCTCTCTTCAAGCCGATCATTGCAGCATGGGTTCGATCATTTGCGCCCAATTTGGAAAGGATGCACTTGACTCGACTCTTTACGGTTTCCTCGGAGATTGAAAGCTGATCCGCGATTTGCTTGTTCGCATTCCCAGCCGCGATCAGTCGCAACACAAGGATTTCTGCCGGCGTCAGGGCGTGATCCATCGCATGCTCGGCGATTTGGTACGAGATCTCTGGGGAAAGGGTTTTCTTTCCGGCATGGATGGCACGGATCGTCTCCAGTAATTCCTTGTGCAACGTATTCTTGAGCAGGTAGGCTTGAGCACCGGCTTTAAGCGCACGGAAAATCTGCACATCGCCCGCGTAGGTGGAGAGGACAATAACTCTTGCGTCAGGAAATTCATTTCGAATAGCGATGAGGGCATCGAGACCGTTCATTTCGGGCATCTGCAAGTCCATCAGCGTCACGTCCGGATGGTGCGTCCGGAATAGCTGGATAGCCTCGCGGCCGTTGGAAGCTCTACCTACTAAAATCATGTCCTCCTGGACGCCCACCAAACCGGCGATGCCATCGCGCACGAGCGGGTGGTCGTCAACCGCGAGGATTCGAATTTGCGAGATGCCGGCGCTCATGAGCGTATCCTACTTCATGCCTTTGCCTTCCTGGCGAACTTTTGTGACAACCAGGAACGTTTCCGCGCTGCCGCGTACGCTAGGCTGGCCGGAACGCGTAGTTCTACTTCGGTGCCGGAATCGACTTCGCTCCACACCGCCAGCTTACCTCCCATGATTGTGGCGCGTTCCCGCATACCATGCAAACCATAGTGTCCCACACTCCCGTTGCCCGAGAGCACCGCTGGATCAATTCCTTTTCCATCGTCCCGCACACGCAATCGGAATTGCTCATCACCATAGCGGATTTCAACTTCGACCCGCAGTGCTTGGGCGTGCCGAAAGGCATTGCGGAGCGCCTCGGCGGTAATTTTGTAGATCTCGTCACGGAGGATCGGGTGCAGATTTCGCGCTGCACCCTCAACTGTCACGCGGAAATCTGCGAACGGGGGATCGCTTGAGCCGGTTGCGAGTTCTTCTCCGAGGGTGCTGATCGCCAGTGCGAGATCATTGCTTTGGACAGTGGAATCGCGCAATCCCTGCACTTCATCTCGAGCCTCAGTAATGAATTCTGCGGTTTGTTCGATCGCGCTGTCCAGCTTGTCTTTCGCTTCCGTGGGGCGCTCTGGCAGCAACTGGGAAACGGTTTGAAACCGGAGCAGCATACCGTGGGCGCTCTGCAGGAGAGTATCATGCAGCTCCCGGGCGATCCGTGTACGCTCGCTGACGCGCGCGTCCAGGGTCATCTCGAACTGATGATGCAATTGCCAGACACGCCGCTGGTAAGCCGCCCACAGCAGCGCCAGGAAGACGCATGCGCAGAGAACGCGGAACCAGTTCGTCTGGTAAAAATGCTGCAGCAGCACGAAACGAACGCTGCCCCCCTGATCGTTCCAGATGCCGTAGCTGTTCGCCGCAATCACGTGGAACGAGTACTCCCCCGGAGCCATGTTCGTGTAGTGAGCGGTGCGGCCTGTTCCGGCATCCACCCAGTCCTTATCAAAAGGCTCCAGCCGGTATTTGAACCGCTGTCTTTCCGGGGCGGACAGGTTCAGGGCTGTGAAGCGAAAGTCGAACGTATTGCTTCCGGCTGGTACGGAAGTCCTGCCGTCGCGCCCCAGGATCACCTTGTCTGCCCGAGCCTCCTCCAGCACAACAGGCGGAGGACCGTTGACCGCATTGGGGTCAATCGCAACCACGCCGCGCTCAGTCGGAAACCATAACCGTCCGTCCCGGGCCTTCCACGCGCCCGGAACCCCACCATTGCATTCGCTGGACTTCATGCCTTCGGCAGCGCCGTACGAGAGGGGCGGAATGGAAGAGATTCTCCCGTCGGCAATATCATTCGCCTCCTTGAGACTGAGGCGGAATATCCCCTGTTCGGAGGGGAGCCAGAGATTGCCTTTGCCATCGTCCAAGATGCTGGTGATTTCGGTGGTCAGGCCGTTCTTGGCCGTAATCGCCGCAACCCGGCCATCCCGTAAACGGTACAGTCCGGTCGTGGTTGAAAACCAGAGAGCCCCGCTCGGATCCTGGTAGAAGCTATGCACCCCATTGTGGGGCATACCCTGCCTCTCGTCGTACAGAACGGTTTTGCCGCCGTGCACATACCGGATCGCTGGCGGGTACACGCCTCCAAGCCACAAGCCACCGCCCCGGTCCTCAGCTATGTGAACCACGTCCGCGTCGATCTGCTCGAATTTCCCGTCACGAAAGCGGTAAAGCCGCCACTTTTGCTCGTTTGTGGGGGCAACGATCCAAAGAGTACCCTCCCGGTCCTGGAGAATTTGAAACACGCCTGGTGATTCGATCTTGAACCGCGTCACTACGCCCGAGCGCCAACGATACACCGCGCCTGTGCCGCCAAACCACAGGTCGCCATCGTTGGTTTGGGCGATCGTGCCTATCTCCGCCACGCCGGGGACACGATGAAACCGACGCCCATCGAACCAGTAGAGTGCATCATCTCCGCCCAGCCAGATGCGGCCGTCGCGATCCTGAAATACGGCGCGGAAGGATGAATCTGACAAGCCCTCGTCCTTACCATAGGCCGTCAATGGGGCTCGGCGGAAACGAAACAGCCCTTTCCCAACCGTTCCCACCCAGCGATTGCCTTCGCGATCCACCATCAGGCTGAGCACTTTCGGCACGTCGCCGATGTTGGCAGGCAACGGTAGGACTTCAGGCGGAGTGAGCCTCCCGTCCACAGCCCGAACGAGTCCGGCCGGCGTTAACAGCAGTAACTCGCCATCCGTGTCTGTCGCCATGGCCAGCACGGCTTGCCGGGGATCCCCCGCCATGGCTACGCCTTGCCAGCGATCCGCGCTCGTCCATTGGCGCACTGTGGTCGCCGGAAGCGGTACATCGGAGAATACCCCCTGGTAATAGCGCACTAATCGAGGCTGGTGTTGAAAAGCAACCCAAACGCTTCCGTCGCGAGCTTCCTGCACCATAAAGCCGCCAACCGGGGTCGCAATCGTGCCATCGGGGCCGAAACGGATGACGTCCGCCCCGGAGCGGAACCACATGCCTCCGTCCCGAGCCTGCAACAAGAACTCGCTGACTGCTTTTCCCCGATAAGTAGTGTAACTCTGCAGCTTTCCGCCGGCACAACACGCTATGCCGCGAATAGTGTTGATCCAGAGCTTGCCTTCTGCATCCTCGCGGATAGACCTGACGTTTCTGCTCGGCAAGCCGTCGCGCTCCAGGTATGCAGTGACATTGCCATCATGCAATCGGATGAGACCGCCATTCCTGGTGCCGATCCACAACTCTCCGGAACGGCTTGCGTACAGAGATTGGAATCGACTGGATTGGAGACTCGGAAAATCGTCCCCGCCGAAAACTCTGAAGCGCACGCCATCAAAGCGCGCGAGCCCGCCATCTGTGGCTAACCAGAGATAGCCCTCACGGTCCTGCACCGTCGCATTGACCGTGTTCACCGGCAGACCTTGTTCCGTTCGAAATACCGTGGCGACGTACTGCGTCGGAGGCGATTGTGCGCACAGTGGGGCGATTAAAAGAGCAGCAACCAGAGCCACGTCGGCCACAAGGATTCGAATTCGCAAGATGTTGCCGCTCATGAACGGTCTCCTACTTCATGCCTTCGCCTTCCCGGCGAGCTTTTGTGACAACCCGGAGCGTTTCCGAGCTGTCGCGTACGCGATGCTGGCATCGGGAGGTGTGAATGTAGTGGTTAATACGCTTGTTCAGATCGAGGGCGTGAACCGCGCCTACTAGCACCAAGACGCAGGTGAGATAAGACGCAAGCATGGTCGCGATCGCGCTCCGGAGTCGGTTAACGCGAACGAGAAGAGTTCGGCCAGGAGCTATGTTCCCCATATTCGTAGCCAATGAGCGTCAGGGACTATGGGACGCGCTGCAATGGAACTCAACGCTCGTTTACCAGTATAACGAGCAGCAGACCGTGGCGAAAGCCGCGCGGCTCGTTCGTGAGCGATTCGATCTATAAAATCCCGAGCCAACCGAGCAGAAAGTAAAAACAGACCATGGAGAGCTTCGTAAGGCTCCTCAAAGGATCACACCACCCTTCTCCAAGACGAGACTAAGAAAACGACTGACGAGCACTCGACACTTTTGATTTCGAAACGCCCTTCTCCTGCAATTCACGACGTTTTCTCTATCGGTAATAGCCTTGGTTGGCGATGTGTGGGCGCGATCAGGTTGTGGCTGCAAGGCAGGGCAGCAATCGCATTGTTTATGATGGCCCGCTTCGCCCAGGTATGCTCAATTCGCGAAACACGCTAGTTGTGCTGACTGAGTCTTCGAGACCAGCAGCGAAGCACTGCTTCGTAAACACGCCACAGCAGCGGAATCTGGCTCCGCCCTTCATGAGCTCCAGCAACAGGTCTTCTCCTTGCTGGCTGTTCGTGGTGATATTTTTCAGGAAAATGACGAGTTCGCATTCGTCATGATCCGCTCTGGCCTTTTCACACTCTGATTTCATTACATGGGTCCAAGGTGCAACGAGCTTGCCATCGAGAATCAACCGCCGCTGGTTTCGGCCCTTGCTGGTGGAAATCTTCAATATGTGTCCTCCACTTGCACGGGAATAACGCACGGTGTGCCAAAACAAAATGATTGTTCAAAGTGCAATCGAACTTTGCAGAGCTATTCCTTTCCGACGCACGTCGCCCTTGCTTTCCGTGTACCTCCACTTGGTCCTTGGTTCACATAATTCGCCAAAGCCAGCAACGGGAAGTAATCCCTATATAAATGATAGCTAATATAAAAAACGTTCGGGAATCCGGTGCCGGTTGTGATCGATTCCTCCCAGGTTCCATCCGCACATTGATGATCGCGTAGCCATTGCACGCCAATACTGACGGCATTGCTCCGGACCTCGCCGGCAGCGATAAGTCCGAGAATTGCCCAGGCGGTTTGCGAGGGCGTGCTGACGGCCCGCTCGAAACGATTGGTTTCGTAGCCATGGCAGCTCTCGCCCCAACCGCCATCCGGGTTCTGTATCTGCCTGAGCCATCGGGCAGCACGGGCGACAGCATCCACGACATCCGTCGAACCGGTGGCGCGAAGGCCACGGATCGCGAGGAAGGTGCCGTAAATGTAGTTCACGCCCCAGCGGCCGTACCAGCTCCCGTTGTCCTCCTGCTCTCTCAGTAGGTATCTCACGCCGCGCGCAATGGCGTCATGGTTGTAATCGAAACCGCGACGGCAAAGCGACTCCAAGGTGCGCCCCGTAATGTCCGGGCAGGTCGGGTCCAGCATGGCATTGTGATCGGCAAAGGGTACCTTGTTGAGTATCCGCCAGTTGTTATCCACATCGAAAGCAGCCCATCCACCGTCAGAACTCTGCATACCTAATAGCCAATTGATGGCGCGGCGTTCGGCGCGGGCCTGTTTCTCCGGATCGCTGGCCTTGGCGTACATGAGGGCGAGCAGGACCATCGCAGTGTCATCAACATCAGGATAGAACTCATTGGAAAACTCAAAGACCCAACCGGAGGGAACTAAATCCGGGCGCTTGGCGGCCCAATCCCCCTTGCGGCGGATTTCCTTGGTGAGCAGCCAGTCGGCCGCCGCGGTGAGGCTAGCGGGGTCGCCCTCGCCAAACTCGCCCAGGGCGAGGGCAGCAATCGCTGTGTCCCAGACTGGCGACTTGGCCGGCTGGAAAATGAGGCTCTCCTCGCTCTCCAGAATTAGGTTATCGAACTGCCTGATGGCGAGTTCCAGGTCGGGATGATCACGTTCATAGCCGAGTGCGTCCATCGCCATGATTGCGTACATCATCGACGGATAAATAGCACCGAGACCTTCACTGTATTGCAGATGATCCAGCATCCAGTGCTCAGCATCGCGGATAGCTCGCCCTCGAATTTTCTGGACGCTCCGACGCTCCCAGCGCTTTAAAAGCTTGTCAGCAGTAATAAACAGATTGGCGATGCGGTCTTTGCGTTGCAAGGCGAACTTGCGGTGGGGATGCACCAGTTCATCGATCCGAAGCCCTTCCGGCGTAGGCTTGGTTCCTCCGAGCGCCTGTGCCAGTGAGAGTGGGACAATGATGGTGCGCGTCCAGGAAGACATCTCATAGAGGAAGTTGCCTGGGATAATCATGATCTCCGGCGGAATAGTCGGACAGTACTTCCGAGGATAGAGGCCGAAGAAGCTGAGGTTGAGCTTGGTGTAACTGTTGCAAGCTTGGATGCCACCAAGCTTAAGAATAAGTGCGCAGGCCTTCTTCATGCGCGGATCATTAACGTCCATGCCAGTCATTTTAAGCATGGCATAAGCGCGAACCGTGGCGTTGATCTCCGAGGAGCCTGGTTCGTAGGTGTTCCAGCCGCCGTCGGGGCGCTGGGCGTCGAGAATGGCGCGCACGGCTTTTCGAATCCTGGGAATCGTGGGCGGGGTCCAGCTTCCGTCCGGCTCGGCGGGGTAGAGCCACATCTGCAGGAGGATGTAATCGGACTGCAGGGTGGAGTCGGCGGTGAGGTCGCCGCACCAGTAACCGTCGGAGTATTGCTTGGATTGCAAAGCGCCCGCGGCTTGCGTTGCAGCGGACCTAGCCTCATTTGCTGAGGTGCGAACTGCCGCAAGCGCCACGGCAGCGGCGCTCGAGGCGATTCCCCCCTTCTCACTCACAGTTTCGTTCCTTTCACAGTGGCCACCCAATTCCGCTAGCACCGTCTATACGGAGCAGTGCCAGATTCGTAATGCTAGCGATCCAGCGGCCCGCGACGCAGAATGAATCTTGTATATCAGAGGCTACTAAGCCCTTTCAGCTAGCTGTGAACTACGCCTCCAGCTCATGTGGGCTCGCGATGCGATTCCCTGGGCCGCTACCGAAGTACAAGGAAACACGAGCAAATAGATTGCCAATTATCGACAAGGCTGTAGCGCGGCCGCAAAAGCAGATGAGAAACGGCCAATCCCATCGAGCGGATACGTTGGCGAAGGGTGCGCAGGCGTACGACCGAATCGTGCCATTCGTTTCGGCTAATGACCAAATGTGGTCATTAGCCCTCCCTGGATGATTGCTCAATGCGCAGACTACGCCTCATAACTTGTTAAATCTATTTCGATGTTCGGTTGGCATCCGACATGCACTGGTGACATTCAAGAACAACGGACTCTGGAGCCTCCATGTTGCGAATCGAATTCGATAAATACAAAGACGCTCTTGTTATGCGCATTGAGGGAAGATTGGTAAACAACTTCGCTGAGGATGCGCGCAACCTGATTCTCCGCTCGGGAATACCTTCCCGTCTGGTGGTGAATCTTTCGGAAGTCACTTTCGTGGACACCGTGGGGGAGGACGTACTGTTGTGGCTCAATCAAGTCGGTGTGCAATTCATTGCCAAGAGCTTTTATTCCATCAGCCTTTGCGAGCGACTTCATTTACGCACAACCCAGAAGAATGCCTCTTTCCGTGACTTGGATTCTGAAGAAGACGGCGCCTCGAAAGATCCGCCGCGAAGGAGCCGAAGATGAAAGTGATACCCGTTGAAGAAGCGGAAGGCACGGTGCTGTGTCATGACATTACAGAAATCGTTCCAGGACAATTCAAGGGGCGGGCCTTCAAGAAGGGGCACGTTGTCGCGAAAGCCGATATTCAGAAGCTTCTCCGGCTTGGCAAAGAGAGCTTGTACGTCTGGGAGTTAGGCACCGGTTTCCTTCATGAAAACGACGCCGCGACGAGAATTGCCCGGGCCGGTGCTGGATTTGGAATCAGCCTTACCGAGCCGGTTGAAGGCAAGATCAGCTTAAAAGCAGAAGTTTCTGGACTTTTGAAAATTAACAGCTGTGCGCTGGAAGAAATCAACAGCATCGATCAGATTCTGTTCGTCACTCTACACTCGAACCAGATTGTGAAAGCCGGCCAGAAACTCGCCAGCTGCGGAGTCGTTCCACTCGTGATCGGTGAAAGTAAGATCGCCGATGTTGAAGCCATATGTACGTCCCGCGCCCCCATCGTGACGATCAAGCCGCTTATGAGCCGCAACGTCGGTATTGTGACCACGGGCGGCGAGGTGTACGCCGGGCGTATCAAAGATCAGTTTGGTCCTGTCATTCGTCGCAAGGTTGCGGACCTCGGTAGCCGGACACTGGATCAAACTATCGTTCCAGACGACATCAAGTTGATTGCCAATGCCATTCGCGACCAGATAAACCGGGGCGCGGAGTTAGTGATCGCAACTGGGGGAATGTCGGTCGATCCGAACGACGTGACACCTAGCGCCATCCGGGCAGCGGGTGGAGAAGTGCTCGTATACGGAGCGCCGGTGCTTCCTGGTGCGATGTTTTTATTGGCGAAGATCGGCGACGTGCCAATTCTCGGGGTACCTGGCTGCGTGATGTACAACAAAACCACGGTTCTTGACCTTATTTTGCCCCGAATCCTGGCCGGCGAGACAATCACTCGCCATAGCATCGTGCGCTTGGGGCACGGAGGCCTTTGCCTAAATTGTGAATCCTGTCGCTTCCCAAACTGCAGCTTTGGAAAAGGGTTGAGCTAAAACTAGAAACGTGCAGTTCGGCTCCTAGGGCGAAGCAGGACAACCGCTCGGAGCCGCACAGGAATAAGGGACGGGACTGTAATGCGTAAGGTACATGCGGATAAGCCCGAGAGGGCTTTCAATTGTTGACCGGTAATTTGTCGCCAAGGACAGCTTTCACATCAGCGAGGACGAGTTTCTGACTGATTATGCGCGACAGCAAACTTTGGTAAGTAACTTGGGGGGGCTCTGGTATGAAAAAAGAAGATCTTAATCTGTTTCGGTTTGTGGAGTTTCGTACGGACGATGGCACCATGTTCTTGAAGGATTTGCGAATGGTAATGATAGATGCAACCAGTTTTTTGCGACAGCGTTCCGTCCTTATCAAGGCCGTCGGCGAAGAGAAAGCGCGAAAGTCAGTGATGCGTATGGGTTACTGCGAAGGATTCTTTAGCTCTCTCGCTGCTCAGAGCATGTTCGGCCCTCATGAGGGATTTGTCGTCGCGCCCCAGTTGCTATCGGCCAAAGGTATGTTTAGACCGGAAGTTCAGTTCGTCTGCGAAGACCCGTCTAAATTCGAAGTGAGAGTTCAGTTTTATAACTCGGTAGAGGCGGAACAGTACTCGCTCTACTGCGGCTTGAGTGAGATTCCCGTCTGCTGGTGGGCCGTCGGCTTTGGTAGCGGATACTCCAGCGCCGAGCGGGGATTCGAAATTTACTTCAAGGAGGAGGCATGCTCTGCTTGCGGGACCGATCACTGCTCCGCAGTAGGACGCGCGGCATTGGGCTGGAAAGACGAGCTACAAGAAATTCGAGA
>Ga0181529_10006998_pt1 | contig 11351 bp, 10 predicted proteins | sample PEATcosm2014_Bin_36_FD_119763 | JGI IMG/M metagenome (GOLD analysis project Ga0181529, IMG submission 119763) | Peatland microbial communities from MTU Mesocosm Facility, Houghton, MI, USA - PEATcosm2014_Bin10_30_metaG | ecosystem: Environmental > Terrestrial > Soil > Wetlands > Peat | place... | reverse complement strand
AGTCGCCGGAGCCATCTGCTGTTGGCTTTTGCACAGTTCTTCAGAAGTGGGCATATACGAAAGGGTTAGGTCGATCTCGCCTTCGCCGATGACGATCTTTTCCACGATGGCCTCGGCAATCTTCTGCTTCTGCTCTCGCGCCAGTTTCGGCCATTGCTCATACAGCGTCCACGCTTCCGACAGGACTTCCTCGCCTGATACGTCGTTCACCTTCAAACGGGCGACCTCGGCTTCGAGCTTGGGCAGTTCGGCGACAAGCTGGTTCAGCCGTTCCTCGGCCGGTTTGTAGAACTGGCCGAATCCCTGCGGCGTAACCTGCCCATCCAGATACAACTGGTGTGTCTGTCTCATTTCGTCCCGGACTTTCTGGACCTGCCGCTGCACTGCCGCCAATGCCTGCTCCTTCTCGGCGATGTGGCGCTTAGCTTCGTCCAGGTGCGCGGCGATCTTGTCCCTTGAACCGAAGAAAGCGTGCAGTTCCTCCCTGAATATCGCCTCTAAATCAGCCGTGGGAATCTTCCTGTTACATTTCCGGCAATGGTATTTGGGCGAATCCGACCGGGCATACATCTTTCCTCCGCACTGGCACCACGTCAGATTGCCGAAGATGTGGAGCGGCACCTTGCCGGGCTTCTTCCAGCTTTTCAACTGCTCTTCCATGATGAGGTTCACCTGATTCCACAGTTCGGGCGAGACGATTGGCTCGCACTCGACCCTGCCCCATTCTTCCTCCGGCTTCTCGGTGCCTTTCCAAGAGCCATTCTTGCGAACCCGGTTGAAGTAATACACGCCCTTGGCGCTCGTGTCTGAAAGCGTTCGTTTGACCTGGGTATCGCTCCACAATGCGCCCTTGCGGACGCGGTGTCCGGCGGCGTTCAAGAGCTTGGCCACCGTGCCCTTGCGCTTGTATTGCAGAAACAACTCGTATGCCTTCCGGCGTATGGGCGCTTCATCCGGCTGGACGATGAGCTTCCTGTCTTTCCACTGGTAGCCGTATGGAGCCATGCCATTGATGGTCTTGCCGAGCTTGGCCCGGACCAAGATGGACGCCTTCTGCCGGTCGGCTATCTCCTCGCGCTCCCAGGTGGCCATGGCCGCGATGATGGTGAAAAACAGCCGTCCTGCCGGTGTCGAGGTGTCAATGGTCTCGGAAATGGAAATGAGGTCGGCATTGTGGTCGCGGAAATAGTCGGAGAATTCCAAAAGCTCCTTGGTGTTGCGGGCCAGCCGCGCCAGCTTGGAGAAGATGAGGCCGTTGATGTGGCCGCGCTTCACGTCGGAGAGCATCCGCTTGGCTTCGGGATGGTCCTTGACGGACTTGCCGGAGACGCCGGCAAGGTCATACACCTCCTTGACCGTCCAGCCGCGGGCGATTGCGTATGCCTTGGCGCGTTCAAGGTGGTGGGTGGGGCTTTCGCCCTTGGCCTGATCTTCGCTCGAAACGCGAATCCAAATGCCGACATTTTTGCTCAAGACCTGATTTTCCTTCATATACTACTTCATACCCGAAAATGAATGCCACTTGCAAGAAAAAAGTATGTCTTTTAGCTAATCGTTGTGCTTACATCCCGCAGTGCGACAAAAGAAATTCGTCAAAGAGGCGGATTTGGCAAAACTGGCAAAGGCGGCGCGAAAGCGCGCGCGTCTGTCCAAGGCGGAAGTTGCCAGACAATTGGGCGTCACCAGAGGCACGATTCACCAAGCCGAGGAATACGCCGACATGAGCCTCACCAAATTGCGGATCAAAATGATTGAGAAATACACGCCGGACAGGATTTCCGGCCCACTTTATCAGATTGAAACAGGAGAGTGATGCGGCGAGAACGCCGCTGTTTTCTTTCTCGAAACCGTTGTTGTGCCGTGATCTGTGACGGGTTCGGACAACGAATCGTTGTGCGACTGGCTTTGACACGGCGGACGGGATTTTCTAGGCTCCCGCATGGCAAAAAAGCCGCGGCGAAAATGGTTGGGGCATCGTGTTGCGATGACCAGAAGCCGCAATGTGGCGTTCCTACCAAACCGGCCAAACCCTCGGCCCTCCTCGACACCCGCGTCGTCTACTCGTGCAGGAAATCCTCGACGAGCACATTGCGAAGAAACTGGTTTAACTACCAATATGCGCACCGGACCATTGGGGCCGGAGCGAAGATGATCAAAAACTATGCTATTACAAGAAACTCCAACAGCTGAACTTGTTCAAATTACGAAAGGTTTAGCGGCCTGTGGCAACGACCTAAACATGATAGTTTTGGGCGAGCTTATACAGCGTTATAGCTGGCATGGTTGCCCACCGGAAGATTTAGCGCTCATTGGCGAATTAGATGTTTCATTGCTTAGACAGCTAAATGGTGGCTGCACCATGCTACCGCCAAGAACACGACAATTACCCGGCGCGACTATCCGACCGGCACCGCAATTTTATCAGAAGCAAATCAATTTGCCGGAGGCAAATATTATGACGTCAACGGAAGCAACGAAGCATCAAGCCGCTGAAACCAATTCCGGAAGTGCCGTTAAACAAAAGCCAGAATCTAACGCCAGGACTATCAAAGTGTTTATTTCCTACTCCCATAAAGACGCGGATTTACTCGCACAACTTCACGAGCATCTCTCTGCCCTCCAACGACAGAAATTGCTGGATGCTTGGACTGACAAAGAAATTCATGCAGGCGGTGTGATTGACGACTATGTGGATCAACAGTTGGAGCAGGCTCAAATCTATCTGCTTTTGGTGAGTTCAGCTTTCATTCAATCAAATTATTGTTTTGAAAAGGAGTTCGCTCGCGCCTGTGAGCGTCAGCGGGCAGGCGATGCCGTTATTGTTCCAATTATCATCCGCGAATGTGACTGGGATATACATGAACTTCGCCAATTCAAGGCATTACCGGAAGATGGCAAAGCTGTGATGAGCCGACATTGGCACAATTCAGATGAAGCTTTCGCAAATGTCGTTGTTGGTCTCCGGGCGCTCATCCAGGCTGGGACATTTACAAAGCCAAAACAGCAAAAGGCCGCAAAGTCAGCCAAAGAAAGATTTGTGCCGGATGAACGTCATATTACGGAAGATCAGCGTGTCGAGTTGCGTAAGATCGCCGACGAAATCGTGGACCGGCTGACTGCGCGAGCCGCAAGCGACTCCGACGCCGAATTGCAAAAGAAGAAGGGACGGAACTTCGGTATCCTCTGGAGCCAATTCAATAAGCACTTTAACACCATTGACGGCTTACACTCGCTTCTACGAGAGCATTTCGATGACGCAAAGAGCTGGTTGCTGCAATACCGAGCCAGCAAGAACAAGAATTACAAACGTATCAACCCGCAAAAATATCGGAATACTCTCACAAAGCCTATTTACACCCTAGCTGGGAAACTCGGTTGGACTGATGCAGAATTATATGCCTTCGCTTCGGAGAAACTTGGGTTTGCAACGCCAATCACTGGCCTAAGCGGTCTCGGCATAAGCCAACTAGAACTTTTAAGAGATCGGGTGCGCTACGAACAAACCAAACTCAAGGTAAAAGCCGAACAAGCTAAACTTCGAAAGCGGGTATAGCGCCGTCGGCGCGGCATCATTGTAGAACCACATTCACACAAAATTTAAGCCCCGTCGGGGCGGCATAACTATGGCCCTCATCAAATGCCACAAATGCAGCGGACAGGTCAGCAACCATGTGCGGAGATGGTTGGTTGTCCTGTTCACCCTTGCTGCCATTTCCACCTTTGCCCAAATTCCCGCACCATCGCTGGAACAGATCAAAATTGCCGCTGATGCGGGCGATGCCTCCGCGCAAGACAAAATGGCCGAGCGGGACACGGCCAATGCGGTAATTTGGTATCGCAAGGCGGCGCAACAGGGTTATGTTCATGCTCAAGGCAAACTGGGAGACCGGCTTTTGATGAGCGCCCAGTCCACCATCGGTGCCAAGCCCGAAGCACGCGCCGCTCTGATTGATGAGGGCGTCAAATGGGCGACCTTGGCTGCCAACCAAGGCGACAAGCAGGGCCAAGCCACGCTGGCTTGGATTTATCTCAACGGGAATCTGGTGAAACAGGATTTGATCGAGGCTTACAAATGGGGGGATTTATCCGCAAAAAATCCAAGTTTTGAATTCACCCTTTTTGCCGGGGCATTTTCGCGCGACTCGGCCATTTTGAAAATGGATGCAAACCAAATCGCGGAGGCTAAACGAAGGGTTGCGGCATTTGTCCCGCATCAACCGGACAAGTCCGAACTACCCAAGCCGGCTTGGATGGCGAAACTCAAATTGCAGGGCATCAGCGGCACGGCGGACCATCGGCTGGCCATCATCAACGGCAGGACGATGGCAAAAGGCGATGTGGCCACAGTGACTATTGATGGCAATAACATCAACATCCATTGCCTTGAACTTTCCGAATCATCAGCCAGCATTTCCATTGAAGGAATTGCCAGCACGGAGGAATTGAAGATTTCTGGACCTTAATTTATGGCCCTCATCAAATGCCACGAATGCAGCGGACAACCGATATGCCAAAGCGCCGGGATTCGCCCCAGCCCTCGCGTTCGCCAATTGTGATGGTGTGGTCGTTCATGGTGCGAAACCAGCCGCCACCCCTGCCATTCTGGAAAATCCCGGTTGTGTCGAATCTCCCGCAATGGTTTGGCGTCAAGCCAAACGCCGGCAAATGCGTTTGGGGCAAACCGTCGAGATAATGGCGGCTGGTTTCGGAATCCGAACGGGCCGTCATCATATCACCGGCTGCGAAAAATTGGCGCGCCAACCGGCGCGGCTGTTTCATGGAAGCGCCCAGTAGGGCGGCGCTTTCTCCCTCAAGGGCGCAAGTCGTGGTGTCTTGGCCAGTATGGTCGTGGCCAAAGTAAAAGCGGTCGTCCTCCGCCTTCAGGCGAACAGGTCGCGATAGCGTGTTCCGGTCGTTGGGCGATAGCCCTTATCTTAAAACCAGTCCCCAACGTGTCGGCGGATATTGGCCGACTTATCGCTTTTTGGTAAAGGACAACGGCTAGTTGGCCAGCACCCGGATAGCCCGAAGGGAGAAAGCGATAAGTCGGGCGGTAGCGCGACGACACGTTGGGGAGCTCGTGGTGCGGCGGTTAAGCCGTAAAAGTAAATAGTGCCGGGCAGCTTGCCCCTACAAACCATGTTTGTAGCCCCTCGTTGGCAGCTAAAATTTGATAGTCGTGGGTTTTTCCGCAGGCTTCGGAAGTGATGCGACCATTTCCAGACTGTGATGCTGGTCACAATAAATCTGGTCGCCAGGGCCGATCCAAAGTTTGGCTCCGTCCAAGTCACATGTTTCTTGGCTTCGGTTTAGGACCGGCTTCGACCATCCCTTGGGTATCCTTAAAAATATTTCCATGATACCTCCATTTAAGCACGCCGTTACGTCTTTGAACAGGGCGTCGTCAACTTGACAAACAGTTGATATAATGTTATGATAGTTAAGTGGTTAAGTGGGTCGTTTCCGCACCACACCACACTTGCCGGATTTGGCAAGTTTGCACGTCTCCATCGTTCATCGTTTGTCACCTAGTCTTCGGCTCTGAACCGCCATCGGATTCGCTTCATTCCCATGAAACCATTGCCCAATTATCTTCAAACTCAGCGCAAACGCCTTTCACTTTCACAGGAGGAAGTGGGTTTTCTGCTGGGCATCACGGGAATGCACAAGGGGGACAAGGTGTGCCGGGACGAAAAGTTCACGCGCGCGCCGTCGCTGCAAGACGCCCTGGCGTATCAAGTGATTTATGGCCGCCCCGTGCGCGAATTGTTTGCGGGCTTCTATCAGCAGGCCGAACAGGACGTGGCCGCGCGCGCGAAGTTAATGAACTTCCGCAAGGTTCGGAAACCCGATCTGCGGAAGCAGCAAGCTCTTATTCATCTGGCTCAAAAAGCCAGCGTTAATCCATCAAACCAATGATTAAAAACAAAAATGTTCGTATTCTGGCCGTCGCCCCGTTGAGCCGTGGCCTTGGCTACGCCGTAATGGAGGGGTTGGACGGGCTTGTGGCTCATGGCAACAAGGTGATTATTCGTGACAAAAATGTTCGTGCGCTGGCTTGGGTGGAAAAGTTCATCCACTTTTACCAGCCGGATGTTCTCGTGCTGCCCGATGTGAATGCACCTGACACGCGCCGCGCGCCGCGCATCAAAACTTTGCACCGGAAGATCGTTGCCTTGGCAAAGAAAAGCCAGCTCAAGGTGCGGTTAATCTCGGTCACACAGGTGCGGGCACAGTTGCTGGGCAGCGTGAAGGGAACCAAGCAGGCGCTGGCGGAAGCCTTGGCGGCGAAATTCCCGGTGGAACTGGCGTCGCGTCTGCCGCCCAAACGCCGACCGTGGATGAGCGAGGATCCGCGCATGGACATCTTTGACGCCATGGGCTTGGCGGTTGTGTTCTGGCCAAAAGGAAAATAGCCATCGTGTAGCCGTTTTATGGCCGGGCCGGCCGGGGTGCGGCTTCCTGCTTAAAAGGGTTCCCGTATTATTCATTAGGTTATTCATTGTATTATTCTGCATGACGATATTGGCATGGGGGGGCATGCCGATATTGTCATACCCCCCATGCCTTTTTTGGCATGCCTCCCCGCCCGCCGATTTCCATGCTGTGGATAAGTTTTGTCCGCGCCGATTGCAGCCGGCGGATTTCGTGGTCGGGCACGCGGGCGAACCGACCGGCGGTGTGGATCACGCGCTCGTTCAGGTTGTGGATGACGACGGTGATGAAGCCTTTTTGTTTCAACGACGCGATGTGCCCTGCGATGCGGCGCGGATGCAGGCCGAAAAAGTCGGCGAAATATTTGTTGGTCGCAAAACAGCCTCGCTCGTTGTCGAACGAATGAATCTCCACGAACAGGATTTTCTCCATGAGCGGGAGCTGGTCGGAAAGCCAGATTTCCTTGGGAATCCAGATGCCTTTGAAGTCGCGTGCGGGTTTTTCCATGTCTGGCATTATAGCAAGAACGTTAAAATCCCGCTAATCCACAGGTCGGGTTCACAAGGTTTTGTTGGCATGATAAAATGATGGCATCATGCTGGAGGAAAATGAATCAGCCCAACTGCCGGAATTGCCTGGACCCGTGTCTGAAAAAGCGGAAACACCGTCAGATGTTCCGCAGGCTTCGGCAGACTTCCGCACGATTCCGAACGATGCGGAAGCATTCGGAACGGTTCCGCGGGCTGCTGAACGACGGGAAAATCATACCCTGTCGGTGCGGGAAACGGCGCGGAGGTTTGAAGCGGCAGGCGTGGCACGGACGGAGCGGAGCATCATCAACTGGTGCCAGCCCAACCGGCAAGGGATCGCTCGGCTGGACAGCTATTATGAGCCGAACGAACGCAAATACTACATAACGTTGCAAAGCGTGGAGACGGCCATCCAGGAGGAAATCCAGCGGGCAAAACAATCGAAGGAGGCACCGGCTTCGGAAGCCTTCGGAAGCTGTGTGGAACCCGTGAAACATCTTGAGTCCGCCGCCGGGGCGAAAGTAATGAACGAGAAAAAGCTTCAGGAACTAGAGCGGGAGATCATGGATTTAAAAATCACAAACCGGGGCAAAGATTATCTGATTGATCAATTGCAGAAGGAGCGCAATGGATTTTTCGATCAATTATTAAGCGCTAACCGGAAAGTGGGGGAATTGGAAACCAAATTGCTGCGGTTGGAATCGCCGGACTCCAGTGAGTAACGAAGATAAGGATGGTCTCCGATTTCTCTGAACCATAGATCGTTAGCTGCAAAATATGGGGATTCAGATATGCTCATTTGTCCGTCGGCAGTAATCGCAGGCTGAGGAGATTTGCGGAGTGCCAGCTTTTGGCAATGGGATTTGTTGTCAGCGTCACATTGCCTGTGTTGGTGAATCCCAGCGTTCCGGCCAGATATGTGTGTTGAAACTTTGCGTAGTCTCCAGTCGTCGAAGCCGAGGTAGGTGTTCCAGTCCTCGACCAGGCGGGACTCCCGGATCGTTTCGACTTTGATTGGAATTGCAAGGAAAGCGACTTGAAGAACTATGATTGTAATGCCAAACGCGACCATTACCCCGGCTAGTATTCCGCAGATAATTTTATTTTTCATTTTATTCGTATTTCGTTTTTGTTTGTAATGCTGGCATTGCCAACATTTGTCTTCGTGGGATATTTAATTACACTTTGATTATGCCAAGATTGTGTGACATAGAAACCAGATGAATTTTTCGTCATTTTGAAAAAGGGTGATGGGTCATGCGTTCACGAAAGTTCGATGCTGGCTCCGATAATCGCGCGGCGAACAGCCGCATGCTCGGCGAAAAGCGTCATTGAAGCGGCTGATGGAACCGAAACCGGAGTCGAGAGCAACATCCACAATCTTCTGATCGGTAGTGGCGAGCAAACGCTGGGCATGTGAAACCCGGTGTTGAGTGAGATGGTCAATCAACGTCGTTCCAAATGCCTTCCGAAACAGGGTCATGGCGTAATTCGGATGGAGTCCGACTGCCCGACCGATGGTTTCAATAGTCAGTTGCTCCGCGTAACGCTGCGCAATGAGGCAGGCCATCTGCTCAACTTTATTCAGTCCCCCATCGCTGATTACAACCCGATGCTTGCGATTCATTTTTGATACAACGCCCGAATGATTTGCCGCCAGGGCAAACCTCAACAACCGAGCCTCCATCTCCAGCATTACCGCCTTCATAATGCCAGCGTTGCCCTTCCCAAGATCGCTCACCCACTGGGAAAATAATTGTGCGTCGGAACGCACATGGCGCAACTTGCGCTCGCTAACTACACGGCCATGCAACAGACAATGCACCAGTTCATCCGGCAATTTACATTGTAGAAACCAGGCCAGCGGTATCGTCGCCACAAAATATTCCGGTTCGTCACCATATCCAATAATCTGGTGCGGAATCGCCGCCCAGAAGGCGCTTAATTGTCCGGCTTCAATGCGAATTTTTCTCCCACCCAGCAGATAATTCACCCATCCTGATTCGAGAAAATTAAGCTCAATCTCATTGTGCCGATCGGGTCGGCGCATCGGCGTGGGATGCCATCGCACACAGGTAAAACCGTAGGGTGCGAAGTCGGACCGGCGTGAATCAAACGACTCCATAATGTTAGGATACAGGGATTATTTGCGCATTAAAGGGGAGTTTTGTCGAGAACATTGGAGTAAATTATGCCCATTAAATGCCATTTTTTGGAACGTGTGAAATCGAATTTTTACATTGCTGCATTTCAGTTGTTCAAATTTGACCGCATGAAGATTGTTCGCTGTATTTTGCCATTCCTGTTGACCGCTGCGTTCGCGTCGCAATACGCAGGCGCGGCCTGTTTCCCGGGGAGCTTGCATTGCGACTCTTTCACCGACCCCTTGGGAATTGATTCGGCAAATCCTGCTCTTGATTGGATTCTGCAAACCGGCAATCCATCCGCGCGAGGATTGACACAAAGCGCATATCAAATTCTGGTCGCATCGTCGCAAAACCGGCTCGCAAAAGACACCGGCGATTTATGGGATTCGGGAAAGGTTGCTTCGGATCAAACGTATCAAATCGCTTATGATGGCGCATCCTTGAAGTCAGATCAAGCAGTGTGGTGGAAGGTTCGCGTCTGGGATGGCGGGGGGAAAGTTTCCGCGTGGAGCGCGCCGGCGCAGTGGACGATGGGTGTGCTCAATCCGGCCGACTGGCATGCCCAATGGATTACCGCACCATCCAGCTTGCAGGGCAACAGCAACAGCACCTTTTTGCTACGTCACGAGTTCTCCACGAAACCCAAACTCAAGCGCGCGATGCTCAACATCTGCGGCCTCGGCCAATATGAAATTTCCGTCAACGGCAGAAACGTGACCGCGAACATCCTCACGCCCGGTTGGACGGAATACACGAAGACCTGCCTGTATGACGCCTACGATGTGACCGCGCTGATTCAGCACGGCGACAACGCGGTTGGAATTCTGCTTGGCAACGGGATGTATCGCGTTGCGAAAGGTGGACGTTACGCGAAGTTTGAAAAATCCTTCGGTCCGTTGCAGGCCATCGCACGCATCCGGCTCGAATACGAGGACGGTTCTACGACAATCATCGGCACGGACGAAAGCTGGCACGCGGGCATCGGTCCGATGACATTCTCCAGCGTTTATGGCGGCGAAGATTGGGACGCGCGTCTGGAGCAAAAGGGCTGGAACCGTCCCGGCTTTGATGAATCGAAGTGGCTGCCTGTGGAAATTTCCAGCGGTCCGGGCGGCGAATTGCGGGGCATTTCGCGATCCGCGCCGCCGATTCAAATCTTTGAAACGCACATGCCGGTCAGCCAGCATCAAGTCAAAACCAACGTGACGATTTACGACCTTGGCCAAGAGGCATCGCATCTGGCACACTTCGCCGTTCACGGCCCGGCGGGATCGAAGGTGCGTATCACGCCCAGCGAACTGGTCAATTCCAATGGAACATTGTTCGTGAACAATTACAACGGCCGGGCTTGGAGCGAATACACGCTGGCCGGAACCGGCGAGGAAACTTACACCTCAAAGTTTTTCTATTACGGCGGGCGTTTTCTTCAGGCAGAATGCATTCCGGCGGACGGCGGCGCGGAAATTCCAGAAGTTGATTCAATTGCGGGCCTGGACATTCATTCGTCCGTTGCGAAGGCGGGCCAATTTTCGTGTTCCAACGATCTTTTCAATCGCATCGACACAGTGATCCGCCGCGCGGAATTGGGCAACATGATGAGTGTCATTTCGGATTGTGCCAATCGCGAACGCCTCGGGTGGCTGGAGCAGGATCATCTACACGGGCCGTCATTTCACTATGAATATGACATGAGCCCGCTCGTGACGAAAGTGGTCGGCGACATGATGGACTGCCAGTTGGACGATGGATTGATTCCCACGCACGTTCCAGAATATCCGATCATGTCGCCCAAGTGGCGCGACTCGATTGAGTGGGGCACGACCGGCATTCTCATGCCGTGGCAGCAATTTGAATTCACCGGTGACGTCGCCGGTTTGCTGAAGAGCTATCCGATGATGCGGCGCTATCTTGATTATCTGACTTCCAAAGCCACAGACGGAATTGCCGCTCCGGGCCTGGGCGATTGGAATGGCTTGCGCGCAAACACAAATACGCCCAACAATCTGATCGCGACCGCGCTCTATTTTGAAAACGCCCGGGCGCTCGCGCAATCCGCCAAGCTGCTGGGAAAAACCGATGAAGCTGCGGAGTATGAAAAATTAGCCCAAACCATCCGAGCCGCTTTCAACGCCGCCTTTTTCCATCCCGACACGCAGGAATACGGAACCGGCTCGCAGTGCGCCAACGCGTTGGCTCTGGATTTGGGATTGGCAGAACCGACAAACCGCGCGGCGGTGCT